>MTKW01001095.1_pt1 | contig 29995 bp, 23 predicted proteins | sample 1042761 | NCBI WGS metagenome assembly MTKW01 (sample SAMN06205366, study PRJNA360243) | anaerobic digester metagenome | biome: Wastewater treatment plant; feature: Anaerobic digester sludge; material: sludge; isolation source: anaerobic digester fed with sludge from wastewater treatment plant ...
CTAATCTCCCAACATACTGTGATTTTCGACCAAATCGCCCCCAAAATACCGGTTTATAACAGCAAAATCACAATATAATGTGATTTTAGTTTGTTTTTGTGATTTAAAACTAATATATTTGCAAAAAATACCAATATATTGTGAATATGGAGTTGTTAAGTAAACAGATTAAGGCTCGTCGGCAGGAGTTGAAAATTACCCAGCAGGAACTGGCTGAATTGGCTGATGTGAGCATAAATACCATAGTGGCAGTTGAGCGTGGTACTGCCAATCCGCGGATTGCAACACTGTTGTCGATATGTAATGTGCTCGGCTTGCAACTTAAAACAAAAATAAAAGATTGATATTATGAGACGATGTGAAGTATATCTCCACGGGATAAAAGTAGGTCTGCTGACTGAAAACGAGAACCGTGATTTCACTTTTATCTACGACAAGGCTTATTTGTTGAGCAAAGAAGCTGAACCTGTAAGTTTGACCCTGCCACTCAGGTCCGAACCCTATCATTCGCCTTTTCTTTTCCCTGCATTCGCAAATATATTGTCTGAAGGCGAAAATCGACAAATACAATCGCAACTCCTTCGTATTGACGCAGAGGATGATTTTGGAATTTTGCTGGCAACCTGTCAATTTGATACGATTGGAGCCATTACCGTAAAACCGATCTAACTATGAAAGAGTTGAATCTTTGCCCATCGACATTGCAGGAGGGGTATAATACCTATTCTCCTGCTGCGCAGAAAGTACTATTTGATGGTGTTGCCGTATCTCATATCTTCTCAGAGCCAAGTCCTGATTCGGATACTGAAGAGGCAAACGAAGCCACCAGGGGCGTTGGTCGCATATCGCTTTCCGGGGCTCAACCTAAATTTTCCATACTAGTCGATAATGACAAACTGCGTTATGCCCGTGAGATGGAACAAGGTACGTTTATCCTTAAGCCACGTCCTACGAGTTACCACATTATCAACAGAGATTTCTGTGCTGCGAATGAGCATATAACAATGCAGATTGCTTCGCAAGTCTATGACATAGAGACCGCCGCGAATGCGCTATGTTTTTTCGATGATGGTACTCCTGCATATATTACACGTAGATTTGATGTTTATAGTGGTGGTAAATACAAACAGGAGGATTTCGCCGCACTATTGGGTTACACAAAGGACAATGCCGGTCCTAACTACAAGTATGACAGAGCAAGTTATGAGGAGTGTGCCGAGATTATTAACGCTTTTGTCAAGGTTGCATTGATTGATCTCCGTCGTTTTTTCAGACTAATATTATTCAATTTCGTTACGCTTAACGATGACGCACATTTGAAAAATTTCTCTCTGATTGAATCAAGTGGGGAGTATCGCCTCTCCCCTGCTTACGACCTTCTCAACACCTCATTACAACTACGAGAACCTCGCATATTTGCACTTGAGAAAGGTCTGTTTAAGGAAGGAATGGCGTTTAGTGATACTCGTACAATTATGCGTTCCGACTTCGAAGAGTTTGGCAGACGCATAAAACTTCCGGCAAGGGTAGTGAAGAAGGAAATTGATATGTTTGCTCGCGAACAACCATTGGTAAAAGAACTGCTTGAGCGTTCTTTTTTGTCCCCTGAATTACCAGAACAATATTGGTCTTCGTTCAACCATCGTCGCAACAGGTTGAATTATTAAGGTCATTAAGCATCCCTCCTCTTCCTCCCTACTCCGTCATCAACGACAATCTGTTCGGGTGGTGTCAGTAGTTGTTCTGGATTTTGGAAAATTCTGTTGAGCATTCTGAGCGAGGAGGCATAGTAAAAGCCGTCAGTGATGCGCTCGTCTATGGAAAATTTCAATTGTATGCTCTTATATGGAACAATTTCCCCTGAATTATTGGATCTGTGCCGGGTAGATTTTTTACCCATAGCCACAAACATGCTGCATGTGCCGAACTCATATAGGTGATGATAAATGGATTCAACGCCGATAGAGCCGATATTAGTCAGGAAAAAGCTGGTGTGCCATGGACTTATCTCCTCGAGAACACGCGGGAAAATCCCAAATTTATCCATCCAGATAAGTACATAAACGAAAATGCGCATCAAAAAAGTGGGGAAAATATGCAAAAATTTTGATATTATATCTGCCGAGTTTTGCTGTCCTTCGTGCTGGCTCTCATCCAACTCCTGCTGAACTTTTTTTACAACATCATGCAAAGTATCCGTTGGTTGGAAATAAACTTTAATCAACGTTTCTTCCCCTTCATCAGTCAAAGATCGTTTTACCACAAGCGACATATTAATGTACTTGCGGGCAAAAATTTTATTCCACACCACAAAACGGTTTAAAATAGGACGTTGAGAAAACACCCTCACAACAGATGCGATGATGACGTGCATTATAGACAAACCGGGTATCTCCTCCTTGTGTTCTTTTACAAAAGCTTCAATGTCATCAATCGGAACTCTCTCCTGAAAGTAGTTTTGCGCATCTATCCTTTTCCGCAAGAAAAGCGGGACCATAGCCAAAAACGGATCGATATTACGCACTCTCCAACCATCACGACGGTCTCCCCATCTCCAAGGGAAATACCTCAGCTTGTTAGCGTTATATTTTTTCATGAATAAGAAGACGTTTTTCAGTTAATATTAAGTTTAGTGGCATCAAAGATAAGTTATTGTTGTAATTAATCTATCCTCTTTCTCCCCACTCCATCATCCACAACAACCTGTTCGGGCGGCGAGAGCAACTGTTCCGGATTCATATAGAGTCGGCCAATCATTCTGAGCGTAGAGGCTAAGTAAAGGCCATCACAGATCCGCCCATCCAGACTCAATTTCAGCATTATGGTCTTCAATGAAAGTACTTCACCCGAACGCCTCGGTATGTGCTGAGTCGTTTTCTTGCCTGTAGTCAAGAAAAAGCTGCATGTGCCTATTTCATAAAGGGGATGATATACCGATTCCGAGCCAATGGAACCCATATTAGCTAAATATAAACTAGAGTGCCATGGGCTTATTTCTTCAAGCGCACGTGGCAAAATATTAAATTTGTCCAGCCACCTAATTATAAAAACAATAAAACGTATTATAAAACCAGGTAAATAGGTTAAGGATTTAGAGAACTTGTCTGCTGTGTTTTGCTCTCCTTCATGCTTATTCTCGTCCAACGCCTGTTGAACTTTTCTTACAACATCATACAACGTATCCGTTGGCAGAAAATAGAGTTTAATCAACGTTTCCTCACCTTCATCGGTCATGGAGCGCCTTATCGTAATAGACATACTTATGTATTTGCGGGCGTAAAGTTTGTTTCTAAATACGAAGCGGTTTAATTTTGGGCGTTGAGAAAAGAGTCTCACTGCGGCTGCAATAATCACGTGCATAAGAGACAAGTCAGGCATCTCCTCCTTGTGTTCTTTGATAAAAGCTTCAATGTTGTCAATCGGGATTGTTTCCTGTACTAAGATTTGTGCATCTACTCTTTTCGGCGAAAAATAGGATTCTAAGATGGATATCGGCTCGATATTACGCAGTCTCCAACCATCCCTGCGGTCGCCCCACCCCCAGGGGAAGTATTTCAGTTTATATTCTTTGCATTTTTTCATAGTTAAGTAATATAGGTATCAATTAAACTATTATTAGCGACAGTAAAGATAATTGAAGTTTTTGTAATTAAACCATTTTGATTTATTGTTAAACTAAAATAATTTAATCGTTTTCTATTAATTGCAATTTTATCTTGTTTTTGTTTTACATGAATATGGATCTTCATAGATACATAGAAGTTTAATCGAAGCTTTTATTAATAAAGTCTGATTTGTCGGAAATTATTGGGAAAAACTCTATTTTTGCAGATAACAAAAGAATAATAATTCATTCACTAACCCATAATCCTCATTCCCCCTTCGCCACCATGCCCTCCATCCTCCTCGCCCTTCTCATCCCATTACTAGGCACCGTCCTTGGCTCTGCATTCGTTTTTGTGATGCGGAAGGAGATTCCGGCACTGCTGCAAAAGGCGTTGCTCGGCTTCGCATCGGGAGTGATGGTCGCAGCCTCGGTGTGGTCGCTTCTGATCCCTTCGATAGAGATGGGAAGCGGCAAGATGGCAATAGTGCCTGCGGTAATCGGCCTTCTGTTGGGCTTTGCGTTCCTTCTGCTGATAGATTACATCACCCCTCATATACATGCGAGCGGTAGTGCAGAAGGCCCCAAAAGCGGACTTTCAAAAACAGCGAAGCTCACGCTGGCGGTTACTATTCACAATTTCCCTGAGGGTATGGCGGTGGGTGTTGCAATCGCCGGCGCAACCCTCTCCGACTTCAACATTGCCGGTGCTTTGGCCCTCTCGATCGGAATAGCCATCCAGAATATTCCGGAGGGTGCCATAATCTCCATGCCTCTGCGCGCTGCCGGCAACAGCAAATGGCGTTCGTTCCTGATTGGTGCAGCGAGTGGAATTGTGGAACCGATAGGCGGAGCACTGGTCCTATTGTTAGCCTCCGGCATCACGGGTATGTTGCCCTACATGCTCTCTTTCGCCGCCGGTGCAATGCTTTATGTGGTCGTGGAAGAACTTATCCCGGATGCATCTCAAGGGAAACATTCGAATATAGGTACAATAGGTTTTGCCATCGGTTTTGCCCTGATGATGGTCCTGGATGTCGTTCTGGGTTAATTTGCTTCTTTATAGGATTTTATCCTTTGTTTGAAATTCTTACGCAGGCAATCACTGTAAATCCAGGGTTCAATGCCGTGGTAATCGCCGACATTCAATATGTTGAGAATATTCGGCAGAAAACTGCCGTCAAAACCCTCCAGAACCAATACTTTATATTCCGGATCAAGTGTAACGGTAATGGTATCATGTAAAATTGCGGGAGTGGAATCGGTTCTCCAATTAACCGGATTTATGCACATTACATTGGAATCACATACAATTGGCTTTACATATTTTACATCAGATACGGAATTATAACAAATGATAACTCCGGTATCAAGCGAATCCTTTGCCGGCACAATCCACGGGGCGGCAGAAACATCCCCCGGAGTTACTTTGTAACCAAGTACATAAGCTGCCACCATTCTCTCCCTCAACTCTTCTGGCATGGTTTTCATCAATTCCACAACGGATTTTGCCCCCTGACTAAATCCCGCCAAAATAAATGGCCGACCATTGTTGAAATGCTCTATAAAATGATCGAAAGCACTCTGTACATCGACCAAAGAGACGCTATTGTATCTTCTCGCTATTGTATCATTATTGAGTGTCGCCCAAGAATTGAGTGTCATATGACGATAAAATGGTGAGTAGAAGTTATTTCCTTCTGCCATATAATCTGAAACCCCTTTCATTTCTATCGTCATATTATCGGTATGTGCCTGATTATAGACATCGGCATAATGAGAAATTTTGCCATCTTCAGTAGTCCAATCAAACTCCCAGGTAGAAGGAATATAGAAAACATCCGCACCCTCTCCGGTTGTGTCGTTGAGAACATTGTACCACATGCTTTCCCGGGTATAATCGGGCGCAGATGGAATATAAGTTGGTTTTTGTAATTCCTTACAACCTCCGGAAAATAGAATGACTGTGGCGGTAAGAAGCCAAAAATATATTTCCTTCACTTTCAATAAATGTGTTTAAGAATATTGTTTTTTAGTTCAAAACCCCTTCCCTATTGAGTTACTTAATCTTGAGAGTTGCTACGCAAGGAAAGTGGTCGGAGATGTCGCCAAATTCTGTGGCAATTCGCGAGTCAACCAATTCGAAATGTTCCGGATTGAAGAAAATATAATCGAGACGTCTGTCAGGATTATCTGCCGGGAATGAATTGGGTGACGATGGAATGTCGTTTTCATCAATTGCACAGGAAACCAACCTCTCATCGTTCAGGAAGAGGTATATTTTGGCGTCAGGATCCTTAAGATTGGAGTTGAAATCCCCCATCAGAATCACAGGAAACTCCTCATCCAGCTCCCAAAATAGCTCATACACAAAATCAAGCTGTTTAACGCGGGTCTCAGCCTCAAATGCCTCTGCGTGTATATTGATTATAACAATCGGCTTCACAGGGTGATCCAGGGTTACCACTTGGGCTAAACGACTGGCATAAATTTCTCTATAAAAATAGGAACTGCCCTTTACACCCTCAAACATGTGCACCTTATAGTCGGAAATAGCAAATTTACTCACAACGGCTTGCCCGGAAATTACTTTTCCAAAATGCAACCTGGGAGGCCAATAAGGGAAAGGCACATAGCGTTTATCCCAATTAATGGCGAAAGCGCCGTAAGCATAGAGCGAGTCGCATATCATTGTGCCTTGGTTGGTGCCATACACGCGACTGCTGCCAAATTCCATCTCCTGGAACCCGACAATATCGGCATCTAAATTGCGTAGTGCTTCTATAACTCGCGCCTCGTTGTCGGCAATAAACTCAGGCGAAGCATAGATAGGCAGATTATTAGTCATCCCCGACAGGTAACCGATGTTATAAGTGGCAACTACTATTGTACTATCGTCCTCTGCCGCTTCGTGAGTCACTTCGGATTGATAGAGAGTGTTGTACTCCGATTTCTTAACATTAGCGGATCTTGCCCAAAAGAAGAATCCAAACACAAGAACGGCAAGAATGACTATCACCAATAAAATGATACCCCAAATCTTACCGCACCTGGAACATTTTTTCCGGTTTTTGTTACTCGTTTTCATATTGTAAAGGTTAAAAATTAAACTTCGTTAAATGTTTTGATAGTGCACTTCTTTAAATGTTTTTCGGTCGCAAATGTTCAGTATAATCTACAAATGAACACCATTTGCGAAAGTATTCTAAATCGATGCAAAATTACAAATAATCTTATTAACGAAGCACAATAACCTTCCTTATGATGGTTACAAAAGCGTTACATTTTCTAACAGTTTGGAAATACCCGCTATTTTTTAAATCTATAGTTTAGGAAGAAGAAATTCCGTTAAATTCCAATTATTCTCTACCTTTACTCCATGAATGATTTCCTAAAACAATACATCGAAGAAAAGATTCTTCCCCGCTATGATTCATTTGATGCGGCGCATCAGAGGGATCATGCGCTGAAGGTGATAGCTCAGAGCGCAGAATTGGCGAAGCATTATGATGTGAATGCGGATATGGTGTATGTGATTGCGGCCTATCACGATCTTGGGCTGGAGGTTGATCGGGAGACGCATCATATTGAGTCTGCGCGTATTATTCGCGAGGATAAGACTTTGCAGAAATGGTTTTCGCCTAAGCAAATTGAGATTATGGCTGAAGCAGCGGAGGATCATCGAGCCTCCAATGAACACGAACCCTGCTCAATCTATGGAAAAATCATTGCAGAAGCAGATAGGGATATCGATGGCCCAACAATCATCCGGCGCACTATCCAATACGGCCTCAAACACTACCCTACCCTCGATAAAGAGGGACATTTCGAGAGATTTCTTGACCACATGGCCAATAAATATGCAGAAGGCGGCTACTTAAAACTCTGGATTCCCGAATCTCCAAATGCAGCCAAATTGAAAGAATTCCAAACTCTCCTCAAAAACCCTGGAACCATCCAAAAACTCTTCAATCAAGAATGGGAAATACAACGAATAATTAACGAAATAAAATCTTATATAGATCCGGAGAAAGCCCGGATATTGCCGAGGTTTTTCAAGACCGGGAAGGGAGAATATGGTGAGGGCGATAGATTTATGGGTGTGACGGTGCCGAATATCCGCAAGGTGGCTAAGAGTAATAAGGATGTTTCGTTGGATTTGGTGGCAAAGTTGCTTCAAAGCGAGTGGCACGAGGTAAGAATGTGTGCTGTGCTGCTGTTGGTTGAGAAGTTTAAGCAGCAGGAGGAGGCAGTACTTGAGGTTTATCTGCGCAATACCGCCAGGATCAATAATTGGGATTTGGTGGACCTGAGTGCTCCGCAGATTGTGGGTGGGTATTTATTGGATAAGAGCGACCGTTCCCTACTCTACCGTCTGGCAAAGAGCGAATCTTTATGGGAACGGCGTATTGCCATTGTAAGCACTCTGCATTTTATCCGAAACGGACAATTTGAGGATACAATCGCCATATCAGAGATGCTGCTGGAAGACTCACATGATTTGATCCGTAAAGCGACCGGCTGGATGCTCCGTGAAATGGGCAAAAGGGATCTCTCCCTTCTGCGCTTGTTTCTTACTAAACACTCCGGCACTATGTCCTGCACCACTTTGAGATATGCCATTGAAAAGATGGATCCGGAAGAACGTAAGTTTTGGCTGAATAAGAGGGATTAGCCGGCGTTATATGCATTTGCATATAATTTCATATAAATTATCACTTTTATATGCATTCACATATAATCGGTTTTAATTATTTGCTCATATAAGTTATAATGCATATATTTGCATCAACATAGTGTAGTTGGAATGCCCAGTTGCGTCCACCTGCACTCTAAACAAGATTGGCTCCCGGGATTCTCGGGAGCTTTTCTTTTTTTATCTTGATATCGAGTCATGTAATAGATGACAGTTAAACCCAATTTTAGATTTCCGGACTTACGATTAACTTAAGAATATTCTTGCTGGGTTAATAATAATTATTAGTATCGCGTGCATATTATATTCTAATTCCACCGAAATTATTACATTTGCACAAAATATTTAACTGAATATGAATAAGGTAGCGGAAAACCCTTCAAAAAACCGCACAGTCCCCTATCCCATCCCATTGGTGATTGTCTCTGCGGTCTTCGTGACACTTTATCTGGTGTCCAATATTATGGCAGTAAAAATCGTAGGTATCGGCAAATGGATCTATTTTGATGCCGGCACCATAACCTTTCCATTCGCCTATATGCTCGGTGATGTGCTTACCGAAATATGGGGCTACAAGACTGCCAAACGGGTAATATTGCTCACTTTGGCTTGTAATATCCTTTTGGTGCTATGCACCTGGATAGGTGTATTTCTCCCTGTGCCTGATTACAACGATGCCATCGCTTCGGCATACAATCGTGTCTTTACTTATGTTCCTCGCATTGTTTTAGGATCTCTGGTTGGTTTTCTCTGCGGAGAACTCTCAAATGCCTGGCTTATGGTGAGAATAAAAAAGTGGACAGAAGGCCGTTGGCTTTGGGTGCGTACCATCGGCAGCTCTATTGCCGGCCATCTCTTTGACACAGTTCCTTTTGTGCTCATAGCTTTTGCAGGTGTAGTGCCGTGGATTGACATTCTAAAATTGATTGCATTTCAATTTGTGGCCAAACTCGGCATCGAAGCCATTATGGGAACACCTTTGGCATATCTAATTTTAGGATGGATGCGCCGATTCGGCATAAAAAGCACGACCTAAGAAGTGTTTCGAGGTACAGGTTGCGAGTTGCGTGATGCAAGTAAGAAATGGTGCGTGGTGCAGGTGTTATTATAATATAAGAATTATAGTGAAGTCCGGGATTTTGTTCCGCAAATCATACGTTTAATAGATTCAAATAGCACGAGCGAAGAAATTTTTTCTTATTTCGAAGCCATGTTCTTTGAATGTTAGATGTAGAGTATAGAATTTATTTCTTATTTCGAAGCCGTGCTATTTGGATAATCAAAAGTTGCGTATTTCAATTGTAAGACGAATAAATCTTATATTTGTGACATCAGGGACATTTGTTCTTGTTTGACGATGCCATTGTGAGACAAGTTAACCATTAAATAAATACCTCCCTATTAATATAATAAAGCCATGCGTAAAATATTCAATATAATAGCCCTAAGCTTGCTGGTTGCCCTCTTTTCAGTCTCGCTTTTAGCGCAAAATCCGGATTCGCTCACATTTGTCACAGCTAAGGCAGTAGCCAATGCAGAAAAAGATGGAATTATATTCAATAATTATCTCTTCGAGGGAAATTTATTCAACTCAAATCAATGTATTTCAGTACTGGAAATACCGGCAGCATTCCATTTTGACGTAGTCATAGCACCGGAAGGAACGCTTGTAGGAACATCCACCCTTGCAGCTGATCTCAATGCTATAGCTGCCTTGAACGGTTCATTCTTCAATATGAGAACTCCCTATGGAGGCGTTACTTATACGCGAGTGGAAGGAACCACAATCTCAGATAACAACAAAGATGTACCCACTCCATTCTGGTCACGCAGCATCCGTCAGAATGGTGCAGTAGCGATACTCTACGGCGATTTATACATAGTTAAAGCCGATCAACTCAAGAATTGGGAAAAGTATATTTTCGCTGAAGATGTGCTCACCTCAGGCCCTATTCTGATGGTTGACGGCGAACTCGAGCCTCAGGCACCCGATAAATTCAACACTAACAGGCATCCTCGCACCGCAGTTGGAAAACGCAGCAACGGCACAGTGGTTTTCGTGGTAGTGGATGGCAGATTGCCGGAAGCAGCAGGAGTCTCCACTACCGAATTGAGTTTGATAATGAGCTGGCTGGGATGCCGCGATGCCCTCAATCTCGACGGCGGCGGCTCCTCGACAATGGTTTTCGACGGCAATATCGTAAATCACCCTTCCGACAATAAAAAATTCGACCATCAAGGCGAAAGAGTAGTAGCGAATGCGATACTAGTTCAGAGTCTCGAGTATGTAGTTCCGAGTGAGTGAATAGTTGCGAGTATAAAGTCTCTAATTCAAATAGCACGAGCGTAGAAATTTTTTGTTATTTCGAAGCCGTGCTATTTGAATATTCTGAACTCGGAACTCGGAACTGGCAAGTCAATGGACTTTCCTCACTCTGCCGTCACTGACCTCTAACTTTGCGCTGATTCTATTACGCAAGGCGGGAACGTGGCTGATCAGACCCACACGGCAACCATATCTCTTAAGGTCTTCCAGCGTAATAATTACCCTTTCGAGAATATCCTCGCTTAGGGTGCCGAATCCCTCATCTATAAAAATGGTATCGACCGCAAGGCCCTCTTTGCCGAAAGTTGAAAGGCCAAGTGCCAGCGCCAGCGAGACCACAAAGGATTCTCCTCCCGAGAGCGTGCTGGTAGCTCTGGTATAGCCTCCCTGCTCCAGGTCGCGTACGAGGATCACCATTGAGCCGGGTTCGTTGTGGAGTTGATAATGAGGTGCAATGTGCCTTAAGCTCTCGTTGGCCCTTGCAAGAATTTCCCTAAACAACATCCGCATTGCAGCGTCCCTGAAACGTTTGCCTTCAGGACCTCCCAGAACAGCATCAAGAATTTTCCACCGATTTGCAAGCTCAAGTTTCTCTCCAATCTCTTTCTCAAGTTTCTTAGCTGCTGAGAGTTTATCCCGCTCTGAAACTGCCTTTTGACTCAGTTTGCCTTTTGATTCTAGCCAACTTTCTTTGAGCTGATTTAAAGTAGCTTTGGAACTTTGGAGAGTAAGCTGAGGCTCTTCACGAAGGTAAAATCCGGGACTCTCTGCATCAGGATATTTATTTATAAATAAATCAAAACGCCTCTGTGCCTCTTCTTTTTTCTTTTGGATTCTCTCCATCTGTTCCTTAGCGGTTCCCGTACGGGTCATTACGGTCGCCCACCTGCTCAAAATCGGCTCTGAGGCGACTTTCTCCAAATCTTGGGAAGAAAACACGGCCACATCAAACTCTTCCGTTCTCTTTTGAATATCGGGGTAAGCATTTAAAAACTCCTCTCTTTTGAGTTTGATGTTCTTAATCTCGTCGCCCATAGTGCTGACTTTAACTTTCAAATCCTGAGAGTCCTGTTTCAGCGCCTTATAAGCTGTAGTCTTATCTGCCAATTTTGTGATAAATTCTTCCCTATTGCTGTTCCATTGCTCTTTCCAATTCTTAACTGTGATATGTTTCCCCGCAGTCTCTATATGGTTTTCCCTCTCTTTTTCCAGCCCGGTAAGAGCGCTTTCAAGAGCGGCTATACGAGTTTTAGCATCATTGAGCTTTTGTTCTACCGCTTTAACAGATAGCTCGGCTGGATTCTCCTCATTTTTCCTAACCTCTTCAATCCTTTTATGCAATCCCGCAATCTCTTGCTCCATAGACTCTATGATTTCGAGGGCTTTTGTGGCCTTTTCCAACTCAGAAAGTGTCTCGGCTTTGTGCTTACTTATATGAGCAGGAAGATCTTCCATCTCCCAATCAAACTGACAATCAGTAAGAACTCTACGGTTTGTCTCTTTAAAGCCGGAAATGGATTCAGATTCACTTTGCACCTCATTTTCCAATTTTTGCAGAGCTTTGCTGTTAGCATCCAGAAGCCGGTATTCGGTTCCGTATGCCGTTTCAGCATCGTTCAATGACTTTAGACTATCATCCCAAGCCGCTTTCGCATTATCACGCGACTCTTCAAGATGCTTAAGAGTTTCTTTAACCGACTTATCATCAAAAGAATCAAGTATTTCCTGAGTTACAGTTGTACCACAAACCGGACAATTATCCTCAGCCTTGATTAATGCCCTGAGTGCAGCGCCATTTTCATTCAGTCTGACAAATTGCTCCAGAGTTCCAGCAGCTTTATCAAATAGCTCTTTTGCGCCCTTTTCTTGTGTAACAGCAATGTTATATTTTTCAAGAAGAGCAGTTACACTATTTGTTTTCTTTTCTAACTCCGATTTCTTGTTTGCAAGCTCTTCCTGTCGGCTTTTCAGAGCCTTTTCCTTCTCATCCAGAACACTAACCACTCTCTCCGCTTCCCCTAGCTTTAGACGCAAATCATCAAGTTGCTTCTTGTGTGCCTTCCTTTTCTCAGGTTCCAGTTTAGCAAGTTCTTTATCCTTTTGAGCATACTCTTCCTCTAAACCGGCAATTTTCTTTCTGATTGTGCCAAGCTCACCCTCTTTCGCCTTCTTGTCAGCCTCTATCGCCGTTAGTTGCGATTTGGCAGTTTGGGTCTGTTCTCTATTCTGAGTGATTTTTTTCTCTGAAAAAGGCACTTGCTTTAAACTATTTTCTATAAGAATCCATTTGTCATACATCGGCACATCCGCAGAAATCGACTCCAATTGACTCTGCATCTCTTTGTAAGAGGCCTCGTGGGCTTCGTACTCTTTCTGACGCTTTTCCTGAAGTATTATAAGGGCGGCAGCCGTTTTTACACAAGAAGCTTCCGTTTCAAGCTGGACGCTATATTCCTCATCTGCCTCTCGAATGCTCTCTAAGGCCTCTTTTGCGGTAATCAGTTCAGTCGCCACAACAGCTTTTTTCTCAAAACTCAGTGCCTCTTTTTCAATTTTGGAAATCTCGTTACTGACAAGTTCCGTATAATCCTCAAAACTGTTTTCATTCGGATTGTATTTCAAATCACATATAACGGTCCTTTCCAACAAGTTTTTATCACTCTTGACTTCGTAATCGGCCTTATTTTTAAGTCTGTTGATCTCACTTCCAACTATGCGGTAAGCAGTATTACCGGTGATCTTCTCCAAAATTTCACATTTTTCCTCATCATTTGACTTGAGAAACTGTGTAAACTCGCCTTGGGCCAACATAGCAGTCTTGCAGAACTGGTCATACGACAGGCCGGTAAGGTCATCCAGATTGCGTCTTTGGGCAGCGCTGCGAGCATTTGGCTTGATTTCAATTGGGCGACCGCCATCTATCAGAGTCCATTCAGGGTCTTTTATTCCCGTAGTACCTCTATAACGGCTAACCTTCCATTGAGCCGTATAATTTTTACCATTTACCGCAGTAAAATAAAGCGAGACCTCCCCTTCCTGCGCATCCGACTTTAGGAGTTGCCTTGTATTCATTATGTTGACAGGACGGTCCCCCATTATATAAGTCGGTACGTTTGGTTGTGTTATAGCATTATCCAGACGCGGAGTACGTCCATAAAGAGCCAGACAAATGGCATCCAGTATAGTAGTCTTGCCCGAACCAGTTTCGCCATATATTAGAAAAATGGATTCGGTCGCAAAACTATCCTTAGTAAAGTCAATTTCAGCCTCAGAGATTGAAGCAATGTTCCGTATATTGAGTTTTAGAAGTTTCATGTAATATCTCCGGTTTGAATGGATTTGTAGCGTTTATTATCCGATAAGTGCATTTCTATTTAGCTTCAGGGTATTCATGGCTCATCTTTAGTTGATCTGCTCCGTTACATTTGAGACTGCCTGGTCAAACAATTCTGCAACTCCCTGTTTGTCATCATACTTTTCCTCACCATCCTTGGGGAAAAATTCCGGTGCAATGATTTCTGCCATTTCACGCGGAGAAAGTGCACTGACTTGAGCAGCTGTCAGGGAGAGGCCTTCACCTTCAGCAGGTTTATCGGGGATTTCCTGCTTTACAAGACAATATCGAGCCTCTTTGCCCGTCAGAGCCGTTTTAACACGCTGAATATAGTCCGGGGGAAGCTCACCTGTCTCAAGCACCTCCAGCCGGATATAGGCCTTTTTATGAGCGGGATACTCTTCCAGCACGCGTAGAAGATCCATACAACTGTTTTTTTCCTCTGGTAACTCTTTCGCAGAAAGCGTCACCATCTCGTATAGAGGTTTGATAAGGATTTGCCTCACCTGAGGCATCTCTCCCCTCTTTTCAATCTCCACAATATTTACAAAGTGATCATAATCCTCCTCGAAATTCATCGGGAAGGGAGATCCGCTGTATCTCGCTTTACCGGCGCTCCCCTTGATTTCCTGCGGAAAATGAATATGTCCCAGCGCAAGATAGTCCCAGCCGCTGCCGAAGGTGCCGATATCAGAGTTGTCGAGTCCGCCCACTATTATTGCATCGTGCCCCTTTATGTTACTTCCGGTTACCAGCGTATGTGCGGTCAATATCACCGGAAGCCCATCAGTATTGACCTCAGCCACCTTGTCCAGCAGTAGAGCGATGAATCTCTTCATCCTGTCCTGTTTACCATCTTTCGGATTGATATTGGGGAAATTCTGTGGATAGCAATGGGGTATCGCCACTACATAGCCCAGGATCTCGCTTTCTCTGTTTTTCCTTACGGGAATTATGTGTTTGGCAAACACAGAGTCATAGAAAGCCCGGTTCTCAAGTGATTCGTCATTATCCCTGGGAATTGTACCCACCACATTCGTGTTGAAATATTTCCACAAGAGTCCGTCAACATCGAGTTTGGAGCTGCTGTCGTGATTGCCCGCAATCAGAACAATGTGCATGCCTCCGAATGCGAGAGACTCATCGCGCAATCCGAGCATAGACTCATTGTAAAGCTCCTGAGCGGCAATCGAGGGTGCAGAGGTATGGTATAAATCCCCGCTGACAAGCAGCAGATCCGGTTTTTCTTCCCTGACTATCTTTTTGAGTTGTTCAAAAAAATGTTTGTGCTCCTCCGTCCTGTCGTAATCGTAAAAAGTCTGGCCTATATGCCAGTCGCTCGTATGCAGAATTTTCATCTTTTATCTAAATTCTATCTATGTATATTATATAACTAATATCCGGTTTCGATTAATTACTATTTTTTCTGTTTGATCAAATTTTTTAAAGTTAGCAATAATTCAGAAATATCATACTTGCGATCCTCAGAAATCTCTCGTTAACATTGTACTGAGCGTTAGTAAAATCTTTCATTATTATCATAGTTCGCATTCGCGAAACAATTCGTTATATCTTGACGCACTACTCCCGCAATATTTCCTTATATCTTACGGAATAACTCCCAAAATCTTTCCTTATCTTTGCATAATAAACCAATGAAATGATGATGCAACCTCTGGCGGAACGGATGAGGCCTTCCAGGATCGAAGACTTTGTGGGACAGGAGCACTTAGTGGCTCCCGGAGCCGTATTGCGCAATATGCTCCAGAGTAAGCAGTTGAGCTCATTTATCCTCTGGGGTCCTCCGGGAGTGGGCAAAACCACCCTCGCTCGCATTATAGCCGGCAGTCTCGACCGCGAGTTCTACACTCTATCCGCTGTCAGTTCCGGAGTAAAGGATGTGCGTGAGGTGATTCAGCGCGCTGAAAGCGGCAAAATGTTCGCTAAAGGTGCGCCTATACTCTTTATAGATGAAATCCATCGATTCAATAAAGCTCAGCAGGATGCATTGCTCGGTGCGGTCGAAAGCGGCACAATCGTACTGATTGGAGCTACCACCGAGAACCCCTCTTTCGAGGTAATCACCCCTCTCCTATCCCGTTGCCAGGTCTATGTGCTCAAATCACTTGATGCCCGACATCTCGAGGTATTGCTCAAGAGAGCTCTAAAACAGGACAGCATTCTAAAACAGCGCAAGATAAAGGTCAAAGAGCGCGAAGCCCTCTTCCGCTTTTCCGGCGGCGACGCCCGCAAATTGTACAATATCCTCGAGATTATCATCTCCACTTTCCCCGAAGAGGGGGAAATCATCATAGACAACGCCGTAGTCACCGACCGTTTGCAGGATAATATCGCGCTTTACGACAAGGACGGAGAGCAACACTACGACATTATTTCTGCATTTATCAAAAGTATCCGCGGAAGTGACCCCAACGCAGCTATATACTGGATGGCAAGGATGCTTGCAGGAGGCGAAGATCCCCTCTTTATCGCAAGAAGAATGCTCATTCTGGCCTCGGAAGATGTGGGATTGGCCAATCCAAACGCAGCTTTGCTTGCCCAGAGCTGCTTTGATGCCGTTCATAAGATAGGAATGCCTGAAAGCCGTATTATACTGGCTCAGACCTGCATCTATCTGGCTACCTCTCCCAAGAGCAACAGTGCCTATATGGCCATAGACGAGGCGATGGCACTGGTAAAAAGCACTAGTGAGGCGCCGCCCGTACCGCTGCACCTGCGCAATGCTCCCACGGAACTGATGAAAGAGCTTGGTTATGCCAAAGATTATAAGTATGCTCACGCCTTCGAGGGTAATTTCGTTGACCAGGAGTTTCTTCCCGATTCCCTGAAGGGACGTAAATTTTATGATCCCGGGCAAAATGCCCGTGAAAATGAGATCCGCAAACGTCTGCAGCTGCTCTGGAAAAAATACGACTATTAGTAGAGCATTCTCATCCCTTAAAAAAACAGAGGACCCGGAACAAGCCGAATCCTCTGCCACACCATTATGAAACCCAACTAAATTATTTATACAAGAATCTTTTTATAGATCTTTTTGGTGTCTTTTCAAATTCGTTTTTACGAAGTTCAATCCTGGAAATACGGCTATAAAGAGGGAGCATCAGATTGAGTTTGATACGATTTTCCTCCATAAGCTTCGCCAGGTCATTTTCATCCATTGATTCCTGGGATACCCTGTCATAATCGGGATAAACCAGAGCTACAATTCTTTTGTCCCTTTCTACCACAACCGACTCCACTACATAGGGCTGGACATTGAGACGGTCCTCAATTTCCTCGGGATAGATATTCTGTCCGTTGGCACTGAGAATCATATTTTTGCTACGTCCTTTTATAAACACGTTGCCCTTTTTGTCAATTATGCCAAGGTCTCCGGTACGCATCCAGCCATCCTCGGTAAAAGCAGCTGCCGTTGCCTCGGGATTTTTGTAATAACCGAGCATTACATTGGCACCACGCACCTGGATCTCTCCCACAACATGTTCCTGATCTTCCGAATCAATCCTTATCTCCATTCTGTCAACTACTTTTCCGCAAGACTGCTTGGCAAATTTTTTCCAATGTTCGTACGCAAGGAGTGGGGCACATTCTGTCATACCATAGCCCACTGTGTAGGGCATTCTAATATCTTTCATACAATCCTCCACCTCTTTATTAATGGCGGCACCGCCGATAATAAGATATTCAAGTTTACGGCCGAGAGCATCCAGGAGTCTCTTCCTTATTTTATTTTTGAGACAACAAGAGATGACCGGAATTTTCATCAAAAACTTAATAAACGGCTGCTGTATCGTAGGAAAAACAGAATTGCGAAATATTTTCTCAACTACGAGGGGTACGGTAACTATCATAAATGGCTGTATATTTGCCAGGGAGCTGAGAAGCACTTTAGGTGAAGGTACTTTGCCAAGGAAATGTATATGACAACCGGCAGCAACCTGGTAGAGGAATTCAAATGCCAGTCCATACATATGAGCCAACGGCAGCATCGAAACAATAGTATTATCGGCACAATTGGGAATTGTCTCAATGGCATAAGTTGTGTTGGAACTTACGTTACCGTAGGTCAGCATTACCCCTTTGGGGTCGCTGGTTGTACCTGATGTATAATTGATCAGAGCCAGATCATCAAGATTGTTCGTAGGATATCGCACATCCTTGATTGAGAAATTGGGGAACTTGGTAGAAAAAAGAGTCTCAAGATTAGCAAAACAATCGTCCAATCCGGCTCCGATCTTATTATACAATATCGTGTAGTCTTCTACATTTACGGCTACCTGAAGAAGAGGCATACTCTCTATATCGAGTTTCTTCCAGATTTCCGTATTTGTAAAAAACACTTTACTTTCAGAATGGTGAACAAGTGCGGAAATGCTCTCAGGCTGGAAGTCGTTGAGCAAAGGCACTGTTACAGCCTCATAAGAGGTAGAAGCAAGGAACGCCACGCACCATTGTGCGGAATTTTTGGCACAAATGGCAACTTTATCACCTTTTTTAAGGTCTGCGGCCTCAAAGAGAATATGTAACCTCTCAATGTTATCACAAATCTGACCATAGGTATAAGAGATGCCGTCAATATTACTCAAAACTTCGCGGTCCCAATAAAGACCGGCACTATTTTGAAAATACGTTAAAAAGTGAGTAATTTTGTCCCTTGCCATTTCTCATTATTTGACCGCTAAGATATTGTTGTGGAATTATATTTAAAAAATAATGTGATAAAAGATTTGCTCAAGTGGTAATATTTGTATTTTTGGGGTGATTTTGCGATATGTGGGGTGAAAAACGACAATTATGACAAGAAAAAAACCTATTGTAGCCCTCATTTATGATTTTGACGGCACACTTTCTCCGGGTAATATGCAGGAATTTGGCTTTATTCAGGCCTTAGGAAAGACTCCTGAAGAGTTTTGGCGAAATAGTGATGCCGTATCGGCCGGACAAGAGATGAGCCATATTCTCGCATATATGAAGCTCATGATCGATGAGGCTAGAAGTGCAGGCATATCCCTAAAGCGGGATTCTTTCGTCTCTTTCGGCAAGTCGATTGAGTTGTTTCCGGGCGTGAAGGAGTGGTTTTCACTTATAAATGAATACGGACGTAAAAAAGGAGTGATAGTAGAACATTATATCAATTCCTCGGGGTTGACCGAGATGATTGAGGGAACTGAGATTGCCAAGGAATTCAAGAAGATATTTGCCTCTTCCTTTTGGTATGACCGGGACAACGTAGCTGTATGGCCGGCTGTGGCGGTTGATTTTACAGGCAAGACTCAATTTCTCTTTAAAATCACAAAGGGCATCCTGGACATCAGTGATAAGACCAAAGTCAATGAGAGCCAGAAAGATGAAAGCAAACTCATTCCTTTCAATAATATGATCTATTTCGGTGACGGCGAGACCGACATTCCCTGTATGAAGATTGTGAAAATGTTTGGAGGCAACTCCATAGCGGTTTACCAGCCGGCAAGAAAGGAAAAATTCCGAACGGCTCAAAAATTGCTGCGTCAGGAACGCGTCAACTTTATCTGCAAGGCAGATTATTCAAAGGGGAGCGAGATTTGGAATGTAGTGACAACAATCATTGACAAAGTCAAAATGGAAGATGACTTCACACGTCTGCAGCGCAAGATGCGCAACAGGTCTTTATAATATATGTGCAACCTATATGAGAATCTTTTTAAAATTACTCTTCTGGTTATATATTGCGGCGTTACTTTTCCTCTCTCTTGCGAGCTTTGCAGGCATAGATTTGGGTATCGAACGCAAGGATATATTCGGAATTCCGATTGACAAATGTATCCATTTTCTGATGTTCCTGCCCTACCCTTTTCTGGCGTATTTTTCTTCTACGAGGAAGAATTACTGGAGAACACTCTTTTATGTGGGAATGACAGGAATTACACTGGCTTTCCTGCTTGAAGTGTCACAAGGACTATTCAATACGGATCGTGTAATGGATATTTGGGATATGGTGGCCAATATCATTGCAATATTGACCGGAACCGCATTTCTGCTCTTATTTAAAGGTAAACGATCTTGAGACCGGGAAGAGTCCGAATATACCTCCTGTGTGGATAAACAGGATGTTTTGTGACTTTTCAAAGGCTCCGCCTCTGCGCAATTCGCAATCGAGACCATAGGAAGCTTTTCCGGTGTAAACCGGATCAAATACAATACCTTCAAGGGTGGCAATTCGCCTGATATGCTCCAACTCCTCAGGACGGCTTTTAGCATATCCGATTCCCACATAGCGGTCAATGTACTCAAAATCCGAGGGTTTTACTTTCGCAGCAAACTCATTTGCCTGCTCTCTGCCAATCTCTCCCTGCTCCACAAGATACTCCAGACATCCCGGCGTCATTTGCATAGCTACATTTTGAAAATAGGCGTTATCGTCGCAAACTGCCATGCCCACTACCCTTTTTCCGTAACCCAAGAGCATATTCGCCAGTGTAAGGCCGGTATGAGTACCTCCGGAGCCGGTAGCCACTACGATAGTGTCAAAGTTAATGCCCATTTGTTCTTCCTGCTGCACAATCTCCTTCATACAGTGGAAATAACCCAGCGCACCAACCGGATAAGATGCTCCTTCAGGAATGATGTAGGGCTTCAATCCCTCCTTACGATATTTCTGAGCCATCTCCTCCATTATCTGCGTGCGACTGTTGCTATATTCGGGTCGGGTGCAGAAACGGACATCAGCTCCCATAAGGAGATCCAGGAAATAATTGCCTTCCACCGGGGGCTTCTCTTCGATTCTCAATAGGACGGCTGCTTTCATACCAAGTCTTGTAGCCGCAGCAACCGTAGCCCTGCAGTGGTTGCTCTGTATGCCTCCGCAGGTGATCAACAGGTCACAACCGCGATCACGGGCCTCGTGGATGGCAAATTCGAGTTTACGGATTTTGTTGCCGTTCCATTCGCTTCCCGTCTGGTCGTCACGTTTTATATAAATATTGACCCCTTTCTCAGCGCTCCAGCGTACCATTTTTTCTATTTTCGTCGGGAGATTTGCAAGTGATAATTTTCTCATTGTACATTATTTTAAGTCTGGACAAATATAACTATTTTTGCCCCAATTATTCAATGAAATGAGAAAACTAATCACCATCGCCATTTGTGCCCTGCTTTTCCCATTAATGGGCCATTCACAGGGCAGCACCACCGCTGAATTATTCCTAGGGGTAACCGATTCTATCCGGACTTATCTCTCGTCAGAGGCCTCCATATTGGCTCCTATCGCCGTAGATAAAGCTATAGTGAGCAAAAAAAGGCTTGAAATCCGCTTCAAGCCTTCTATAAGCGAGTATCCTCTCCGAGAACGGCATATCAAGGATATTTATGCCATCGTAAAACTTCTGATGCCTGATAAATATGCTGCCTACAAGTCATCATTTTCCCTCAGCGCCATCGGACTGCCTCTCGAGGATTTGGTATCGGGCTACTTCAGCGGAGAAACATCCAACGAGGTTCTCAGGGATTACCGTCGGACCGTATCCGACAATAGTCGAAGGCCCTCCGTACCGCTGGTAACCAATCTCTCCAAAGGCCATAAGGTAACTAAAGGACTTCAGGAACGCCATATTGCCCTCTGGCAAAGTCACGGATATTATTACGAACAGTCGCTCAAGCGTTGGGAGTGGCAGAGAGCTCGGATTTTTGAGACTGTGGAAGATATCTACACCCAGAGTTATGTCCTCCCCTTCTTGGTACCGATGCTCGAGAATGCCGGTGCCATCGTGCTGCTGCCACGAGAACGTGACCACCAACTGCATGAGGTGATAGTGGACAACGATACCCCCGGATCCGGTTATTCTGAGGATGGAAAATGGAAATCTTCCCCCGACTCCGGTTTTGCCAATATCAAACCCTATTATGTGTATAAGGAGAATCCTTTCAAACTCGGAAGTGCCCGTATGGCCGATGCAAAGGTAGTCGGATCGCGCAGAGGTACCTATAGCACAGCAAAGTGGATACCGGAAATACCCGAAGAGGGCAACTATGCAGTCTATGTCTCCTACCATACGCTAAAAAACAGTACAGAAGAAGCACAATACGAAGTACGCCACAAAGGTGGCTCCACCCGTTTCTCTGTCAATCAGACTATGGGCGGCGGCACCTGGGTTTATCTCGGCACGTTTCCTTTCGCCAAAGGTTCGAATAATTCACAGGGAGTCTTCCTCAATAACAATTCGTCGAGCAACAGGGATGTTATAACCGCTGATGCAGTGAAGTTTGGAGGAGGAATGGGCAACATTGCCCGCAAACCCTCCGATACCGATAAAGATGGCAATCCTGTGACTCCCGACTTCGATGTGGAGCCCGAAATATCGGGTTATCCGCGCTATACGGAGGGATCAAGGTACTGGCTCCAGTGGGCAGGATTCAACGATACCATTTACTCGGTCAACCGCAACTACACAGACTACAATGACGACTATCAATCACGAGGAATGTGGGTTAATATCCTCACCGATGGCTCCTATTTAAAGCCCGATCGTGTAGGTTACAACATCCCGATTGATCTTTCATTCGCATTTCATACCGATGCGGGCACCACACTTACCGACTCCATTATCGGCACACTTGCCATCTACACTCGTCTCTCCATGGATAAAGATGAATATCCTTACGGAGTGAAGAGATCCATCGCCCGCGACTACAATGACATAGTTCAGACACAAATTGTGGATGATATCCGGGCTACATTCGAACCTCAGTGGTCGCGACGCGGAATGTGGGACAAAGCCTACTCGGAAGCGCGCTCACCTGAGGTACCGGCGATGCTGCTTGAACTCCTCTCCCATCAAAATCTGGCTGATATGCGCTACGGACTTGACCCTGCATTCAGATTTGTGGTCTCCAGAGCAATATACAAAGGTATGCTCAAATATCTCTCCTGGCTGAGAGGCACTCCTTACATCGTTCAGCCGCTGCCTGTTCGAGCTTTTTCGGCAGAAATTGGAGGCTCGGGGAGGAATTTTCAGGCACGACTCAAATGGGAACCACGCGTTGACCGCCTGGAGAGTACCGCGACCACACGCAGTTATATACTCTATACCAGGGTGGACGACGGCGGTTTTGACAATGGTGTGCCGGTAAATGGAAATTCCTTTAATGTAAACATTGAACCGGGGAAGATATACAGTTTTAAGGTAACGGCAGTCAATGAGGGTGGCGAGAGTTTTCCCTCTGAGATCCTTTCCATAGGTCTTGCGGACTCACGCTCCTCCAGAGTGGTTACAAAGGGTAAAACAGTGCTTGTGGTAAACAACTTCGACAGGGTTGCTGCTCCCTCTTCTTTTGCTACCCGGGATTCCACTTATGGGGGGTTTCTGGACCATATCGACCGTGGAGTTCCCTATCTCTACGACATTTCCCATATTGGCTCACAGTACGAGTTCCGCCGTGAAATCCCCTGGATGGATGATGATGCTGCGGGATTCGGTGCCTCCTATTCCGATTATGAGACAACATCCTTTGCAGGTAATACTTTTGATTATCCCTATTATCACGGTCTGGCGCTGATGCGGGCCGGTTATGACTTCGCCTCTACCTCTCGTGAGGCATTGACTTCAGGTGCGGTAGATCTGGAAAAATATCCGATACTTAACCTCATTTGCGGTAAACAGATTACCACTCTAACCGGTCGAGATGGTGCAAGTAAACTGCGTTATAGCGTTTTCCCTGCCGATTTACAGGAAACTTTGAGGGACTATGCCGCCTCCGGTGGAAATATGCTCATATCAGGTGCCAATATTGCTACTGATGCCTGGGATAAGATATATGATTATCAGATTGACTCTGTAATGATGGCCGATGTTGTGACTCCGATGCGCGACTTTATTACAGGCGTCCTGAAATACAAATGGATGACCAACAATGCCACTGCCGGAGGCGATGTAAAAATGGTGCAAAATCCTTTTGGACTGCCATTATCTTCATATTCATTCTTCAATAAGCCCAATCCTCATCGTTATCAGGTTGAAAGTCCGGACGGACTTGTGCCTGCAGACAAAAATGCTTATACTATTCTTAGGTATTCCGACAATAATATCTCCGCGGGAGTGGCCTACGAAGGAGATTATCGTGTGGTATCCCTTGGCTTCCCAATCGAAACACTCCAATCACAAGAGCAAATAGAAGCTATTATCAAGGAACTGATGGAGTTCCTTGATAAGTAGTAGTTTTTACAGCAGTTCTGAGCTTCTTTTAATAAACTCGCTTAGCTCTTTGCCCTTGAGCATATTATTGGCGAGCAGAGCGAGATCGGTCACCTGTTTGAGTAAAACATTGTCCGCAGTGAATGCCTCGGTACCTTTCTCTCCCATAATGCGTTTAATAAGGGGATTTTCAGCATTGATTACAATGTTGTAGGTCTCGGGCAGCTCTCCATAGAAATTCAATCCTCCACCTAGAGCGGCCATATCGCGATAACGCCTCATAAACTCAGTCTGAGTAATAAGCACCGGCTGAGCCGTGTCACCGAGATTTTCCACTGAAACTCTATATTTATTCTCCTTGGGAAGTATCTCCTCGAAAAGAGAGTCAAGACGTTTCTGCTCCTCTTCACTGATTTCATATTTTTCAACATCTGATTTTGCGATGAGCTTGTCGATAGAATCCGCATCAACGCGAGCGAAAGTCGAGTTTTCCAGCTTTTGCTCCAGCATGGATACGAAGTGTGAATCCAGCGGAGAATCAAACAAGAGCACATCGTAACCTTTGTTTTTGGCGGTTTCAATATACTGATACTGTTTTTCTGCATCAGTAGCATAGAGATAGACCACCTTGCCATCCTTGTTGGTCTGTTCAGTTGCGATTGCCTTGCGATAATCCTCGTAGTTGAAGTATTTACCGTCGGTATTCTTGAAAAGTGCGAAGTTGAGAGCCCTTTCGTTGAATTTTTCGTCAGTAATCATTCCATATTCGATAAAGAGCTTGAGATTATCCCATTTCGACTCAAATTCTTCCTTATTATTCTTGGAAATTTCCTCAAGACGATCAGCTACCTTTCTGGTAATATAACCGGAAATCTTCTTCACGTTGGCATCCGACTGCAGATAGCTCCTCGAGACGTTCAGAGGAATATCAGGAGAATCGATTACACCATGGAGAAGCGTCATGAACTCGGGGACGATGTTCTCTACCGAGTCTGTAACAAACATCTGATTGCAGAAGAGCTGGATTTTATTACGAACTACGTCAATTTGATTTTTGATCTTGGGGAAATAGAGAATACCTGTCAGATTGAATGGATAATCCACATTGAGGTGGATATAGAAGAGCGGATCATCCTGCATGGGATAGAGTTCACGATAAAACTCCATATAATCCTCATCCTTTAACTCAGTCGGCATGAGTGTCCAGAGAGGTTTTATGCTATTGATGATATTGTCCTCGTCGGTATCGACATATTTGCCATCCTTCCACTCTTTCTTTTTACCCAGAGCAATGAGAACGGGCATAAACTTGCAATATTTGTGTAGCAATTCACTGATTTTGTGGTCTTGAGCAAACTCTTTTGAATCATCATCCAGATGAAGGGTTATCGTAGTGCCTCTGTCCTGTTTGTCGGAATCGCTCATTGTGTACTCGGGATCTCCCTCACACTCCCATCTGACAGCCTTGGAACCCTCTTTCCAGGAAAGAGTGTCAATAGTCACCTTTTTGGAGACCATAAAGGCCGAATAGAAACCGAGGCCAAAATAACCGATGATGCCGGCTGCCTGATCCTTATATTTTTCGAGAAATTCGCCTGCGCTGGAAAATGCGATCTGATTGATATATTTGTCAACCTCTTCCGCTGTCATACCGATACCGCGGTCGGTGATTTTCAATGTACCCTCCTTGGGATCCAGGTCAATCCTGATGGTCAAATCGCCCAACTCACCTTTGAATTCACCGCTGTTGGCAATCGTATTTAGCTTCTGGGTGGCATCCACCGCATTTGCTACAAGTTCGCGTATAAATATTTCGTGATCTGAATAAAGAAATTTTTTAATTACCGGAAATATATTCTCGGTAGTTACTCCAATTGTTCCTTTTGCCATAATCTTATATTAAAACTGTTTATAATCTTTGTTTTAACACAAGAGGGCAAAAAGAGTACCATCCCCCGAAACTGACAAAATGTCCGTTTCGGGTTAGTTCCGAGTTTCTAGTGTGTAGTATGTAGTATTGCGTATTGCAAGTTGCGTGGTATATGATTTTCGGCCAATAGCCAACGCTAATAGCTAATGACTAATGGCCAATTGCTTTTTTAATAACAATCGGATGAGTGGTCTCCACGCCATTGAGTTGCCACTTCTCGCAGAGTACATGAAGATCGTAATCTCGGTATCTGATATAATGGATAGTATCTGTCGTATTATTTTTCCAATGAAAAATAAAGTCAGTTTCATAATCGGTTATATTATCAAAAGCCCCAAAACTAAGGTAATATCTGCCATGTTTGTTCATTAATGAGAGACCCACATATCTAGACACATAGCTTTTAGTCTCTATTTTCGAATTATACAACCGATATTCACTACCTCTATGTTCAAGCACGACTGAGTCTGCAAAAAAGTATTTGGAATCAGGATCGAGCAAATCCCTTCCATATTTATCTTCCACATAAACACTGACTGCTATGGGAGGTATAGGAGGCCAACTGCGACCTCGGTCCTTATCACAAGACAAAGTGATCATCGTTGAAACAAGAAGTACCAAAATGATATTAATCTTTTTCATGATGATGTGTATTGGTATTTTCAAATATCATGAGTGACGTATATTACATATACGCTGTAACTCATTTAATACTGCCATCTATGGTAAAATTATTGCAGATAATGAATGGCTGACAGCTCATCCTACCATACAACAATTTCATCGGCAAAGACCCATCCGCGAACGGCAGGATTAATGGTTGCAGTGATGCGTATGAAGCGGGCTTGGTAGGAGCCGTTCCATTCAAATGATTTGAAGAATGTGCCTGCTTTATCGCTTAAGATGTTGTTATTAAAAGTAGCAACCGGTTCAAAATCCCCTTTTCTTTCGTTGGAAAGTGCAATTGTAATCTCTTTTGGGAGCCAGATTTCAGCGTTTGAATTCTGTAAAAAATTGATGCGGATATGACGTAGTGAATCTATTTCGTCTAAATCGATAATCGCGTCAAAGGGTGCTCCGATAAAGCCCTGCCAAAAGCCGTCGCCATGCGAAAAACCGCCGTACAATCCATCAATCAGGCTAGTTTCTCCGTTTGCAGGATAGTATCTGTTGTATGGATTGAGATATTCCATCTTTTTCCCTATCGCTTTGTGATAATCAATTCGTTGTTCAATCACATCGCCCAAAGGTTGTCCATCTCTAAACAGTTGGGCTTTCAGATTTGCTGAATCTCTTATTAAAATCGGACCCTCATATAACTGGGACTCACTCGTAACTGCTGAACCCTCTGTTGTGTATCTTATCTCTACCGGATATATTTCCGACTTTAAAGCAATGGCGATTGCTTTATTGAGGGAATCATTTTCCATTAAAATTTCCGGTTCTTTGCTCAAGGTAAAAGTGTTATAACCTTTCTGCTGTAGAATTGGAACAGATCGATTAACACGATAGTTAAAGGACTCCCAAGACTTGTTATCGGGATTTGTCCAGGCTACTTCTGCAAGAGCCAACATACGTGGATAAAGCATATACTCGGCATGCTCTTCGGTGGGGACATACTCCGTCCACAGACATGCCTGAACACCCCAAATCTTATCTGTCTCATTGGCAGAAAGGCTATCGGGAACAGGGTTATAAGCATAAACATTCTCCAGAGGTAAGAATCCACCCAAGGCTTCCGGCTCTTTTTCGGGTGAACTTTGATAGCTGTTGAAATAAGTGTATTTTCCGGGTGTCATAATCACCTTATGTCCGCTTTGTGCAGCCTCTATCCCTATTTTTTCATCGCGCCAATTCATTACAATCGCACTTTTCTCCAATCCGCCTTCCAAAATCTCATCCCAACCGATCAGTTCTCTGCCTTTCGAGTGCAGATATGTTTCTATTCGTTTGATTAGATAGCTTTGCAGTTCAGCCTCATCCTTTAAATTCTCTTTTTTAATGCGTTCCTGACATTTGGGACACTTTTTCCAATGCTCTTTACTCGCTTCATCGCCCCCGATATGGATGTAAGCAGAGGAAAAAATATCCAGAATTTCATCCAGTATATTCTCCAGAAAAACAAAAGTCTCCTCGTTGCCAATACAGAATTCGCTACTTGTATATGGCTTTCCGGTACATGCAAGATGCGGATAAACGGCCAAAACCTCCTCAGAATGTCCCGGCATCTCTATTTCAGGAATAATTGTGATATGTCGTTTTGCTGCATATTCAACCAACTCTCTCGCTTCTTCCTGCGTGTAATAACCGCCATAAGCATTCGGGTCGCTTTCATTTGTATATTTTCGTCCCGAAGCCCACCACTCTTTCCAAAGCGAATGTGTACGCCAAGCGGCGATATTTGTCAGCTCAGGATATTGTTTTATTTCAATTCGCCAACCCGGTCCATCCGTGAGATGCCAATGAAAATAATTGAGTTTATAATGCGCCATCATATCGATTTGCTTTTTCAGAAAATCGAGCGAGAAAAAATGACGTGAAACATCGAGATGTATCCCTCGATAAGCAAAACGCGGGCTATCTTCTATTTCAATAAAAGGAAGTTTATCAGGATTCTGCTCTGTGAGTTGAATAAGCGTTTGAATGGCATAAAACAGGCCCGCTTCAGACGCTGCAGCTATGTTGATTCCTTTTTTATTGACCGAGATCGTATATGACTCATTCAAGAGATAAGAGTGGCCCCAAGAATCCGAATTATACAAGGTATTTGAACTATTTGAACTATTCGAATAGTTGGATATATTTGTGTCATGCCTCTTTTGGGTCTCACTCGATTTTTTTGAGTCACTGGCCTTGTTTGAGCTATTCAAGAGTTGCGAATCATTCGCGTAATTCGTATTTAATGAAACCNNACCTCTACACCGGAATCTGAAATGTTCAATGCGGTTGATCCCAAATACTCTGTTAGGTTGCTTTCAATCTCCGATTTTGCATTACTCTCTGTACCTGGAGTAACCTCCGCAAAATTCAATTTGAACCCCGACGAAATATCTAGCGAATCCCGACCAATCTCGATCTTATTTGGAAATGGAATCAACTGAACGAGATCTGTCGTATTATTGTCGCCCTGACATGAATATGCAAATAGAAGAACAATTAGTAATAAATAGCAGTAAAGGGTTTTCATATAGAAATGCTTTTAATGACTTCGCAATGCTTTAGACGCAATTCCTCTTCTAAGAGGCAAATATTGCGTTTGGTTGTTCCATAGATCTATTCTAAACGAATTTAAACGCTTTAAAACGCGTTCAAACAAAATTGGATATCCCAAATAATAGAAGACCTTGTAAGAGCTTTAAAACCCTTATTTTTGAATCCAATCCTGAATGGGAAGCTCTTCTCCGAAGGTAGCTTGTGTTACGGAAGTAACTATGTCGTGACCGTTTGCACTATTGGTAAAATAGACAATTCCACGACAATCTTCAGGACGGAACACAAAGAGTGCCTTGAAATTTCCGTTATCACCCCAATGCCAGTAATAGCGTGGGGCCTCCCCTTTTTCAGCGGCAGCTATATCCGAATAGAGAGAACCTACCCCCAGAGACCACCAAACTGTTGAATCACAGTCACGATGGTTATCAGCATAGCGAATGGCATGCACCTGCGGCTTGAGGATTTCAGTATGCGATGCGGCGCTTAGGCCGGTGCCATCCAGAAGAGCTATCAGGAAGCGCGAATAGTCCGCAGCATTAGTACGCAGGGTGTAAGCACTATTCTCGCGCGGGTGGCGTCCCTGACCGCGATTTTCTGCAGCACGATTGAAACCGTCGAGCGCTATGCTATCATACTGCGGCAGCCAACCATATGAGGTGGAATTCATCTCCAGCGGGATAAATACCTCTTCGCGAGCAATTTCAT
>MTKW01000220.1_pt1 | contig 29847 bp, 25 predicted proteins | sample 1042761 | NCBI WGS metagenome assembly MTKW01 (sample SAMN06205366, study PRJNA360243) | anaerobic digester metagenome | biome: Wastewater treatment plant; feature: Anaerobic digester sludge; material: sludge; isolation source: anaerobic digester fed with sludge from wastewater treatment plant ...
TCTGATCTTGGCTACGGTACAGGTCTGCTCTCACCACGAAACTATGTAGCGGTTAAAGTACCTGTTTTCTCCACCGGTAAACTGCCCGGTGTTGAAGCAGCCCTGGGACCGGAAATGCGTTCCACCGGCGAAGTAGTCGGCTTCGGAGCAGACCTGCCCACCGCGCTCTGGGCCGGGTTCCTAGCCGCCGGGTACGAAATGCCCCGGCAAGGTACGATCTTGGCCACTGTGGCCGATCGCGATAAGAATGAAGCTCTTCCTTATTTAGCCCAGTTTGCCCAGCGAGGCTTTAACCTGGTGGCCACTGCCGGTACGGCCGCCTTCCTGGCTCAACATGGCCTTAAAGCTCGCGTAGTACGCAAAGTGCACGAACAGCCGCCCCACCTCCTNNGACATCCCCGCCAGCAGCACCCCCAAAATCCAATCATTACAGCAGTATCTGGGCCAAAACTAAAGCATTTTCCCGCCCGCCACCATCTCTTGGTCTGAGGTAGTGGTGCCCATAAAGACAGTCTCCATATTGCAGGGCTGGCTACAAAGCAGCCCAATTTTTGTTCTCGGTTCGTAGAAATTTCCAGGTCGGGACGGAACCCGGCCATAGAAATAATCAATATTCTTCTCTTGAAGTTCTGTCGACCAGGCGTTATACTTAAGTTGAACATTTGAGCAGTTATTCAAATGAGGTGAGATATGTGACTGCTGCGGTGAAATCAACTAGAGACCGGGACACCGGTTCCAGATCGGCTGATGTGTGCGAAGAGTTTCGCTGTAACCCTGACAAGGTAGATCACTGGAAGGGCAAACTACCACCACTAAAAGAGGTGGCTGCCACTTTTAAGGTGCTAGCTGATGAAACCCGTACTTCTATCTTGTATCTCTTGGCTCAGGAGGAGCTTTGTGTCTGTGATATTGCCACTATTTTGGGCAGTAGTGTCTCCAATATTTCTCACCATTTGCGCCTGTTGCGCGCCCAAAGATTGGTAAAGTATCGCCGCCAGGGAAAGATGGTTTTTTACTCGTTGGACGATGAACACGTACTGGCTCTCATTGATCAGGCGTTTGTGCATGTTCAACATAAAGATCAACTATAAATTCCCAGCAAAAATGGAAGGAGTTATCCCATGCGTTATGTTCTGGCCGGTCTGGACTGCGCCGGCTGTGCTGCTGAAATCGAACGAGAACTAAACAGAATAGATGGTTTGGAAAATACAACAGTAAGCTTCACCACCCGCACAATAGAACTCCCAGCCGAGCTGGCCGCCACTGCCCAAGCTACTATCGACCGGATCCATCCGGGACTAGATCTCATGCCGGCTGCAGATGGCGCCTGGCGAGAGATGGCTGCTGCCGAGGAACAAGGTGAACAGCGCCAACTTTTTATTATGGCGTCGTCGGCTGTGCTCTTGGCCCTGGGTTGGTGGCTAGGTCCTCGGTCGGAACTCCTGCGCTGGGTTCTCTTTATTCCAGCCTACCTATTGGTGGGTTGGCCGGTACTAAGACAAGCCGGGTCCAATTTGATCCGGGGGCGAGTGTTTGACGAGAACTTTCTTATGACTATTGCTACCTTAGGCGCGGTAGCCATCGGAGAACTGGCTGAAGCAGTGGCAGTTATGCTCTTTTACTCGGTAGGCGAATATTTTCAGGATCGAGCCGTAAACCGTTCTCGCCGTTCTATCGCTGCCCTCCTGGCCATTCGCCCTGATTATGCCAACATCAGACAAGGTGATCAAATACGGCCAGTACCGCCGGAAGCGGTGTCCGTAGGCGAAGAAATTGTAGTCAAGCCGGGAGAACGAGTGCCGCTGGACGGGGTAATTCTAACCGGTGCGTCTTTTGTAGACACATCGGCCCTTACCGGTGAGCCGGTACCTCGGCGCTTAAAGCCACAAGATACCATATTGGCCGGTATGGTCAACGGAGAGGCTGTGCTTACGGTAAAAGTAGCCAAGCCCTACAGTCAGTCGGCTGTGGCTCGTATTTTGCAATTGGTGGAAGAAGCCGAGACCAGAAAAGCACCGGCCGAGCAATTTATTACCACCTTTGCCCGCTACTACACTCCGGCGGTAGTCGCCGCTGCGGCAGCGGTGGCGATACTCCCGCCGCTATTCGTACCGGGAGCCGAGTTTTCCACCTGGTTTTACCGAGCCTTGGTATTGCTGGTTATCTCTTGCCCTTGTGCCCTGGTAATTTCGATTCCGCTCGGTTATTTTGGCGGTATTGGCAATGCCTCGCGCCACGGAATTTTAATTAAAGGCAGCAATTTCCTCAATGCCTTGTCTAATTTGCATACGGTGGTATTTGATAAGACCGGCACCTTAACCAAAGGCGTTTTCGCTGTAACCGAAGTTCAGGCTGCAGATGGCTTTACTAAACAGGAAGTGGTGCGCTACGCTGCCCATGCTGAAGCCTATTCCAGCCATCCTATTGCCGAATCCATCCGCCGAGCTTACGAACAAACCATGACACCGGACCCGGCCGCCCATTACCAAGATATCCCCGGCCACGGCGTACTGGCCACTGTAGACGGCCACCGGGTTCTCGTAGGTAACGACCGTTTGTTGCACCGGCAAGGAATTCCCCATAACCCCAACCTGTGCCGAGCTGCTGGAACTCATGTGTTTGTTGCTGTAGACGGCACGTTAGCCGGACAAATTGTGGTTTCGGATCAGCTGCGAGATGAGGCCCAACGCGCCACTTCTGGCTTGCGGCGGTTAGGGGTAAAAGAGCTGTTCCTGCTAACAGGCGACGAAGAAAGCGCCGCGCGCCAGGTAGCCGACCGGCTTCAGCTTGACGGTTATTTCGCCGGCCTCTTACCAGAAGGAAAAGTCCAGCAAGTAGAAGCTTTGCTGGCTCAGTCTCATCCTAAGGGCCATACCCTAGCCTTTGTCGGCGATGGGGTGAACGATGCGCCGGTAATTGCCCGGGCCGACGTGGGCATAGCCATGGGCGGCTTAGGCAGCGACGCGGCCATCGAAGCGGCTGACGTGGTCTTGATGGAAGATAATCCGGCTAAACTGCTAACAGCAGTAAATATTGCCCGCCACACCCGGCGAGTGGTTAAACAGAATATCATCTTGGCCCTGGCCATCAAGTTTTTTTTCTTGATACTAGGCGCATTTGGTCTGGCCACCATCTGGGAAGCAGTTTTCGCCGATGTTGGGGTCGCTCTGCTGGCGGTCTTAAACGCCACTCGGACTCTGCGCTACCGTATCGTCGCCAAACTGAGGTAGAAGTAGATGTAAATTGCATGAAAAAAATTTTAGTCCGCTAATAGGCCCGGCTGGGCCTATTTCTTATTTCAGCCTAAACAAACAACCCTTCCGGCAGGACTTTTGCCGCTGAATCTTGAAATTTATAGGAGCACAGATGTTAATTCTGCCAAATATGGTATAATGTATACAGTTTCCAAGCACTATACCCCACGCTAAGGCAGCGCGCTCAACACCTGCACTAATAAGTTCAGTACTAGAGCAATCTTGACAGTAAACCAGGTATTGCAGCTCCTGTTAGTTGCTAGTGCTTTTGCTTTGATAGGGGGGTTGATAGATAGTAAAAGAATAACAAAGATGTTCTTGTGGTTCGGTATGATGGTTAGCACAAGCAGTAGTTGAAAAAGTCCTACCGGATTAGTGATCCCCGGCGTAAAGTAGATGGCAGCGAGCTGGGGCTGCCGGTAGCACGGTGAATAACTTAGACGTACGGGGGAAAACTCTGGGCTACCAGCTACCCTTACTGTTCAAAGCCGGTGCATACCTACTCAGGCGCTGGTTAGCCTAAGTACGGATTCCAGGACAATGCTTCAGCTTATTTATGTTTTCTCACCGGTTTCCCAGGAATTCTACCCGATCATAATTTAAAAAAAATTTGGAGGTGGTATAGGATGAGTCTAGCTGCAGCAACTAAGTATTTCTTTGAGCAGGCTGCTGAAGGACTGAACCTAGAGCCAGGTGTAAGACAACTGTTAGAAACCCCACAACGAGAAGTCATGGTCCAGGTCCCGGTGGTCAAAGATGACGGCACTTTGGAAGTATACTTAGGGTTCCGGGTCCAGCATAACAACGCTCGCGGCCCCTTCAAGGGCGGCGTCCGGTTCCATCCCAGTGTGGACCTGGATGAGGTTCGTGGCTTGGCAGCCCTCATGACCTGGAAATGTGCTGCCGTTAACATTCCTTACGGTGGTGGCAAAGGCGGCATCGCTGTCGATCCCTTCACCCTGAACAAACGTGAACTCAAACAGATGACCCGTACCTTTATCAGTGGCATTTTCCCCTTCTTGGGTCAGAAAATCGACGTGCCGGCACCAGATATGAATACCAATGCCGAAGTAATGGGCTGGATTGTTGATAAGGCCAATGAATTGGCTCAGGACGATATTCGCGGTGTTGTCACCGGCAAACCCATCGAGCTCGGCGGCTCCTTAGGTCGTACCGAGGCCACCGGCCGTGGTGTGGCGCTTACAACCCTGCGGCTCCTCAAGTATCTGGGCAAAGACCCCACCAAGATGAGAATTGCCGTCCAAGGTTTCGGCAACAACGGCAGTTACACCGCTTACTACCTGCATCAAGCCGGCTGCCGTATTGTGGCCGTGAGTGATATCAGCGGTGGTTTCGGTNNTGGAGAACCAGATTACTAAAGAAAATGCCGATCGGATTAAGGCCCCCATCGTTGTAGAAGCTGCTAACGCGCCTACCACACCAGAAGGCGACGAAATCCTGAACAAACGCGGTATCATCGTAGTACCGGACATTCTGGCCAATGCCGGCGGCGTTACCGTCTCGTACTTTGAGTGGGTACAAAATTTGCAATCCTTCTACTGGGACGAAGACACAGTCAATACCCACCTTACCAACATCATGCATCGCGCCTTCGACGATATCTGGAACTTGTCCAAAGAACGAGACCTTACCCTACGTACCGCTGCCTATACCATCGCCATCGAAAGAGTTGTCAAAGCAATGAAAATGAAGGGGATGCTCCTCTAGTAGTCGCTCCCCTTTCCACAGACAGCAGTCCCGCTAAAGCAGCGAGCCCGGGTAGCAATGCTACTCGGGCTCGTTCTTTGTTTCGTCATAATAGACATGGTAGCCGGCTGCCCGGTTCAACCTAGTTTGAAGAGACAGAGCCGGGCTTTCCTTGCGTTGACGCCTCCGCCTAAGGCGTAACCAAAAGGCAACGGCAACAGGAACTATCCCCAGCAGAGTCAGGTAAGACTTTAGCTGTGGATACACCGCCACCGCCAGTTCTTTGATCGCTGCTGATAAACCGCCATCTTTTTGGGGCTGTGGATTAAGTCCCCGGGCCGGGAGGACATGCACATCTTCTATCCGGTTGGTCAGCGAAAACTTCTGTCCTTGGTAACTGCCGTTAGCTTCGAACGTCAGTATATACCGACCGCTGTGCCCCAAGGCAATGGTGCCGGTATAGAGTCCGTCATCGGCCAATATGTCTGCTCCGGCACCGTCGTCGGTAAGTGTAATCACCGTTTCTTTGCCGGCCAAAGCAAGTGCACAAGAGATGGTCGGCAGTTTCTCAAATGAGGCTGCAGTAAGACGCTGGCCGCCGCCGCTAATCGCCGCTTCCAACTGTAGCTGATTTTCCAGCGGATAATCCCCTGACAAAGGTGAGATAACCTGCAGCGCTAAGGTCTGAAGTGCCGGGCTTTCCTTGTCCCCGTCCACTTCCTTTTCCGTGCGGATAATACCCGCCAGCACTGCTTTTAATTCACCCTCCGTTGTAACCTGCCGGGCCGACCCGCCGGTTTGATGACAGAGCTCTTCCAACAGGCCCAGTTCCGCCGGTCGCCCTAAACACACCCCATACAGACGGCACCCGTCTTGAGCCAGGGACACAGCCGCGCTGCTCAGGGTCCTTAAGTGACGGGACATAAAGCTAGGATCTCCTTGGGAACTCGGTTTGGGATCAGGGATAGCATCGGTAACAAAGATCACTGCTCGCCTGGCCTCCAAGCGGCCCCGCTGGCTAAATTCCTTCTTGGCTGCCTCCAAGGCCGCTGCCAAGTCGGTGTCGCCAGCCGCCCTACCGATAGAGACCGCCCTCCCTATCTCTGCCGCTGTAGGCACTGCTCCTAGGGGTAGTTGCCGATCTACAGCCAAGCTAAAAACCAAAACACCCAGCCTGTCGTCCCCGGTCAGTTCTTTGGCAACCAGTCCCGGTACTTTGTACCTGAGTCCCGAGGGGTCGTTGGCAGACATGCTCCCGGAATTATCAATGAGAACTACCAAGTCAACCGCCTGGGCTCTCGGAGCTGCTCGTGCCGGCACAGGTGCTAACACCAAGGCCAAAACTAACATCAGCATAGCCGTATATTTTCTCACAGTACGAGCACCTCCTCTCACTGGAACAAATACTAAAAGAAGCTCGGTGCCCTTAACGAGTTCTGATTATGCCTTTAGTTCCCACCAGGCAGGCCCGCACCACCAAGCGTTCCCGGGAAGAGCCCGGCGGATGGCAGGTGGTAAGAGTGAGAGCATCGTAGCCCACCGGTTCCACCACGCTCCAGTCGTCCTTGGCCACAGGGAAAACTTGTTCCACATGATATACATATGTATCAGAGCCCACTGTAAGTCGAATAACGTCTCCCGGCTCCAGCTTATCGGCATGGCGAAACCAGGCACCGTAGGTGGTACGGTGGCCGGCAATGGCTACATTGGCTTCATCTGCTATTCCCGGAAGGGGACTATTCTCATACAGCCCGGGACCTTTCTTCAGCTGTTCCCGTTCCGTTCCCCTCACCACTGCCACCTCCAAGTCTAAAGCGGGAATCTCCAGAAACAGCGGCTCGGTTCCGGTGCTGACAACCGATGGGCGCTCAGCCTGTACTCCCTCTAGGGCCGGTTGCTCATCTTCTTCCAGGGATATTGGCTCTTTAGAACCTATGTCTGCTGTATTTCCTCCGTTAGCGGGAGGGGTTTCTCCTGTCGGAAGCACCGCTATGGATCTGCACAACTGCCATTGGTAGTACCAAGCCTGGCCGGTATGATACAGCGGAGTCAACATAATCGCTATGCCGATGATCACTAGGATGGTACCTACTATTCGCTGCACAGTTTTCATACCTTTTTCCTCCCGATAGAGCCAGAGCGGCTCAGGGGCTGGCACCTGCCCCTGAGCCGCGCCCGTTTCCAGCTCCTAAGTTAAATTAGCTTGTTACCTGCGCCGCCGCAGCCAAACACCGGTGGCCATAATCCCCATACCCAGCAGCATGGCCGGCAGTTCACTGCCACCGGTAAACGGCAAATCTCTTTTGGGAACCGGCTCTTCTTCCACCGGAATTACCGGCACGCCTACCGGAGGTTCTTCTATCGGTACTTCGATAATTGGCGGCTCGGGTTCCGGTTCCGGTTCGGGCTTCGGTTTTGGTTTCGGATCGCGATCGTCGTCATCATCTTTGGGAGGACGGGTAGTATCGCGAATGGTCACATCGGCTTGATCCGTCGGTGGGTAGTCATCACCATAATAAGCCCGTACTGTATTAGTGGTAGTGACGTCACGCGAAACGCTGGCCGCTCTAAAGGTGACTGTATATGACTTGCTGTCACTAGGCGCCAAATCACCTACACTCCAGGATTCCACACCGGCTTCACTACTCTCCTCCAGCACAACAACTTCGTCCCCGCATTTTACCTGGATAATGTCCAGATACCTGGTGTCAAATACATCTTCCAGGGTAATGCCCTCAATGCCCTCGTCACCTTCGTTCTTCACCGTGATGGTGAACGTAACAATACTACCTTCATTAACCGTTTGCTTCGAGGGTCTCTTGGTTATGACTAGCTTAGGCCCCACCGGTTCTTCCCCATTTTTGTACGTGTTAATTATCTCGATTATCTGTGACGCTCCAGCCTTAACGTCTACAATCCCTCTACCATCAATTTCGACATCCCACTTGTTCTTATCAACATTTTCCTCAGTTATGGTGTATCCACCGGGCTCCAGATTGCCCTCTAAGATCCTCCACCCGTTACCCTCATTGAGAGTAAAGATCTTACCAGCCTCAGGATAAGACGGGCCAGTTATTTTGATGTCAACAGAGGGCGGAAGGAGAGTGTTTTGAGTGGAGACTTGATTATTACCGAAACTAAACGTCTTATACACCTGCAATCCGCCTAGTTTTCGGTTAGTCACCAAAACGGTAGCTTCTCGAGCGTCTTCACCAAGAGTTACTGGCAATGAATCGCTGCCCTGCAGTCTATACCCTGTCGGAATTACTTGGTCGGATTCAATGCTAACAAATTCATACCCATCCGGGATACTGGTTTCGCTAATTTGGTACGTCCCAAAAGGAAGCCTCAGAACACCGGGCGCACCTGTGGTAACAGTGCATGTCTGGCTGTATCCTGTGGTAGTAGCAGTAACCTCAAATACGGCGGACTCATCATCTTGGATCGGGTCAGTAATTTGCTTGATGATCGTCAGTTTACCTGTATCGTTCTCATCTGTTTCTTCCCTATTAGTTACCGTAACAGTCGCGCCTTCTTCTGTAAGGTCTACTGTGGCCGGATCAGTACTAACCCACCTATATCCTGGCGGGATATCAGTTTCTTCGATTGTATACTCCCCAAGCTTCAAATTTTTAAGAACAACAGGCACACCCGGGACCACATTATCAATGGTATTCTCGTAGTCACCCGGGCCTGTAACAATAACCGTAAACACAGGAGATCCATTGCGGGGTCCGTTATTTCCGTTAGCACCATCGATAACCTTCACAATGGTCAGTGTGCCGGTTGGTTCGATCGTTATATATGCTTCGTCTTCATCAATTTCCTCATCGTCAATCAGTGCTTGAGCTGTGTTGGAAGTGGGCTCGCCCTCTGTTGCTTTAAGCGCTTCAAAAGTAGCCTGGTACTTCTTACTCGCGTTTATTCCGAGATCCCCTACCCCCCAATATGTCGGAGGTTGGTCAGCATCATCCACCATTGAATCTCCCCAAGACTGTGACGCTGATAGCCATTCTTTTACCGATAGTAATCTCAGGTACAGAGCGTCAAAAACATCATTTATCCCTACTTTTTCAAGTTCCACATCACCAGTATTCGTTACCTCGATTTCAAAAACAACATCATCTCCAACATACACGGCCTGAGCCGTAGGCGTCTTCGCAATCGAAAGTCCCGATTGTGGCGGCAAAATGGTTACCTCGGCAGAATCCTCACTCTCTAGTTTTTCATTTCCGTGTTCGCCAGAAGCCGTCGCCTTGTTAAGTGTTTTAGTTTCTTCTGTTACCAGGCCAGCTTCGAAGGTGATGGTATATTGCTCGGAGGCATCCTTGCTTAGATCGCCGACATCCCAAGATACCTTGTAGACACCATTATCATTCTGAGGTGCCAAATAACCCACATAGATCAATAGACTTCCATCAAACACGTCTTCTATCTTCACGTTCTTCAGATTGTTTTTCCCTTTATTTGTCACCGTTATAGTAAAGGCAACTTGCTCACCGCTAATAACGCTTTCCTTGTCAACTGTTTTTTCTATCGTTAAGGCACAGTCTTTTCTTACCTTAAAATTATCAGTCTCACTGTTACTGCTATGAAAATTCGGGTCCACGCTAACCCATACCTTATACTCTCCGCCTTTGTTGCCGGTATCTGCGTACCCCTTTTGCCCTGTTTCGTCCTCATCTAGCGTTAGAATACTCCATAGTTGGGTATTGGGAAAAATGCCGTTTGATACTGTCACTAGATTGCTTACTGGGGTCTTGCCCAGTAACTCCCCATTGGGCTCTGTTACCTTGACATAGTAGTTACCGTCAGGTAAGTTGCTACCGCGCACATAGACATCTTGTTTGCTTTCGTAAAAAACATTTTCGTTTACCTCACTACCTTCTTTGTCCGTAGTTTTGATTGAACCGCTACCCGTTATTACAATATTTTGCACAGACATTTGCCCTGCGGCGGTCTGTTCCTCAACCGGTTTAGCAGGAACGTCACCGTTTTCTGCCAAGGGCTCGGGGGATAATTCCCCTGCCGGTGCTCCCTGATCAGTGTCCTCCGGAATACTTTCTTCTGATTCGGGCGCTAATCCATCTGTTGTTACCTCGTCCGGGTCTTCTTCCACCATCCCGTCTTCACTCACACCTTCAACCGGTTCCTCTATCGCCGGCTCTGCTTCATTGCCAAAGGCATAGGGTACGTTTACCAATCCAACGGCCAAGATAACAGCTACCATCAAGGCCAACACTGAGAGTCTGCGTTTCACTGGCAACACCTCTTTCTTCTCTTTATTCACCGCTGTAACAATGTTTGGTTTTTACGCTAGTTTCCTAATATCTACCCGTACTAGTAATTATTACCCGGCAAGCCATTTTACACCTTGCTTTGGTAGGAAACAAGTGATTTATAGCGAATTAGTAGAGGTAATTTGTTACAATTCATTGAACAGAATCGATGCGAGCAAGGAGCATATAGTATCGGCATTAAGTGTGGCGAAAGGGATGATCCTTGTGCAAAAAGAACAGCCATTCCCGAAACTGATAAATGATACTCAGGGACTTATTTTGGCCGATCAGTTAGAACTGGCCGACACTTTCTTTACTCGTTTGCGTGGTTTAATGTTTCGACCCCCTTTACTGCCCGGTTCTGCTCTTTGGCTGCGTCCCTGCAACGGTGTACATATGTGCTTTATGCGCTATCCCATCGATGTATTGTTCTTAGATCGTGATCTTACCGTGGTGCAGGTGGTAGAAAACCTGCAGCCCTGGCGGGCAGTTCCCTATGTTCCCCGGGCCGCCAGCGCGATAGAATTCGTCGCTGGGACACTAACGGGAAAGGTTTCTGTTGAAGACCAGGTTCGCATTATATGATGTGAAAACAGTGTCTTGTCAGGTTTCTATGAGTGCCATTAACAAGGTAGCTTGTCTCGTTAACAGGGAAGCGTTAAGCAGTCTCCTAATTACACTAAAACACCTTCATAATGCTGAGAAACGCCGGCCCCAAAATAACGATGAACAGCGCCGGCAGGATGAGAAAAATGGTGGGAAACAGCATCTTAATAGAAGCTTTCATAGCTTGCTCTTGAAACCGCTGTCGCTGCTTAACCCGCAGGGAATCCGACTGCACTCTGAGCACATTGCCGATACTGACGCCCAGCTGATCGGCCTGGATAATAGAACTGATAAAGGTAGTCAGGTCGGAAACTTCTGTGCGGGCGGTCAAATCGCGCAGCGCCGCTCGCCGCGTCCGTCCCAGCCGAATTTCATTCAGTGTAAGACCCAGTTCGTCGGCCAGCGGCCCTCTTATTTGTTCGGTGACGCGATGCAGGGCCATATCGAAACCTAGTCCTGCCTCGACGCTGACCACCAACAAGTCCAGTACACTGGGCAAGCTCCGGGAAATGGCCTGCTGGCGCTGGTTAATACGCCAGTCAAGATATACCAGGGGAAATATGGCTCCGGATGCTGCTGCCAGCACCACCGCCACTACCGAGCGTAAAAAAGGTAAATTGCTTTTCCAGACCACTACTGCCGTCAACACCGGCAGTACCACCGTAAGGAGCCCCAAGAGGCTAAGGAACCTAACCGGGTTGGTCCGCAAGGGAGGGCCGGCCACCACCAGGCGCTTATCTAAGGCGCCTTTCATTTGTTTGGGAGTAAGACGAGCCACTTGCTGCCCGATGTTTTCCAGCAACGGAAAGATGATGCGCTCACTGAAGGGTCTCCTCAACGCCTGGGCCGCATCCTCGGGAGTATCCGCCTTTAACCGTTCCAACCGGTTTATGAGCCGGCGCCGACGGCCGGTCAAGAGCTGCCCCAGCCCCAGTACTACCAGGAAAACCAGCAGCAGCGTAATAATCGCCGGTAGCATCTAATCACCCCTTATTTGCCCCTGTAAACCCTGGCTACAACTCAATATTTACAATCCGTCTGATGATAATCACGCCCAGGATCTGCATGGCCACAGCCATTATCAGCATCATCCTGCCCACCGGTTCGGTTATTAAAGGCAACATAAACTCAGGGTTAAACATAGTAACTAAGGCGGTAAACACCGGCGGCAAAGCGATGACAATTATGGCCGACAGTCGGCCTTGGGCAGTAAGCGCCCGCAGCTCGTTCTTGAGCCTGATTCGTTCCCGGATGGTGTGCGAAATCTTTTCCAGCACTTCAGCCAGATTACCGCCTACTTGCCGCTGAATGGTTATGGCCGTCACCACCAGCTCCATGTCTTCGGTCCCGATCCGGGCCGCCAAATCCTGCAGCGCCGTCTCCAGTGATACGCCCATCTTCACTTCTTTCAGCAGACGCTTAAATTCCGTGGCCATGGGCGGATCCGATTCCGAGGCCACAATGCCGGCCGCCTGCAAAAAGCTATATCCGGCCTTGAGGCTACTGGCAATGAGCTCCAGAGCCGGGACTGTCTGTTCGTCATAAGCACGCCGGCGCAAATACTTGGCCCGCCGCAAAAACAAATGCCAAGCATAAACCCCGGCCACACCCGCCAGCAGAGCCCACACAACCGGCTGACCAGCTATATAGATAATGATAAATAAGACCATACCGGTGATAAGCTCTCCAGCCAAAAATTCTTCCGGCCGAAGCAAAATGGCTGTCTGAGCCAGCTCGCGTTCCAAATAGGCCAGATATCTTTTGATTACTGTGAACCGGGCCAGGATAGAGCGCCTTCCCGCCGGCCGTTGCCCCTGGATTTCCTGCTCAAAATCCAGCTGAGTCGACCCGGCATAACGCTCCAGCCGGTCCAGCAGCTTCCACCGACTTCGGCCCAGAAACTGCTGCACCCCCACCACCGCTAAGGACGCTCCCAGAAAACTGGTTACCAACATCGCCTGTAGCATCTCAGCTCACCACCCTGACACTGTCGGCCCGGGGTTGAAACACATCCAGCGGCAAATTGATGCCCTTGGCTCCAAACGAAGTAATACATTTCGGCACGATGCCAGTAGGCCGAAACCGCCCGTTCACCCGACCCTGTTCATCAAAGCCTTTTTGTTCGTAGACAAAGATATCTTGCAGGGTAATGGTGTCGCTCTCCATCCCCACCACTTCCGTCACTTGGGTGACCTTACGGGAACCGTCGAGAAACCGGCTGATTTGAACAACCAGGTTCACGGCGGAGGCAATCTGCTCGCGAATAGCCCGTACCGGTAAGTCCATCCCAGCCATGAGTACCATGGTCTCAATCCTAGACAGGGTGTCCCGGGGAGAATTGGCGTGTACAGTGGTGAGCGACCCATCGTGACCGGTGTTCATAGCCTGGAGCATATCCAGGGCTTCGCCGCCGCGCGCCTCCCCCACCACAATTCGGTCCGGGCGCATACGCAGGCTGTTGATAACCAAGTCACGAATGGTGACTTGTCCTTTCCCCTCGATATTGGCCGGACGCGATTCCAGGGAGACCACGTGCTCCTGCTGCAGTTTTAGTTCGGCCGCATCCTCAATAGTAACTATGCGTTCCTGGTGAGGAATAAAGGACGACAACACATTCAGCGTAGTGGTTTTCCCGGTGCCGGTCCCGCCGGAGACAATGATATTAAGCCGGCCTTCCACACAGGCTTTAAAAAAGAGTGCCATATGGGAGTTCAAGGTGCCGAACGAAATCAAGTCTTCCACTGTATACGGCTCCACCGAAAACTTGCGAATAGTAAGAGTAGGACCGTGTATAGCCAAAGGCGGTATAATGGCGTTCACCCTGGAACCGTCAGGCAACCGGGCGTCAACCATGGGCGATGTTTCGTCAATATGGCGGCCCAAAGGAGAAATTATCTTTTCAATCACATGGAGCACATGCTCGTCATCCCGAAAACGCACGTCGGTGGGATAGATCCGCCCTTTGCGCTCCACATATACCTGGTTCGGACCGTTCACCATTATTTCCGATACATCCGGATCGCGCACCAGCGGCTCAATAGGCCCCAAGCCCACAATCTCATTCATCACTTCCCGTATTAGCTGTTGGCGTTCGGCCCGGGACATAAACTTACCGTTTTCGGTCAGCACCGCTGTGGTAGCTTCCTGCACCTTGGTCTCCAGTTCCCGGTTCTGCTGCTGATTTAAAAGGTCGGGGCTGAAATCCGGTGCCAAGTCATTAACCACTCGGGCCAAGGCCTCGGTCTTGATGGTATCGAGGCTGTCATCAGGTGTGGTAATGTTCTCCACCGTCTTTTTGTTATTAATCTCCCGCTCGTGTTTAAATTTGCTCAGACGTTCCAGGCCGGTCATGACTTACTCCCCCCAAGAGCCAATTTTGCCGGTAGCACCCGCTTTTTACTTACGGGACCGAAAACCTTCTCGCCCTCGACTTTATCCTTCAAAGTCCGCAACCCTTGACCGATACGGGAATTGGGATGAGTCATCACCAATGGGATCCCCTGATTGATACTGGGAACCACTACGTTCTCTTCGCTGGGCAACGATTCCCACACTGGCATCCCCAGGGTTTGCTCGATGTCGGTAAGCTTAATGCCGCCTTCCCGCCCTACTTTGTTTAGGAGAATCCGCACTTTTTCTTTCATGCCCATGGTTTCCAGCGTATCCAGGCAGGAGCGCATGTTCTTTACTGAGAAAATCTCCACGTTGCCCACCAGCAAAATAAGTCCCGATAGCTGCAGCGCCGCCTGGATAGTCTCATGGAAGTAGTTAGGGGCATCCACCACCACATAATCGTATTCCTCTCGGAGTAGACGCAGCATCTTCTCCACATGCTGGGGCGCAATCAGCTTGCCGTAAGCCGGGTTGCTGGGCGCACAAAGGACCATCACACCGGAATTGTGCCGCACTAAATAGCTTTCCAGCAGATCTATGTCCAGCCGGTTGATCTCATCAGCCAGCTCCACAATACTGCGCCGCGGAACCACATCCAGCGCCAGAGCTGCATCCCCGCTTTCCAAATCCAGATCCACCAGCGCCGTTTTCTTCCCCGATTTAGATAGCAGCACCGCCAGGTTGGCGGCAATGGTGGTTTTGCCCACCCCGCCTTTGGTGCTGAACACGGAGGTAATCCGGCCCCCGTTATTCAAGACGGTCTTCTCTTCCTCCACTTTTGGCTGCGCAGCCTCATAGGCGGTATAGACAGCGGTTATAAGCTCTTCCGTATCGATCGGGGTACCTACCAACTCCTTAACCCCGGAGCGCAAAGCCAGCTTGTAGGCTTCTCCGTCCAGCCGGTCCACAACTTTTATCACCGCCATCTCCGGTGCCTCGGCCACCAGTCGGCCGGCAGTCTGCCAGGCTTCTTCCCCGTCACCGGAACAACCCACCACCGCTACCTGAACCCGGGCGGCAATCAAATCTGATCTGCCATCAGGATCGGTTTTAACCAAAACGGCAATATCGCGCACTATGGCCAACAAGCGCCCCAGGTCTTCGCGCTCCTTTTCATTTGCAGCTACTACTCCCACTCGAATCCGTTCCAACATATTTGCCGGCCTCCCTTTTTTATCTGACCGGTGCCAAGCTGCCGTCAGTTATAGTTCCCAGGTTCAAGATGCGCCGATCCAAGGGCGAACGCAGGGCCAGTTTCAGCGAGCCTACTTTTTCCGCCAGGGTTAGGTGCTGCACTTTAGCTGGCTCCAGGGCCAGGGTAATGGTCCTAAATCCGCCTTCTTTAGTGTCTATTTTTACGCCAGGGTCGGTGGTCTGTCCCACCGCCAGGATTTCCACATCTTGCAGCAAGGTGATGGTACGCGTCTCTTCCCGTCCGCCGGCGCCCACTTCCGCACTCCAAGTGGTGAGCACATCCACACGATCGCCTACCCGGATAAGGTTGCCCACGGCAATAACCTCATCCACCGCCACCGCCACCGCTCGCATATTATCCGGTACCAGGAAAGCCAAGGCCGCATCTTTTTCCCCGTGAAAGACTCTACTCTTGGGAATCTGCTCCCCGGGTACAATCTCTGCCTTGCTGATACCCCCTACCACGTCTTTCGTGTCCCGAAAAGCGCTGGGCAGGATATATTCCGCCGGTATCTTCTTTATCTCCACCATCTCTGCCGTCACACTCACGTGCGCAGGGATCGTCCGGAGCGCCACCACCACCGGCTGCAGCCTTGCTTTCGTCTCGTATTGCGCCTCCATCTTCTTGGTATACATGTAGACTAAGGAAGCCGCGATAAGACCGAAAATAAGAGCCACTATGATAACCTTGCGGCTAATATTGCGCATGAATACCTAACCCCCTCAGTTCTTAACCAGCTTGTAACTCCAGATGCCCCCGGTTTCAACAGATTCGTCCCTGCCCTCACTGGTTAGCCCAGTGAATATGCCTTTAACGTGGGTTTGCCACTTTTCTTTACCTTCTTCATCTATGGCTTTGACTTCCTTTACTTCAGTTATTCTTACACTGGCAAAACCCCGTACTGTCACATCAGTACAGCCCTGTACTTTTGAAAAATCCACAATAGGAACCAGCACGGTATCACCCACACGGTCACTTAGCCCTTGTTCGGTTGGGCCGATCATATTACCCGGTTCAGTAGGGATTATGTCACCCTCGTACATTGATTCTGGATAACCATTCTTACAATGTTCGCGATATTCATTGGCCCCTTCGCCCTTCGGGCCAAAATCTAAGCAGTAAAAATTGCCCTTTATGTTCATGTTTCCAAGTACCTTGAGAACTACTTCTGTATTTATTTTGTCTTCGGTAGCCCAACTGGTATCTAGACCTAATGGAATTAAATTGCCTTTACTGTGAACCCCTTTTGCCCGCCAAGCTCGCGCAATTGACTGAGCACCCACGTCCACTGAGAAGAGTTTAAGAACACGGGCAAAATAGAGATCTGTAGGACGCGAACTGGAAACACGGATGCGAGCGTCATGAGCCGTAGACCCTGGGAGAACTTCCGCCTTGGCACCGGAATCCCCATTGGCGCCGGCAACTGTCTCGGCAGCGGCCTTAGCTTTATTCTCGGGTAATGCCTCGCCCTCAAGAGACCCCCTAATAAATGCCGTTGCACCGGCCAACGCGGCTGCGTCCATGGAATGTTGAAGGTCGGCCCGCTGGGCATACAAACGGCCCACATCGATGGTTAGGGCTGCCATACCGATGAAAGCCACCAGCATCAAAGCTACTAACGGGGCTACTACACCGTGCTCCTCCCTAAACAAACGGTTTAGTCTTGTTCTCATCAATTTAGCCACCTTCCTTTGCAGATGGTCGCTATTCCAAAGCCATGACAACCTTACTGGACATGGATACCGAGTTTGCTCCGATTACAGAAACCATAAGAGGGGTCAGTAGTTCGCAACTGTAATTGGCCGTAACCTTGAGCTGGGTACCGAAGGGCTCGGAGTTCCAAGGTGCATCAGTATCATCCAAGGAGCCCGGAGTGGAAATCACATAGTTTTTGTTGGTACCTGCACACACCACGTCAAAATTCAGTTTGGTTGAGTTTAAGCCCACCGCACTTTCCTCAGCCTTGTCAAACACTTCCTTCTCACTATGCCGGACGATGGCATAGCGAGCCGTCTCCCGGGCCACGGTGGATACGGTGACATAGGCATGAAATACCCGGCCGAAATCAAACATCCCCATGAGAATAAGCAGAAGTACCGGAGCAATTAGGGCAAACTCCACCATGGTCTGCCCGCGCGTGTCTTTCTTTAACCGCCGCAGCCAAAACTGCATACCCTCACCCCCATACGAGAACTGCCAACGTACCTACCGAGATCGCTACACCGTAAGGTAGACCGATGCCCCCAGCCGGGAAGGGCGGCACCTCCAGCTTAAGCTGTCCCCGGGTAATTACCTTATAGAAAAGGGCTTTTAGAGCTGGAACACTCCATTTTAAACAAGCCCATAGTTTTCCCCGCCAGATAATAGCCATGAGCGCTAACGCTCCACCGGCAAACGCGGAACCGATGAAGGCCCGGAACACAAATTCCGCACCCTTTAGAGCTCCCACTGCTCCCAGCAACTTCACATCTCCCGCGCCCATGCCGCCCAGGGCAAAAGGAATAAACAGGAGCCCAAGGCCAAGCAGCAGCCCCAAGGCACTGTCTTTAATGCCAACCAAGCCGCTGTTAAAGCCGTATATAACAAACCCCAACCCCATGGCCGAAAACGTCAGCCAGTTGGGGATCTTTTTCGTAGTTAAATCGGAAATGCAGGATAGTAGAAGTGCTGGAACTAATAGTAAATTAGCCAACATCACATCACCTCGTTGTTCCACTTTGCGGAACGACACAGGGGTCGTTCCCTACGAGGGTTACCACAAAGGTACGCCTTACACACCGTAATATTGTGTTCGCTCCCATGATTTCACCTCTTAATAACGGAATACCTTATTGAAAAATGAGGGGTAGAAAGCAAAGTTCGCTATTGATATATTTGTAAAAGGTCCTTGCTTTTCTACCCCTCTGATGCTTGACGTGCTGGTACTGTAATGGCTCTATAGGTTACAGATTCTATCATTTAGTGCGCATCCCAAGAGAAAGCTGATAAAGTCACCTAACTATCCAAACGCGCTACTTGAAAATCCTCAAAGAAGTCTATAACACCTGTTTCCGCTCTGCACTATCTAGTTTTGTCTCTCTAGGGTTAGCCACCGGATAATACCAGTTTGCTCTTTATTGCATTAAACACCGCCATAATGTTCGTCCCTATGTCGGTCAGCGCCCCAATCACAACCACTGCTATAAGCACTAAAATCAATGCATACTCGGCCATGGTCTGCCCTTCTTCTTCCCGCACCAGTTTCTTTACTAAAGTCAACATTCTTTAATCCCCTTTCGAAGTTTATTTTTCTTCCTTACCCTTTGCCCGCCGGTCCCCCTGTCTTCTCCTGGCAACTCCCCCCTTCGTTTCCACTCTCTTGGTTTGCCCCTATATTGCTAACTATCAGATAACTACTCAGACTGCTCAACCTGCCCGGCGGTTATGGAAACGCTGCACTTACTGTTTCCACTTTAGCTTTAATGGCTTCTCCCACAGCGCTGAGAGTTCCGATTACCGCCAGCGCCACAAGCATCAAAATAAATGCATACTCGGCCATGGTCTGCCCTTCGGTTTCTCGGATCAGTTTTCGGACCAATGTCAGCATGCTGGAATCCTCCTTCACCCTCCCGGTTACCTTAGATATTTGCTATGAAGGCCCTGCTCCGTTGTCATCCTGCCTGCCCAGCCTGCCCAGAGCGTAGCGTGGGGAGCGAAGCGGAGGGAGGGCTTTGCCCAAGGATCCTTAAGATTCTTCAGTCGCTGCGCTCCTTCAGAATGACGGAAAACGGGGCTCCTTCTGACGATGACGGGAAACGGGCTCTCTCTGGATCACGGGAAACGAGTTCGCTCCTTCATAATGACGGGAAACGAGTTCGTTCCTTCATAATGACAGGAAATGATTTCAATTCACTGTCCCTCTACTTTACGACTGAGCCTTTCCGGGGCGCTCTTTTCCCAAGACCTAAGGGTGGTTAATCGTCCTTTATTCTGCAGTGCTTCGGTTAGTAGGGAGACCAGTTCCAGGAAACTCCTAAAGTGTACGGTTTTGTCTTCATCTATCCACTGGACCATCCCCTGAGTGCTGGAGTTCTGGGTATACATGATTTTCACCAGAAAAGTGGCGCTGCCCAGGACTGAGGCTGGGAATATCATCTCTTCGCACTGTTCGTTCATGGGTGGCTCCCTCCTTTGCGTACAGGGTGCGTATTCCGGCTATGTGCCGCTACCTTGGTTCCAGTTGCTTCAAGTACACTAGAGCGCAGTTATATCTACCGTATAAACCAGTTATATCTGAATTACATGAGCGTTATATTTTTGTACAAGTGAGTCACAACTCAGTTACAACAGACAATTCCCCCTGTAAACAGCAAAAACGGGCCTGCTTTGAGAACAGATCTCAAAGCAAGCCCGTTTGCAAACTGCGGCTGCCAGTCCTTATGAGATGGTACTGTGGCATCGCTTGCGGGCCGACACAGGGGTCGGCCCCTACGCCCGGGCACCGTGGGCAGTATCACGTGGGGGGTCGGCCCCTACGCTCGAGCACGGTGGGAACAGCTAGAAAGGTAACAACCGTAATTGCCCGCCTAGGTCTGTGCCCTGGGGGCTTCCAGGGACGTTGGCCCAGGCCGGTTCGATCCCGGTCCGACAAACAGCGGCCGCTGTTTCATCTACCGGTATCAACCGTTCTTGCCCGCTTAAGGTGCGGCGAAAGACTAAGCTGTAAAGGACGTTAAATTCGCGCATAATCTCTGTTTGGCGATGGGCGGTTACGCAAAACAGCTGAGTTTTGGTCTGTTTGGCCACGGCCATAACAATCTCCAAAATATGCCCGCTGGAGGCGCCGCCAAACGGATTATCGGCAATAATCACGCTGCTGTCCTGCCCGGGACTCAGTTTTTGCCGTAGGTGATACATGAGGACCACGAACACAGCAAAGCGAGCGGCATAGCGTTGTCCCTCGGACCAATTGACCAAGGTATCCCAGCTATGATAGTCGCCGGCGGTATAAGGTTGCTCATCGGAACGAGGTTTTAGCACCCGAAAGCGGATCCTGTCCAGCGGAACCAGTTGGCCCACCAACGCCGAAGATCGTACCGCCTGGGCTAATCCTTGCCGATAAACTTCTTCGTCGGTGCCGGTCTGCTTTTGCTCCACCGCTTGAGCAATAACCTGTTCTAAATACCGCTTGATTCTTTCTTGGCCGTCAGCTGGATCGGGGCGGGTAAAGTCCACTTTGACCAGGGCCACGTTGGCACCCCGCAACCTTACTCTGGACGAGGACTGTAATTCCTGCAGTTGCTGGAGAATACCGTCGGCTTGGCGAAACGCTCGCTCTACCATCTCGGCCAGGACGCGATCGGCATCGTCCAGCCGGCGGTTCGCTTCTGCCTGCACTCGGCCAATTACTGCCTCCACATGCGTTAGGCTGGCCTTCACTTTATCTAACTGCTGTTCCCAGCCCGGTTGGCGGCTGGTGGCTTTGAGCTGATTAAAGAAATGATTGATGTGCACATTAGCCAGGACTTGAAGCCCCGTCCCCATAGCCTCCACCGCCTCTAACCAGCGCCGAGAACAGGTGGCCGTCTGCTCCTTAGCCTGTTCTCGTTTGCCCAACAACGACTGCACAGTCTGAATTGGGGCCTTCAGTGAACACCTCAGTTTATCCTGTTCCCGGCTAAAGTCCCAGGGGGAGACATGGGTTTCAGCCACACCGGAAGCCATCAAGCTCTCTTGGGCTATTTGATAATTACGTCGGAGCTCCTGGATGAACCCGCGCTGGTCAGCCAGTTTATTCAAATCCGCTTGGACTCCCTGGCGCTCTGTCAGGAGCTCTGTCCGGTACTCATGAAGATCAATTTCCGGTGACTGCACCGGCGTGCGGTCATACTCTCTGAGAATCCGTTCTCTTTCGGCTTCATGGGCACCGGCCGCTTTATCCACTAAGCTTTGGGCCACATTTCTAAGAGCTTCAGCTTCTTGTAGCTCCCCACTTAGATTTTGAGCCCGTTCCCGCCACCACTGCTCTTCGGCCTCGGTGACAACCGGAAGTCCGGCTATTATTTCTTCGGCTACTCCTGTATCTTTGATCTGTTGGTTCAAGTTCTTAATGTCAGCCTGATACTCTTGTAGCCGGCGTCTGATGTCAGCCAAATCAGCCGCCTCTCTATCCAGAGACTTGAGCTTAGCGCGAAGAGTATTCGCTTCGTTATTGTAGTCAGCCCATTCTATTGGGTGGCTAGGGCCAGCAACGGTGTCCGCCGACCAGATGGCGCCGCTGGCGTGGGCGGCAAACAGTTCGGTTTCGTCTTGCCGTAGCTGGTCCCACTGAGTGCCCAGCAGTTGGAATCGATCCCGAAGTGCAGCCGCCTGCTCAGCCAGCCGCTGCTCTTGTATCTCCAAATCTACGATCTTCTCGTTGATCTCTGCTTCCTGGCTGTTAAGCCGGGCTATTTGCTGGGCCCGCGCTTGGTTTCGGCCCCACGCCCGCTGATAATTATCCAGCTCCGTAAGCAGGTTTGACCACGCGCTCAATCGTTCGCGGGCCTGTTCCCCGGCCTGCTTTACTTTCTCCTGTTGGCGCTCCAGCTCTTCTACTTCGGCTGCCAGCCGGTGGCCGGTGTCCTGCGTTTTTTGCCAAGCGGCAGTGGCTTGCTTACGGGCTGCCTCCCATTGTTCATCAGTGTGGTAAGGGAAACTGCGCTGTAATTGGGTTAGCTTGTCGGCGGCTTGCCGACAGTGCTGACTTTTGCCCCGGACTTCACCTAATTGGCGTTCTAAATCCTGTACCTGTCCGGCAATAGCAGCTAATACCTCACTGATCTGGGCCGGATAAACGAAGAGGTGTAACCCTTGGTGCTGGACAAAGTGTAAGCCGATATCCAGCTCGGAAGACAGGTTTAACGTTTGCCGGGCCACCAGTGGTACAGCAGCGCTCAGATCTTCCTTGATCTTGGGCCGGCGCTGCATGAACCGCAGCAACTGTTCTTCCTCGGCGATGAGAGCATAGGGAAGCCAGGGAAAACGGGCTACATATTCTTCGCGCCGGGCATCATCGTTCAATTGTTGGAGCCAAGCAGTACCCAGGATAGTAGGTAAACCTTGCTTGGTTAGGGCCGCCTGCAATTTCGCTGTGTCCGTATTAGGGCAGATGGCACCGTCATCAGCCCCCAGCAATACCTGCCGCTGCTTCAGTTGAGCCCGCTCCAGTTCCAAGCGAGTTCTGTCCGCTTCTAATTGCTCGGCATACTTTAGTAAAGGCAGCTTTAGAGCGTAGGGCTCTGCCGCATGATCCGGCCGGGACATTCCTATTAGGGCCAACAGTTCCCGGATGGATAAGAGCTCTTCCTTCCAGCTATCACAATCCTGCGAAATCTGCTTCAGCTCCCGCCCCAGCTCCCCTTCTTGAGCCTTCAGTTGCTGTATCTGAGTCCGCAGGGCTGTAATCTTCTCTTGGGCCGTATTATAAGCCGTTTGAGCCCGATGCCGGGCTGTCTCTGCTTGGGCCTGCTGGGCGTTAACCCAGGCAATCGCCGGCTCAGGCCTGATTAAGTCTTCCCCCCAACCGGCCGCAGTAAGCTTGGCCGCCGCTTCCAGCCGCTGAAGATCAAACTCCTCCCCTTGGCCGCGCAGCTTCTCCCGCTCCAGCCGCCGGTGGTCCCGCTCCTGGATTAGGTTTTTCTTTTCTTCGCTGCTGGCTCTTTGGGACTCCTCTGTGCGGCCCAGCTCAGCTGTTACCGTTTCCAGCTTGGTCTTTAAGTCCTTAGTCAAGCCTTGGTGCCAGGGCCACAGTTTTGTCCCCAGCTCCCTTATCTCCTCGGCTTGCACCTCTCGCCCCTTGAGCATTGTCTGCTCCTGTTCTTGCTCTTCCCTAAGCCGCGCCTTCTTTTCTTGGCTCAGTTCCCATAAGCGCCGTGCTTGGCAGCGCCGATATTTATCAGCAGCGGCCTGATACTCTGTTTGCACCGCCCGTACCTTGGTTTCTTCTGCCTGTAGCTTCCGCTCATATTGTTCCAACTGCCGCCGCTTTTCCTCCACTATAATACTGGCCAGCTTAAACTGGATTCCCTGGATAAGATTGCCGGTTTGCTTCATGGTTTCCGCCAAGTCGGCGTCCTCGGCCTCAAGCTGCCCCGTTCCCCGAGCCAAAGTAGCCAGTAGCGCTGCCAACGCCTGCTCGGCTTCAGCTTCTTGTTCCTGGGCTGTCTCCACTTCCTGCAAAGCTGAACTTAGATCCGGCAACCGCTCCACCAATTGGCCCAGGGCGTGGCAATTGGCTTTGAGCTCCGGTAAGGTGATAAGCTCCTTGGCCACTTGCTCAAAAGCCTGTGTTAAAGCATCGGTTTCGTCCTGGCGACGACCGAGAACACTGTCCAGAGCGGGAATAAGGAGCCGGTCCAGTAGCTGCGGCGTCTTACTGCAAGCCTCAAAGAACTTGCCTACCCCGCCTTCGGACGAGTTGGTGGTGAGGACATGCTCCCATTCTTCCGGATCAATATTAAAGGTCTTGAGTTCCCGCCGGTAATCCTGACGGCGGTCGGCACTGAAGGTGCGCACCTGCCCGGCGGCTGTTCGGAGCAGCCTGCGCAGCTGTTGGTAGTTTAGCGTGCGCCCGTCTTCGCCCACCAAAGGGAAATTGTCCAGGTCCCAGGGATTGCGCTGGCTGTATTCAGTGAGATACATAAAATAGTCCAGCTCCCGGTTACCGCTGCCCAGACTCTCGGCGAAGCAAAACCCGGTGAGTACATACTGTGGCGGATCCGTATCCAGCAGCCACTCCACCAACACGTGGCCGGTAAATGAATTCTCGGCTACCAGGGTAGCCAAGCGGCGCTTCTGGAGGGAAACGTTGGGAATCACTGTTTGGGCCATCAATTGCAGTAGCAAGGTTTTGCCGCCGCCGTTTTGTAAGATCAACAGGCCATCGTGTCCGCCCAGGTTTAAGCTGAGGTTGTCAAAAACACGGTTTCCTTTGTCATAGAGCACGTTATGGACGCGCACCCGGTTAATCCGCGGCATCTTCGTCACCCCCTGCTGCGGACGGGAGGTCCGTCTCGGACTGAAGAAGCTCTAAAATAATGTTCTTGCGATCCGCGTGGTTGTAATAATGAGCCACCATACTGCTTAGCCGCGGCAGCGGGAACACCTGGCGATCGTCATAGAGTAGCACCAGTTGATGCCGGGCTAGGAAATCTAAGGTCTTAAGGAGAAAAGCCCAGCAGGAAATAGTCCCGCGATGACGCACAGCATCTACCTTCTGGAGGGGCAAATCGGCCCAGAATTGAGCCGGTTCCTCTATGTTCATCCGAGTCTCATCTTCTAACCGCTCCAAGTCTTCTGCGGCAGTTAAAACAGCAAAATTATGCGATACCAAGCCTTCTAACTCGGCCACGGTAATATACTCTCGCGCCGGACCGGTGCTATCGTCGCTGCTGTAGATGGCGGCGATGAGGGTCAAAATAATAAAGGAACAAGTGTAGAGCTCGGTGTTGTTTTGCAGGCCCAATTCTTGGCGAAGTTCGGCGTTGGAATAATTAAATACACTCTCATCGTTGATTCCCGCTGTCAGGTAAAACTCATCGCCGGCTCGAAGGAGATGAAGGCCGAAAACAGGCTCCATAATCTCCTGCCACAAGTTAAGCGCATCTGGATCCTGCTGCAACCGTAGCATCAGGCTAGGATTATTGTCTCGATTAACCACCGGCTCTTTTAGCAACTCCCGCAGCAATGTCAGGGCGGTAGTTACCGTATCAGCGCTATACTGCATGGTAGTCACCTCTGGTCAAGATAAAATCCGATACTTTAATTTCAAATGGCAGCGTCACCGCTTCATCCCTAGCCCCTACCTTGACTACCCCCAGCCGGGCTAAAGCCTCGTTTTCCGTCAAGACTTGATAAAGGGCATATTCGGCCGGGTCATTGCCGGCCGGCGTATAATCCCACGGTAAGAACGCGGCAATTTCCTCGGCCTGATGCAGCAGCAGCAACAGATGAGCCAAGGCGGCCACCTCTTCTTGTTGCCAGAAAGACCAGTCTTGTTGCGTAACTATCTGACTCATAGATACGGTTGTGGCCTGAATTAAGGGCTCAAGTAACAAGTGAAAGCAACGCTTGAGCACCGTCAGGGTCCGCTGCTGCTGTTTCTCTTCGGCCTCCTCCAGGGTCCGGAGATATTCTTCGTCCAGTTCCTCCATCAAATCTTCTGCTGGCCGCTCGTATTCCCGCCGCAGCAAAGTCTGGGGCCCAACACAAAACGACAGGCTAAATACCCTGGGGCAGAACGGACGCAACAGCGGCAATACTGCTGTCCGCGTCAGCACCCAGCCCGGCGGACGTTGGCGCAGTACCTCTGCTTGTAACTCTTTTTCCAGGTGAAAGCGCACGGTCAGGGTACTGCGTAAACTGGCTGCTAAAGCATCGCTTACCAAAACATTGAGGGTCAGCTGGCGCGTAAACAAGCGCAAATGCTGCTGAGCCACTTCCTGCAATCTACGGTCTAAACGATCCACTGCCTGTAAGCGTTCGAGTGCCCCTTGTTTGGCCGCTAAATTGGCCCTGGTCTCCCGCACCAAAGCGATGAGGTTGTTAAACGTCTCCCCTTCCCGCTCAAGCTGTTCGGACATGTGTCGTAGCAGCCGGTGGTAATCCGATCCCTGTAAGGCTTCCACCACATTGCGGCGAATCTCTTCTCGCAGCGCATCCACCTGCTGCTCCATGGAGGTGACAGCCAACCCCAATTCGTTCACTGTCTGAATTGCCTCTTCAAACGTACCGCGGCGAATTTGCTGATCTAGATATAGCTGCATCACGGAAAACTGCAGGTCCCGATAAATTTCCCGCGATTTAAACAACAAGTCCAGCCCCTGGGCGGTGAGTCTAAGGCCGATGGTGTCTTGTTCCGGTAGCGGGTGCTGCTCCAGCAGCCGAAACTTAACTTCATGATCCATCCCGTCCACAGGACTGCGATAAGGGTAGACGAAAGGCCGTCCCTGGTTACTGAGCTCATCCAACAGCTTTTGTGTCAGCGAAGCGGCTTCTGTGTAAGTCAACTGTTGCTTCGTTAAAGCAGGGAACAGAAAACGGACGAATCCTTGCGCATCTTCGTAAGTGCAAGGCTCATAGTGCAACATTTTTTCCAACACAAACAGGAGTAGGCAGATGCCCAATTCCAAGCCATGATAGTCCCGTAAGCTATGCTTGTTTTGCAGTTCATAAAGAGGAAAAGCGGCCAGAAGAGGCATCATTCGTTGATCGAATTCGGCCAGTTCCGGCTTGGTTGTGGGTGCTAGGTTGCCGGCGATGNNTCCCATAAAGCAAACACCTGATCGCTAAGCCCGGCTGCGCAGGGGACAAAAAAGGGCAGCAGCGTTTTTTTCTTGATTCGAGACTGGTCGCGCTTAAGCAGCCGGCTGCAGCCGGTGGCCAAAAGTTGCCGATACAAGGGTTCGGCCGGATAGAAGGTAACACGGTCGTATTCCTGGCCTGTGCCGGCAGTGATGAGTTTGGCTGCAATGGCAATCCCTTCCGGATCCAGGTCACCGAAGTAAAAAAGGCGCGCCTTATCACCTGGCTGCAGACATTCGTAAATAAAAGGCCAGCTATGGAGAATCTTCTTACCTTCACCGTAAATAAGCAGTTGGATCGGGGGATCCACTGCTAGTTTGCCGCGGCTAAGCAGTTGTTGCCAAGAATGAAAGGTGTCTTTGTTCTCGATAATTAAGCCGTATGTAAACCGATCCCGGCTGGTTTGTCCGCTGGACCAATAGAAAAAAGGCTCCGGTGCCGGCTGACAATGCAGATCGGAACAACTAAGACCCAACCGGGTCAAAAGCTTACTCCCAGCGGACGAAGCCAGGAACTTCTCGTCCCCGGAGAGCTGAAACGAACGCTCGTTTACTGTATCCCAAATCTCCGGTGGGCTGGCTTCACTAGCCAGCAAATAGGCATCCATGGCGCGCACAATTTCCCGCACCGGTGGATACTGTTCGGGATGGGAGAGGAAATAACTGAGATTCAACGACGAGCGGTAAGTGGTCAGCAATTCTTTGATCAGGGGGCTATGGTCTTGCGCTGAAGTCTCCACTTTGCGATAGCGCAAGTATAAAGGAGGCCGGCGGCCATTGTCCCCAGCGGCTTTAACCGGTCTGAGAACGCCCGCGGCTACCAGCGTCGACAGAGCCTGGGCGAAAGCTTCATACCCGCCCCCAGTGTGAAAGGCGGCACCAAGATTACGGCTCACCGGTTCCTGGATATCCGCCGCTAAATCTAATACTTTTCGCGGACAAGCAGCCACGGCTCGTTTAATCTCAGTTAGCATTTAACCCTACTCTCCTTCCCCAGGCACTTATGGTATTCTCGCCGGAAGGTTTTATTCCTGCCTCCAATTGTTACCGGGCAATTATCCTCCTCTACTTCAGGCCTGCTTACCGATATCACGCATCGGCCCATACTTATTCTCCGGCTCCGATCTATGCTTTGACCGTTCTAGGGCTCGGTTCGGAGCATGTCTTAAGGGTGTAGATGCGGTTGCACTCGCTCGTCTGCGCTCTTCTTTAATCAGGGCTTCAGCTCCGCGTTAAGGATAACCCCGCAACGGACCTGCCGCCCCTAAGGATGGCAGGTCGCCGAGCGAGCAAGCACTGGGCCGCCCGGTTTTCCGGACTTAGAATCTTCGCAGTTCTTCTTTGATACAGGTGCGCCATCGGGCCCGGTTTATGGCAGGATCTGCCGAGGCTACCAAGAGCACACGGCGGTGATCCAGCAACACGGTCTTTACTTTCTCGCCTAGCTCTACAGTCTCTTCATCCTGTATCGGTGTGCCATTTAATTGGCGCACTGAGTCCACCTGCGGGTGGCTAAGAAGCTCACTCACGGTGAGAATCTTACCGGCCTCGCCCTGGTAGATTTTGCCCCGGATCCGGCCGTCGTTGCCGGTAAGGCGCAGGCCCACCCCGGCCAGGGCGCCGATAACTCCCTGGCCGGTGCCGCCGTGTTCGGACAGATGAATCCCCAGCTCCCGCGCCAGAGAGTAGGCGTCGTCCTTGGTAAGGACTTCTTTCTTGGCTCGGCGGCCGAAGGCTATCAGACGCTCCGGCTGCTTTATCCATTCCAGCACTGCTACAGTGAGGCCGGGATCGGAACCCACTTCGCTTTCCTTTACCAAGAAAGCAGCGGCGTACTCGATTAAATCCTGCAAGCGATCCGGCTGCAGCCGCATAGTAAAGCACATAGCGCTGTTATGGGAAGTATAGGGGATGTCGGGATGCACATGGAGCTGGTGCCGACTAATAAATGTACACTTCCCCCAACCCATCTGCTCGATCTCTTCTATAAATTGGGCTACCAAATGACCGGTACCCCTGCTGCCTAAAACATCGGTATCGTCGATACACACCAAAGTCTGCATTATGTACTGCCCTCCCCGCTCGAATCCTTAGCCTTTGGTTTCCCGCATGCCTTCGCCGCTAAGGATGTCCTGCACCAGTTCGTCGCTGAGTTTGTAGTTGAAAAACTCCTGGAAGAACTGCTTGGTTTCGGCGGCCATGTCCACATCGGTAAATCGTTCAGGGTACAAACGCTGGGCCGTCCACAAAATAGCCAGCGGCGTCTCCAACGAAGAATGGTGTCCCCAGCGCGAGATGCCGATGGGTAGCTGCCACACCTTTTCAGCTTTCACCGCCTGCAGCGGAGCCCATTGTTCGTGAGACAGAATGTAACCTGCCACACCCGGCTCGTTACAGATGATAACTTCGGGATCCCACAACATGATCTGTTCCAGGTTAGCATAGTAATCGCCTTCGTATAGCTTCAAATCCTGACCTACCGATACGTTGATGGCTCCTGCCACCTGGATCCAATCGGCCGGCAAGGTCCCTTGGGCATCGGTCCGCAAGGCTTCGTTAACGGAGTGATAGAGCCGAATCCGCGTCTCCGGCGGGATATCGGCTAATCTAGCGGTAACCGTCTCCACAATCCGGCGGTAATAATCGTTGTAGGCTTGGGCCTTATCCTGAACCCCCAGCGCCTGTCCCATCATATCTAGGGCATACTGCTGCCGGTCGATATCGGCATAATCCACTACCAGGAACGGCAGGCCGGTCTTTTTCATTTTCGCCATTTCGGCTTCGTTGGCGGCGGTATCGCTTCTTACAAACACCAGATCGGGATCTGTATTCAGCAGCTCTTCTATATTGATGATACCGCTGCTTTTGGGCACCGGAAGATCTTTTATGTGGGGATACATGTTAGTCAGCAAGACATCTCGCTGCATACCTCCTACCACTGCCACCACCCGATCTCCCAGGCCAAACATGGCCATGGCATGCCCCGACTCAGGACACAAACAGGCCACGCGCTCTATTTGAGCCGGAACTTGTACTTGCCGCCCCACACAATCGGTTACAGTTATGACATCCTGCTTATCCGGCTGGGCCGG
>MTKW01004528.1_pt1 | contig 29605 bp, 25 predicted proteins | sample 1042761 | NCBI WGS metagenome assembly MTKW01 (sample SAMN06205366, study PRJNA360243) | anaerobic digester metagenome | biome: Wastewater treatment plant; feature: Anaerobic digester sludge; material: sludge; isolation source: anaerobic digester fed with sludge from wastewater treatment plant ...
GGCATCATCCTCTATGCATTGTCCAAGACAAGAGGAGGTCATCAGCATGAAAAATAATGGATGGGCAAAAAATATCCGCTCTTTCGTCTTTGAAAACAAGGTGATGCTGCTCTTCGTCGTTCTGACATCAGCCGCCATCATCATCTCCGGATTACCGTTGACTGTTATTGCGGATAGCGTTTTTGAACGCTTCGGACGCAACGGCTTTCTTGTATTAGCGTTGCTTGTCCCTGTATTGGCAGGACTTGGACTTAACTTCGGGCTCGTCATCGGTGCGATGGCAGGGCAAATTGGCCTGTTTTTCGCCATACTCGCCGGTTTTAACGGCATCCTTGGCATGCTTGTCAGTACGCTGATTGCCACGCCGCTGGCGATGCTGTTCGGCTGGATGGTCGGACGCCTGTTTAACCGTATGAAGGGAGCTGAGATGATTGCGGGGTTGATTCTCGGTTTCTTTGCCGACGGTTTTTATCAGCTCTTCTTTCTTTTCGTTCTCGGTGGAGTTATACCCATCACGCACGAAGGGTTAATGCTGCCGGGCGGTATTGGCGTTAAGAACATGATCGATCTAAAAGGTTATCGAACGCCCCTTAATGACGGCTCCGGAGGGGAGACGATCAAAGGTTTTATTGAAGGCGCTTTTGACAAACTGCCCGTAGGCGACTTGTTTACCGCAATAACAATTCTGGTCTTCGTGTATTTGCTGGCACGCTTCGTCATGGTCATGATGAAAAAAACTACGTTTGGACTGCGTGACCTCGCTCTCGGTATCGCTGCTGCCGTCGGTCTCGCGGTTTTGCAGATACCCGCCGTCAAACAATTGCTCAAGATAAATAATCTCAATTTCCTGACGACGCTGACCATAGTCCTTATCGTGGTCGCTATCTGGCAAATTGCGCGCTTAGTTTACGCATTTATACTACAAAAAAGGGAAGGCACAGAAATAACAGACGCGGGAGCGAAATTGCCAAGCGACGCGCTCTCACAATCTCCCGATCAAAAATTCCTGAAGAAAAGTGATGCGCTTCGTTCGTTGCTGATACTTCTGTTGTGCGCTGTCATCTACGGATTAACTTATATTCCTCCGATTAGAACCATTATGCTATTTGTAAGAATTCCTGTTTTTACCTATATGCTGATCGCCGGAGTATGCTATTTTACGCACTGGTTGTCACGCACACGCATCGGACAGAACATGCGTACGGTCGGACACAGTCAAGTCATCGCGAATGCATCAGGTATCAATGTCGACCGCACACGGGTCATCGCCATGATGATTTCGACAGTGCTCGCTTGTTGGGGGCAGCTCATCTTTTTGCAGAGCCTCGGCACGGTCGCGACCTATACGCAACACGTTCAGGTGGCTCAGTTCTCCATCGCCGCACTGCTAGTCGGAGGAGCTACCGTACAAAAGGCGACCACGAAGAACGCCATTATCGGTATCTTCTTGTTCCACTCGCTCTTTGTCGTCGCGCCCGAAGCAGGAAATCAGCTGTTCAACGACAGCCAAATCGGTGAACATTTCCGCGTATTCATCTCTTATGGTGTCATCGCCCTGGCGTTGGCCATGCACGCGTGGAAGGCAAAAACCAAACCGGATCTGGGGATCTCGGCCGCCATCAGCGAGAGTGACAAGGGTAACAGCAAGATTGCTGAATCATCACAATAAAACAGAGAACATCGTCGCCTCATAGCAAAGCCGCCCCGACCGGAGCGGCTTTCTTCTTCCTGAATACTCCGTGCTAAGTATCATTTTCAACGAAATATCTCATGAACTTGCACTTTCGGCGGCTGAAAGTGTATGATTGACTGCCTGTGCTCATGCACTCATCTGTTACAATCATGGGGGAAAAATGCCGCTCATCGTGCTTGGCAAGGCTGTTTCCCTCAAGATGAAACAATAAGTGATCTGCTGACGGAAGGAGAAGATACGCAATGGCAAAAGCAATGATTATCGGTGCGGGCGGTGTCGCACAAGTTGCCGCCCATAAATGTGTTGAGAATAAGGAAGTTTTTAGTGAACTCTGTATCGCGAGCCGTACGGTCTCGCGTTGTGACGAACTTAAGAATAAACTTGACGGGCGAGGCGTGAAGATCACGACGGCGCAAGTCGATGCCGACAATGTGCCTGAGCTCGTGGCGCTCATCGAAGCGGAGAAGCCCGACATCGTGATGAACCTGGCGCTCCCATACCAAGACTTGACCATCATGGACGCTTGCCTTGAGACGGGCGTCGATTACCTCGATACGGCGAACTACGAGCCGGAAGACACGGCTAAATTTGAATATAAATGGCAGTGGGCTTATCAGGATCGCTTTCGCGAGAAAGGCTTGACGGCGATTCTCGGATCCGGATTTGACCCCGGCGTTACGGGCGTTTTCTCGGCTTACGCGCTGAAACATGAGTTTGACGAAATTCACATGATCGATATTCTCGATTGTAACGGCGGGGATCACGGATACCCCTTTGCGACAAATTTCAATCCCGAAATTAACATCCGCGAAGTTACGGCGAACGGCCGCTACTATGAAAACGGACGTTTTATCGAGACGGAACCGATGGAGATTAAGCGCAGTTACAACTTCGAGGGTGTAGGGGAGCGCGACATGTACCTCCTGTACCACGAAGAACTGGAGTCTCTGGCAAAACACATCCCGGGCGTACAGCGCATCCGTTTCTTCATGACGTTCGGAGAAAGTTACCTCAGGCATCTGAACTGTCTGCAGAATGTGGGGATGACGTCGATTGAGCCGATCCTGTTTGAAGGCCGCGAGATTATCCCGCTTCAGTTCCTTAAAGCCGTTCTTCCCGACCCGGCATCGCTCGGACCGCGCACGGTCGGCAAGACGAACATCGGCTGCATTTTTATTGGAAAAAAAGACGGCAAAGACAAGACGTGGCGCGTGTACAACATTGCGGATCATCAGGAAGCCTATGCGGAAGTCGGCTCACAGGCCGTCTCGTACACGACGGGAGTGCCTGCGATGATCGGGGCGTCACTCGTTTTGCGCGGCCTTTGGAAAAAGCCGGGCGTCTGGAACGTCGAACAGCTCGATCCCGATCCGTTCATGGAAGACTTAAACCGCTTCGGCCTGCCTTGGATTGTTGACGAGAATCCCACCCTCGTTCCCTAATAAAATCAATCAGGTGAAAACAACGCCATGAAAAAAATGAATAACAATCAATCGTCAGCGCGCAAGCATGTCGATGAGGTTGCCGACTCCTTTGAGTCGATGACGCGCCGTCGCTTCAAGCCCTGTGATCTCCGCGTGTTGGAACTTCCGACGCCGTGCTACCTGATCGAAGAGAGGGCGCTCGAGCAGAACGCGCGCATTCTACGACAAGTCAAACAGATGACAGGCTGTAAGATCTTGCTTGCGCAGAAAGCTTTTTCGTGTTTTCCGCTCTACGAGATGTTGGCGCGCTACTTGGACGGCGCGGCAAGTTCAGGTTTGTACGAAGCGAAATTGGCGCGCGAAGAAATGGGCGAGGACTGTGAAGTTCATGTCTACTCGCCCGCTTATGATCCGGACGAGTTCAATGACTATCTCGGCATGGTCGATGTGATGGTCTTCAACTCGTTTGAGCAGTGGGAGCGTTACCGCGAGGTGATACTTGAACATAATCTCTCCGGAGGCCGCCAAATCTCATGCGGATTGCGTATCAATCCCGGTTATTCAGAGGTTGAAGTCGACCTGTACGATGCTGCGGGCAGAAATTCGAGGCTCGGCGTGTCGGCGGAGGATTTTAAAATCGGTTATGAAAAAGGACGGTTTGACGGACTGAGCGGCATTCACTTTCACTCTCTGTGTCAACAGAATGCCGACGTGCTTGAACGCACGCTCGATGCCGTTCGCAAGTCCTTCGGTCCCTTTCCGGAGCGACTGTCATGGATTAATTTCGGCGGAGGCCACCACATCACGAAGGCAGATTACGATCTCGACCTCCTCGTCAAGCTCATCCGCCGGACGGCGGAAGAGACGGGGGCGACGGTGTACCTTGAACCCGGTGAAGCCGTGGCGCTCGATGCCGGCTGGCTCGTCGCCTCGGTGCTCGATCTTGTCAAGACGCCCAACTACGTCGTCGCCATCTTGAATGCGTCGGCCGCCTGTCACATGCCCGACGTCCTGGAGATGCCCTACACACCGAAGTGTTACATCGTGCCTTCAGCGGAACGCTCCGGTGGCGCGTCCGTCTGGTATGAGGGCGCCGAGCAGGGCGTTAAGCCGTACAATATTCAGCTGGCAGGTCCGACGTGTTTGGCAGGCGATATCATCGGCACCTATTCATTCGCCGTTCCTCCGCTTCCGGGCGATCGGATCGTGTTGACAGATATGGCGATTTACACGATGGTGAAAAACAACACGTTTAACGGGATGGCGCTGCCGTCTATCGTTTTGCAGGATAAAAAAGGTAACGTCGTCACGCTCAAGCGCTTCGGCTATGAAGATTTTAAAGGAAGGCTCGGCTGAGGCGGCTGACATTTGGTGAGATCTGACAGATGAGAATACGCAACATCAATTTGACAGAAGGGACGATCTGGAAGCAGATTTTTGCTTTCGCGTTGCCGTTGCTCATCACGAATTTGATGCAGCATATATATGCTGTCGTTGATTTGATGATTGTCGGAAATTACAGCGGTGTTGAGGCAATGGCGGGCATCGGCGCTACGGCGTCGATTATCAACATGCTGATCGGACTGTCCTTGGGGACGGCGACAGGTTGTTCAGTCGTCGTCGCCCAGGCCAACGGTGCGCATGATTACGACAAGCTGTATAAGGCCGTTCACACGAGTTACGCGCTCGGTCTGTTAAGCGGCATCGCGGCCAGTCTCATCGGCGTCTTTCTGGCGCCGCAAATGCTTACATGGATGGGGACGCCGGCCGACATATTGCCGCACGCGACGACGTATCTTCGTATCTATTTTGTCGGCGCTCTGCCCGTCGTCATTTACAACATGGGTGCGGGTATTTTGCGCGGTGTCGGCGATACGCGCCACCCCTTCATCTACCTGTCGATCGGCGTCATACTCAACATAGGCCTCGATTTTCTGTTCGTCGGCGCGTTGGATTGGGGAGTTGCTGGAGCCGGCTGGGCGTACGTCATCGCTCAGACACTCGTCGCTCTTTTCGTGACGATCAGTCTCGCGCGAAGTATGATGCCGTTCAGACTGTTCCTGCGTGATATCGCCTTTCACCGTGATGAGCTCAAAGATTCGCTCAAAGTCGGTATCCCGACAGGTTTACAAGCGGCGATCGTTGCCGTTTCAAACGTCTTGTTGCAGTCCGTCATCAACTCATTCGGAAAGCACGCCGTCGCCGGTTATACGGCAGCTACGCGTAGTGACGGGTTCGTGTTCGTCTTGATCAACGGGTTGTCGCTTGCCGTCATGACTTTCATCAGTGTCAATATGGGTGCCGGGCGGTACAATCGTGTAAAGCAGGGGCTTCGCGAGGGTCTCGTCCTGACGTTCGTCGTGATCGTCTCCGTGTCGATGGTGATCATGGCGTTCAGAACCCCGATCGCCTCGTTGTTCAATGCCGATCCCGAAGTATTACGTTACGCGACGCGCGCGATTACGTTTATCTTGTCGTTATACTGGATGTTCGCGCTGTGTGAGGTCATGGGCAGTGTATTGCGCGGGATTGGTCATTCCATCTTCCCGATGGCGGTCAGCCTCGTCTGTATGGCAGGCGTCCGTCTCGTCTGGATTTCGATTGTCCTGCCGATTTGGTACAGCTTCGACGTACTCCTCATGGCGTTTCCCGTTTCTTGGTTCGTCTCTCTGATCGCTTACATCATATATCTGAAAATAAAACTTGATGCGTTGCCGGAAGAGGTTGAAGAGGCTGAGGGTGATCTCTCGTCTGAAGCGGTCTCCTGAGCCGTTGTTCGATCAGCTTGACGCGATGACAGTATCGGCAAAGAGACGTAATCCTCGTCGAGTGTTATACTTGCAACAACACCCGCGTCTGTGGGATCTATGGAAGAGGGCGATCTAATGACTGATTCTCAATATAACGATATCCGCGAAAGAATGAAGAGTTTTCGCTACTTTCCTCTTGATGGCCGCAAAGAAATGGGCGATCGTTTTCTTCAGCCGTGGCTATATTGCCATGTATATGCTTCAGGCAACAGGCGAAAAGGAGAAATGAAGCGCGCCTACAAGGAGATTAAGCGATTTTTTGATCAGAAAGAGCTTCAAAACATCCGTCAAGAAGCAGGACAAGATGGTGATCGCGTTATCGAAGAGGAAATCTTCGATTCGGCGAACGTTTATCTGACGATCTGTCGCGACGATGACGGATTCGGCAGAAAGCTATTCGGACTTATGCGAATGAAGGCGGACGAAAAAGAGGACAAGATTATCCGTGACGTTTACAAAGGGATCATTCCGCTTCTCGCCCGCGTTAACGATTTTGCTGAACGGCTGACGATGATGCGCGCGATTGACCTGGCGTGTCGAGCGCTCTATCCGCAACGACTTGGTGATATGAAAGCGTTGATTGATTCGATTGAGGACGCCGATTTGCGCGCCGTTTTTCACGACTTTGAGATTCCTGAAGAAGCTCCTGAATCATAATGTGGGCTTCGATCGCGCCGAAACACGTGCAGGAGTTGATGCCGAAAAACTCAATGAGCATCATCGTTCGTTCGATATTGGCGAATGTGTTCCCCGATTCGATCGTGGATACATAGCTCATGCCGAAACCGAGTTCGGAAGCGAGATGTGTCTGTGTGAGAGATTGGCGTTGCCGTTCCAACCTGATAATGTAGCCGACCCAACCTGCAACTGAACGGCGCAGAGGGAGCATTTGTTGATGAACGGTCAGATAAGAAGTACCGCCTTCTCCATACGAGAGACGTTTTCGAAGGTTCGATCGAAATGTTTTGTTTGTGAAACGACTCACTGTTTTCGATATCACCATAACGGAATGCAGGCTGTTTTGCTATTGATGTCATATTCATTGTAGCATGTCGACCAATCTCTGATTTTGCTCAGACCGAAATATTGCCCGGTCACCGTCAAGCGGGGCGGCGAGGATCGATGAAATAATGAATAAAAAAATTCGAGAGACAATCACTTCTATGGAAGAGCTGACCGCGCAAAAATCGGGCAGAGCCATTTTGGTCGCCGTCGATTTGCGACCTTACAACAGTGAACGCGTCGAGCGTTCACTCGATGAGCTGGAGGATTTGGCGAAGACAAACGGTTTTACCATTGTCGATCGCATTGTACAGAAGCTCGACAAGATCGATCGCAACACGTTTGTAGGGTCGGGTAAGCTCAGGGATATTGTCGAGCGGGCGGAAGAAATCAATGCCGATTTTCTCATTTTCGATGGAGAGCTCTCACCTGCACAGACGAGAGGTATTACGCAGGCGACCGACTTGAAGGTGAGTGACCGAGTATCCGTTATTCTCTCAATCTTTGCCGACCATGCGCGAACGGATGAAGGAAAGATTCAAGTCGAGCTCGCCTACTTGCGTTACAGGCTGACGCAGCTGGTAGGGCGCGGTGCGGAGCTGTCAAGGCTCGGTGGCGGGATCGGGACGCGCGGTCCCGGAGAGACGGTTTTGGAACAGGATCGTCGCGCGATCAGAAAACGTATGGGTGTCCTGCGACGCGAGCTGAAATGTATGGAGGAGCGAAGAGAGAGGTCCCGATCTCTGCGCGATCGTCGCCATGTGATGACGGCGGCAATCGTCGGTTATACGAACGCCGGGAAATCGACACTGCTGAATAAACTGTGCGATGAAACGCTTGACGCCGGCGATCGACTCTTCATGACGCTCGATCCGACGGCGAGAAGGCTCGACATTCGCGAAGGACTGTCCCTGATTCTCGTCGATACGGTCGGCTTTATTCGAGATCTCCCGACATTTCTTTACCAAGCATTCAGGGCAACGTTTGAGGAGGCGGCATCTGCAGATCTCATACTTCTCGTAACCGATATATCGGACCCCGATGCGGCGATGCACATCGAAGTCGTCCAGAAGCAACTAAATGATTTAGATGCCGGCTCAATTCCCGTTCTCTATCTTCTCAATAAGATCGACTGTGTGAGACATGAGAGTCTTCACGATGTCATGATGATGTTACGTAATGAAAAAGCGGCTCAAATCATTCAAATCTCGGCAAAAACAGGTCAGGGACTGGACAAGTTGTTGACGAGTCTGGCGGGTTTTGTTGAAGATACTTTGCTCGAATACCGTGCCGTCATCCCGTACAAGGAAGCCGGACTTGTCGCTCATGCGAGGGAATACGGGACGGTGGAACACGAAAAATACGAAAGTGACGCGATTTTCTTAGAGGGGAAAATTAGAAAAAACGAGGTCGGTCCGCTCAAGCCTTGGATTGTTCACGAGCCTTGAACGCTTCGATTTCTTTCTCATAGAGGACGCGGTTGATCTCGTCCATCAAGGTATGGACGGAATCGTAGTCGGCAGGGTCGATGGGAGCGCAGAATTCGACAGTCAGTTTCTTTCTTCGAAAGCGTTTCCAGTCGATCGGTCGAGGTACGGACATATACCGCGAGAACACCTCGAAGCCGCCGTCGATGTAGACGGGGACAACGGGAACACCTGTTTTATTGGCCAGATAGGCGGCGCCGTTTTTCATCTCCGCGATGCGCCCGTCGTATGTTCTCGTTCCCTCGGGGTGGATCATAACGATGCTGCCCTTTTTTAACGCGCGCCGCGCGAGGATTAATCCGCGGATCGGGCTGCCCTCGCGATCGATCGGAATGGCTTGTCCGACGTGGAACATAATCCTTCCCGTGAGTCCGAAATTCTTTTCGAGATCGGAGCCGGCCAAACCGGAGAATTGCGGAATCTGCTCCCTAGGAATGCCGCCCATAATCCAAAGGCCGTCGAACATTGTCTGATGGTTGGCAACGATGAGATACGGCACTTTTCCTTGAGGGATGTTGGACTGATTGATGTAACGAAGGCGTATCAGGACACGGCTGAGAAATATCCCTAGGTAAAAGAGAATGTAACCCTGCCATCCTCTCTTTTGCATCTCCGTGGGTTTTCTATCACTTTTGCACATCTGTTCAGACGCCTTCTCCCTTACGCATATCTTACAGTAAATTCATTCTGTTTTTACATCACGTCTCTAAGCGATAACGATTGTAGCATACAGATTTGAACGAATCGTGACGTACGCATATTTATTCGCTCGCATTCTCCCTTCGCCTTCTCGCAAAAAAGTGACGGAGCATGTCGCCGCAGCGTTCTTCCAGGACACCGCCCATGACCTCGACGTGGTGGTTGGCCGGGAGTTCAAAAACGTTCGCGACCGATCCCGCCATGCCCGACTTAGGATCGTAGGCACCGAAAATGACGCGCCGCAATCGCGCTTGAATGATCGCGCCCGCACACATCAGGCATGGTTCAAGTGTGACGTAAAGGTCGCAATCGAGAAGTCTCCACGAACCGAGAACTTCCGATGCCTCGCGAATTGCCATGATCTCCGCATGACCTGTCGCATCTTGGCTAACTTCGCGTGTGTTATAGCCGCGCGCGATGATTTTGTCGCCATGAACGATGACGGCTCCTGCAGGAATATCGCCGCATGCCGCGGCTTTTTCCGCCATTTTGAGCGCTTCTTCCATGTAATATTGATGTTCGTCCTGTAACATGCGTCGAGAATCCTGTTGTAAATCATTATTGAACTATCGTCGGGTCAAGACGTCAGGTTTTTGGAGATCGCCCGCAGCGAGCGACAAGCATTGTTGTCTCGCTTATATCCGCACGATGTTGTGTTGTTCATGTTACCATTTGTTGTGTACTGCCTGCTTGTTCTGAAGAGTTTCCGGCTCTTTTCGTTTTCGAGAGAGATGAAGACGTAACGGCGGACGTTCGTATTTTCGCTCTTCTTTGTGGTAAGATGCTCATGTATGCGACTTCGCATGTGTCCGCTTTTGACTGGCGGATTTCGTGCAGGCACCTGTAGACAAAAAGCGCGCTTTCTAAACACGGAACAGATCGGTGTAAGGGAAGCTGAGCGCAGACCGATAGAGAGTTGAGATTGAACGATGGCATTACAAGAAGGACGCTGTATCAATTGCGGATCGATTCTTTTTCTGGATCCCAAGATGCCGGAGGGGCATTGTTTATTCTGTGACTGTGTTTTTAAGAATGAGGATGCTTTCCGGGCAGCGAAGAACCCGGAGAAGTATACGTTCCCGAATGAGCCGCAGCCGAAATATGAGGGACCTTCACTGACACCTTCAGAAATATATCGCGGGCCGATCGTGCCGGCGGTCAGGCAGTCGGCGAAAAAAGTTGCTCCGGTTGAAGACTACGTTCTACCGGAGAAGCAAGTGCCGAATCTGAAAATTCCCTTGAAGGCTGTCTTGATGATGTTTGCCGTCGCACTTGTCGTTGTCGGTATTTTTGCTGCGATTGCGATCCCGACGGTCGCAAAACGTAACGATCAACAAAAGAAGATCGGCGAGCTGTTCGCGGCTTCTGTACCGATAGAGATCAATGTAGATGACGATCTTCAAATCCAAAACACAAGCAGCACGAGCGCCACGATCATTCTCGGGGAAGACATCACGCTCGAAGAGGGAGTCGAGCTGTTCAATCAATACTGTGATGCGCGCGCCAAGGTCTTGGAAATCAAAGACGCTTCGTTTGATAAAACGAGAAAACCCGTGACGCTCAGAATTGCCACTCCGGGTGGAGGCTACCTGATCAAGCAGCCGAGCGACGAGTCGGCGCTCACGACGACTGCTGTCACGAAATTAAAATAACTTAAATCTTAAATGACAGAATTATGACAAAAGAGTCCCTTTCGCCTACGCGAGGGGCTTTTCTGTTTGAATTGTTTTTTGTTTATTCACAAATGATTTTCAGGATTGACATCTATATACATTACAATGGATACGTAATCAGAAAGGTTTGCGCCCTGAATTTCATACTTTTCCTCCAATTGATGGACAGACTCGAGAGTGGTGCCTCGAGTCTGTTGTTTTGTGTGCAGGATAGTGCGCTTCGCTCCGGGGTAAGACGCTTTCGATCTGTTCATTTACAAGGGCATACATTATGATTGGATCAGTGGTCGGCATTCAGAATCTGAGAGAGGCTACGATGAATTTGACACTCATTCGCTCTGGCGGATCTTGAGCAATAATCAGTCCGAATAGCTACGGATACTACTATGAAAAAAGTGATTCTATTCATTCACGGGTTTGCGGGACATCCCAACCAGTTCAACGTATTTTATCCGGAAATTCCTAACGGATACGATTACCGAGCGCTTCTTTTGTCGGGACATGGAGGGAGCGTCGATGACTTCGCGGGGGCGACCATGCAAGAATGGCAGGATCAGGTTGACGAGATTATCCGTGAGCTAAGCGGAGACTATGACGAGATCTATATTGTCGCTCATTCGATGGGTACCTTGTTCGCTTTGCAAAGAGCTCAGCTACTTTTCATCAGAGCGTTGTTCTTGCTCGCGGTGCCGCTGTACATCAGGGTCAGCCCGTTACCTTTCTTCGGTAAATTGCGGATGATCGTTCAAGCCGGCCTTAGCAATTCCCAAAGCGAGTACGATCCGTGCTCCGGTATCGAGCCCGACATCAGGTTCTGGAAATACGTAAAAATGATTCCCTTGTATAGGTCGCTTCTGAAAGAAATACGCAAGACGCGTATACTCTTAGAACGCAAACCGTGGGTCGGTAAGACATGCGTCATTTTTCAGTCGGCGCATGACGAGCTCGTAAGTCCAAAGGCGGGGAAGCTTTTGACCGGCTTGGGTTGCGATATTGACATCTTGGAGAGTTCTTCTCACCATCGATACAGCAAAACAGATGCCGAAAAACTGGTGCAAGCTTTTCACGAGTGGTTGACGTGATGAAATAATGGGTGATGATGAGAGGGAGAGCGCTTAGCCATGGGTAAACATAGCGGAGACGAAAGAACCGTCCCCTTGATTCAATTCGTTGCTTCCATGCTGATCTTCGGAACAATCGGTATCTTCCGAAGGCACATCTCTCTGCCTTCCGGATTTCTGATATTTGCGCGTGGAATGCTCGGGGGACTGTCCGTACTCTTATTTGTAAAACTGAAAGGCAGTAAGGTTTTCCAAAGCATCGATATGAGATCTCTTGTTTGGCTGATCATCACCGGCGTGCTGCTGGGCGGTGAGTGGATTATGCTTTTTGAAGCCTATAACCTTACGACTGTCTCGATCGCGGCGCTGTGTAACTATATGCAGCCGATTATTGTATTGCTGCTGTCGCCTGTGATATTCAAGGAGAGGTTGACAGCAAAAAAACTGATCTGTGGGGGAATCGCTGTGGCGGGAATGGTTCTGGTTTCCGGAGTCACGGAAGGAGGCGCGATAGCGGGCAACCACATCAAGGGCGTTCTGCTTGGACTGGGTTCTGCGCTACTTTACGCGATGTTTGTCATCATGAACAAAAAAATCGCAAACATCGATCCCTATACGAAGACGGTGATCCAGATGTTCTCCGTCGCCGGCGTCATGATACCTTACTTTGTCCTATCGGGCGATCTGGACAAAATCGAATTCAATCCGCTCACCGTCATGCTTGTCCTCGTTATCGGCATCGTTCATACGGGTTTTGCCTATGTGCTTTATTTTAGAGGTATGGAAAGGCTGAAAGCTCAAACCGTTGCCATGTTGAGCTATATCGATCCTATCTCCGCGTTGTTTTTCTCCGCGCTTATATTAAACGAATCATTGAGCGCCGCGGGTTTTCTCGGTGCCGTCATGATTCTGGGAGCCGCCTTCGTGAGCGAATTTGAAAGAAAGCAACGAACGGATTCCTGATGCTCAAACCTGCCTCGCAACAATGAAACTGATCGAACTGGCTGTACGAGAAGATAAATTAATAGTCTTCTATGATTCTTCTTCAGATAGAATAGACAGGAATGGCCACGTTTTTATTTGCGTTGTGATACCGTAGAGCGACACAGAAATGATGTCGAGCTAGAAAGTGGCGGATGATGAAATGAATACAATGATCGATATCAGTCAGACTGTACTCAGGACTGAGCGTCTCGTCCTTCGACCTTGGCGGCAGAGCGATCTGGATGACCTCTACGCGTACGCTTCCGTGGACGGCGTGGGCCAAATGGCGGGCTGGAAGCCGCATGAGACGATGGAAGAATCACAGGTTATTCTCAATCTTTTCATTGAGGAAAAGAAGACATTCGCGCTGGTCTTGAACGGGAAGGTGATTGGCTCTCTCGGTATTGAAAAATATAATGAAGAAGATTTTCCTGAACTTCACGATAGGCAATGCAGAGAAATAGGGTATGTGCTTTCAAAAGACTACTGGGGACAGGAGCTGATGCCGGAAGCGGTGAATGAGGTCGTGCGCTTTTTATTTGAAGAGGCGGGACTGGATGTCATCCTTTGCAGACGTTTCTTGTTCAACCGGCAGTCCGCCAGAGTGCAGGAGAAATGCGGATTCCGTCACTATGCGTACGGTCGGTTTGAAACTGCGTTGGGGACGGTTGAAGAAGATGAAATAAATATCCTGACGAGAGAACAATGGATTCCTGAAGTGGCAGGAGTTACGACCTCTGAATTTGAAAACAGTATGGAGAATAAAGAGATGAACGAGCTGAGCGATCTGAATTTGCAGACGAGATTGAAAGAGCGGTTCTTCCGCTACGTGGCGATTGAGAGCCAGAGCCGGGAAGGAGTTGATGAAGTACCGAGCACGCCAGGTCAATGGACGCTCGCCAGACTGCTCATGCGGGATCTTGAAGCGTTAGGTCTGCAAGGGATCGCGATCAACGAACATTGTGTCGTTCAGGCACATCTCCCGGCGCGACTTCACGGAACCCGTAAAAATGTGCCATCGATTGGCTTTGTCTGCCATTTGGACACGGTGGATGTGGGGCTGTCACCGGATATCCATCCGGTGTTGATTCGCAATTATCAGGGCGGAGACATCTGTCAGAATAACGAAAAGCAATTTTTTATTTCCGTGAAAGAACATCCTGAGCTGATGGATTACATCGGCGAGGATATTATTGTGAGTGACGGTACTTCCGTGCTCGGAGCGGATAACAAAGCCGCGATCGCCAATGTGATGACCGCGCTCGAGGTGCTGCAGGAGCATCCGGAATTTGAGCACGGCGATCTGTATGTCGCCTTTGTTCCCGACGAGGAGATCGGACTTCTCGGGTCGAGAGCGATGGATTTTGATAAATTCCCTGTCGATTACGCTTACACGATTGATAGTTGCGCATTGGGGGAAGTCGTTTACGAGACTTTTAACGCAGCTTCGGCGGAGCTGCGGATCAGAGGAATCAGCGCCCATCCCATGTCTTCTAAAAACAATTTGGTGAACCCGGTGATGGTCGCGGTCGACTACATCAATCTACTGAATCGCGCGGAAACGCCGGAACACACGGAAGGCAGGGAAGGCTACATCTGGGTCACCGGCGTGTGCGCCGATATGCTGAACTGCACTGTCTCGCTCAATGTCCGTGATCATGACAAACAAGCCTTTGAAGCGAGAAAGGCATATCTCGAGGAAGCGTTAAAGATCACAAAGCTTAGGCATCCGAAAGCTGAAATTGAGCTTGAAATCAGCGATGTTTACGGAAATATTGCCGACGCCGTGACACCTGAAAACAGAAAATGCATCGATAATCTTTATCGGGCGCTTGAAGAGCTTCATATCCCCGCCAAGACGATCGCCATGCGCGGAGGAACGGACGGATCATATATTTCTACCCGCGGCATTCTCACACCGAACTATTTTACAGGCGCTCATAACTTCCACTCGCGTTGCGAGTTTATGCCCATGGGTTCTATGGAAAAATCCTGCCTCACAACACTGAAACTGATCGAACTGGCCGCACGAGAAGATTAATGAAAAGCCTTCAATGACTGAATCTGAAATAATTGAGCATAAGTGCAGGGACCTTGTTGTCACAAAAGCGGGACAGATCTTTTTAGTTGAACTCAAATACCAAGCTTTTTTAGGCTGAATCATAGCGTGATCACGTTCCGCAATTGAATCGTCTTTTTTGGTGTTTCACGTTTTTACGATCTTTTTCAAAGATTTTTCAAGAAAATTATTGACAAACGATAATTTCGGATTTATGATGATTATCGTTAAACAATAATTTCTTTGAGGTATTGTTATGAAACGAAAATCATTGATGATCCTGCTTGTCTGCGAGGCCGGCCTCTTAATTGCCTTGGCTTTGCTGCCGAATCGTTTCCCTATTGTTTTCTCTACCATGCTTGCTTTCCCTTTCGAGCAAATTGCTTTGGGACTGAAGGCTCTTTCTCAGGCAGGCAATTGGGGGAACGGTATGGCGGTCTCATTATGGGTCGGCATTTCTCTCGTTCCCGCCATTTTTGCCTTGTCTTACCGGGAAAAGAGAGCATGGCCTGAACGCATCGCGTTATTCGTTTTGTCCGGCGTACTGCTTCCGGCGCTGTATGGACTGGTGAACCCACACGTATTTAGCGTTTTTATCTCAGGGACGGGAAGCGAATTCCTGCCGGCGGTAAAAGCTGTTTTTGGAGTTTCCGTGTGGTCTGTCGCCATTTTGTTTATTGTTTTGCGGCTGATCAGGCTGTTCCGGTCAAGCGATAAAGCGAGTCTGTTGCGCCATTTGCGCGTGTTGTTGTATGTTCTTTGCGTAATTTTTACGGCATCGGCAGTTTATCCCTTGGCAACAGGACTCGTTGACTGCATTGGCAACTCGCCTGACGTTTTAGACGGCGCCTTTAACGTCATCCGTTTGTTGATTGCCGCCGTGCCCGACGCTTTGGTCGTCGCCGTCGTGATCCGCGTGCTCGATCTTCTTGAAATCGCCATGACGGAGGAACAGGAGGGCATCGTGAAAGCCTCGGAGCGGCTCAGCCGGATGTGTTGTGTTGCGTTAGGCGTTACGACAGCGCTAACGGCAGCATTTAACGTTCTGCAAGTTGTTCTCATGCGCTCTTTATCGAGCGTAGCGACACAGGCGGATGTTCCGGTCATCAACATTGCCTTTCTTGCCATTGTCTTGTTGCTTTCCCGACTGCTCGTGGAGAACAAAGAGCTCCGTGAGGATAACAGCCTCTTTATTTGAGGAGGTGACTTATGGCGATTACGGTACATTTGGAAGATGTCTTGAAAGACCGAGAGATGACCTCGAAAGAGCTAAGCGCTCTCGTAGGCATAACGGAAGCGAACCTGTCGATCTTGCGAAGCGGTAAGGCGAAAGGCGTTCGATTCGGAACGATCAATAAAATTTGTTATTACCTCCAATGCGATGTGGGGGATATTCTGAAGTTCGATGGAACTCTGGAGGAAGAAGATGATGAAAACTAATATTCGATTGATGATCCTCATAGGAGTCATGCTTGTGGCGCTCGTACTCGGGGTGACAGGGACGGTCACCATGATCAACGGGTCGGTCAACGATCCTGAAGTGTCCGCGGATTGTCTGATCGGCGTCTTTGTAACGAAAGATTATCTCGATTTGCATAATGACTTCCATCCCGCCGACGATGGCGAAGTCACAGAATCGGTAAACGAAAAAGACACGGCGCGCTATTATGCCACGATTGTTGAAGCACCATTCACGAACAAGGAAACAGGAGAGACAAGCGTCGTGAAAGAATACGCGTTCAAGGGGATAGAAGGAATGAGTTTCTTCGCTCCGAAAATGATGTCGTCTTCCGGATCTTACAGGAGTCAAGTAGTCGATGAGGCATTCTCTGATGTTCATACTCATTATAATGTCTCTGATGAAGGCGACAGCATTTCATTGAAGGGGACAATCTACATAACGTCCGACGTGAATTTCGATGCGCTGTATTTCAACCCGGTCTATCAATCAGACTCAGGTGAGGTATACGTTGTAAGCGGTGATGCCATCGTAGGTTTAGATGGTTTTTTTCCGGGAGCTTCTCTGAGTACCACATTAAACGAAACGAGAACAAGAACAATCGAGGATTCGGAAGTTTCAGATACGGCAGAAGTGGAAGTGACAGTCAGCTACATAGACAAACCGACCGGTATCGCGATCCTTCAATTTGACGGAAACGATCAACTGCTTTCTCGTTTGGAATATTCTCCCGGTTCTTTGCCTGATACGTTCACGATGCAATCGGGCGTACAATATGTCGTCGTCGAAACGAAAACAGCTCCTGAAGATCCGTTACCATCTGTCACACGCGAAATCTTTCAGCGGAGCGATGAGATCCTCGAATTATTCTTCTGCCGCGATGATGGATTGTGCGTGAAACAGTCGTGTGACGTTAATTGGAATGATTGACGGAGGCGGATTTCTATCAATGATTCTTTAGTCACCACCGAATCGTCTTACGTTAAAATGGATAATAACGGTAACGATTACCCCACTTGGGCGTGTTTCTTGAAAACGGAGATCACATGTCTTTCATGAAGTTACAACAATTGCATCGCGATGCGCACGGCATGATCGACGCGGCGTTGGAAAGCGCTAAACCGCAAAGCGCTGTCAGAAGGGCTCTGGCAGCGCTTCCCAATGATGGTCGCAAGCTCTATCTGCTTGCGATCGGAAAGGCGGCTTGGAATATGGCGGCGGCCGTTTCCGATATCATCGGCAACCGTATTGTTGAAGGCCTCGTGATTACTAAATACGGCCACGTTCAAGGTGAATTGATAAATATTACCTCGTTTGAAGGGGGGCACCCGGTTCCGGACGAAAACTCGCTCAAAGCGACATGGAAAGCGCTCGAGCTCGCAGACCGATTGACGGCAGACGACCGCCTCATCTTTTTGATCTCCGGAGGGGGTTCCGCACTTTTCGAAGACAGCGATTTGAGTCTCCCTGAACTGCAGGATATAAACAGTCAGTTGCTCGCGTCCGGCGCCGATATTGTCAGCATGAACACGCTCCGAAAACGTTTCTCGAACGTCAAGGGAGGTCAATTTGCCGAACGCGTAAAACCCGCTCACATCTTCTCAATCGTACTTTCCGACGTTCTCGGAGATCGTCTCGACATGATCGCCTCGGGGCCTGCGTACCCCGATGATTCGACAAGCGAAGAGGCGAAGCGCATTGTCGCGGATTATGGAATCGATCTCTCGGAGAGGGCGATCGCCCTGCTCGACAAGCCGTTACCTCAAGACTTGCCCCATGTAACGACAAGAATTGTCGGTTCAGTGCGTGGGCTAATCGACAAGGCAGAGGCCGAGGCGAGAGCGCGCGGCTACGAAACGACAGTATTGAGCGACAGAGTCGACTGTGAAGCGCGAGAACTCGGTCAATTTTTAGGTACATTAGCGGAAAAAAGGGGATGTGAAGAGCGCCGCAAACTCGCTTTCATATTAGGCGGCGAAACGGTCGTCACGGTACGAGGCGACGGGATAGGCGGCAGAAATCAGGAGATCGCTCTCGCTTCCGTTCCCTACCTTGCGAACGTCCCCGGGAGCCTTGTTTTTTCTGTTGGATCGGACGGAACGGACGGACCGACCGACGTTGCCGGCGGAATCGTCGACAGTACGACACTCGAAAAACTCGTGAAAGCCAATTTCGATGTTGCAGACGTCCTAAGGCGCAATGACAGCTATACGGCTCTAAAGGCCGTCGGCGGACTGGTCATGACAGGGCCGACAGGCACGAATGTCAATGATCTCACGTGTCTCCTGCTTTCCGATTGAGGCAACATTCCCGAACATCTGGAGTCAGTGCCGGATATGATTTCCCGGCACCTCCCAAACCTTTATTTGTCGGACAATTTCCCGGAGACTTCTTCCTCGTTTATACCTGATCGAACGAATCTACCATGACAGCCCCATGTCATTTATTCGATCCATGTACTCCTTTTCCATCTCAAAACACTTTTCGCACTCTGAAATAAGTTGTTCCGGATCTTTCGTGTCGATATTGCGGTAGATGATCTGTTCAAAGTCGGATTCGTACTTGTCCCTTACGGGTTTTATATCGCTTAAAAATAGGGGGTAATTCTTCACCATTGCTCTTGCAAGAGCTGTCGCATTGTTGCAATAACTGAGGGAAAAATCAACATCATCAAATCCCGTGGTCGTTTTGCCGTCGATAATAACGATAGGCTTAAAAAGCGATACGCAAGGATGAGGACTGCCGGTAAACCAAGCGACAAATTTGTCGTTGATGTAATCGACGATCATGGACGACGTAGCTTCCGATTTAATAAACGGACCGGAATGGATACAGATCGATTTCATCCCTCTCTTGACTTTTTGATCCTGATTCATATGGGATCGTAAGAGACTCATCACGCTTGTCAAATCTCCGTTCGAGTTCTTCAGATAGTTATAAGCATACTCTTGTCTGGCGTCACCTTTCGTAAAGAAAGTGACAAGCTTATTCTCATATCTTGCTTTAAAATTGCATGGCTCTTCAGTTTCAGGATCGACCTTGTAATAATCGTCCGTGATGGAATAAGCATTGGAAATAGCCGCGACGTCGCGTATTTCTTTCAGCGCCCAATGTTTGCCGCATGTTTCCAATATGTACCCCTCATTAAAGTCTTTCATCAAGAATGAATTGTGATACTTTAAAGAACCCCTGTAACCGCCGTCTCCGCCCTGTTCATGCTCGCTGATCAAGTCTGTAATGAAACTTACGGCCTCTTGAGCATTTTTACAGTTGTGCAACGCCAAGCGCAAGATATCCATACCCAGTAGGGCATAATCTGCCACCTTTGCCTTTGGGAAAATCGCCTCGTTGCCTATCGATAAACCGAATTGATTAACCCCCATTTCCGCTCCCCACATCCATACAGGACGTGAAATCAATGCGCTATATTGATTGTCAAACTTGTCGAAGATGGATTTTAGAGCTGAATATGGACCTTTGATGTATTTAGGAGAAGCCTCGATATACGGTCTTCGATTGAATTCTTCCACGGGGTTCGCGGAATAATAGACAATCTGAGGCTCTCCGGGTTCCCTGTCCGAGTTTTTGCCGAAAAAAGAGCGACCACTTCCATCCCTGCAAAACATTGCCGCCGTATCACACATGGTAACGATCCTCCCGCAGACATCTTATAGAACCATCTGTACCGTTAACACTATTCTTTCACTAGTGCGCGATTTGTTCAAGCCGATTGCCACGCTTATAATATTCTCTATAAGCGTGCAACTGTGGTCGCACGGTAGGTGCTAGCGCATTGTATTCCGGCATCATGAAGCCGAGTCGATCGTTTGCAAATCGAAAGGAAATCGATATGAATCACGAGGAGATCCGACATAAATACGAACAAGCTTCAAAGTTTTTCGCGACGAATCAAACGCGCTCTTATGCCTTTCGCCGATCTTGTCTGGAAGCCCTAGAAAAAGGGATACGTCGCTATGAGAATGATCTCTATCTCGCATTGAAGAAAGACTTGAATAAGAGTGAACACGAGGCGTTCATCACGGAAATCAGTCTCGTTTACGGAGAGTTGTCTTATATTAAAAGGCGTTTCCGCCGATGGATGCAACCGAAAAGAGTTCGTCCTGCGATTGCTCAAATGCCGTCTTCCGTACGCGTCTATCCCGAGCCGTACGGCGTCTGCCTCATCATGTCGCCATGGAATTATCCCGTCCTCCTGACGCTCAGTCCACTCATCGGCGCAATCGCGGCCGGCAACGTCTGTCTCCTGAAACCATCCGCTTATAGCCCTCACACGTCGTCCGCCATCGCGACCATCGTGCGGGAGAGCCTACCCGAAGGTGTCGCCTTCGTTGTGGAAGGCGGTCGTAGGGAAAATGAGACACTCCTCGACCTTCCGTTTGACTACACCTTTTTCACAGGGAGTCCAACCGTCGGGCGACTCGTCATGGAGAAAGCTTCTCGCTATTTGACGCCGGTGACGCTTGAACTCGGCGGTCGTTCGCCCGTCATTGTTGACGAAAGCGCCGATATCGAGAAAACGGCCAAGCGCTTGACGTTCGGCAAATTGACGAATGCCGGGCAAACATGCATCGCGCCCAACCACATTTTCGTACACCGATCCGTTGCAGACGATCTCATCGACGCGCTCGTAAAAAACTTCTCGGAGACGTTCGAATCGGAGGAGCACTGCCAAAGAGATTATCCTCGCATCGTCAACCGTAGACATTTCGACCGTTTAATGCATCTCATTGAGGGACAAGAGGTCGCTGTAGGTGGCCATGGTAATAGTGACTTGTTGCAGATCGAACCGACCATCCTTATTAATCCCGCTAAAAATTCTCCCGTCATGGCGGAAGAGATTTTCGGCCCGATCCTTCCCGTCATCACGTACGACTCTCTCGAGGATCTTATCGCCGAGATTAAGGGAGAGCCGAAGCCTCTGGCACTTTACTGTTTCACCAAGAACAGGGAACGAGCACAGCAAGTAATTGATGAGATATCTTTTGGCGGTGGGTGCATCAATGACTGTCTCCTCCATATCACCTCGCCGCGTGCGCCCTTCGGCGGCGTCGGGAACAGCGGTACGGGCAGGTATCACGGCGAGTACAGTTTCAGGACGTTCAGCCACTTCAAGACTGTGCTCAAAAAGTCGTGGTTTTTCGACGTATCGCTCCGATATCATCCGTTCACGGAGAAGAAAACGCGTCAGGCAAAACGTATTCTCTGATGTGATAGAAACAAGCATATACGTCAAGCATATACGTGTGATCTAAAGAGATAACTTAATTGACAATTGAGAAAAGCTCATGTTAATATCGCTATGCTCTAAGGTATCTCATAGCCTAGGAGCAGCCGATGCTCAACATGGAGGGTTGTCCGAGCTGGCTGAAGGAGCGCGACTGGAAATCGCGTGTGCCCCTACAAGGGTACCGAGAGTTCGAATCTCTTGCCCTCCGCCACAATTTGTCCTAAAACGCCGTCATACCAGGCGTTTTAGGACTTTTTTATGCCTAATTTGGCGCTAAAAATCGCCAGCACGCGTACCGGGCTTGATTCGTCAATGTATGTTGTGAGAGAAAAGAGGCTAAACAGAACCTTATTTAATGAGTTTTCGTAAGTTTTTTGATTTCTATGCAACCGGAGTTAACCTAAATTTCTCCGGCGCCTACCGATGTTATCGATGGCAGCCAACTGACCCTCGCGAGATCGCAGAAAGGCAATCCTCTGTTTTTCGAGAGCCGCTGATTCAGACCGTACAGAGCACCACAAGGCGGTTTAATTTATCAAGTTTCAATGCCTGCGTACAATGTACATTAATAATTGCATTGGGTCAATGTTTTGATAACTTACAGTTATGTTATGGAGAGCTTGTGTAACGAGATAGGCTACCAAATGGGAAATATCATTCAGCAAAAGTTCTCTTTATAGTTAGTTACCTTATCTTGGCCAGAAGAATCTACTAATTACCAGAAGTTCGCAGAGTTTATTAAAATTATAGGGGTAGGCATTTGATCCGTAAATTTCTATATCCTCATGAACATTGGAAAAATATATACCCAGATGCCATTGAGTTCCATCTAACGCAAGCCTGTCATATCGCGAGTCCCATTCCCCGATATGAAGTGCTTTTAATTGAGTCAGGAATTCATCTTTGCTAAACGGTAAATCTTTCGTTTTTTCTACGTTATCAGTTGCATACGGACTAGTGGAAAAGCTACTTTCCATATACAAATGTTTCTCGTCAAAAGTAACCGTTTTCTTTTCATAGCCGCCAAAATAGCCGCCGATAGAAAATCTGATTTCGTCAATGAAAAATAGGCTTGCGTTGAATGCATCAGCTTTTTGCTCCGCTTTGGAAGGTTTGTAGGTTTCACCTGCCTCGACAAGTGCTTGCTTTGCTCTTTCCAGGCACAAACGAGTATAAGCAATTTGAGTCTCTTGGCTTGGATTCATGACGATTTGAGTGATATCATCGGCGTTTTCTATTTTACGTTTAAGACGAGTTATTCTGGCTTTAAGTGCACGTATTCTGGATCGAATTTCCTGAACTGTTTTTCCTTTTATATTTTCTTCGTAGTAATGTTCCGGACTAATCATCATAAATGGATTTTCGCCACTTCCATGCGTTGCGTAACGTTTGAAGGACAACCGCAAGTGCCTTATCCTCGTCGCTGCATAACGGTAAAGTCAATCTACCCCATACAAGTGATAAATATACTCCTCGTTTACATTAATCCCTATCTTACTAAGAATTGGCAGACGCTCTGATATTATTTTTGACAACACTCGTCTTTTTTCATCTCGGTTTCCCATATGAATAGCCCTGTGGCATGTGGGACATAATGAAACAATGTTTTCTGTACAATCGATATTCTTGCCGAACTTTTCCCAGATCTCTTTGGCATTATTTACAGTGCAGGGAATCAAATGATGCCCTTCCATATAGGGTTTACCGTGTCTGTTTAAAAAGGTAATATGCTCAGAGTTAGCTTCACATTGGTAATCAGCAGCGATTATCGCTGATTTTGCTAATTGGGGATTTCTCAGAACTCGGCTACCGGGTAATTGATTTTCAAATATTACTTTTCGACTAGGAGCATTTCGTATAACTTGATCACTTGCACCAGATAATTCTTGCAGCTCCTGCTGTACAACAATATCGTCTTCTAGATATTTTCCGTTTATAAGACGCTCGATATAATCAAATACAATCAAATCTAGTTGTGGATACGTTCCTCCATAAACCCTTTGCCCTCTGAACATATAAGAATTAAATTTTTGTGTTTCAATAACAAGAGAATACTCTGGTAATACCGGATAGTATTCTTCGCTTTCCATCGTATAGGAGGCTATCTTTTCCGAGCCGTCTTTTTCTCTAATTCGCCTTTCTAAGTCTTCCCCGCATTGTTTTTCTTTGTAGACTCGAGCGCTCGGATAAAACCCTGTAATCCTTCTGTCAATCGAATCTTCAGAAGTTTTTCGCACAAATACAACCAGAATATCGTCGATAAAATTATCATTACGAGAAGCACCGAGTTTCATAATATCTGGATTGTCATGTGGCGGTAAATATCCGTAATATTTACCGCTGATTGGGTTCTTTTTATCATTTAGTATCTCATGAGCAACATTTTTGCTGGTGTAAGAACCGGTAAACAAATCTACCAGCATATATTTCTTAAACATGTCTTTATCCTCTTTCTTTATTATCTAAACCTTGAGTGAGTACTATGTTAACTCTTTGAGTCCTATACAACCGTTTTTTACATTCCATCCATCATCGATTATCACCTCGTAAAAACGACTCCCATTCGATAAATGAACTAAAAAAGAGCCACTCTTAGTTCTTTTAGAACAGTTTTAAAATGTGTGAAACTTATCGTACTTTATCTGTAAGCTTTAGGTGCAAATTCAACTCTTCAAGTCATACGCTTCACGAACCTCATCCATAGAGTGTGTTTTGAGTTTTCTTGCACGATAATCAGACACATCCTGTAAAATGCGATATTCATACTCGATCTGATCTAAACCGCTATAGATCAAGTGGCGAATATAGAACGCCTTGCTTCTGCCTGTGTCTCTAGCAAGTCGCGAAAGTCGTTCGTCAGTTTCAGGTGTCAGTCGAACTGATGTAAGCGTTGTAGACATCTGTTTTCCTCCTGTGCAATTATGACTAGAAATACCAAAAAGTAGAAAACAAACAAATAGTTACAAAGACCAAGTCCTAAAAAATCTCTAACTATCATCGCCTTCACTTTTCTCTAGAAGCGATTATTCGAATCCATCGATGCAACAACCCCCAGATGCTCTTTTGCAATCCTATTCAGCTGTGCAGCCACCTCGGAGAAATCGCAATTTAAATCGAGCGTTTTCACACTGATTTTATTGCCGCTCATCAAATAAGTATGGTCGGGTTGTTTCTCTTCATCGGTTCTGGCATACAGCAACATGCCTGAAATTTCATACGACTTCTTAGATGGATCAGCATCCATGTTTTTTACATAGGTAAAAATCTGATAGAGATTGGTGGAGTCTAGTTTGGAGGTACCATAATGTGTCGAAGTAATGCTCGAATAGTATTTCGCGTCAATAATCAGAATCTGATCTCCATAGGTCAACGAGATGTCGCTTAGCATTTTCGGCAACATGTCGTTCATTCCGTCGTCCACAACCCAATCAATCGTAGCTGCATTAACCAATATCTTTGGGAATTCTTGGCGGAAATATTCGAAGATGAAAGTTTCATACAAACGCCACATGTGCTGGTCATCAATAAAGTCCATCAGGCGGGTTGTTCCGTCGGTGGTTGTTTGCAGCAGCCCTTTGATGACCAGATAACAAATGGAAATTAGCATCCGATAAGTCTGATTATTGCGGTGATACTGTATATTCCAGTTAACGGTGTGTACATCAAGGAGCTCAACGTCACCGAAGAAGAGCAGTAGCTTCCTCAACTTTTTCTTCCGCTCCTTATCAATTTTGGCGCGTAGAAGAAGCACCATCGTTGTTTTGATGATACGGTTCAGATAGGAATTCACAGAAAAATCATCGTATGAACAAATCAATTTGTTCTGAAGCTTGGTGCTTTCTTTTAAAGATTCCGCTATTTCGATTTGTCCGCGTAACAACGATAGCGATTCAGTTTTCTCTATGTACTCTCGACCGAGACCACGTTTCAGCTGTATTGAGACGCCTTTTATCAGGATTTCAGCACATAAATCAGCAACGTTGCGAAACTGTTCCGTCGCAACATTCCTATAGCCTCGCTTTCTCAGAATCCGAAAAGCATACGACAACATGTAGTAGATGTTCTGTATCGGTATCATCGAACAGCATCCCTTAACTTTATTTCCCAGTCTCTGACTTTTGCAGGCTCATCAAACCAGTATTCTTTCAAGAGCGGGATCAATTCGAATTCCACGATCCGGGAGAGCGCCTTGTCAAGCTCCGTTTCAGAATCCTTAGGTAGATCACAAAAATAACTATGACCGATACAGAATCCCTCGCCGAGTGAGTCGTCTTCCGTGATCGCGTCATTAAGCTCCTCTACGCTGTTGATCAGCTTGTTTAGTCGTTCGCTATCAAGTTCCGATCGGCATTCTTGAAAACCATCAGAGTTAAAAGCGGGCTTAAGATCGAAGAAAGCAAATCTCCTACGCAAAGCGTAATCCAGCATGGCTAAACTTCGATCCGCCGTATTCATCATGCCGATGATGTAGATATTGCTCGGCACAGAAAATTTCTCGTCCGTATACAGAAGGTTCAGTTTTTCTCCGCGCTTATCATTTTCGATCAGCATAAGAAGCTCGCCGAAGATTTTGCTCATGTTGCCGCGATTGATTTCATCGATGATGAAAAAATAATCGTTTTTAAAGTCATTTTCGGCGCGTTTGCAAAAAGTGGAGAACACTCCTGGGTGAAGTTTGTAACCGTGCTCAGTAGGACGAATGCCCATGATGAAATCCTCGTAAGCATAACTTTGATGAAACTGAATCGTCGTGATGCGATCTTTGTCACGAACGCCCATCATGGAATACGCCAGACGCTCTGCGACGAACGTCTTTCCGACGCCGGGAGCACCCTGTAAAATAACATTTTGCTTGTTCCGAACGAGGGCTACCAATGTTTCATAGCTGTCCCTATCCATGAAAACTTCACTTAGGAAATCCTCAGCATCATAGGGAGGACAGGGAGTGCTGTCTTCTTCAACGATGTCAACGGAAACAGTCGCAAACAGCGTTTCTATTTCTTTAACGTAATCGGGATAATCCGTCACATCCGTCAGAGCCTTCACATGAGTGGTTCCGGGATGCGGCCATTCGCCTTTGTGTGTCCACCTTACCTTGCGGATATTTTTATAGTGCTTCCGATCGGGGGCATACTCGTAACCAGACTCCACAACACCGCGCCCCACAAGTTTGTACCTACCCTTCTTAGCAAATATGACGTCGCCGGGTTTCATTTCGTTGGCAAACTGCCATGTCGCAAGAACAGAATTCACGTGGGATGAGGAGGAGTTATAGATTTCTTGCAATCTCTGTCTTATCTGCTCTTTGCTGCTGAAGGCTCTCAGATCGCCAAGCTCATCCCAGCCGATGCCCATGATTCCTGCTTCATAGAATTCATTCCAATACATGGCACCGTCACCGGGAGAATACATCCAGTAATGAACGTCCTCTGTACCTTCATAGGCTGCCGCTGTATCGTGGAACTCTGCATCTCCATCAGCTTCTGCCGCGTCTTCAAATAATGTAGGCTGAACTGATGTTTTTTCTACTCTTTCTCTTTCTCTTTCTCTTTCATTGACCTCTTCAGAATACCGCCATGCCTCAAAACTCAGTTCTTTGAAGTCCTTAAACGGGCTTTCGTCGCTCTGCAGATAAGCACGAATCTTCTCCAGAACTTCAAAATATTTATCCGCGGGCATTTTGTTGCTAATCTTCGGAAGCGACTGCACCAATTCTCTAGGTAGTTTGCCTGACTCGTAGATATACCATACGTTGCGTCCATCCAAGTTCAAGAAGGTATCCGAAGCAATCCAGTACAATCCCATTGTAATTTTGCCGCGTCCATTGAACTTCATATTAACGGCAAGATCAAAATAGCTTGAGAGCGTTGTGCGATTCTCAGATGTCGGAGTGTCCGCATATGTAAGTGCCGATTCGAACAGCTCCCATAGAATATCGATATCGCTTTCCCCGCGCTCACCCTCATACTGATAGAAGTTGGCGTTTAGTGGAACCAAAACGGGAATACCGTCGAAAGAGGTCGGAACAGGAGCAACAACACCGAATAAATCAGCTATGGTGGAAATAAGATTAATCCGATTTTCCATGACCAACCCTTTATTAAACATGCCAAAGAAAGTAAAAGGATCAATGTCTACGATCTGATTATCTCTTTCAAGCGGGGGCATATTGATTCCGGTAATCTCATAAATTTGAAAAACCTTGGCAATCAATTCTTGCCGATTCTTTTTGTATGGCAATAACTTGCTCGCCAACTCCTCATAGAAAACTGCCCAATCAAATTGATTTGCGCTGCTCATCTGTTTATCTCCTTTTTTCATTCCCTATTATTGTCAATGGTTTTCACATCATGATTTGAGCATTTATTGTCTTTCAAACGACTTTTTACTTGTGTGTAGAATACTTGAACAGCAAAAGTTCTTGTTAGTGGGATTCAGTCAATATTTTCTGTTTGTAAATTATATCACCTTTTGGTAAGGACTATATTCCTCTTCCTTTTTGCTCAAGTGCAATCTATCTTATCTATCAGACGATTATTTGCTCGTTCTTTTCATCATCATCAAAAATGAATAATTGCATAAAAGCGCGCCGTCCACCTCTGGCGGACAGATAAGAGCTTTATTTTTATGGGATTACGGCGTCAAGCGATGAGGATTCTGCATAAACGAGTTCCTGTACTTCGTAAAATTGAGATTCAGCGTAGTTAGATGTTTTGTCCAACCGCTTCTTTCACTCATTTTCCCCCTTCACATCTTTGATCGCATCTATTAATATCGTAATACCCGGCTTGCTTATTAGCTACCCATAGAATATGAGATCTTATGGCCGCATAAAAAACAACCTGATTTGAGATGGCACAAATCAGGTCATCTTTTCGAAAACAGATCGTGAATAGGTTCTACCGTGTTACGGATTGCCTAAGAGCATGAATAATTAATGTGTTTTCACCAACTTGGTTCGGTTTTGTATTCATCAATCTGTGTTAGCATTGATCGAACGATTTCTTGCCTCTTCCAGTTTCGATTTGTCAAAAGAATACTTATCATAGGCTTTCTGCAGTTTTTCAAAATAGTTTTCCTTTGGTCTACCTAGGGGACGATCCTCGGATAGGACATATATTAATACCTTGCGTGCTCCATTCTGTGTCTGTATCTCAACCGTTTTCTTTCGATAACAATCTGTCCTATGAACGCCTTCACATCTATCCAATTCTTCCTCATCGGACTGACTGATAATCCACAGTAGTCCTTCGACTTTCTCACCTGGAGTAGAATCTAACGTTGCGTAATAATCAGTGAAGGATTTGCGGAAACTCAAACGATAGTTTTCGATATACGTGGGTCCAATAAGACATGCATCCTTGCAGCGATCTCTCATTTGCTCTTCGCTCATATTGCTTCCGTAGGCAAAGTACAGTCTCTGCGAATTCTTTCCTTGATCTCCATTCATTTTGAACTCTCTGAGTAGCTTGGTTGCCTTCTCCTTGTCGTCTTCATCAATCCCACACGATGTTTCACTGTTTTGGATTTTCCTAAGATTTTGTTGGACTGTCTTCCACATCCTCGTAAATCGCGGACATAACTTACGAAGCTCCTCCTGATCTGCTTTTGCAATGCTCTTATGCAGAATAGAAACACCTCTTAGATAACCTTTGATAGCATTATAGCCGTGTCCTTCCATACGTCTTTCTTCTAAAAGAGCTAATGCTTTGGCCAAACAAAGTGATTCTTTAGAAGAGAGCAATTTCATCGTTTCGATTAGAATTGCCGTCGCGTACATTGCCGGGATGTAGAAATAATCAAAGCGCGCGTCTCCAGGCATCTCGGTCGTATCTGTGATGCACCATCCTCCTTGTTCATTCTGCAACAGGCATAATTCAGAGATTAGATCTCTCACTTCTTCTTCCGATAGAGCGCTTCTACGTACTTTCTCAAGAAGCGCTACCATCTCTTTGACTCGCCCATCCAACTCTTCGATGTTCTGCATGCCACTGTTTTTAAATAAT
>MTKW01002166.1_pt1 | contig 29544 bp, 28 predicted proteins | sample 1042761 | NCBI WGS metagenome assembly MTKW01 (sample SAMN06205366, study PRJNA360243) | anaerobic digester metagenome | biome: Wastewater treatment plant; feature: Anaerobic digester sludge; material: sludge; isolation source: anaerobic digester fed with sludge from wastewater treatment plant ...
AAAAAGGTGACAGGTATTGATCATTTACCTGCCACCCCAACATTTGACATAGAGCCTTAAATATTATCTATCTGATATTTAGCTAAACTATCTGTTATTCATTATAGGTGGCGCTGTTTCTTCGTTAGTAAGTTCCCTAATCAGTTTAGGTTCAGGCGTTTTTTCACCCATTACCAATTCTACGACATAGAGTGGTTGTAATGCCAAATGGTCTTCCTTGCGGAATTGGAAGGTCCCCTTAGGTGTTGGGAATTCCATTCCTTCCATGATAGGAATAAGCTCATCGGCATTAGTGGAACCATTATTTTTTTCAACTGCCGTTTTGATAGCACTAATTACATTGTAGCCTGAAGGAGTGAAAAGATCAGGCATCATCCCATCAAAACGTTTTTGATGCTCATCTACCAACCAGTCATGAATTTTTTTGGCTTCTGCTGTTTGTGGCAAATTGGGATGATACACGCACATACCGATCATACCTACAGCTCTCTCCATAAACGGTAATGCAGCCTGATCAGGTACGCCAGAGGATAGCTTGATACCTTTCTCGGTGATCTTTAGATCGGCAATCTGTTGCCAAGGAGTTAGTGTTCCTGCCCAGACAATCCAGAGATAATCTGGTTTGGCTGCTACAATTTTTTGCAGATTAGGTGTCCAGTCAGTTGCTGTTAAGGGAGCATACTCTTCGTGAATGACAGTAGCTCCTAATTTTTCTGCTTCCCTTTTGAAAGCTGCACAACCATCCCGACCAAAAGCATTATCTTGTCCCAGGGTAGCAATTTTTACTCCAGGTTTAGCGATAGCTGCGGCACTAGCTGCGGCATCCTGTCCGGAAGAACGTCCTGATTTAAAAATATATTTGTTCCAGGAAGCACCAATTATTCCATCAGCCACTGCCGGGTCAATGATAAATATTTTCTTGTACTCTTCGGCCAAGGGTGCTACCGCAATAGCGTTAGTGGAGCTTTCCACGCCGACAATGAAGTCAACATTTTCTTCTTCCAGCAGTCTAACAACCTTATCTTTGGCCACATCAGCTTTACTTTCATCATCTTCCTCAAAGATAATTACATCTCTGCCGGCAATTTTATTAGTGCCATCAGTGACATGTTCTAGACCTAATTCAAAGCCACGCATAAATTGTTGATGATAAGCACTCAAAGGGCCAGTTTTAGAACCAACAACACCGATTTTAATCGGTTCTGTTGGTGCGGCATCCCCGCTTGGAGCAGGATCGTCTCCACCTGCACTTTTGTTGTTGCAGCCTACTAAAGAAAAGGCAAATACCAGAACCAATAATAAAGCAACTGCCTTAAACACTAAGGATTTTTTCATAATTTTCTACCCCTCCCAATATAGTTTTTGATTTAGAAGACTATCTTCAAAACTAGACAGGTGATTAATAGAGCCCCTTGGCAATTATTTAACTTAAATATAGTTCATCTTCTTAGCTTCAAATAGTAGTTCATCGCGGACATCAGGATGAGCAATATTGATCATAGCCAGAACTCTTTCTCTAATACTTCTACCACGCATATGAGCTACACCATACTCCGTAACCACATAATCCAAATCATGTCTGGGGATAGTGACTGGGGAACCTAAGGGCAAGACGGGAACAATTTTGGAACGACCCTTAGCCATAGAATGGATGGTAATAATGCCCTTACCACCGCCACCTTTACGACCATTATCCGTTGCTCCTCTGTGAGTATTTAACTGTCCGCCGCAACCACTGTAATGACGAGTACCGATAGCTTCGGAACAAACTTGGCCCGTTATATCAATCATCAATGCCGCATTAATACTAACCATCTTATGCTGTTGACTAATGATTACTGGATCATTGGTTATTGTGCCCCTCATGATCATGACCGAGGGATTATCCTTGACGAACTCATAGAGCTTCTTAGTACCAAAGGCAAAAGCAGCTACAAACTTACCGGGATACATCGTCTTTTTACTGTTGTTAATAATGCCTTTCTCGTATAGCTCTAGCATACCTTCAGTAAACATTTCTGTATGAACCCCTAAATCTTGTTTTCCATCTAAAAATTTACAGACTGCATAAGGCACTCCGCCTATCCCCATCTGAATGGTTGAACCGTCTTCGATCATATCGGCAACATAGGCCCCAATCTGCTCATCAATCCTGCCGGGTTGGACCAGGGTTTCCTCAGGCATCGGATAATCAGCCTCAATAATGCGATCCACTTGACTAATATGAACTTCAGTATCACCAAAGGTTCGCGGATAATTGGGATTGACCTCGAGAACTACCTTTTCAGCTATGTCAATAAGGTCCTTTTCAATAAAGGCTGAACAGGACAAAGAGAAGAAACCATGCTCATCCATAGGTGAAGCCGCTCCGCAATAATAGGTCAGCTTTTCTCCTGCTTGTTTCATGTCAATTACGGCTGTATTGGAATTATTGGGTATATAGGTTACATTCTTAGAACCACTGTCTGCTGCAGCACGATCCGGCGGTCCATAAAAGAAGCAATTATTGAGAAATCTTCCTTCGTATTTCGGATTATTTTGAAAATCAAGCTTATTACTATTCAGGATCGTATAGATCTTGATATCTCTAACATCTTCATTAACCCGATGGATATTTTCTAGAAGTAGCTTCGGATTCTGCGGTACAATCCCTGTGGCAAAAACATCCCCTGATTTTACTTCACTTAAAAATTCATCTATTGTCCGCAGCTTGGATTTGTATTCTTCCTGATACTTTTTGTTCATGTAATATTCCCCCCTATCAATGATTTGAGTTAGCTAGCCTTGGACAGGACCCCATTTAACAACACCTGCGCCCCAAGTCCAACCGCCCCCCGCTGAAACAAGGACAACAACCGTACCATCCTTTATTAGACCTCTTTGCAATCCTTCCACCATTGATATTGTCACATCGTTCTGACCCACATGACCATAGTCTTCCAAGAGGAAGGACTGATCCTCTCTAAGCCCTAATTCGCTAAGTATAGCCATATGTCCGCTGCGTTTAATCTTAACCATAGCCAGATATCCAATATCCTTCCGGGTATAGCCACTTAACTCCAAAGCTTGATCAATGCAATAATACCAGTTTTTCATGGTTACATTATTCAGACGGGTTTTGAAGTCTTTGGGATCGCCAACTATATGCAACCAATACTCATTAACGTCTTCTGGTTCCATAGGCCACTTGGCCGTTCCTGCTACAGGCACAACGAAATCTTCAGAAAAAGATCCGTCTGTTACACCAGCGGAAGACAGAACTTCATTTCTCCCCAAGTTCTTTTGAAGTACTACTGCCGACCCACCAGCACCTATATCAAATAAGAAGGCTAAATCTTTATACTCATGGTTTACCAAATCACAGTTTCTATAGCCACTTACTAATAGTACCGTGTTAATATTCTTATTGGCTAAGGCTAATGATTTCCCAATTTCCAAACCTACTACCCTAGAGCCGCACATAGATTCCATATCAAGGCCCCAAGCTCTTGTAGCACCAATTTCATGACATACCTTGGCAAAGGCCAACCAACAAGGATGATCTTTATGCTGAGCACCGTCCCAGATTACTACGTCGATATCTTTAGGATCAATCCCGGCATCCTTTATTGCCGCTTTTGCCGCTTGAATACCCATATAGCTGGTAGTATCTTGGGGACCCGGCATGGGTTTTCTGGTAAAACCAATCTTCTCTTTTACTGCCTCAACAGGCATACCAGATATTTCGGCTACCTTTTCAGCACTCCACCAATACTGCTCTTCAGGGAAATACAAACCCATTCCTGCAACACCAACATGTTCTCGCATATAATCTCCTCCTTTACTCATTTTTGATACTGATTCCTGTACTTTAAATATTAAAGAAAATAGTTGCTACAGAGTTACACCGCCACCTACTTCAATGGCTACCCCAGTGATATAAGAAGCTTCGTCAGAAGCCAGAAAAGCGTAAGTGTTAGCTATTTCATCCGGTTTACCCAACCTGCCAAGGGGAACTTTAGCTATCATTCCGTCAATTACCTTTTTGGGCATTGGCGTTAAAATAGGTGTATCAATAAATCCTGGGCATACCGCTACCGCTCTGATACCTTTACGACCTAACTCCTTGGCCCAAGTCTTGACCATACCGATAACCGCCCATTTTGTGGCCGCATAGTTTGTCTGCCCGTAATTACCATATAGACCGACAATAGATGAAGCATTGATAATAACTCCGGACCCTTGGGCAATCATAATGTCAACTACTCCCTTGGCACAGTTATAGACACCTTTTAAATTAATATCAATAACCCTATTAAACTGCTCATCAGTCATCTTAGCCAAGCTAGCATCCATAATTATTCCGGCATTATTGATTAAGACATCGATCCGCCCATATTTGTCTGTTGTTGCCTTAACCATCTCAGCCACATTATTTTTATCGGTTACATCAACTTTAAGGGCTATAGCTTCGCCTCCCTTGGCTTTTATATTATCTACAACTGTGTTTCCGGCAGACAAATCAATATCTGCTACAACTACTTTTGCCCCTTCAGCAGCAAATTTGTAGCTAGTTGCTTCTCCAATCCCTTTGGCTCCACCAGTGATGATGCAGACCTTATCTTTTAATCTCATGTCTTCTACCTCCGCTTAATTTGGATAATTAAAAATACTCTGAAGTTTAAAAGGAGTAAATTTCCTGTCCTGACTGATCCCTTTCGGCTAATCTAACTTCCTGCCCGATTGTTATCTCCATACCAGGCCTGTATCCTTTAATAAATGCGGCAAATCTGCCTTCTGTCTCGTTTTCCAATAAAGCCACAACATAGGGCACTTTATCGGCAAATGCTTCTGCCGCTGAATTGATAATGGAATAGGTGTAGATCCGTGCTTTCTTGCTCATAGCTATTCCCCCCTAAAAATATTTACAGTGCAAGTGGCCGCAGTACCCCCAATATTATGAGTAAGGCCAATATCCGCTTTCTTAACTTGTCTTGGTCCTGCATCCCCTCGTAACTGAGTAATAATCTCATAGATTTGACTGATCCCAGTGGCCCCGATAGGATGTCCTTTAGCCTTTAAGCCGCCGCTAGTATTGATAGGGATACTACCATCAAGATTAATTTTTCCTTCAGCGACAGCATCTCCACCTTGGCCTTTGGGGAAGAAACCAAGATCCTCGATATTAATAATCTGCGTGATAGTAAAGCAATCATGGACCTCAGCCAGATCAATATCACTAGCCTTCAACCCTGCCATCTTATAAGCCTGTTCCGCTGCCATTTGAGTTGCAGCAAAGCTAGTTAGGCTTTTTTTCGTAGCTGCCGTAAGAGTATCACCACCATGTCCTACCCCTACAACTTCGATCAATCTTTTTTTACTGATAGTTTTAGCTATACTAGCTTCTGCTAAGACTAGAAAAGCCGCTCCATCAGTAACCAACGAGCAATCATATACAGTAAGAGGAGAAGCAACAGGGAATCCATTTTTAACCTGTTCGACTGTAATAGCCTTTTGCATTTGAGCATCTGGATTTAAGAGAGCATTATTGTGATTATTAACAGCACATAAAGCCATTTCTTCCCGAACATCTCTGTATTCGTAAAAATAGCGGTTGGCGACCATGGCAAATATTGAAGGGAAAGTTACACCTACACTGGCCTCCAATTCATAGTCGGACGCACTAGCTATACCGGTTGTAACTATTTCTGTAGGCTGATGAGTCATTTTCTCCACTCCGCCAACCAAAACAACATCGCACAATCCTGAAGCAATAGCCATCCAGCCTTGCCTGAAGGCCAAGCTACCCGAAGCACAGGCACCTTCTGTTCTAATCGCAGGGATTTTTTCTAACCCTAAAACCTCTGTAACCATTGGGCCAATATGACTTTGATAAGCCAAATACGAACTGTTAAAGTTCCCCACAAACACAGATTGAATTCGTTCCCTTTCGATACCTGCATCAGCAATAGCCTTAGAACCGGCTTCTTGAACCAGATCTCTTAAGGATTTATAAGGATGCTTACCCATTTTGGTCTCACCGATTCCAAGCACAGCAACCCTACGCATTTAATCACCTGCTTCTTTTTAGATTTGCCCTAAATTTAAGTGCAACTAAGGCTCATTTCAACTAAGGCTAGTTTAAGGTTAATTATAAAAAACAAAGTTGCCTCAAAGTTACAAATAGGCACTATCAACAAAAAACGACCATCTCCTAAAATAGACGGTCGCGTACTTATTCAAACGAATTTACTCATATGACTTAAGGCAGCCTTCTCTAATCGGGAAACCTGGGCTTGGGAGATCCCGATTTCTTCTGCTACTTCCATCTGAGTTTTACCTTCAAAGAAACGCAAAGCCAAGATATGACGTTCACGATCATTTAGCTTTTGCATAGCTTCATTAATAGCGATGGTTTCCAACCAATTACCATCCTTATTCTTTTCATCCCCAATCTGGTCCATCACATAGATAGGATCCCCTCCATCGTGGTAGATGGGCTCAAAAAGAGATATTGGCTCCTGAATAGCATCTAAAGCAAAAACCACTTCTTCCCTAGGAATCTGTAACTCCTCAGCAATCTCAGCTACGGTGGGCTCACGAGAATTACGATACATCAGCTTATCCCTAACCTGTAGCGCCTTGTAGGCAATATCCCGTAGAGAACGGCTAACTCTGATAGGATTATTATCGCGTAAGTAACGACGTATCTCACCTATGATCATCGGTACTGCATAAGTAGAAAATTTTACATTCTGGGCAAGGTCAAAATTATCTATCGCTTTCATCAAGCCGATACAGCCAACTTGAAAAAGATCATCTACATATTCTCCACGATTAGTAAATCGTTGAATAACACTAAGGACTAAACGCAAATTACCACTGATTAATTCTTCCCGAGCCGAAAGATCCCCAGCCTGCATCTGGGCAAAAAGTTTACGCATTACTGAATTTTTCAAGACCGGCAACTTAGAAGTATTGACCCCACATATCTCTACCTTATTTCTGATCATAGCCATCCCCCAGAATTTTGTGCATAAGTTCCTTCGCTGGTTTCATTATTGCCGTGGCCGATTATAAATATACTGTTTAAAAACCGGCCATCTTGGTAACAAGCGCCCTCTGGGGAAAATAGAATAATTATGAAAATGAAGACTAAAAAAAGCTCAAAAACCCTGGCCATAAAGTCAGTGTTTTTTGAGCTTAATAATATTTTAGAATAGATATTCTCTACTCATATATTCGCTTCTCTACTCAATATATTCGCAACCTGGATCTGCTTCGAAGATTCATTTTTAGTTGATCTGTATTTCCATACAAACCTCATCACAATTAGGAAATTTGGGGCAATTAATACAATCACGCCAGACCTTTTGAGGTAAGTTATCCTTACTGATTACTCTAAAGCCACACTTAGCAAAGAAATCAGGCTGGTAGGTCAAAGCAAAGACCTTGGGAATTCCCAGTTCCTTGGCTTCCTGCAAACAATATTCTACGATTCCTCGGCCTATTCCCCGACGAGTCTGGTCTTCCTCAACAGCCAAGGCTCTTATCTCTGCCAGATCAGCCCAGAGTATATGTAAGGCTCCTGTGCCCACTACCTTATCGTCTATTTCGATAATTACAAAATCCCTGATATATTCATAAATAAGGCTTCGAGGTCGGGAAAGCATTTCTCCTTTATCTGCATAATTATTCACTAATCTGTAAATATTCTCAACATCAGATAGTCTAGCCTTGCGAATGTGCATTAGCGTCACCCCATGAAATATTTAATCTATCATAGCAAAACATTCGCAATATTACAATCTGTTTTTTTGTATAACTATTCTATTCGTTGAATTTCCTTACGTAACCTTTTGATAATCCGTTTTTCTAAGCGGGAAATATAGGATTGGGATATTCCTAAGATATCCGCCACTTCTTTTTGGGTCTTCTCTTGCCCTCCCTTGAGGCCGAACCGCAAATCCATGATTTTTCTTTCCCGGCTGGAAAGCTTGTTCATGGCCATAATTAGTAGTTTTTTATCTACTTTTTCTTCTAAGGCCTTATAGATAATGTCATAATCGGTTCCCATCACATCTGAAAGCAACAATTCATTGCCGTCTAGATCGATATTCAAAGGCTCATCAAAAGAAACCTCCGAGCGGGTTTTGTTATTTCTTCTTAAATGCATTAGAATCTCATTCTCAATACATCTGGAAGCGTAAGTAGCTAGTTTAATCTTTTTCGAAGGGTCGAAGGTATTAACAGCCTTGATCAAGCCGATAGTGCCTATTGATACTAAATCTTCAATGCCAACTCCCGTATTTTCGAATTTCCGCGCTATATAGACTACAAGCCGCAAATTACGTTCGATAAGAGTTCCTTTAACAGTATTATCCCCTTCCTCTAATCGTTGTAGTAGTAGGTTCTCCTCATCGTTAGTAAGGGGCGGCGGTAAGGCCTCACTGCTGCCTACATAATGGACATCTTCTGCTAGGGGAAGAATGCTTAATACTTTCCCCAAAAACCTCTTTAGACGAAACTGAAAAGTAATAATCTGCTTCTGAAGCAGCATAACAAGCCTCCCTTCTAAAACTCCTCTAACAAAACCATTGGTGGTGTAAGGGCTCGATACTTACCTTCACTATTCAATGGTCTCTCACTTAAGCCTAAGACAATATCCTGATAACGGAAGGTGCCGTTAGGATTGGTTATTTCTATCCAATCAGGTCGAATCCCTAACATAATACCGTTTTGCTTTCCTACTGAATTAAAAGGTATTAACGATAAGCGCTCCAACCATTCCTTTTCTACAACTGACGCTAATCCCGTTAGCAAATGGCCGCCTCTGGCAGCCTGAAGCAAGTTATTAGGCAAATTATCTTCTAATAACGCCGCTTCCACAACCACTACCAGAGAATTAGTCAATGGCTCTCTCAATTGGTTCCCGGTATCCATAAGGGCAGTCGTTTCTACTTGATTATTGTGCAAGGAAATCTTCAAAGTACAAAAATAATCTTGTTGCAATCTGCGTTTCCGTAAAAAGGCCAGACCACCCCAACCAATGATTACAACTACAACTAAAGCAAAGACCAGCATACCGTAGGGTATATTACCTTTGAATGTTCCGGCCATATCGATTAGCTGAATCAATAGAGGAGCGTCATCCAAAATATAAGTAGCCGCAATCACGGCTCCACCCATGGCAAAAGAAATCAAATAAAAATTCAGGACAATTAGAAAAAAAGAACGGAGCTTCAAAGGATAGTATGTAGCCGCAATCATGAGCAAAGAAAAACCGATTTTGCTAGGCCAAGAATGAATAATATTACCCGCTGGGACAAAAACCAGCAAGGAATAGAATGCTCCCAATAATGCGCCTAAGAAAAGTCGCCACTTCTTAGAGATACAACCGACTAAACGACCGGCAGCCCATAGAATCAATAGATCTATAAAAAAATTGGTGGCAAGCATCACATCAATATAAACTTTTGTCACTGCCCCGGCATAATTCACCGGTTATTCACCTACCAACAAGACGCCAATTCCGTCCCTATTATACACCAGTCTTTTCCAAATATTGTGTCATAATCTGCGATCACCGTTGGATTATTTTAGAACAATAAAAAACAAGTGATTTCTTTCGGTATGAGTTTAGACATTTCCAAGGGAGGAACTGGTACCACCTTTCTTGTTATTCTTCATTACGACAGGACAAAAGGAAAAAAGCCTCTTGCTTATAGCAAAAGGCTTATAATTTGAGTTTTCATATTATTTACTTCTTACGTAAGAAAGGAGGAATATATAATTCATCGGCATTAAAGGGCTCAACATCGATTTTGATATCAGGTCCTTTAGAGCCTTTCTGATCGAAACCAGTGGCAATCACAGTAACCCTAATTTCATCATCTAGGCTTTCATCAATAACAGCTCCGAAGATAATATTGGCATCCTCAGCTGCGGCTTCTTGGATAATCCCTGCAGCTTCATTGACCTCAAAAAGCCCCAGGTTGCTACCACCAGTGATATTTAAGAGAACACCCTTGGCCCCTTCAATTGAGGTCTCTAAGAGAGGACTAGAGATAGCTGAGCGTGCTGCTACAGTAGCTCTATTCTCCCCTGATGCAGTTCCGATACCCATTAATGCAGAACCAGTTTCGTACATAATCGTCTTCACATCAGCAAAATCCAGATTGATTAGACCTGGTACAGCAATTAAGTCAGAGATACCCTGCACACCTTGGCGCAGAACATCATCAGCAATCCGGAAAGCGTCATTAATAGAAGTGTTTTTATCTACTACTTCCAACAGTTTTTCATTAGGTATTACAATCAAGGTATCCACTTGCTCTTTTAAGTTAGCAATACCAGATTCAGCCTGAGTAGAACGCTTCCTACCTTCAAAAGTAAAAGGCTTGGTTACAACCCCTACAGTTAGGGCTCCCACTTCTTTGGCGATCTGAGCAACTATAGGAGCAGCACCTGTTCCAGTTCCACCGCCCATACCTGCCGTAACAAAGACCATGTCAGCACCCTTGAGGTGAGCTATGATCTCTTCCCGGCTCTCTTCAGCGGCTTTGGCTCCAATCTCCGGATTGGCTCCCGCCCCAAGACCCCGTGTTAACTTAGTCCCGATCTGAATCTTTTGCTCGGCTTTAGAATAATGTAAAGCTTGAGCATCTGTATTAACTGCAATAAAATCAACGCCTTTAAGGCTGCTATCAATCATTCTGTTAACAGCGTTACTACCGCCACCACCAACACCAATAACCTTAATTTGGGCTGCGCTCTGTGAATTTTTTTCGAATTCTAGCATATATGTACTTTCCTCCTTCTCCATCTCCATCTACAGTAGAAAATCATCAGAAATATCAAGCCATCATTTCACTGTCAGTCTGTCGAAGTTTGCTTATATTACTTCGTCTCTTATTAGTTCGTCAGCAAATCTAAATTCTTATTCCACAATGGATTGTCTTTTCCCTTTTTTTCAACAAATAATTTGCGAAGTTCATCATTCTTTACGTTTTATTACCGGTGATGTGTCATAGCGTAGATCAACATATTCTACTGTGTCACTATTAATGATCGCTCCATTCTCCATTAAGAGGCTTTGCATCAGGCCGATTTTTCGTTCCAAGTCACGGGGCTCTCCAAAACGCACTTCTACTCCTTGTACAGTTTTTAATGTGAGAGACAAGGAGGAAGGAGCCATGATCTCCGCTACATTTTCTAAGAATTTTGGATCCAGCATGGTTGTCAGTTTTAACGCCGCATTCAAACCATCAGTAGCCAAACTTGCTCCTGGTCTGGCATCTGCATCTACATCAACCCCACTTATTAATGGGAGCTGGAAATCTTTTAGAGCCTGTACCTTCTCTAAATAAACGGCCTCAAGATCTACAACGATAAAGCCATTCTGCCCTACTACAAGAGCTGCCGGCTGACGTTCGGTAATTGTAAAAACAAGAGTTGATGGTAAGACCCGTCGCGCCTCCACTGTTTTTACCTTGGGGCACATATTTATTCTATTAACAGCCGTAACAGCATCCAGCTGAAAAATATTCTCGCCTAATTCCAGTCCGCTATATTCAATGATTTCTAACGGTTTCAAGGATATATTACCTGCCACCTCAATATTTTGCAAGGAAAAGTAGGGTGAATTAATAAAAAAATAAGCTGCTAACAAGGTACAACATAATAAAAAAAGCCACAGTCCGAATACTGGTGCTGCACTTCTTCTCTTTCGTGGTCTGATCCTTCTCACTTTTGCTTGCGGGACAACTTCCTCACGCACATTTTTTTCCCCCAAAAAAATATACCTAATATTACTAATTTATTATAACATAAAGCCTCTGCCTGTCCAAGATAACATTAAAAAGAGAGAAAGGTAAATTCTACCTCTCTTTGACGCCATTAACTCGTAGAATTTGGGCTCCTAGGCCGCGTAATTTTTGCTCAAAGTTTTCATAGCCCCTATCAATATGATAAATATTAGCTACTACAGTTGCCCCTTCAGCTACTAAACCAGCAATAACCAAGGCCGAACCAGCCCTTAAGTCCGATGTCTCCACGTAAGCTCCACTAAGTTTTTTCACGCCTTTAACAATGCACACTCTACCCTCTACCCTGATATCAGCACCCATTCGTCGCAACTCATCTACGTGTTTGAAGCGGTTTTCAAAGATAGTTTCTGTGATAATACTGGTTCCTTCAGAAACAGCCATTAAGACCATGACTTGCGCCTGCATATCAGTGGGGAAACCGGGGAATGGCATAGTTTTGAAATCAATAGCCTTAGTTCTTTGCCTACCAATCACTCTCAGACCGTTATCGTTTTGATAAATTTCAACTCCAGTTTCTCTAATCTTGGCTATGACAGCCTCCAAATGTTCAGGAATAACGTTTTCGATAAAAACATCACTTTGACAAATGGCTGCTACGGTCAAAAAAGTACCAGCTTCAATCCGATCTGGGATTATTGTATGTTCCACAGAGCCTAATTCACGAACTCCCTCTATCCGAATGATATCAGTCCCTGCCCCTACGATTCTTGCTCCCATACTGTTTAAGAAATTCTGTAGGTCTACTATTTCAGGCTCCCTGGCTGCATTACGTAGTATAGTAGTTCCTTTAGCCAATACTGCCGCCATCATAATATTCTCCGTAGCCCCCACACTAGGAAAATCCAAACAAATATCTGCTCCCTCAAGTTTGGAGCTCTTACACTCAATATAGCCATGTCTTTCAGTAATATTGGCTCCTAAAGTTTTCATGCCCCGCAAGTGTTGGTCCATCGGACGGGAACCGATAGAACAGCCTCCTGGATAGGCAATTTTCACATGGCCGAAACGTGAAAGCAGAGGACCCATCACTAGATTAGAAGCCCTCATCAACCTGGTAAGACGGTCGGAGACTTCCAAGGAAGATACCTTTGAAGCATCGACAACCATGGTATTACCGACAAACTCCACTTTCGCTCCTAGACATTCCAAAACTTCTTTCATGACAAAAACGTCACTTAGTCTAGGAACATCATGAATGGTACAAACCCCTTTTGATAGCAGACAGGCGGGTAAGATGGTCAGGACTGAATTCTTGCCTCCGCTTAAGCGGACTGTCCCAGACAATCTATTCCCGCCTACTATGACGTACTTTTCCAACAACTGTCACCTCCCGTTGTTGTCAAATCCCAGCTTCACAATCTCCAATTCCAGGAGAATACCAAATTTTTGTAATATTAATGCTTGCACCTCCTCAATTAGATTTAGAACATCCTCGGCAGTTGCTCCGCCTAAATTGACAATAAAATTAGCGTGCTTAGTTGATATTTGGGCACGACCTTTGGTCAGCCCTTTAGCTCCTGCCGCCTCAATTAAGCGCCCGGCTGCATCTCCCTTTGGGTTTTTAAATACGCTGCCAGCGTTGGGATATTGCCAAGGCTGCTTTTCTTTCCTACCGGCCAAATTTTTGACCATTTGTTCTTTGATAGCCTCCGCCTTATCGGGTTTAAGGCTCATCTTAACTTCAGTTAACAATAACCCTGAATTCTGGAGAGCAGAGCTGCGATAAGCAAATTTTAGCTGTTCCGAAGGCAACTCCTTGATTTCCCCTTTGGCTGTCACAACTTTTACTGCAGTAACTACATCGGCCATCTCACCACCGTGAGCTCCTGCATTCATTAAGACTGCCCCACCCAATGTTCCCGGGATACCGGCGGCAAATTCCAAGCCTGCCAGCCCTTGTTGAGCTGCTAACTGAGCCAATTTCGGCAAACTATAACCGGCACCGACTTCTACACTTTGCTCCTGCCAATGAATTTGCTGCATCTGTTTAGTGTGAATGATTAACCCGGCTACACCCCAATCCGACACAAGAACATTAGAGCCACCACCTAAGACTACTACCGGTATATCATATTCTTGTGCCAAGCTTACGGCTACAGCACATTCCTGGGTATTTATCGGTTGAAAAAAATATTCTGCATTTCCACCAATCTTCCAAGTTGTATAAGGAGCCAAATTCTCTTCTTGGCGGACCCGGCCAGGGAATTGGGCTGATATTTTTTCGTAAAAATCCCCCACAACCATCTTCATCACCCATCAAGCCTTATTATTCAGTCTGCGATAAAGATCTTGCCCTACAGTCCAGATATTGCCTGCTCCCAGAGTTATTATCAAATCTCCCGATTGGCATATTCCCGCCAATTTTTCCACAATATCTACTCTTTCTTTGATGTACTCCACTGGTTGATTAGTCTGTTCTTTGACCTCTCTGACTATCAGCTCGGCATCAATGCCGGGAATAGGCTTCTCACCTGCTGCATATATCTCATTGACAAAAAGCAGATCTGCATCTTGGAAAGCAGAACCAAACTCCTTAGAAAGAAATTTAGTCCGTGTATAACGATGGGGTTGAAAGGCTGCTATGATTCTGTTAGGCTTCATAGTTTTAGCAGCTGCTAAGGTTGCCTTAAGTTCAGTAGGATGATGAGCATAATCATCATAGATCTGAATTCCATTTATCTCTCCTATTTTTTGAAAACGACGTTGTACGCCATTAAAATGTTGCATAGCTTCGGCAATCTGCGAATAGCTGATTCCCACCTGATGACAAACAGCCACCGCTGCTAGAGCGTTTTGCAAATTATGTTTTCCGGGCACTGATAAAGTCAGTTCTCCCAATAATTCCTCCTGGTAACAGACTTCACATTTGACACCATCTTGGTTCAAATTAAGATTTCTCACCGTATAATCAGCGGCACTCTCAATACCATAAGTAATAATTTTTGAGCAGCTAATCTCGGGGAGTATCTTTTGGATAGTGGGATTATCTAGACATAATACAACCGTGCCATCTTGGTGAGTAAGGGCGATAAACTCTCGGAAGGCTTTCTCAATATTCTCCTTAGAGCCATAATGCTCCATATGGTCATCTTCGATATTAGTTACTACTGATACATAAGGATGGAGCTTTAGAAAAGAACCGTCAGACTCATCTGCCTCCGCCACCAAATATTGGCCTTGACCCAGCTTGGCATTACCGCCAAAATCAGTCAATTCACCTCCAACTATTACTGTTGGGTCCCAGCCATTTTTCTCTAGGATTAAGGAGATCATCGAAGTTGTCGTGGTCTTCCCATGGGCACCGGCTACGGCAATTCCCTTTTGTCGCAGCATCAACCGTCCTAGTATATCCGCCCGATGATAGATTGGCAGACCTATTCTTTTGGCTTTAAGCACTTCCGGATTGTCTTCAGGGATAGCCGATGATACTACTAAAGCATCTACTCCTTCCTGAAGATTCGACTCCCCATGTCCTTCATAAATTGTAATTCCAAGCTTAGCCAGCCTTTGAGTGGATTCAGAAGTATGCAAATCCGATCCTGATACCGTATACCCCAATTGCCTTATAACTCGAGCAATCCCACTCATTCCTGCTCCGCCTATACCAACGAAGTAATAGTGCTGTATCTCTTTCATCCGTAACTATCTCCTTCCGTGCTTCCTCCCTAAAGCTGCTCAAATAGCACCCACTCCGTAATGTACTATATATGCAACCTCAACCTCAGGTGTTACAGGGAACAAGCTGCTGAATTCAACTGGTTGTCCACTTAATAATTTAATAATCATTAAGTTAATTTTCCATTGACAGATCTATGTAAATCAATCACAAATTTACTGATTTATTACTTTCCGCACAACCTTTAAAATCTTCTCGACTGCATCAGGTTTTCCTGCCTGCAGACTACAACTGGCCATTTCCCGGAGTTTTTCTTTGTCCGTAATAATTTCCATCAGCTGCTCAGCCAACAAACTTTCCTTATCCCTAAGATCCTTATCGAGAATTACCTTAGCCGCACCCCGTTTTTCTAAGGATCTAGCATTATATTCTTGGTGATTTTCTGTAGCATAAGGATAGGGAACTAGGATTCCGGGGAGACCCTTCGCGGTAATCTCCGCCAAAAATGTTGCTCCAGCCCGGCCTATACATAAATCAGCACAGGCTAAGGCATATTCCATTTCGTGCAAATATGGTTTGATAATAATATTGACATAATCTTCTTCTTCTAGTCCTGCCTGAGCCAATTCCCTTTGAACTTCAGCTAGTCCTTCCTGCCCAGTCAGATGAATAATCGAAAAGGGAAAGTTTAGTTCCTTGGCCCTTTTATATACTACAATCATAGCGGAATTAAGGCTTCTGGCGCCACGAGAACCACCGGAAACTAGTAACACCGGTTTATCTCCAGCTAAACCAAAAAAGTTCAAGGCCTCTTCCCGACTAACGGCAAGAATACGCGGCCTTATAGGCAAACCTGTTACTCTGATCCTAGCTTGTACTGCCGCCGGAAAATGGGCTGCTGCTTCTGGAAAAGTTATCAGCAGATAATCAACTTTACGGGAGAGAAATTTATTAGTTATACCCGGTAAAGCATTTTGTTCGTGAAGTATGGTGGGGATTTTTCGTCTGCTAGCGGCCCAAACTACTGGCAAGCAAACATAGCCACCTGTACCGATAACCAAGTCAGGAGAAAACTCCTTCATAATTCGCGAGGCTTGTCTTAGTCCTTTGAAAACCTTGAGGCCCGCCTTAATCATCTGTAAGGAAACTTTTCGCTGCCAACCCATTATTTCTATAGTTCGAAAAGCAAAGCCCGTTTGAGGGATAATCTGTCGCTCTAGCCCCTTCTCAGTGCCAAGATAAAGAATCTCCGCCTGAGGCCACTCTTTTTTTAGGGCCTGACCTATTGCTATCGCAGGATAGATATGTCCTCCAGTCCCTCCACCGCTTAGAATTATCCTCATAAATACCTCCCACTTCCGGTGAACCAATAATGCTAGACTTTTTTGTTTGTTGCTATTTTCTTCCATTTCAAAAAAAGACCGGCTTTTCCGGTCTTAGTTGGCTTTGGCGTAACGTGAAATGTTCAGTAAGATACCTATTACCGTCATAGAGATTAGTAAAGAGGAGCCACCATAACTGATAAAGGGTAAAGCTATACCAGTAACAGGCATCACTCCAGTGACTACCGCTATATTCATAACGGCCTGTAATACTATTGTCGTGGTTAAACCTACAGCCAATAGACTGCCAAACATATCGGGGCAGCGCAGAGCTACTCGATATCCCCGCCATGCTATGACAAAGAATAACACAAGTACAAAGAAAGATCCAATAAAGCCCAATTCCTCAGCTAGAATGGCGAAAATGAAGTCTGTATATTGCTCGGGCAGAAAGGCCAGCTTTTGTCGGCTGTTACCCAGGCCCATGCCAAAAAATCCACCAGAACCTAAGGCATACAAAGCATTAATTATCTGATACCCTTCCCTATCCGCATGAGACCAGGGATCCAAAAAACCAACAATTCTGTTCCAGCGGTAAGGTTCTTCAATAATTAGTGCCGCCACTACTCCAATGGCAGCCGTTATGCAGAAAAAGATGTGACGCCAGCGCAATCCGGCAGCAAAAAGCATCACAAATATTGTCCCTGAAATGGCAATAGTAGTGCCTAAATCAGGCTCCAACATTATTAAACCACCGATTGCACCAATTAATAACAGGTAAGGACCAAGGCCAAAAATAAAGCTATTTGACTTAAAGCCTTTTTCACTAATTATCTTGGCAATAAAGAATACAACTGCTAATTTCATCAGTTCAGAGGGTTGTAGTTTAGTAAAACCTAAATCTAGCCAGCGTGTAGCATTTTTGACCTCATAACCCACACCAGGGATTATTACTAATACTAATAAAATAAAAGCTCCGATAAAAGCAGGCCAAATCAACTTCTTCCAGCGAAAGTAGTCTATTTTAGAGGTAATTATCATGGACACAACGCCTAATAAACCCCATAATAGCTGTCTCCGTAAATAATAAAAAGGATCAGCCTCCAGAGTTTCATAATAACTGGCGGAGAACACCATAATTATCCCCACAGCTAAGAGGAGCATGGTGGCGAAAAATATTAGAATGTCCGGTGCTCCTTTTTTGCGCACCACGTTCACACCTCCATTTACCAACTATTTATCGGCTAATTCCCGTACTATCTCTTTGAATGCTTCACCTCTTTGCTCGTAATTGGCAAAGAGATCAAAACTGGCACAAGCCGGTGAAAGTAAGACTATATCACCATCTACTCCACAAGAACTGGCGCGAATAACGGCCTCACGAAAGGTCGGTACCAGCTCATAATTAGTGTAACCAACTTGCTTTACAGCCAGTTCAATCTCAGGAGCAGCCTCCCCTACCAAGATCAGAGCCTTGGCTCTTTCACTAATAACTTGGGCTAGTGGTAGGAAGTCACAACCTTTGCTCTTACCCCCTGCTATTAGGATAATTGGTCGCTCATAGGCCTTTAGAGCCTTGATAGAAGCATCAGGATTAGTGCCTTTAGAATCATTTATATATAACACCCCATTGATGGTTGTAACAGGCTCTAATCTATGTTCAACTCCGGGAAAGGTCTGTAAGCTATGGGCAATAATTGAAGCAGATACTCCCATCACCCAGCCTGCGGCTGCAGCGGCTAGGGCATTCTCCAAATTGTGCCCCCCTTGGATCAAGATATCCTTAACAGCAATAATTCGTAGCTCTTCCCCCTTGAAACGTGCCGTTAGATAACCATTGGCTATAATGAACCCTTCTTCTAACTTATGTTTACGGCTGAAGAATATAACCTGGGCTTGGGAGCGTTCAGCCAGTTGAACCGTTCTTTCATCGTCGAAATTAAGAATTAGATAATCGTCTTTATCCTGGTTAGCCATTATTCTAGCCTTTGCCTCGATATATCCCTCCATGGAACCATGTCGGTCCAAGTGATCCGGCGTGAGATTGAGAATCATGGCTACTTTGGGCTTAAAAGATACAGTCCCTTCCAGCTGAAAGCTGGAAGCTTCCAATACTGCCACATCTTCAGGGCCCAATTCTGCTGATTTGCTAATGAAAGGAACACCGATATTACCACCAACAAAAGTATGGCGACCGGCCTCCTCCATAATCTGTCCGATTAGTGCAGTAGTAGTAGTTTTACCATTTGTCCCAGTGATAACTACCAAGGGCGCCTTGGTAAAGCGGGAACCAAGCTCCATCTCACTCCACACAGGAAGACCTAACTCTCTGGCTCTAACCAGTAGAGGAATAGAAAAGGGTACTCCAGGACTGGGAATAATCAACTCAGGCTTAATAGTGTCCAGATCCACATGATAACCGCAGATAACTGTTACACCTGCTGACTCTAGTTTAGCCAGAATGTCTTCATCTACCTGTTCCCTGGGCTTTAATTCATTTAAATATACCTTGCTACCCTGCCGGGCTAAAAATAACGCTGCAGCTACACCACTTTTAGCAGCTCCAATAACTAGAACAGTCTTATTCTTCAGTTCCATACTCAAATCCCTCTTTACCCATATAATAAGCTATATACAGCTTATTGTACCAATATTACTCCCAGACAGGCACACAAAGCAGCTAAAGCCCAAAATGTTATGACCACCCTTTGCTCAGACCAACCAGACAGCTCAAAATGATGGTGCAAGGGGCTCATTTTGAAAAATCTCTTGCCGCCGGTAATCCGAAAATAGATCACCTGAATTATGACTGAAAGAGTTTCAAGAACATATACTCCCCCGATAATCACAAACAACAACTCAGTTCTGGTCAGCATGGCCAAGGAAAAAACAGCTCCACCCAAAGTTAAGGAGCCGGTATCTCCCATAAAAACCCGAGCCGGATGAATATTAAAAAAGAGAAAACCCAGACAAGTTCCCAACAAGGCGGCAGCACAAATACTTATCGTCATTAAACCCCATGATTTAGCGATCAGGGTATAGGCCAAGGCAGCAAAAAGGGTTACCCCAGCGGATAGACCGTCTAAACCATCAGTTAGATTGACGGCATTATTAAAGCCAACCACCATAAAAACAGCAAAGGGATAATACAGCCAGCCTAAAGGCCAAACCCAAGACGTACCGGGAAAATAAAGATCCGTACCACGTCCGCCTATATGTACTACGGCTATGACAAAAAGAATTGCGACAATTATTTGGGCTAAAAATTTCTCGCGGGCTTTTAAGCCCAAAGAGCGATGTCTGACCACCTTAATAAAATCATCAACTAAGCCAATGCTCCCAAAAGCTAAAGCAACTAGAATAAATAACAAAGTCTGCCTGTTGGCACCGGCTGTTATTAAAACGCTGATAATTAAGCTTGGAAAGAAGATGATGCCGCCCATTGTCGGCGTTCCGCTTTTCCGCAAATGAGCCTTAGGCCCATCGTCCCTTACATTTTGTCCAAGTTTTAGCTTGCGCAAAAAGGGTAGCAAGATAGGTAGGCCAATTAAACAGACAAGAGTCGCGATAAAAGCGGCCTTGAAAATTTCCTGCAAAACAATTACCTCCAAATCTCTATCTCAGCGGCGTTACTATACCACGTCTATAAGCGGGATAAGTGCCGCACAATTTCCTCCATTTTTACACCCCTGGAGCCTTTAAGCAAAATTACATCTCCAGGTCGTAAAATGTCTCTTAAGTAGGATACTGCTTCTTGGTTATTCTGACAAGATTTTATTTTTCCTTCTGGAAAATTTTCCATCTTGGCAGCTTCGGCAATCTGCCTGGCCAACTGTCCCACTGTAATAAGATATGCTATATCTTGTTCTTTTGCTTTTTTTCCTACTAGCCTATGTCCAGTTTCGGAATAGTCCCCTAGTTCATACATATCACCTAGTACAGCAATAGTTCGCCTTTTTCCTGCTGTTGTAGTTAATACCTCTAGAGCAGAACACATGGAAACAGGATTAGCATTATAAGTATCATTAATAATTACCCAATCCTTTTCAGGAATATTAATCTTTTCTAAACGCATGGGGCTGAGGTTTACCTGAGCTAATCCTCTAGTGATTTCCTGAAAGGACAAGCCTAGTTGGCTGGCAATAGCGGCAGCAGCTAGAGAGTTTAGAATATTATGCCGTCCCGGAATATTTAAAGTGACTTGGGCAGAGCCCTTCTGGCTACAGATACGATAACTATAACTAAGCTCCTGATTCAGGACTATATCCTCTATCCAAATATCTGCCGGTGGATTATAAGCAAACCATTGTACCGGACAACGCAGATTACTAAGCCAAGCTTTTAAAAGCTTCTTATCCTCTATGTTTAGAGCCATAGCTCCTGTCACCGGTATATGAGATATCAGTTCAGCTTTAGCCTGGGCGATTTTTTCTTGGGAACCAAGTATCTCCTGATGAGTGTGTCCTATATTAGTTATAATACCATGAGTTGGACGGGCAATAACTGCTAGAAAATCTATGTCCCCTAAATTCCGCATCCCCATCTCAGTAACAATAGCCCAATGGTTAGCCTCTAAGGACAGAATCGTCAATGGAAGACCTAGTTGATTATTATAATTACCAGTAGTACTTAAGACTGGACCTTTTTCACTTAGAATAGCCCCAAGCATATCTTTTGTAGTAGTTTTGCCAGTACTCCCGGTAATGGCAATCACCGGGCCTGAAAACAACTGACGCTGAGCTTGGGCCAATTGCTGCAAAGCTTTCTCGCTATCCTGAACCAATATCAGCGGTAAATCCTTGGCTAATAAATTTTCCTCAGGTACACGTGAAATAACAGCAGCACAGGCACCCTTTTCTTGGGCCTCCTTAAGAAAGGAATGACCATCAGTTTTTGTACCGGGTAAAGCAAAGAAAAGATCGCCTTTCTTAAGTTTTCTGGTATCAATTGCCGCTCCTAGGGGGCAAACCTTCCCCTCGCCTTGCAACAACTGACCTTGAATTTTTTCAGCTATCTGAATTAAATCCAGACCAAACAATTTCTGGCCCCTTTCACAGCTAAATTTATTAGGGCTAATTTTACAGCTATACTTTTAAAAAGTATTCAACAATAATTTTAGTTGTAGCTCAGTTGTTTAATCTTTCTTTGATGGCTTCTAAAGCCACTTGGCGGTCATCAAAAGGGAAGACCCTATCACCTATTATCTGATAATCTTCATGACCCTTGCCGGCAATAACAACCACATCACCCTTTTGAGCCTTCTGAACTGCCGTATATATTGCTTTTCGTCTATCTACTTCTTCTAGATGTTCTTTTGAACCTACGGCCTTTTTAAGGCCCGGAAGGATATCTTGAATAATTCTTTGAGGCTCCTCCGTCCTTGGGTTATCTGAGGTAACAATCACCAAGTCCGAAAGGTGTCCCGCCACCTCTCCCATTATTGGGCGCTTTGTTCTATCCCTATCACCGCCGCAGCCGAAGACAGTAATAACTCTGCCTTCAGCAATCTCCCGGGCTGTACGCAAGCAATTATCTAACCCATCAGGAGTATGACAATAATCTACGATCACAGTAAAATCCTGTCCTGCCTCTACTTTCTCCAAGCGTCCAGAAATTCCCGGAATCCTCTCTAGGGAGTTAATTATTGAGCTTATGGGTATATTTTCCACTAATCCTACACTAATCGCTGCCAAAGAATTATAGACATTAAAAACCCCGGTTAACTTCAAATTCACTGGAATTAATTGTTCCTTGTAACGTAATTGATAACTAACCCCGGCAGCAGTAACTTTTACCTGTTCCGCCCTAACATCGGCTTTGTTTTTCATGCCGTAAGTAATTACCGGCACTGAAGTCATCTCTGCCAATTGCTGACTGACAGGATCATCATTGTTTATTATGGCGTATTTGCCCCGTTTTTTCCTAACATTCTGACCTAAGGCTTGGAATAGTTTAGCCTTGGCAGCCAGATATTTTTCCATTGTACTGTGGAAATCTAAATGATCCTGGGTAAGGTTCGTAAAAACTGCCACATCAAACTCCAATCCCCTTACACGATGCAAATCAAGGGCGTGGGAGCTTACTTCCATAACGGCATATTTGGCCCCCTTACTCAGAAAATTATGCAACAATTCCTGAAGCTCAGGAGCTTCCCCAGTAGTCCGTTCTACAGGTGTTATCTCTTGACCTAATCTGTTATGAATTGTCCCTGATAACCCGGTGGAATAGCCATGTTCCTCCAGGATAGTGGTAATAAGATTAGTAGTTGTAGTCTTACCATTTGTACCGGTAACACCAATGACGTTCAATTTTTGGCTAGGAAAATCCCAATAAGCAGCACTCAGGTCAGCCAAGGCTTTACGAGAATCTGGCACTAAAAACCAGGTATAACGATCAGATTTATATGACGGGTTTTGCATAACTATAGCAGCAGCTCCATTAGCTATAGCCGCCTCTATATACTTATGACCGTCACTTTTAAAGCCATCAATGGCTACAAATAAACTGTCTTTCTTAACTTTCCTGGAATCATAGGTAACTGATGAGATATCTTTATCAATATCACCAGACTGGCTGCTAATCTCTGTGAAGGCAATCAATTCATCTAATCTCATATCCTTCTCCACCATTTCCATTAATCTAGACAGTATTATTACCTTCCTAAACCTTTAGTAACCCTAAGATTATGGACTTATAGGTTCCAGAGCAGCTTGAGCCGGAGGCTCCATATATATCTTGATTGTACTTCCTACCAGTAGCTGAGTATTAGGTTCGGGTTCTTGGCGCATTACCACTCCGCTACCATATAACTCAAAGTTCAAATTCAAGAGATTGGTAATTTCTTTTACTTCACCAATAGTCCGTCCTGTAAGATCTGGTACAATGACACTTTCTGTTTTTCCATCTGTCGTAGGTATGCTGGTGTAAATAACCAACTTACTGCCTTCCGGCACCTTTGTGCCAGCTAGAGGTAGTTGGGCTTTAACTTTACTGCCATCTCCGATAACATCTACTTTTAGCTGGAGCTTTTTGCCTTCATTAATAGCCTTTTGAGTATCTTCAGCCACGAAATTAGGCAGGGTGACCATTTGAGGCATTTCTGTATTAGAAATTTTTTCAGGTTCAATCTGAGCTTCTACCTGCATATAGCGAAGTGTATCATAAATAATGTTCTTAACCCGTGGACCGGCAGTTGTACCGCCATAGTGAACACCTACAGGTGAGTCTACAATGAAAAGCACAGCAATCTTGGGATCATTTACAGGGGCTACTGCAATAAAGGAAGCAATAAACTCAGTGGTAGAATATCCGATGCCGGGTATTACTTTCTGAGCTGTACCCGTCTTACCTCCAACCCGATAACCCTCAACATAGGCATTTTGACCGGTACCGTCACTGACTACGGATTCCAGAATTTCTAATACTGTTTTGGAAGTTTCGGCGGAGATTACCTGTCTCACAACCTCAGGTTTAAATGACTGAATGACATTACCTTCATTATCCCTAATCTCATTAACTAGTTGGGGCTTAAGGTAAGTTCCCCCGTTGCAGATAGCCGAAAAAGCAGAAATTAGTTGAATAGGAGTTACAGCATTAGCCTGGCCGATAGACATACTAGCTATATCTATATCTTGAGCTCTTCCTTTGTTAACTATGATACCTATGGCTTCCCCTGGTAAACTAATTCCTGTTTTTTTACCAAAACCGAAACCATCTAGATAGCGATAGAAAGTCTCTTTTCCCATCCGCAAGCCAACGGCTGAAAAAACAGGGTTGCAAGAATTCTGCACGCCTTCAGCAAAGGTTTGACTACCGTGGGGACGACCATGTCTCCAACATCTGATTCTTTCTTTACCGATCTGAATATAACCTGGATCATAAAACCTCTCTGTGGGTGTGACTATCCCTTCCTCTAGGGCAGCCGCGGCCACTGCAGTCTTAAAGGTTGAGCCTGGTTCATAGACATCGGTAACTAGGAAGTTACGCCAAAGAGAAGAGTCGTACTGATTATAATTATTCGGATCAAAACTCGGCCTAACACCCATAGCCAGGATTTTACCTGTTTTTGGTTCCATGACAATAGCCCCGGCTCTTTTAGGGGTACTGGTCTTCATCACTTCATCCAGTTCACGTTCCACAATATATTGAATAGTCTCATCAATAGTCAGATAAATACTGTTGCCATCCTCTGGAGGAATGTATTTTTTTACTGCATCGGGTATCTCTAAGCCCTTATTATCATATTCAACCATAATAGTGCCCGATTTCCCACTCAAGATCTTGTCATAGCTAATCTCAATACCATTTAAGCCTTGGTTGTCTAGGCCGGCAAAGCCTAGTACATTAGCCATTAACTGACCTTTGGGATAAAATCTTTCAGGCTCCTCCACAAACAGGATCCCCGGGAGCTTAAGCTCTTTGATTTGTTGGGCCTGTTCATCGGGTACATGACGTTGAATCCAGACGAAAGCTTGACTTCTGGTAATACGATCCAGAACAAAACTTTCTTCCAATTCAAGAATTTGCGCTAATTGGGCTGCAATCTCTTTGGCCCTTCCGGAATTTTTCACCTGAGAGGGTATGGCATAAAAGGAGTCAGTACTTACACTAATGGCCAGTGGTCTGCCCTTAGCGTCATAAATAGCACCCCTTTTGGCTTTTACCTCCACATTACGAAAACGAGCGGCAAAAGCTTTTTGCCGCAGTTCGTCCCCTTGTACAAATTGAACCCATACTAGCCTTATACATAGAACGGCTATAAAGAAAACGCTGAATCCAAATATAAGACATATTCTTTTTCTCAATTTAATAGGTGCTGACAATCTCCTCACTCCATCTGCTGTCAGATCCTCAACCCCGAATACCTTCATTTATTGCTGCAGCAATCTTCTGCAGTAAGGTATCGTTATCAGCAATGTTTTTCTTTGCTGAATCTTCTTCACTCTTGACATCGGCTATTATATATTCCGCGCCTTTACTATCTACCATACCATCTTGGAAGGCCAAGTACTCCACTTTTGGAGGCTTAACCATCTGCAATTGGTTGGTAGCAATAGACTCTATACGATCCAAAGAGCTTAAGGCAGCAATCCCTAGTCTTATTTTTTCATTCTCCATATGCATTATAGCCACATTCTCCTCGGCCTTTTTTATTTGCCAATTCAAATGAGCTTTAGTGGCCTGTAAGAAAACATAGGACAGACCCAGGGCAAATAATAAACTAATTGCTACAACACCAACTACAGGAGAAGATTTTTTCGTTCTCCGGGTTCTAACCTTCTGTTGTCGGGCAGGAGAATGCCGTTCAAGAGAATTAGAATATATAGGGTAATCATATTCAGATCCTGCAGCCCGTTTTGTTGCTAATACCAAGGTTATTCACCTCTCCTGTGCTTTAGAACTCAAGCAAATTTTTCTTACAGCTCGTAGTTTGGCACTACGGGAACGTGGATTGACCGTTACTTCTTCTTTGCTTGGTAAAATCGGTTTTCCTGTTAAGATCTTAACTTTGGGACGTTCCCCACATACACATTTGGGTAATGTTGGGGGGCAGATACATTTTTGAGCTAACTTCCGAAAGGTTTGTTTGACAAGGCGATCCTCCAAAGAATGAAAGGTTATTACTGCTAATACTCCGCCTGCTTTCAAAACTTCCACCCCGTTCTCCAAGCTTTTTTCTATAATTTCTAATTCCTTGTTTACGGCGATACGCAAAGCCTGGAAGGTTCTTTTAGCCGGATGTGGACCGTCTTTTCGTGCTCCTTTAGGGATAGCCTTCTTTATTATTTCTACCAATTGTCCGGTAGTCTCGATGGTTTTTTCTCGTCTCTCTTGGTCAATAAACTCGGCTATTCTTTTAGCCCAGCGCTCCTCACCATAATCCCAGATAATCTTTTGTAGTTCAGCCGTCGTAGCCTGATTAACTAGCTCATAAGCTGAAAAACTCTGTTCCCTGTTCATTCTCATATCTAAAGGGGCGTCGTGCTGATAGCTGAACCCTCTCTCTTTTTGATCCAGTTGGTAAGATGAAACTCCCAAATCCAGTAATATTCCATCTACATCTGTTACTCCAATATCACTTAAGACATCCTTTAACTCTAGGAAATTACTGTGGATTATTTGAAAGTTGTCAGCGCCTAAAGGGAGAAGTCTGGTCCTTGCTGCCTGGACAGCGTCGTGGTCTTGATCTAAGCCAATCAGTCTACCTCCCGGCAAAATTCTCTGCAATATTTCAAAACTATGACCGGCGCCGCCTACTGTGCCATCAACAACTATCTTGCCTGGCTGGGGATCAAGTAATTCCAGTACCTCGGACAGAAGAACAGGCGTATGTTGAAAATCCATTGCTATCACTCCTAAAAGCCTAGGTCTAACTCCACTAATTTCTCCGCCAATTCTTCATAATTTCCTTCCACTTCATTACTATAACCGGCCCAGATTTCCTTGCTCCAAATCTCCAGCCTGGTGCCCACACCGATTATGACCACATCTTTGTTTATTTGAGCATATTCTCTAAGATTGCTTGCCAAGAGTATTCTGCCTTGTTTATCTGTTTCACATTCACTAGCTCCTGAAAAGAAGAAACGGGCAAATGCTCTGGCATCTTTATTAGTAAAGGGTAGATTTTTTAGCTTGTTTTCTAAGTTACGCCATTCTGCTTGAGGATATACGAAGAGACAGCCGTCTAATCCTTTAGTTAACATAAAGGATTCTCCCAACATTTCTCTGAACTTAGCTGGCATAATCAATCTGCCTTTGTCATCTATGGAATGTTGAAATTCTCCAGTAAACATGCTGTCTCACCACACTTTCCCCACTTCAAACCACATCGTACCACTTTACTCCACTCTATACCACTTTATTCTCCTTTGCAAGAAATTTTCCTGCTAAAATAGTTGGATAAATAAAAAAAACTTGCTCACTATCTTCCGATAGTGAGCAAGGCTTTTTTGAAGGTTTCTACTAAATCCACCAGTGGTTCTATCTCAATCCTTCTAGCTTCATCCTTAATCGTATGGTTGCGGTTCAGCCACTTAGGTGATAGGAGAGTAAATCCCGCTACTCCTTTGTTGTTAAAGCTGGCCTGGTCGCTTGTATTAGCGTTAGCTTCCTCCCACTTAATGGTCCAGCCGTCCTTCTCCAAGATGTCAATTATCCGTTTACTCGTTTCATTTTCTTTAGCCTGCCAGGCTAATAGCTCTTTATTGTCTGATAAATTGCCGATACTGTCGAAGTTTACCACTGCCTTTATCTCTTGTAATGGTACCGTTGGATTGGAGCAAAAATATTTAGAGCCTAATAGCCCCATCTCTTCCGCCGACCACAGAGCAAAAAGGATGCTATAGGTTGGTTTGCGTTCTACTAATTGATTAATTAATTCCATTACAATGGCCACTCCAGAAGCATTATCGTTAGCACCTGGGTAAAGTTGGTCATTTATTATACCTAAGTGATCATAATGTGCACATATTACTATATAGCCTGGTTCTTTGCCCGGCAAAATCCCCAGAATATTCTCGGCCTGCCCACCTTCCCCTGGTCTGAGTTGAAAGACCATTCTTTTCTTTACTTCTCTTGGTTCATAGCGCCCTATAGAGAAAGTCTGAAAATATGTATTTAAGTCACCTGCCGGCTGTAGACCAGCTTGTTGGAAAAAGTTCGCTAAGAAAAGTGAGGCCTTTATTTCTCCTTCAGTACCTGCCCTGCGACCGGCCATATCCTCTGCAGCTAAATCTTCAATATATTGGGCAATTCTATTATGAGGTGTATCTTTTTCATACATTATTGACTGAGAGCGATTTCCTCCACTTCCACAGGAAGTAAGCAAAAAAGCGCCACATAATAAGATCAAGAATATCTTTTTCATAATACAACTCCTTTAAGAATCATATTCCTATTATAACCTTAGCTGCGAAAAATGGAAATATCTACAGAAAAAAAGGAAAAGGCCTCACTCAAGATTAGAGTGAGACCTTTGCTATCCTTAGATAAGACTACCTACTCATAATAATAAGGAAGTAGTTTAAACTCTGATTTTATTCTGCTGTACTTTCAGCTTTTAACTCTTTGATAGTCTCAATCATAGCAGGAACAACCTGATAGAGATCACCTACGATACCATAGTCAGCTACCTTGAAGATAGGAGCGTTGGCATTCTTGTTAATGGCGACAATGATATCTGAATTCTGCATTCCGGCTACGTGCTGGATAGCACCAGAGATACCACAGGCAATGTAAATCTTAGGACGTACTGTCTTACCGGTTTGACCAACCTGATGGGTATTGGAAATCCAGCCTGCATCAACAGCACCACGGGAAGCTCCCAAGATACCGCCCAGTTCATCTGCTAGCTGCTGCAGCAGTTCGAAGCCATCGGAGCCACATAAACCACGTCCGCCGGCAACAATAAACTCTGCCTCTTCCAGATTGACAACCTTACTGCTTTCCCGGACAACTTCTTTCACAATGGTCCGTACCTTAGTATTCTGGTCATAATCAACCTTAACTATTTTACCGGTACGGTTAGCGTCAGGAGCAGCCTTTTGCATCACACCAGGGCGTACTGTAGCCATTTGAGGACGGAAATCCGGGCATTGAATAGTTGCCATAACGTTTCCACCAAAGGCAGGACGNNGTCTGTAATAACAGTCTGGTCTCCTGATCAATATCTAGCTTGGTACAATCTGCAGTAAGACCAGTATGGACGCGACCAGCTACACGAGGACCTAAATCTCTACCGATATTAGTAGCACCAATTAAGATGATTTCTGGTTTGTAGGTCTTAATTATTTTTTCAAAT
>MTKW01030166.1_pt3 | contig 29492 bp, 7 predicted proteins | sample 1042761 | NCBI WGS metagenome assembly MTKW01 (sample SAMN06205366, study PRJNA360243) | anaerobic digester metagenome | biome: Wastewater treatment plant; feature: Anaerobic digester sludge; material: sludge; isolation source: anaerobic digester fed with sludge from wastewater treatment plant ...
GACTGCGGCTTTTTCTTGGGCACCCACTTTAGCCTACGAGCTTATAAGTCCCTATATATATAAGGGTGTTAGCGGTTGGACGGGGAAGTCTATTTCTACGAGTAGTCGTGCTAATGAGGGGTCGCAGAACGTAAGTGCTACCGGCGATATGTATAGGTCGCAGAGTAGATATAGTAAGGGTGCTGATATGGTTTATGGTGGTGCTGTCAGCGACGACCCGATGCGTACGAGCGACATCACATTCAGACAAATCAATAAAGCGCTAGAATTAGCCTCTCTGACAGCGGTAGGCTACAATTCGATAAAGAACATTGGAAATTTAATTAAGAGCGGGGTAACGGCTGCAAACGCTGCTAAATTGGCTTCTGAGGGTAAGAACCTCGCTCAGACAGGAGGGAATATCTTCGACATATTAGGAGGTGGTAACCGTAAAGAGTTTGGTAGCAAGGGTGAGAAGGCTAACCTTGGCGGTACGTTTAACAAGCTGATAGGGAAAGAAGATTTAGATGCTCTGATAGGTATGTTCAGCAAGAAGAATAAGACAGCCAATCCTGATATGACTGCTGTAGGTAATGTGTACGAAGGGTTGCAGAATAAAATGGTTCATAAACAGCCTTTGTCTGAAAGTGATTTCGCTAAAGACAAACGGTATATAACCAATGACGTGATGAAAGATATGAAGAACACACAGACGATGATGAATGCAAAGCATAAGGATTACAGTATGCTTTTCAACGGCAGTTCTGTGGCAAGCAATTTATGAGAGATGAAAGAATGGAGAGAGGACAGAAAAGCTTTGAAGCGTGAAGCTAAACATAAGAAGATGAGGGATAATAAAAAACAATATAAAAGAGAGGAAAAAAGAAATGGCATTTTTAGCAAGTAAATACAGTTACGGTGTTGATGTTAATAATGTAGATTTGTTAGCCCCTTTGTTTGCACAGCCTAAGAGGGAGGCTTTGAAGTTTAGCGACCCTGTAGACGTGCAAGGCTACCAAACGCAAGCATCAACGTTAAATTACTCTATAAGTGAGATGGATAACAACATAGCGTTGTTAGAGCAGAGAGTGAATAACGGTGAGACGGAGCTTATCCCACAGCTCGTGCAGTTGAGGAATGCTCGTGCAGGCTTGACATCTAACATCAATCAGGTGAAAGCTAATTACGACAACGGCACTAAAGACCTCGAAGACAACAAGAGGTTCTGGAACGGCTCTAATGTGAGCGACAACGGCACTATCGGTTCTTTCTTTAGTTATGCCTCTACATTAGACAGCACTTTAAACCCCTCGATAACGAACCAAAAAGAACGACATAATTTTGTTAATAACACTATGTCGTTGTATGACAAGAACGGTATTTTTAAATCGTTTTACTCCCCGATGCATTTCAACACCGAAGAGATGAATACGATAATGCTTAATTTAGGTGCAAGTGGATACACTTTAACTTCTAATACCGACGCTTATAGACAGGCTCATTCGTATATGAATAATAACTTTAGTGTCGGCAGTGAGATAAAGGATAACTATCAGCATATAGGCTTACAGGCTATCGCTTTTATGGCTGCCTTTCAGGGAGACGAGAAGTACAAGCATCAAGCTATTGTTAAAGGTGCGGATATATTAAATCGAGACGGTACGTATACTAAGAAAGACGGGAAGCACCATTTTAACATTCAAGGGGCTTATAATATGTGGGCTTCGGAGGACGGCACTATCTACCAATCTGTGTCGTACTACGATAAGGACGGTAATAAGTATAGCGGTTATAGGATGTCGCAAGGTGTTGAAGATAATTTTTATATTTTCAATTCTAAAGGCGATGCTAAGCTTGTCAGTGAGACGGACAAGAGTAAATATACTATGTATTATGACAGACAGATGTTACATCCTATTAAGGATGGCGGAGAGCATTCAGAGAAGTCTATGCAGGCATTGTACAACCTATTAGCTATTGCCACCGACAAAGACGACAAGACGCTATCTAATATCCTTGCTGCTTCTGTTTCTGATGAGGACGTAGACGTGCGACATTATGCTTTCTCCACTTATGAATATGAGAACCTCCGGATAATCGCTAAGGAGCTTAACGATTTCGGCTACGACACTGACGGCATAATCAGGGAACAAGCTGACTATTTTAATGAGGACGGCACTATCAAAGAAGACCAGATAGAGGCGTACGACGTCGCACGTACCCATTTAAACAATATGCTTAACGCCGTTGTCTCCACTACTGCTGAGCAGATAGGCTTTGCTGAGGTGCAAGACATAGCCTTTATGAGGGTCAATGCACAAAGGCAAAGAGAGATTAAAGGTTCGTTTAGGATTAACCCTGATAATCAGAAACCGGGGGAAGAGAATAATATTTCTTTCTTTGACGGTGATGATTTCTCTATTAAGAGCGTAACGTATATGCAGGGTGGAGAAGACCCTATAATGGGTACGGGTGATTTGTATTTGACTTCCGTCAAGCAGAATGTTGCCGACTTTGTTTTTGGACATAATGAGTGTGAGGTGTTAAATCAAGCAAATCAATTGGCAGAAGCCACCTTTATACGTTCGATAGGGAATGTCAATTTGAATAAATTGACTATGTCATTTCAGCCGTATGCTACTAGCAATAATACTATTTCTATTGTCGGTATTGACGGTAAAGACCATGTATTCACTTACAATGGTGATGGCGACGGAGCTTTCATTGTCAAGGTCAATAATCAGATGATTTCAGGGTTGTCGAGTAAGGGTAATTTGTTTCAAGGCTTAGAGGGTAAGCCTTTGGGTTTTGATGAAGAGGGTAATATTTTAGGCGATAGGGCTATGTATATGTCCACGTATGTTCTTATCCCTACCGACGACTATTTATCTCAATCTTATATCACTGTTGATTTAGATGAGGCTAATATTGATTATTTCAAAACACAAAAATTAAAAACAGATAGAAATATCTTTAAAAGAGTTTCGGATTTTGTAAGAAGTGGTACTTTTGGAGACGTTAAGATTTCGGATTTGATGAGTGAGCTTGCAGGACAGGCAGCTGAAAAGAAAAGATTTAGAGAAGGTAAACCCATAGAATTGAGGTGGATTACACCTACGGAAGATCAAAGGTCTGCGGTTACATATCATTATTCTCAATCCGACGCTGGAAAATTTTTGCTTCGTTTAAGGAAAGATAATCTAGAAAAGTATGAAAAAGAATATAAAAATAAAGGAGGAACTATTTATAGAAAAGAACAAGGACAATCAGATCTGTGGACTGATAAGTGGACTGATGAGTTTATAGACTATATGGATGATAGGCTTCGAGAAGATGTAGAGGAAATGATAAAACAACAATTAAAAGAACAGGGTATAATCAAGAAGAATGAGCAGACAGGGAGGTATTATATTACTGTTACAGCAGAACAGGCTTACGGTAGTAAAGAAAATGCTATTAAAGCTATGGCGTATAACAGCGAAACTAACCGTAATGGTCTTATCTTAGTAGAAAAAGATGGAGATAAATGGAAGGAAAACACAAAAGGAAAATATAAAAAAGATGGTTATGTTATTGTTCAGACAGGCACTCCAATTAACAAATTAGACTATAGATACAACGAGCTAGTCAAACAATTTGAGGTTAAACAAAAACAGATGTTAGGACAGAGTGCAAGCGTAACATCGGCAGTATACGAGAAGAAATAAAATAATGATATTATGGAAATGATAGATAACGATAAGGATAAAAATAAAAATCTTAAAGGTAGTGCGTTGAGTGCTACGGACGACGTTTTCATACGTCAGATGGAGCAAGCCGAAGCAGGGGTGTCCGACAGCGACAACCCCGAAGCTGTAGACTTAGTGAAGTCGTATATAAGCACGTTACAGGCTAACCCTGAAGGTAACATCAGACCGCAAGATATGCTCTTTGACTATAAGAACATAACAGGCATAGAAATTAACGGTAAGAAGAAAGGACTGCTATGGACGATGAATGCGAGCAACGACTACTATAAGGCTATGTATCCTAACCTCACCGATGATATGTTAGACGGTATGCGGGAGCTGTATACAGGCTGGCAAAGCCTGTATAATACAGGCGAGATAGGCAACTACGCAACAGGTAATGCCGACGGCAAGAACCTATCGCACGTGATGCATTCTATGTACGGAATGAATACTATCTCTAACGTTAAGTTCACACATAATGTCAACCCTAACACGTCGGCACAGATGAAAGATTATTATTTGGATGCCGACGGCAACATACAATCGGGGTCGCCTGCTATAAGAGACTTCGCTCCCAGCGGTAAGAGCGGCTATTCGTATCCGTTGACGGTATTACAGCAAGACCCTCACGGAGACGGTTATGTGTATAGGGTCATAGACACCAAAGATAAGACCACGCACGGTCTCGCCACTACGATGCCTATTGGTGGAGAGATGTTCATCTATAGACCACGCCAGACGGCAAGTAGGCTGTTAGAGAAAGGTAAGTACTTCACTTATGTAGATAGCGACGGCGTAGAGAAAGAAGTTAAGTCTATCATTATAGATGAGAACGGTAATAGATATACTACTAACAGGTTTCTCGGTGGTCAAAAAGAATATGATGATTATGATTTAAAAGAGGCGTTAGATTTAAAAGATGTCTTAGAAAAGCAGTTTGGCGGTAGCTATGGCGACTTAGGTGCTGACACGTTCACCGTGTGGAGCGACAAAGACGCTATCAGCGTCAAGCAACATAAACAACCCACATATTACAAAGACAGGAATAGCTTTATGTCTTGGGTGGGGCATTCTTTTAAAGAGTCGTATTTCGATATGTACGCTTGGATGGGCAATATGATATTTGATAACAAGAAGTGGGACGACATATATTACGAGAACCTTATGCGTAAGTACCAGAACCCTGTTGGCATCCCTTCTATCACTGAAAGTCCGTATTACAACAGGAATATAGCTACGATGACGGGGGATTTGTTAGCACAGATGTTACCGTCTATAATAACGGCAGTTATGACAGGAGGTATTGGTGCTGGTGGTATAGCTCTCAAGGCGACTCAAGTAGTAGCTAAGGGTGTTGCTAAGGGTGTTGCTAAGAATATTGTTAAAGCCACTGCTAAGGCTACAGTTAAGAAGCAGGCGGTAAATCAGGGTGTACGTTCTGGGGTGTTCTTAGGACGTGAGGGTGGTATGCTTATGGTCAAGCAGCCTCTCAAGCAGACTGTCATCAAGCAGCACGGCAAGCGGTGGCTACGTACGGCAAGCTGGTCAGTACCCGCAGCGGGGCAGTCGGGCTTCGGCACGTACCGTGAAGGGTTGGAGTCGGGTGTCGCAGACCACGATGCAGCAGGAATATCATTGCTTGCAGCAGCGATAACATTAGGGACGAGTCGTCTGTTAGAGCCTACGTGGATACGTTCGGGTATGTTCGTTAAACTCGATAAGAACGTCGTCAATAGCACCGTTAATAATTTAGTTTCTAAAATGGGTTTGCAGGTTGTTACTAAGGAAGGACGTTCTAAATTCGTTAGAAACGGCATTACGGAGTTGTTGAAGAATGTTCAAGGCAAGGGTGTCGGAGCTTGGTCGTTGGAACTCGGTCTTAACGCTTTTATGGAAGGAGCGCAGGAGTATGTAGAAGGGACTATGATAGGCTGGACGCAGATGATATATAACAAATATAACAGAGGTGATTATTCTAAGCGTGTTGGCGAGGGCTTGTACGACGTGGACGGTTTCTTTAGTGCTGACAGTAGTGAGTTTATTTTAGGTTCTCTTATGGGCTTTGGTGCGTCTGTGATACCGAGTATGACAACGCTTGGTTCTGCTATACGGTACAGCAAGGAGAAACGTGCTAAGGACGACAACTATATGTTATATTCGTTGTTTGCTGCTAAAGGCACTGACAAGGTGGTTAAGGAATTTCAATCTAATATATTACAGCGACGTGCTAACGGTCAGCTTGGAAGTACTAACCACGATATAAACGGCAATCAGATTAAAATGGATGCTGACGGCAATCCTATAGGTGAGACTATGGACATCTCTGATAGTCCTTTTGCTGCTGTGTTAGGGGACACCTTACGCACGGAGGCGGATATGAATGCTTATAATATGTTGATGGAAGGGTTGCGTGAGGCTGAGATATTCGACTATATCAAGGGTACTAAGATTTCACAGGATGTAGACAGCGACCTTCTTATCAGTGCTGACGTGAAAAACAATATGGCTGTCGAGGCAGCATTAGCATATAAGAATGTAAAGCAGAAACGTGAGCGTATTGAAGCTATACAGGAAAGTCTCAATGACCCTAATCTTAAGAGTGAGGAGAAGGATAAGCTCACCGATGAGTTGGATACTTTAACGGCTACAGACTTAAGGAATGATAACACTCTTGCTTATTGGGAGAATAAGTTAGACCATTGGAGTAAACCTTTGGATACTGTCGAGTATGACGGTAAGGTGTTGACGGGATATAAGTATAGCGAGGGTATACGTAGGAGTATTATCAACACTTCTTTTGCTGCTGATAAATATATCATCACTAAGGCTTATCAGTTGGGTATGGATGTAGATGAGAATATAGCGGGCAGTAAGGGCTTTGCTGAGTTGTTTGCTAACTCGGATAAGTTCTTGGATATTTTTCACGCTTACCATGAATATTTCGGTAGGGTAGAGCCTAACTCTATAAACGTGAAAACGGGCAAACCTGTTTATAACGGCTTATCGGGGCTTTTTAAAGCATTTAACGACAGGGTAGGGCATATACATTCCCAAGAGACCAAAGATGCAGCAGATACCTTAAAAAACGCCTTAAAAGGGAAATTAGGAAACATAAAGGGATTGATAGAAAAAAGACGTAAGGGGGAGATAGACATCGTAAGCCTACAGCAGGCTGTCAACGACGAGCTGAAAGACATCTTCGGAGGCGAGAGCTTGGAGAGCGTTGGCAAGCAGTTGGGGTGGACGTACGACGGCTTCACGGAAGCATTAAGCAATGACATAACAGACATAACAAGTGCTTTAGGAGATATAGGTAGTTTAAATGAAGCGATGAAAGATACGGAGGTAGATGATATGCTTCAGGAGTACTTCACTATACAAGACGCTATAAGCAAGAATATAACGGATGCTTTTCAAGGTATAGACAGTTATATTACCGAAGGTCGTTTGGAAGCTGAGGAGCTGACGGTAGAGACGATAGAAGCTGACAGCGTTCAGTCGACGGACGACAAACAGAAGTTGGATAAATTATTTGAGGAGATAAAGAACAAAGCTATCAGCGGTATTATGCTTTATGAGATAGCACCGATGGAAGACATACCTTTAATGTTTAGAAACTACAGTCTTGCAGACCTTATCAACTTCATAGATGCCAATAAGACATCGCCTATGGATATGAATACTATGTTGGCATTAGATAAGGCTATAAGGATATATAAGGCTCATATGAACAATATCGGTATGTACCTATGGGGCTTGGAGACGTTGAAGGCTACTGCCGATACCAACCAGATGTTGAAGGAAGGGCATACTTACGACAACCAGATAACACGACGTTTTATAGATGAACGTGCTAACTTAGAGATGAAGTTGATAGATGACCACGATAAAATATCGTTGATGTACGAGAATATGAAGAAGAACGGTTTCTCTAAGCTCAAAGAGGAATTACGGTATCAGGCAGCACATCTGTCCAATACCAATATGTATATGACGGATACCTTATACCATACGGCTATACCGTACCTCACAAGGTTCTTCGACGTTAAGGACGGCGTTGTGTCGTTGCCCGACAATCTTCCGGACGGCACGGTAGAGAGCTTCCTTAAGAAAAGGATAGAGCTTTACTTGGAGAAGAAGTATCCTAATGAGAAAGAGCGTAAGGCTAAGCTACAGGAGATATTAAAAGCTATGGATGATAACATCCAAGATGTGAAGAAGGTGTTAGACGCCTATTTCAATGCTGTGCAAGACCTAATGAACAAATGGTACGGCACGCCACAGCAGAGCGGTAATAGCGGTACTGTAAATCTTCACGACCCTAATGCTGTAAACATTATGTTAGAGCGTCTGTTTAGCGATACAAGCCAAAACCAAGAGAAAGCTATTACTGACTTCACGGCTATGATGAATGAGATGTATGTGTTACAGTGGAAGTACAGAGAGCAACTGAGTGGTAAGATGACGCCGTTCTTGTTGTGGACGGAAGCGGTAGCGGAACATAATGATTTAGTTTATAAAGCATTGGGTGAGCACAAAGGCATTAAACTGTATATTCCCGAAGACAGCACGACGACAGGTAACGATATTGTCTATAGAGGGACTTTTGCTCCCGGAGACTTACAGCTTGGCAAGTCTATGCTGTTCGATACCGTCAACGACATTCAGCGTAGCGACTACAATGAGCTTGTGAACATAGCTACGACACGTATGCTGATGACACCCGAAGAATTAAAAAGCTATGACAGCACTAAAACGGAAGCGTTAAGAGACGCTCTCCTTGACAAGATAGAAAATAGTAAAGTGAATAGGGATACGGCATTGCATTATATCGTTACCAATATGGGGATAGACAATTTTATGGGTGGTAACAATATGACGGTGATGCAGTGTTTAGGACATATCAAGCAGAATGTCATAGACAGCCTTATCGACAGAATGCAACTTAACGGCAGGAAGTTAAGCGATAGTGTTGCTAAGAAGATAAGGAAGGCTATCGTTATCAAAGACGGCATAATGGATGAGGAGGCTACTATGAAGTCTCTTTTAGATGTGTTGGAAGATATTAAAGATATAGATGACTTGGGAGCTACCGCTAAGATGATATATAGCTCTCTTAACACGGCTATCACCTTAGAACAGGAGTATGCCGTAATACATTTAGTGTCGAGTTTCTATCGTCATTCCGACGGCAATAATATGTTAGGAGTGCTGATGGAAGATAAAGATGCTGCTACTTTGTTGGATAAGTCGGTGGCTGTTCTCGGTGCAGGAGGCACAGGTAAGAGTACTATGGTGTTAGAGAACTATTATTATGTTACTAAGCAGATATTGACTAAGGAGCGTAAGACGTACAACGGCAAGGTGATACCTACTAAAAAGAAAGTTAAGATATTAGTGGCTTCGCCTACACACGCTGTGAACAATATTCAAGAGGCTAACATCAAGAAGGTCTATGGCGACGAAGCCGATGTTGTTAAGATTACCTTTCACGATATGCAAAGTATGAACCTTAACGATATAGATATTATCGTTATTGACGAGGCGTCGTTGATAGATAATAATAAAAATAAAAATGCTGCTAAGGAAGACAAGCAGTATTCCGATTATGGTGTCTTGATGGATATGGTTCGCAGGGTAAACCCACAGCACGTGGTTGCTATCTACGATACTAATCAGACTGCTAATATGCGTAATTATTCAGCCCCTGAGATAACAACTATGTTAGGGGAGCGTACTATACCGTTGCAGATGCGACACCGTACAGGCTACGTAGACTTAAATGTACTTTCTAATATCTTTAGCGACGATGCTTATGCTGTTCAGTGTACCGCTAACAATGGTCTTGTGCCGTTGACGAGGAATGGCGTACCTTTCAATGCTAAGTGGAAGAAAGACGTAAACGGCAATAAGAAGGGTGTCAGGATAACAGGTAATGTCAGCGATGTCATACAGGACTACTTAGATGCTAAGAAGACCAATAGCGACGGTAATATGATAATAGTACGCACGGCTGAGGATAAGGCTAACCTACTTTCTAAGTATGAGAGCTTAGGTGTAGTCCCCGAAGATGTTTATATTTTAGAGTACGGAGATAAAGATTTTAATGTGTCGGGACGTAATAGCAGGAATGTCTTTGTTATTGTCGACGGCAAGTATATTGACAAGGCAGCACCCATTTTAAAAAGTGATTTATATAGACTACATGCCAAGATGCTCAACACGGCTATCACACGTCTTCGTGGCGACGGCTATGTTAGCTTGTATTATCCTAATGGCGATGTTCATTCCACGGAAGTGGAAGCTAATGATATATTGTTGCAGTATAAGAACACTTTGGATATAGACTATGGTGTTGATACTAAAGAGATAATAAATGAGTTTGGTTCTATGGCAGTTACGGCATTACGTTTACAGAATAATTCTTATATACGTATGACAGACCCTGAACAAGAGACACCTCAATCTACCACGCAAGACATACAATCTACCACGCAAGACATACAACAGGTGTATGAGGATATAAGCGACACTATGGCTGACGTGATAGAGGAGATGCGTAGCGAAGAAGCTATCGACGGTGCTAAGCCTATATCCGATAAGGTGTATGAGAATATAAGTGGCACTGACGAAGTGGCTATGAATGTAAATAATATTGTCCGTGAGGGTTTGAAGATAATATACAGGAAGGTGCAAGAGGGCGTGTTGAATATAAGCAAGTTCAGCGTACAGCCTAACACTGCCGATTTTGATAAGGTGTATGGAGATATTATCAAGGCTATCGCTAAGCATTACGCCACACAAGGGATAAATATGGGTAATTACACCGAAAAGGATATTCTCTATATCATCCATAATGTCGTACTGAATAGCATATCCGACACCGGTATTCAGGTGATGGCGGATATGAATAAGCACACGGCTATAATATCGCCTAATTTAAATGTCAATATAGGCGGTACGGACTATGTAGCCACTCCTTTTATGGTTAATGTGGTGGGTTATGAGACGAATGCCGATAAGACACTCACTCCTATCTTTGATATTTACGAGTTGGACATATCGCAATCGCCAAGGAATAATGTTGACGAGGTTGCGGAAGGCAATAAGAAGAAGGCTGCTTATGCTATAGCTATATTAGCAGCTAAAGGCTATAAGGTAAACAAGGTTCACTTCTTGAATTTCGTTCTCACTCCCGGCAAGCGAGTAACGACGACTTTCAACAATAGGTTTACTACCGACGATACCATTTTTGTTTTCGACGGCAAGAGTTACGAGAGCATATATAGCTCTATTAAGTCGGAGCAGGGTGAGGAAGTCAAGGTGGAAGATATTTTTGCCGACAAGGATGCATTGCTTAAATTAGGCGTTATAATGCCTTTAGAGGACGCTGAGCGTAATAGTAGGTATCAGAACCTAAAAACAAAGAACGTTTCTTATATTGTCGGGAAAGAGCTTAAAATGGTAATGGGAGATAAAGTTGTCTATTATCATCTTGCCAATGGCGATGTGTTGACGGATGTAGAGTTTGGTCATACCTATCAGAGGGTGGAGAATAAAGAGAAGAAGCAATATTATTTTGGTGCTACCCTGTATGGGCATATACGTACGCCGTTGAATGCTATCCCTGCTATAGCTGTGCAAGGACAGAACCTTCCTCAGAGCAGGGTAGAGTTCTACGACCATCCGTTTTTTAAGAAGCTACGTGGCGACGGTGCTTATAAACTTAAAGGTAAGGAGGTAAAAGCGGAATACCACGAAGAACTTTCTTTCTTCCAATGGGATAGTAAGACTGAAAGCACTAAGAGCGTTACTTATTATAATGTGGTGTTATATAAGGATGGCGACAAGATAGTAGGTGTTCAGGAGCGTTTACGTTTCAGCAACAACACCGAAGCTACACGTAAACAACTTGACGCTATGGTTGCCAAATATGTGAAGGCTAAAGATGAAAAAGAAGCAAGTGATATATTGAATGATATAGAGCGGTGGCTTATGGACTGTGAGAAGCAGTATTCGGAAGACCACAGCTTCGATGATAGCAATGTGGCTTATCAGATAGATAAGATAAAGAATATCCGCAAGGTGGCATTTAAGCAAGGGAGTTATGTTGTTGGCGATGTCAGCAATGGCACTCATATCATTAGTGAGATTGCTTATCCGTTGCAGGAGCTTGTCGGCAGAAGGGTAAATAAAGGAGAGAGCATAGTGGATTGGGAGCAAGCCGATAGTAATAGGTTCAGCGTTATTGCTACTTTTATGATTGACGGACGGAAGGTGGATATACACTGCGATGCTGCTAAGGTAGACGATAGCTATATCGCTAATATGAAGACTATGGCTAAAGACTTTCGTAAGAGGTATAATAAGATATTAAAAGGTGATGAGGCTGCTATAGGTAATGACATAGCACGTTTAGCTATGGAAATGCAGGCGAGTGAGCTTACGGACTTCTTATACGCTAACAGGGAGAGATTAGAGAAGGTTAACCTTTATGATTTCAGCAAGAAGTTTATTGATTTTAAGTTGGGCAATAAGAAGAAAGTTAAAGGTGGTAAGGTCAACGTTAAGAATACTATGGCTAATATGTTAAATCAGATAGACCTTGCTATTAAGATTGCAGACAACAGCAGGAAGGGAGCTTTGGATATGGCTTGGAATAAGGCTATCTTTATGACTAATGTCCTTGCTGCTTCCAACGAAACATTGTATTTAAACAATCTTGTCTCTAAGGTTATCGATGTCTCTACGCCCACGTTAGAGATTACCGAGAAGGGTGCTGACAGCAAACCTCCTGTTGGAGGAGCGTCTAATATAAATAATACAATTAATAATCAAGAAGAAACTAACACTCAAATAATCCCAGAACAAAAACAACAAGAGAGTAATGCACCACAACAAATAGCTGATATAGAAATAGGTAAAGTAGGTGGTACAGAATATGAAGTTAAAGTAGATGGTGTTTATTATCAAGGTAAAAAGTTAGATAACCCTAAAAATAAAACTCATAGGCAACTTATTGAAGCTCATATAGAAAGAAGAGGAAAGGATGAACTTTATGAAAGCGACCCTGATAGGGCAATAGAAAAGGCTGAATTAAGATTAGCCAAACTAAGAGAAGATAATGCCCCTAGGGGCGATATTCTGGATGTGGTAGACGGGATAAAACAAATCAAGTACTATAAAGAAAATTATTATCAGGAAAAAGTTGATAAAATCAATGCTAAATATAAAGCAGAATTAGAAGCTTTAGGGTTTAAATCTGAAGATTATACAGGTATTGGAACAGAAGATTTAGATAATCAAGTTAAGGGAGACCCTTTCTTTAATAATAATGAGGGTAATGGTTTTAGTNNATGTACGTGCTGCTACTGCCGAAGTGCAACGTATCGTAGGCGATAGCTTTGTTTCTAACAATTTGAAGTTTAATGAGCGTATAATAGAGGAGGGTGTAAGCAGAGAGGTCTTCGGTAAGTTGTCGGATAATATCATAACGTTATCTTACCGTTCGGGAAGTCTTATGCCTGTTNNACAAAGGGCTATCCTGATGCGGGAGCATAAGATGAGAGGTGAAGGCACTGTTCCTACCGATACGGACGTATTAGAGGCGATTTGCGAGGGTTTCGAGAATTATAAGTATAAACCATCGACTAAACCTAAAAATTTCTTAGAACGCCTCTATTATGCTTTAAAAAGGTTTTTTGAAAGGTTTATGAAAAATAGACGTACGATAGAGAAGTTGTACAGTCGTGCCGACAGTGGCTTCTACGCCAACGAAGCCTTACATAAATACAATAATAATCTTCTTCGTGAAGACAGATATGCTATAGCACGAGGTTCGTTGTCTAACGAATACAACAGCTACGAGGCGGTAACGGAATTATCTAATTTCTATGGTGGTAAGATAAACATTATAGATAATGTGTTGGACACCCAACGAAAGATTATCCTTAACCGCTCTATAGAGACAGGCAAAATAGTGTTGAAGCCTAAAGACAGCTATAGGGAGGTGGCATCGGTATATCTTAACCTTATCTCTGAGGCTAACTTCGAGGAGATAGACGGTCTCGTTATTTCGTATAATGTCGTTGAGGACGGCGTTACGGTAGAAAAAGAACTTACCTTGAAAGAATTATTATATAACAACAACGAATTGGACGTGGCTATGTTTACAGAGATGACCACTAATCCTAATATCAAATCCGATATTGGAAATGCAGACCTGATAAGAAGGTTGGCAGGAGATATAACGGGGCATATATATAGTAATCCTAAATTAGCATTAGCAACATTGGCATTCCATTATCCGATGATGGAGAGAGCTTATAAAGGAAATAATGATATGGTCAATATCTATATGCAGATGTTAGACCCCTTTATAGATATGCGTGAGATGATAAGCGACACCGAGAGACTTGTGAAACAAAAGGAAAAACACGGTAAGAAGATAGACCATAAGATGCTGACGTCAAGTCAGACCTTCAATAAGCCGTCGGGTGTTAATGACCACACCAATTATAAATTTAAAGATATGATAGAGAACATCACTTATAGGAAAGGTAAGTTTATGAGTAATGTCTCATTCTCGGAGTTCAGCTCTATCATTAAGAAGTGTAATCTTATCTTCACGGAAGATATAAATAATAAGTTCAAAGATAAGATAGTGTTAGGTTATGATGATATTATGGCATTGATAAAATCTCAAATCAATGACGGCACTAACAGTAAATATACCACACAAGCCATATATAGCTATTTCTCTAATGAAGCACCTAAGGGGTATGATAAGAACAACGAGGAGAGTATGAACACTTTCTTTTACAATGAGTGGTCGGATAACTATCAAGGTTTTAATTTTAACAACTACGGTTATGGTTTTATGTTACAACGTATCAATGACTATTTAGAAGAAGGGAGTATATCCAATAAGTTGTTGAAGGATGCTACAGGTAATTTCTATAATCAGGTGGAAGCAATCCTTATTGAGAAAAGAGCCGCTATCACTGCTAACGTCATAAACACCTTTGTCAATTATTTTAATAGTATGGATGTTGTCAACAGCCACGTTGCTAATGTAGATAACACTATTGTCAGTATGGTCAACTTTACATCGTCAAGTACTAACAAAATGATAGGAGACATAGCCTATAACAATATGTTTGAAGAACATAATGAGAACTATGGTTTTACCGACAGAGCTAAGAAGCTGAAAAAAGAATATAAGATTAACGGTTACAAGGATACTATCACTTATAAATACACTAACGGTGATGGCGTTGTAGTGCAAGGGAAGATAAATACCAAGCTACAGGAGTTTAGCGTAGAAGACGTACAGGCGATAGAAAGACTTCTTGTGGCGGTATACGACAACTATATCGTTTCAGAGAATATCTATAATCCTTCGTTGCAGAATGAAGGGAAGTATAGAGTTAACAGGAAGGCTGTCAATACGGCTATACAGGTGATAGATATGCTTCATACTTTCAATCCTGCTCTTGGCGTCAAGCCTGAGATACCGTTAAGTTATGTGTCGTCGTTAAATCAAGGGATAGAGGTAATCCTGAGTAGCACGTCTAAGAATGCCGAAGGGGAGAATGTGAGTAATATAAAAGTAAAGACACCGCTTACATTGGCGTTAAACAATAGCGGTAAGATAGCATCGTTGTCGCAAGATATGACGATGTATAATCCGGATGCTGTAGTTATAGAACAGTTAGTGAAAGAAGCTACGGAGTATACCTTTGACGACACTGTCGAACTTGAGGACGGCGATATAGAAGATATTATAGATATGATGATAGACGATGAGACGTTGATATACACCGATGAGAACAATAATCCTTGTGTTCCTACCGTTCCTAAGGTGGAAGAAGGTATGCGTGGTAATGATTTCACTAGGGGCAGTAAGTGGACGATGATAGAGGAGTTTGACGGTGCTACGCACAGCGAGGGCGGTATTGACATCAAGCTCACAGATAGAGGTTTTACCTTCGCTCGTGAGGACGGTGATGTGCTTGCTGTGAATGGATTGTTGATAGCTAAAAAATAAAAATTAAGAAGATATGGATAAAGGAATGAAAGTTGAAGTAGAAGATAGGGAATTGTTTCTCGTCAATGAGGCGGGGGATAAAGTGATAATACCAAAAGACAAGGCTGCTTGGGTGAAGGAGAAGTTAAAGGAAGGCTGTCATGGTTGCATAGATAAACTTGTTGAAACTCTACCTGTAATGGAAGATTATGCCGATGATGGTAGTTTATATTCTGAATATTTAACTAATGACCCATCTACTAAAAAAACTACACAACATCCTTTAGACCCAAATCAAGATGGAAGTTTACCATCTTATTTTAAAGGTAGTGATGCAAATCCTATACAGCTTGATGAAGTAATTGTCACAGCAAAAGCACCTGAATGGTTAAAATATTATAGAGAATATATTAAAAATAATCCTTTTAATATAGATGAATATGTTGAAAGTAGGTATAATAATCCTGTTGGTAGAGAAGCTATTGAAAAAATAGATGGAGATTCTTGGAGAAAAAAGCTAAAACAAGAAGGTTTAGAAAAAAGGTATAATTCTGCTATGGACTATGTCGGAGAACAACTTGTTAAAAATAAACCACAAGGTAAATTGACAAGAGCAGAGTGGTTAAACTCTATGTCTGATAAAGAAGAAGAACTAATTAAAAGAAATCCTAAATACCAATCTTCTTTATGGACTGATACTAAAAGAGGTTTAATTTCTTTAGTAGAACAAAACCCTTTACAAACATTCCTAAACATATTAATTTCTTCTGATTATAGTAATAGAGAAAAAAGAGAAATGTTAAAAGATTATGTTGACCATCCTATAATGTCTAAATTAGGAGATGCAGCTAAAATACTTAATCCTTTAACAGTACCGTCTAAAATGGTACAATCTGCTTATAGAGATGACTATTCATTTACAGATGCTTTAAAAGGTAAAAAGAATAATGCAGGAATAGTTGAAGATATAGTTACAGACCCTTTAAATTTAGTAGGGGTAGGATTAGTGGGTAAATTATCTAAAGCTGATAAAGTAACAGACACTATTAAAGCAGGGAGTAAGGTTTTAAATAAAACTGATGATGTAATTAAAAATTTACCTAAAGCTGCTTTATATCTCCAATCACAACAAAATAAATCTAAATAATAATGAATTGTATATATAAATATAAAGGTAAAGATTATACTAAAGAAGAATTTTATTCTTTAGTTAGTAATTCCAACTTTATTCAACAAGAGCAAGCAAGAAAGTTTGCTGAACTACAAGAAAGACTTAATAATAAAGAGTTCTTAGAAGGTGCTAAAAATGCTTTATTAGATTATCAAATTAAAAATAAAATAAAATAATATTATGGCAAAAGGAAAAGCAGGATGTTTACCGTCCTTGAACATAAACGGAGAGATAATACGTTTCGACAACGTAGATGACGTCAAGAAGTATATAAGACAACAAAGAGGTGTAGTGAATGCTTATGCTCGTAAAATGAAAGACGAGGGTTATCCTGCACTCTTTAATCGTATTGCTAAAGTTAAAGAGGTAGCAGTGCAATCTAAGCCTGTTAAGCTCGCTGCTTTAGAAGGCATCACCCCTTTAGTGGATGGCGTTATCAAGATAGGCAACTTAGCAGAACTGTCGGGAGTACGTAATCCTACCACCTTAGAAGGTAAGAATTGGGATAGTATGAGCTTGCACGACAAGATAAAAACGCTATTGGATAATTTCGTTATACGTAACAATGAAGACGATATGGATATTCTCATCACTCATACGGGGGATAGACCTACGGCTTTGCTTGCGTCCGTTAAGATAGATACTCTCTTTAATCACGATAAAATAGAGAGAACTATCACTCCTAAGAAGGATGTTATAGGAAAGGCTGTAAAAGGCATTGTAGGCTTTAATAAGCGTGTTTACGATATGAGTAAGGTAAGAGTGGCTAATGCAAAGAAAGTGTCTGTAAGAGGCGGAAAACTGCTTTATAATGGAAAAGAAGTGGCGTTTGATAAAATCAACAAATCGGAAGAAGCTAAGTATATCGAAAGAATGCTATTGAAGAACATAGACTACACCATAGAAAACGGCTACTACGTCGTTGGACGTGCAGGTACTAACAGACTGTTCGGTGTTGAAGCTATCAAGAGTGCCAAAGGTAAATATAGGTTCGACAAAGACGAAGATTATTACACCTACCTCAACGATATGTTGGAAGTAGACAAAGACCTTTTCTATGAGATGTTGGATGAAGTGGGTTATAAGATAGGCTATAAGTCCGACCTTGCTAGGTATAACAAGGGGATAAAGGGTTCTATCAAAGAGAAAGGAACTATGAGCAATAGAACTAACCCTATGTTGGAAGCCTACTATCTTGCTTCTTTCTTGGTCAACGAGAGCATATCCAACTATATGGCTTTCTCTAATGAATATATGAGTGGTGATGCGGACTTCCTGTCGAGGGTAGAAGGGTACACCTCACCCTCTAACGCTATAGTAGGAGACCCTGCATCTGAAACTCCCAACATAGGATTATATTCTAACTATGTGTTGGCTCAGGATATTCCCGACGGACACGGTCTCTTTGGCGGTATCAAAGATGCATTGGCTACGGACGGTGTTGCTTATATGCTTGGCTTCTATAAAACGGTATTAAGCAATAGTGCGGGTGGCAGTATGAGCTATGTCGGAGACGGTGCTATCAAGACCGTTAATTTCTCTGCCGATGCCAATCAAGGAATGGTGCAGTATATGAAATGCTCTGAGATGCCTATAGGAGCTTCTATATGGAATAGAGATATAGGTAAGACCATATATCAAACCCTGTTGGACAGAGTGGTTACGGTAGAAGACAACAAAGGGAATAGAACCAATATCAATCCGTATGATAAGTTTATGGAGAATATCAAGCACGACGGTTACATCACGCAAGAGGAATTTAACAAGGCTAACGATGACTTCCTTGAATACCTATGGAACACCACTGCTATCGATGATAATGGTAATAAGGTACGCCTTTATGATATGGTAGGACATAAGATGATATTCGGTAGTGCTATGAAGGTAGGACAGATAGGTATGGTGCATTGGAATAAGACTGCCGACGGTAGCTATCAGTTTCCGACAGGTAATGACGTTCCTATAATGAAGATGTCTAATAAGAACTACGGACTACAACAAAACAAAATACATACTACACAGGCTGAAAACAAAAGTATAATGAAGCAGACCATACGTATTATCGGTATGTTCGATAAGAATGTAGAGGTCTACGATAAGATAGAGCAAAGTCTATCCAATATCATTAACGATGAAATAAAAAAGATTAACAAGTTAAAACTTAAAAATAAACATAATGTCGATGAGGTTGTCAATTACTATGTGAAAAAGATTAAAGATAAAGTCTTTAATGATACCGACGAAAAGGTAAGGCATTTCTCTTTAGACAATAACACATTAGAAGTTGTCAAACCTGAAATAATGAATGTCATTTATTCGGAGATAAGCAGAGCTTTCAATCCGGATGTTGACGGCGGTATGGTAGTACAGCATCCGAGCGACAGCTATCTGCGTCGAGGTGATAACGGTGAGGTTGTTAAGATGCCTCTACGACCGTTTGGTATCTTAGACGCTGACGGTAATGAGTATACAAGTAAAGAACTATTATTAGAAGATATAAAAAATAAAGATAAAAAGGGCGGTATGAAGATAAGGTTGCAGGAGGTAGTAATGGCATTCCCTTATCTTAATGAGTATGGTCTTTCTAAGGATGATAGTTTGCAAGATGTGTTTACGGTGCGAAACACCGAAGAAGGTAATATTATGGATTTGTTCTATACCAGCGAGGACTATCAGTACAGCGAGAAAGAAGGTAGGCTTACTGCTAAAGAGACGCTGACGGAGTTAAAAGAGCGTATAGCACTACATAACCAACAGCGTTTTGATAAAGAACTTAACGGTGCTAAGAGCTTCGTCGTAGAAGATAATAAGAAAAAGGATATACGTGTTAAGGTGGGCGGTATGTTGAAAGGATATAATAAGAATGTCAAGAAGTATATCGTAGACCATTTCGTTAAGACTACCAAGCACGGCGGTACTATATCCGTTGATGCTGTTAATTATGCTTTGGCATCGTATTATTATTATCTTAACGATGCTTGCAATCTGTATTCGCTACGTATACCTACTAATGAGATGTCGGCAGGCTTCCCCTCTCGTATTGTAGAGTGGGATAACACTATCGGCAGTACTATGTTGGTAAGCCCTAAGAAATCATTGTTAGACGGCTCAGACTTCGATATTGACGAACTTAACCTTTACTATCTACCTACAAGTCCTATGGGAGATTTAAATGCTAATAAGCAATTACGACGTTTAGTGGTGGATAGTATAATGTCTTACTATGCCAACCCCGATAATGCTGTTAGTATTCTTAATAGTATCACTACGGATAACATCAAGAAGGTAACGGAAGATATAGATGCTATAGAGGGTACGTATAACACCATAAACCATACTTACAGACAGTATGAAGAAGCTATCAAGGCTAAACACCTTATAGGATATTTTATCAATATGCAGACGTCGGTGGGTAACATATCGGCTTTATACAATAAGGTTCTTGCTGATGACAAGCATACCGACCACGAAGCTGAAATGGTTAATAAGCTAAGGCTGTTTAATGATGACAGTTTAAAGCAATGGTTTTTGGATATTACTTTGGAGCTTGTCAACGCTTGTACCGACAATGTGAAGTTGAATAATGCTATTGGTAAGTTAGGTGTAAGCACGGAGAATTTCTCGTTGGTGGCAGGGATAATAATGAGTATCGAAAATGAGGGCTATTTTAAGCTCTTGTACGAGTCCAAGCGTGCAGTTGATAATAACTATTCGGAAGAAGAGATGGTGCGTGAATACGGCTTAAAAAAGGTTACAAAGGATAACAATACATATTATACTATAAACGATGCTACGGAAAAGAATAAACCTGTCGAATATGCTATAGAGGTAATACGACATATATTGTTGCTTCCTGCCGTACAGGAGGCAAGCAGAAAGGTGGAGTCTAATAGGAATGTACCGATAGGTAGAGGTTGGGGCAATAGGTATTCTCTTGCTAAGGAGATAAGCAGGTATAAGGTAGATGTTAATAAGCGAAGTACGACGACGGCTATGCATAGGAATGTCATCAAGACTAAAGATTTTGTTGATATGCTGTATGAGCGTACGTTTAACAGCCTACCCGAAGCTGAAAAGAAAGGATTTAATGAAAAGGTTATGCTTGAGAGTTACGGGTTGAAAAAGCAAGAGAAAGATAATATTGTTAAATACGCTGTCGTAGATAAAAAGAGATATAGTAACTATATGAATGATATAGCTGTTATGCTAAGAGAAGAACCCGAAGTGCAAGCCGTCATCAAAGATAATCTCAAACCTCACGAAGGTGTAATGGGAGCAAGACGGAATATAGGTATGTACTTAGACATCTTGTCGGGACGCTACGAACCTAAAGAAGAAATAACAATATCCAAAGAAGAAGCTAATGTTATTAAAATGGCTATAGATATAGGAGACGCTGTCAGTGCTTATAGTAAAATGAAGTTGGAAGACTTCAAGCACGAACCGCAACAGATGTATAATGTCATCTTTAACATAGCTAAAACATTAGGAATAACAGAGACCACAAAGACTGTCGACGGCAAGAAAGTGATAGAGGCTACTGTAGCCGATAACCTAAAACGTACTATCGACGATATAAACAAAGGGTTAGAGCCTAAGGTAGACTTATCACAAGCACAACAACGATATAATATTAAAACGTCGGAATATAACAGACTTAATAATGTTTTTGATTATATGATGTTGTTGAAATACGATAAATACTTACAGTCTAAAATACAAATGTTACTACAGATGTATTCTGTCAAGAACAATATGTTTATGACAGAACAATTGATAGATGCTGTGGTCAACAGGTTTACTATGGAAAACAAAATGAGTTACCTCGAAAGAAGTGATTTCGTCTTACTACGTAAAGAGGTAGACAAGCTATACACCGGTAATATGGTAAATAATGTTGTTACCGTTGGCGGTATCACTTATGATTTAACAACAGAACAACGGTTTGATTTTCTTCATAACCTAAAAGATATAATAGCGGACATACGAGAATTGTTTCCAGACAACTACTTCCTACAGTCTATACGACCTATTTCTTTTAAGAATAATGTTATCTACGGTATTCCGAACCTTAAGTATCTTGCAAACACGGAGAAGAAAAAGCTATCGGCAGCTTACTATCAGATAGTAAATGCTTCCAATAGCAACAATACTACCACTGCTGAAAATGCAGAAACGGTGTTGAGGGTGGTAGAGAGTATGAATATGTTACAGCAAGGGTATCATGGTAACAGCTTAGATTTATCATCCGTTATCACACCTAAGTATAACACTTATGATGTATATAAAGCTAAAAATGTAGATGCTATGATAAATGAGATTATCGATAGTGTCAACCATAAAGAGGTTAAGAACACTGCTGATGACTCACATATCAACGAAGGCTTTTATAGGTACTTAGCTATGCGTGGCGGTGCTGCTAAAGGAATAATAGATACTAAATATAATATAGTGGAGGGTCATACGGTAGAGGTTGTTACCGATGACAAGGAAGCCACATACACGATGTCTGTTGCCGACGGCGTTACTAATGCCACTGCATTCTTCGATGCTGACAGAAACAGCTATATCAACCCTTGGGGTTATGTTTTCAATATGTACGGTATCAACGGCAGGGCTACGCCTATACTTAAAGAGGGCAATAATACGATGGCATATATCAGCGAGGCGTGGTTGGCAAAGGCGATGAAGAAAGAAGATATACTGTTGACGGAAGCAGACCAGAAGGTAAACTATATTCAAGAGACGCAAGAGTTGTCTGCTGCCGAAAAGGCTTTCGAGGAGATGAATGCCGATGAGGTCAAGGAGGCTGAGAAGAAAGCTGAGGAGAGCATCGCCAAGTTCCTTAAGCGTAAGGTGGGAGATAAGGTGCTTCTTGGTAGCACTGTTTATGACATCACACAGCCTGAAACAGGCGGGCAGGTAATACTACAAGCTACGAAGACGACGAAGGATAAAAAGTTGGAGGCTCGCATACCTGCTAAGAACAGAATTAGCAACCGCACTTCAAAACGCCATTTAGAGCTGTTTTTAGACCATTTGGCGAGGGTATTCCCAAACGTAAGGATAGAATACCTTAACAGAGGAAACTTTGTCTCGCACGTTAAAAACGGCGTTCTCTATATCAATATGGATAGGATAGGTGCTGACGTGGCACTGCACGAACTCGGACATATATATACTATCATACTTAAAGCTACCAACATAGACGCTTACAATAGCCTTATGCGTGAAGCTCAAGAGTTGGTTAATAATAATGCTCCTGTAGTGCAGATGATAAGACAACACTACGGAGAGATAGACAATGAGAGTATGCTCTATGAGGTGATAGGCAACACACTGCAAATCGAGAATGCGGATGCTATGGAGGCACTTATGTTGCAACTTAATGCTTCGCAAGAACAGAAGAATATCTTTAGACGTTTTTGGGAAGCGGTGAAAGCTGCATTCAGAAACATAGGCAAGTCAATACAGCGTATCTTCGGAGGTAAGAACCTACGTGTAGACGGTAATATGACCATTAGAGATTTAGGAGATGTTATTATGGACGCTATAGCTACGGGTAAAGCATTAAGTTATATGACCAGCGAAGATGTCGCCGACATCTACGGCACGCAACTTAACAGTATGTTTACCTCATCTATCAATACTATTCATGATTTGTATAACTGCTTCTCTGAGTCGACGGATAAATATCAGGGGAAGACAGACGATGAGATTACAGATATGATATACGATGCTGTCCTTAAGAGTAAGAACAGTCAGATAGCTTACAACAATAGGATATACGACTTCAAGGCTATGAGCCAAGAGGATATTAAGAAGACTATAAGAAAGGATATAGTTCCTTTTTTGTCAATGAATATGCATAATGCTAAACAAAATATCATAAAGAGTATTGTTGAGTTCAACGGTAGAACTTCCGACGAGACTACGTTGGTAGGATTGCTACAGAATAATCTTGGTAAGACGGAATACGACAAGCCTTTGTATTCTATTCAGAGTTGTGTCAACCTATCGAAGATATTACAGGTGGATAAGACTAAACGATACTACCTGTTGTCCGATATGATTAAGAATACCAACGGCATTATGGATAAGAATATGACTAAGTTCGCCGATGCCTTTGCTTCTATGAAGGACTTTGAAGGCTTTGACCCTATCATAGCGGTAGAGTATGTAGGCGAGGAGATGATAATCTCTATCTATGACTTCACTGCTAAGGGCTTTAGCAATGTAGACCCATTGGTAGGGCGTAAGAACATAGCCTTTAGACTTGGTGTGTTAGACAGAGAGGCTGCTGCCTTAGGCATAGAGCTTAAGAATGAGGAGTTTGACGTGAGGTCTCTTATGCTTACGGTGATGACCAATATGTTAAAAGATAAAGGCATTAAGGTACGTGATGTGTCGGTTACCAAGCTAAACTACGGCGAAGACGACCGTTCCACTGCCAACAAGCGTGTCGATATGCGACGTATGAACCATAATATAGTGCTGTTAAATCAAGTGGAAGGTTTTAATAGCCTTATCAAGAATGAAGATATAAAGAAGGTATTCGAGAAGCCGGAGGAAAAACTATTTATCAATGACATTAACTATTGGGATTTGTTAGGAAGTCTTTACACCGACTACTATGCTCATCCTAAGAAGAAGTACGGAGAGGGTGTTTATGATAGGGTCATCTACGGAGCGTATGATAACCTCATTGACGGCACACTCACACGAGAGCAGAAGTTAAATCTTATTCGTTGGCGGTTGAAGGAGCTTAGCAACATATCATCCGAGAGTATGACCGACTATCAGATAAGCGAAAGAAGGCTTCTTTTAGACATTTCCAAGCACTTTGATGAGACGGCAAGGTTTGTCAGTAACTATTCGACAGAAGACGTCCTGCACGCTGTAAGCAGATATTATAATACCTTCGACATAGAGAGTGAGGAGGTGCAGTTTGTAAGACAGCATATCATCAACGGACAGAATAAAATTGTCTACCGTGTGCGTGAGAAGAAGAAAGAGATGAAACATATATGGGAATACTTCTTAGAGCATAAGAGCGACGGCAGGAAACGTTTTACCAATTCGTACTATCTCTTTGAAGACCTCTTTGCTTCGCATATCACTAAGGACGGCAAGAGAGCTTTCAACGGAATGATACTATGGACTACCGATAAAGACCTTGACAGCATCAATTACAGGCAAGCACAGCAGATGATAGCCGAAGGTAAGCTCACACAACAAGACCTTGATATGGCTAAGGAGATAGCTATAGAAGTAGAGAACGTCTATATAAAGTTGTTGAAACACGAACAGTGGAAGAAGACGGGTAGCGAGGACGTGGTGGAATACCGCACTGACGCTTTAGGTAGGGAGCATAAAGAGGTTAGGAAGCTCACTGACGATGAATGGCGTGAGAAGTTATACAAGAGAGGCTTTAAGCGAGGGATGATACCTATAATGCAAAAGAACTATATCGACGGTATGAAGTCGGCATTGAAGAAATGGAAGATAGAGCAACGATTGACGGGGACACAGTATGCTGAGGCTACCTTAAACTTCTACGCTGCCGACAGCGAGCGTGCCGTAGACAGCATCACCAACATCTTCGTAGACCAGATTGCTGCCAGCGAGCTTAACCTCGAAGTACAGAGAGACCCTGATAACATATCGCCTGCTATCGACAACTATGAGATGCACGTCAAGCGTAATTTCTATCTCGGTCTTATCAGAGACGACGTTACAGGCGAGGTGGTCTTCCGTGAGGGCGACGGTGAAAGCTTAAATCAGAATATAAATAAGAACTTAGAGAGCGTCTTTGACTATTTCAATTTGGTTATGGAGCGTAAGATGACCCACGAGAAGGAGACTCTGCCTTTCATCAACGAGTTTACAAGAGTGATAGAGTTCGGCAAGGCTTACAGTGCCGATAAGAACTTAAAAGCTCAGGTGGATATAATACGAAATATGATTGAGATGTGTATTAAAGGGTCGTCGTATAAGATTAAAGAGTTTATTCCTGTAGGTAACACGTCGGTAGGGGAGTTCGCTGCTATGGTAACGAAAGGAATGGTAGCAGGACAGATGTTCGCTAATATCAACGTAGCTATAAACGTATCTACTATCAATCTTTTGAAGTCGTTGGCGGAGAAGTTTGCTAAAGACCCTTTCACAGGTAAGAGTTTCGGCAAGTCCTTACGTTACACTATGAGGAATATCAATAAGTGCTTTATGTTGGCTGTGGACAGCGGTATCATCAGGCAGACGGAACAAGACACCTACAGGGCAGGCTATGCGGGCAGCGTGTCTAACAAGAGTTGGTTCACGAGCTATACTGCCGGGCTTATGACGTGGGCTAGCGACGCTTATTTTAGGGTATCGACGCTAATATCACGTCTTATGGATAGCGGTGCTATCAAAGGTTACGATAAGGACCTACAGAACTATGATGATACTAAAGACCCACGTATGTTTAATGAGGACGGCAGTCAGACCGACGCACAGAAGGCTTTTTGGAATAAGATGAAAGAGATACATCGTAGTGAGGGTGTGGCGTTGAGGGTTGACAGCAACGGCGTAGAACACCTCACACGACCTTTTACTATGGGCGAATACAATGCTATCAAAGAATATAGTGATAAGCGTGTAGCGGGTAGTTACGATAATCTTGGCGGTAGCATCATCAAGAACTCGGTGTTGGGGCGTATGGCGATGACATACTTCTCTTGGTTTCCGTCGGCAATGAAAGGTCTCATAGGTAAGAGTATGAAGCACGATAGCATCTACCAATACAATGTTGACGATGCAGGTAATGTATATAAGGATGTTTATTTCAGTGAAGGTATGCTTACCACGTTGGCGAATATAGGCAAGCGTGCGTGGCGTAGTAGAGACCTTAGGGTGTGGAATCACGTGCAGAGCGACTTCCAACGTAATAACCTCAAGAGGATGTTTGCTACGGTAGGATTAGGGGTGATGTTGAAGATAGCATATAACTTCCTTATCATCTCTGAATGGGATGATGACGATAAGTATGGTATTGTTAAAGAGTATAGGTTACTTAAGAACTTCGACTATGCTTCCGAAGGTCTGTTTGCTTTTATGTACAGCGACGCATTACAGAGGATATGGCATCCGTTTCCTGTTGTTGACGGGATAGCATCCGTGTTCACAGACTATAAAGGTAGGTTTAACTTCAATGCAAGGAGAGCTCTTGCTTATGTACCGGGAGCAAATACCGTGAGTGCCGTTATGGAGGCTACGACAGGCTCTAATCTCTACGATACGATAACAGAGGACGACGAAAGATAATAGATAATAAAATTAAAAACAATAAATAAAATATGATAGATATGGAAGAAGTAACAATACAAGAAAAGAATTGCAATAGCTGGTCTCTTACGATAGATACCACTGTAAGTGCAGAAGCAAGTTATGGCTATAAGTTTTATAGCGTGGTAACAGGTAAGCCTGATTATTATAATGAGATAACATTAGAGGAAGGTAGTGATACGACAACGGTAGAGTTGCACGCTGATGACGACGGCGTATATATGTTGGAGGTTAATAAAAAAGTGGAAGGAGAAGACGACGTTTATATGTATGCTCTTATGTTATGCTTGTGTAGGATTACGGAATGCAAGGAACAACTGCTACAAGAGGTGCTATGCGGTACTATAGGCATCAATACAAGGCACGACTGCGACAAGCAAGGGGCGGACATAATGGCTTATAATATCAAGCTACAAGAGATGATGATGATATATTATGAGCTTGTTAAATATGTAGAGCGTTACTCTAAGACTGTAGAGGAGTTTGGCGATGAAGATAGAGATGTGTTAGTGATAAGGATAAAAGATTTAGTAGAGAAGCTAAATGCTATTAGTAGGTTTTGCACCTCTTGTAAAGAGAGAGTGATAGTACCTATAAGTAAACCTTGTGGTAATTGTAAATAATAATATATTATGAAGATATATGGATTATGGAAGGACTATTCGTTATACGATAAGATAAATATATCGGCAGAAGACTTCTTTAACGAGTATGAGTTTAATGTTGAGGAGGTCTTTGCAGGTGTTGTGATGCGTAATAAGGTATGTAAGTCATTACAGCGTGCTGCTGATATGTTATGGTTAGAGGAATACTTACGTATCATAGGCAAGGATATATCGTTAAGGGAAGTCAACGGTGAGGGGTGGACACACGAGGAGGTGTTTGCTCAATATAAGTTGGTGTGTATACGAGACACTCTTTATTGTCGGTATGGTATAGACATCTTTGAAGGGCTTGACAAGAAGATAGACTTTATCAGCAAGCAAAGCAAATGTTATAAAGGCTTACGCTGTGAGCTTATCTTTTATTATATGCCTATTCATTCGGGAGAAGAACTTACGGGTTATAGATTTTTCAGCAACGACGTTTATAATTACGAGAAATATCTTGTTTATGTACGACAGGACGGTTGGTTGCGTATAGTACCGTGTTTCACTCACGACAGTAGAGGTATATATATAGAGCCGGGTTATGTTACCGACCCCGACGACGTGGTGATATGGAATAACGGTTGTTATTATAATGGTGGAGGAATAAAAGAAGAATGCAATTCTACGGCTTCTGGGGCATACTTACCTAATGGGAGATATATCATATCTATTTCTCCCGAAGTATCGTCAGAACGCATGAAAATAGCCTTAGACGGCGAGCTTGTAGATATAGACGGAGACAACATAAAATATGAGGAAGGTCAACTTATCTTTAAGAATGCTCATAACTATAATAACGTTAGGTTGACAGGCTGTCCTTCGTTTTATGAGAAGTTAAGTACTCCTTGTTTGTATAGTTTTTCTATGACACAGCAAGGAGAGAATATGGTTGTCAGCTTGAATGGAGAAGCTCCGTATCCTGATGCTACGGATATGAGTTTGTTCTTGAATAATGTGGAGTTGCCAAGTGGTAATTATGATTATGATAGCGATAACGGCACGGTTACTATTCCCATTACGGATGCTTACTATCAGAAGGCTTTCTCTTTACAGTTCTTGAATTGTAAGTTTAACTTCTCTTTAACTAAGGAGTCGGAAGAACCTCTTATCATCACCCCTACGGTAACACCTTTCACATATGAATTATGTAATGGGTGTAATAAGACTACTTATGAGGTAACATATATATTAGACCCTGATGCTGCTATAGAGAACACCTATAAAGCTGTGCATACGCTTGTATCTACAGTGTTAAATGGCTGTAGGGAGACTTACGATGAAGTGTTGTTTTTCTGTCAGGGAGGTAAGAAGTATAGAAAAGTAAATGTATGGGAGAAATGTTTTGGGGATACGGAGTGGGTTATGGATAGCGAGGGAGACCCTGTTGAGATGTCCGACCCTGAAGAATGTGCAGAAAGCACACCTCCACAAGACTTCTTTGAATATATCTATCTCTGTGATGGGGCGGATTATAAGAAGTATAAGCGTAATTACACGTGGGATAACGACACACAGAAATACACATATTTAGATGTATACCAAGAGACCGTAGGTAGATGCGGAGACCCTCCACAATTAACAGAAAACATTTATAAATGTGAAAATGG
>MTKW01002262.1_pt1 | contig 29484 bp, 26 predicted proteins | sample 1042761 | NCBI WGS metagenome assembly MTKW01 (sample SAMN06205366, study PRJNA360243) | anaerobic digester metagenome | biome: Wastewater treatment plant; feature: Anaerobic digester sludge; material: sludge; isolation source: anaerobic digester fed with sludge from wastewater treatment plant ...
CCGAGCAGCTTGTGGATTTTGATCTTTGAAATGGATAAATGAGTGTAATTCTGGTCCAGGCTGATATTGGAAGGTGAAAGACCATTCATAAACCGGTTATGCTTGAAGAAGTGATACGATTCATGGATCCTCAAACCCAAGGCGTTTATGTCGATGCCACGATCGGGGATGGAGGGCATGCCGGGGCGTTACTTTCCCGCGGAGGGGTTCTTGTGGGTATTGATCGCGATGAGGAATCACTTCGCCGGGCTGCCGATAATTTGAGAGGCTACAAGGATCGACTTATTTTAAAGAAAGGTAATTTTGGGCGGATTGAAGCGCTGGTAAGAGAGGCCGGTTATCGATATGTTCAGGGCATTATTCTGGATCTTGGTATTTCCAGCAATCAGGTTGATCAGCCTTTACGAGGTTTTTCTTATCGGAAGGATGGTCCGCTGGATATGAGGATGGATCGTAATCTAACGGTTACCGCCGCCGATCTGCTTAATAATTGCAATGTCGAAGAGTTGACACGCATATTCAAGGAATACGGTGAAGAGAGATGGGCTTCCAGAATTGCATCATTTGTGATCGAGTATCGCCAAAAGCGAAGGTTGGAGTCAACCAGGGAATTGGTAAAGATTATTAAAGCAGCCATTCCCTTGAGAGCCAGGCAGAGAGGAACACATCCGGCAAGAAGGTGTTTCCAGGCTCTCCGGATAGCGGTGAACAAGGAATTGAACGAGTTGGAGGAGGCCCTCCCGCAATGCATTGATTTGCTTGAAAGGGAGGGCAATCTATGCATAATTTCATACCACTCGTTGGAAGATCGGATCGTTAAAAAGTATTTTAAATCGCAAGCAGAAGCCTGCACCTGCCCGGCGGGGCTTCCTCAATGCGTATGTGATGCAACCGCAAGGATAAAAATTATGACGAGGCATCCTTTAAGGCCGACACGGGAAGAGATAGCGGGCAATCCCCGTTCAAGAAGTGCTCTATTAAGGGTTGCGCAAAAGACTTAGTTCTAAACAAAAGAGAAGGTGAATAAATTGTTACAGGCCCGGAAAGTTTCTTTCCAACAGTACCATCAACATCAATACAAAAAAAGATATACTGCTGTGCCTCAGACCCGGACCCGTTATCGGGCACAAGAGAAAAGCAGGGCCAAGGCCAGATTACCTATATACATATTTTTATTGATTTGTTTTATATTGTCTGTTGCATCGGTAGCCCAGTATTGTAAAATAGTAACGACTAACTTTGAAATCGGAAAAGCACAAAAAGAGATCGAGAGACTTACGGAGGAGCGCAAAGAGTTGGAGCTCGAAATTGCCGGTTTAAACTCTCTGGAGCGAATTGAAGGGATCGCCAGAGCCGGACTGGAACTTGAGGAAGCTCAGAAGATCAAGATTCATACCGTGGCGCAAAACAGGTAATGTCAACCAGTTTTTTGGGAGGTTGCGTTTTTGTATAATGCTTCGCTTTCTAAGATGGATGTCCGGAAAAGGTTAATCATCGTATTTATTTTCCTTCTTGTACTCACCTTCTTTTTAATTGTCAGATTGTTCTGGATCCAGGTTGTACAGGCCGATGAACTTTATCAGAAGGCCTGGGAGCAATGGAACCGCAGTATTCCTGCCCGTTCACCCCGCGGATCCATATATGACCGGAACGGCAGGCTACTGGCGGGTAGCAGCACCGTTGAAACGGTGGTCGCCATCCCCGCACAGATTGAAAATTCGCAAGAAACGGCAAATCTATTATCCGGAGTTCTCGATGAAGATCCATCGAGGCTGAAGGAACTTCTTACCCGCCCCCGGGCGGCGGTCTACCTTAAACGAAAGGTGGATAAGGAGGTCGCCCAGAAAGTACGCGATCTGAAAATTACCGGTATTACCTTTACCACAGAGGGAAAGCGTTTTTATCCACAGGGTTCTCTGGCATCGCAACTTCTTGGTTTTGTAGGGATGGATCAGGGATGGAGCGGCCTGGAAATTATGTACGAGGAGGAGCTGCAGGGAAAGGAAGGCCGTCTGTTTTTCCCTTCAGATAATAAGAATCGGCCTATTCCCCATGAGGTGCGCAGATTTATCCCCCCTAAAAACGGGAAAGATCTCTATCTGACGATCGACGATACCATTCAATATATCGTGGAGAGGGAACTGGAGAGAGCACTTAACGAATATGGGGCCAAGCAGGCGATTGCCCTGGGAGTTGATCCTTCTACCGGCGAGGTGTTGGCTGTATGCAGCAAACCCGACTTCGACCCTGAACAATATTCCAAGTACGATCCCAAGTACTGGAAGCTGACGCCTATAACCGGCACTTTCGAACCGGGTTCCACATTTAAACTGGCTACATTGATGGCGGCCGTTGAGGAAGGCATTTACAATGAGAATGAGAATTTTTATTGCCCCGGCTCCCTGGAAGTCGCAGGCCGAAAAATCGGATGTTGGACTTCCTCGCGCGGCGGCCATGGAAGTATAAACTACCTTGAAGCGGTGCTCGGTTCCTGTAACCCTGCATTTATGGTTCTTGGTCAGCGGCTGGGGAAAGATAAATTATTTTCATATTACAAGACTTTCGGTTTCGGTGCCAAAACAGGCATCGATTATCCCGGTGAGGGGAGTGGAATTATCTTTGAACCTTCCCAGGTGGGCCCTCTGGAATTGGCCACTTCATCATTCGGGCAGGGAGTTTCCGTTACCCCTCTGCAGCAGGTAATGGCCTACGCTGCGATTGCCAACGGGGGATATCTGATGAAGCCCTATGTGGTTAAAGAGATAAAGGATCATGAGGGGAATATATTTTTAAAGAATGAACCACAGGTTGTGAGACAGATGATCTCCACCGAAACATCCCGAAAAGTGGCGGGGATCATGGAAAAAGTGGTTACCAGTGGCAGTGGAATAAACGCCTATATCGAAGGATACCGGATCGCCGGTAAGACGGGCACGGCTCAGAAAGTAGGCCCCGGAGGAGGTTATCTCTCCGGTGATTTCATACTCTCTTTTGTGGGGTTTGTCCCCCTGGAAAAACCGCAAATCATACTTTATATCGCTGTAGATGGGGCGACGAAGGGGTCGCAGTGGGGTTCGCAGATTTGTGCACCGATATTTCATCGTATCATGAAAGATGTTTTAAATTATTTGGGCATGCAGCCCAGGGAAGAGAACGTGCTTCCCGAGGGTGGGATCATTGAAGTGCCGGATTTGATTGATCAGACTCTCGAAGATGCCGGGCGGATACTGGACAATAAAGGTTTATTGTTAAAAACGGTTGGTGAGGGCGATAAGATTATCGATCAGACTCCCAAAGGAGGGGCCCAAGTACCGATCCATTCACGCATAATTGTGTACCTTGGCGAGAAAGCATTGCCCACCGGGAAGGTGCTCGTTCCTGACCTGAGAGGCTCAACCGTGGAGGAAACCAGAGAGATATTGAAGTGGTTGGGGTTGGGGCTGAAAGAAGAGGGAAGCGGCATGGCGGTTGAACAGTATCCCAAATCAGGTACCGAAGTAAGCCCTGGAAAAGAGGTAAGCGTTATCTTTCGTTCTTCTTCCTCCAACGGGCAGTAATTCACGGCAAAAGTTTATCTTTTTCTTATTTCGTTTATAATATTTATAGAGCCATAAATTCAGGTAAAAAGGAAGATCCATGCATATAAGCAAGCTGCTCGATAATTTACTGCTAAAAGAAATCAACGGCAGGGTCAGTGGGGAGGTCACCGGGCTTGTTTACCACAGCGACAAGGTAAGAAAAGGGCATCTTTTCTTTGCTCTGCCGGGAACAAAAGCCAGAGGATGGGAGTATGCCCGGGAGGCGGTTAGAAACGGTGCACTGGCCGTGGTTGTCGAGGATGATGCCCCCAAGATGGATCTCCCCTGTATCCGCACCCCTGATGTCCGTTTGGCCATGGCGGCGATGGCAGCGGCCTTCTATGAATTCCCGTCTCAAAAATTACGCCTTATCGGGGTAACGGGGACAAACGGGAAGACGACGACTACTTATCTTATCGATAAACTGCTCGAGGTAAAGGGTGTTACCAGCGGATTGATCGGGACGGTGGACTACAAGATCGGTACAGAAAAGTTTCCCGTTTTATCCACAACTCCGGAGGCCCCTGCGCTTCAGGCCTTATTGGCGCGGATGATCGAAAAAGGCGCCTCTTATGCGGTGATGGAGGTCTCTTCCCATGCTCTGGACTGGCACCGGGTCTCCGGATGTGAATTTGATATCGCTGTTTTAACCAATATCACCGAAGATCATCTCGATTTTCATCATGATTTTGAATCTTACCGGGCGGCCAAGGGCAAGCTATTTTCGCGGATGGGGGGATCTCTTTCCAAGATGGGGCGGCCCAAAGCAGCCGTGCTGAACCGGGATGATCCCAGCTTTGATTATCTCTCCTCCCTGAATCCCGTGGAAACGGTCTCCTATGCGGTCAAGAGGCCGGCTGATGTATATGCAGAAAACCCGATTATCGATCACCGTGGCACCCGGTTCAGGGTGCGTACCTTTGCCGGTGATATTGAGCTTAACCTGAGGTTGAGGGGGATGTTCAATGTCTATAATTCTTTGGCCGCCATTGCCACAGGGCTGGTTGACGGGATGAAGATCGAGGATATAAAGACAGGGCTGGAGGCGGTCACAGGGATACCGGGGCGCTTTGAACAGGTTGAGTGCGGCCAGGATTATCTGGTGATCATCGATTATGCCCACACCACCGATGGTCTGGAGAACGTGTTACAGACGGCAAGGCAGCTCCTGAAACAGGGGCGGCTGATCACGGTCTTCGGATGCGGCGGTGAACGTGATCGTTCCAAACGATCCCTGATGGGAGAGATCGCCGGGAAGTATAGTGAAATATGTATCGTTACCTCGGATAATCCGCGGGGAGAAGACCCGGAAGCGATAGTGGAGGAGATCATCCCCGGACTGAGAAAGACAAAAAAAGACGGCGAATATCATGTCCATATAGATCGTCATGCCGCGATCAAGAAGGCTGTTGATCTGGCGGCACCTGGAGATATCGTTATTATCGCCGGCAAAGGGCATGAAGAGTACCAGATTTTTAAGGAGAAGACGATTTATTTCAGTGATCGGAAAACGGTAGAGAAGTTGGTTGCCGAAAAGCGCAAAGAGAGATAAGGTTTGCTCCGGCCGTTTTTAAATATCTGTAAATAAAGGAACTGTTTAGATGAAACTTACTGTTCGCGAGATTGCCGAGGCTACGGGGGGAACCCTGGTTGGCGGAAACCCCGAAAATTCGGTAGGCGGGGTTTCGATCGATACCCGCAGCCTTGAGCCTGAAGATTGGTTTGTCCCTCTGAAAGGGGAGAGGACCGATGGCCATCATTTTATTTCCGAAGCTTTAAGCAAGGGAGCCAGCGGGGCATTCAGTGAAGTGGATCCTCCCCGGAGTCTGTATTCCGGAGTCATCATCAGGGTGGAAGATACTCTCGATGCATTGCAGCGGTTGGCGGGGTATTACCGGCGCCGGTTTGACACGGAGGTTATCGGCATAACGGGCAGCAGCGGAAAAACTACGACCAAAGATCTGGTGGCCACGGTTTTGGGGCGCCATTTCGATCTGCTTAAGACCGCCGGTAACTATAACAATCATATCGGCCTGCCCTTGACACTCCTGAATCTTACCGACCGTCACCGGGTGGCTGTGCTGGAGATGGCCATGCGGGGGCCGGATGAGATTGCGCGCCTGGCACAGATCGCGGCTCCCCAATGGGCGGTTATTACCAATATCGGCACCGCACACATCGAACTTCTCGGGTCGATAGAGAAGATTGCCCGGGCCAAAGGCGAACTGCTTGATAATTTAAGTGACGACGGGATCGCCATCCTCAACGGAGATGATCCGTATCTTCGGAAACTGGGACAGGGGTATCGCGGCGAGGTATATTATTTTGGATGGAAAGAAGATGTTGATTTTCAAGCATCCGCATATGCCGGCCGGGGCGAAGGGGCGGATTTTGAGGTGACTTTTCCCGATGGTCGGAAACGTTGTTTTGAGCTCCCCCTTCCCGGGAAGCACAATATCAGCAACGCACTTGCTGCTCTGGCGCTGGGCTATCTTTTCAAGATAGATGTGGATGCTCTGGATTTTGATCTGTGGGACTCAAATTATTCTGCGGGCCGACTGCGGATAGAAGAGGTAGGAGATCTGAAAATTATCGATGATACCTATAATGCCAATCCCGTTTCCATGAGAGCTTCTATTGAAGTACTGAGGGAGATGGATGTGGCCGGTCTGAAGATTGCCGTGCTCGGAGATATGTTGGAGTTGGGCACGATTTCAGAAGATGCCCACCGGATGATCGGCAGAGATATCTCCAAAAGCGGAATTGATTATCTGATCACGGTCGGTAAGCGGGCTCAATTTATCGGCGAGGAGGCCCGGAAGGACAAAGTAAAGGTGCAGATATGTGAAGATAACGAGCAGGCCTGGAGGAGCCTGCATGATATACCTGTTACACCGGGTAGCATGATCCTGTTCAAGGGCTCCAGAGGGATGAAACTGGAAGAGATAATATCCAAGTTGAAAAAACATTATAACTTGCGGGAAGGCTGAATCTTTAAAAGTAAGTGCCGGAGCAGCCCGGCGGTCGCAAGGCCAAGTCAAGTCGTGAAGGCAAACATGGAGGAGAAGAATGTTATCAACGGTATCGGCAATCATATTACTTTCTTTGGTGATAAGCGTGGTTATCAGCCCTCTGTATATATTTTATGCCAAACGCAGGCAATTTCGGCAGAATGTAAGGGAGGATGGTCCCCAGCGACATCTTTCCAAAACGGGCACGCCCACCATGGGGGGGATTGTCTTCCTGGTGGCGGCGACAGTCTCGCTATTTATTGTTCAGCCCCGGCCGAGTATCCCGGTTTATATCTGCCTGCTGGTGACCTTCAGCAATGCGGCAATAGGGTTACTGGATGACTATGGTAAGGTGGCGCGCGGAACATCCCTGGGATTGAAGGCAAGAAACAAGCTGACGGGGCAGATCCTGATCGCATTTCTGCTTATCATTTTTTTGTACCGAATCGGTCACCCGACGTCCCTGGAGATACCTTTTACTCGATTGTCTTTTGAAGCAGGATGGTTTTATCCGGTGATTGTACTCGTTATGGTTCTGGGGACGACCAATGCGGTTAATCTTACCGATGGTATCGACGGCCTGGCTGCCGGTTCATCAATCATAGCCCTGATGGCTTTCCTGATCATTGCTTCCATGAAGGGGCTGACGGAGATATCCCTTTTTTGTGGAGCGCTGATCGGTGCCACCTTCGGTTTTCTGATATTTAACCTGCACCCGGCCAGGATGTTCATGGGTGATGTAGGTTCTTTGGCTCTGGGAGGAGGGCTGGCCACTGTTGCGGTCCTCACCAAGAGTGAGTTGTATCTGATTGTTATCGGTGCGGTATTTGTTATCGAGACTTTATCTGTTGCCATGCAGGTATTATGGTTTCGCTTTAAAGGCAGACGCATATTCCTGATGAGCCCGCTCCACCATCATTATGAGTTGAAAGGCTATACCGAGTGGCAGGTGGTAATGGGATTCTGGAGTCTCTCATTTATCTTTGCTCTTATTGGACTGATGGGCATGGGAAAGATATACTTTTAATTAGTCAGTCCCGGTTTATCAATCGCTATTATTTAGAGGTGGCCGGAGATGTTGTTGGAGAAGATCAGAAAAGAAGAAACGCTGGTTATCGGTCTGGGTCTCAGCGGGCTGGCGACGGTTCGTTTTTTGTTGGAACAGGGCGCCTTCAAAGTGGTGATCAATGATTGCCGGCAACTTTACGATCTGGATCAAGAAGTGGCTTTATTTAAAAATAATCCCCGGGTATCCCTGGTTACGGGAGGGCACCCGTCCTCCCTGATCACTGAGAAGACGGGACTTATTGTCAAAAGCCCGGGTGTTTTACCTCATCTCGATATCCTGAAAAAAGCTCAGAATTTTAAAATACCTATAATTTCAGAGATTGAATTGGCATATCATTTTACTAAAGTGCCCATAATAGGCATTACGGGTACCAACGGGAAAACAACCACGACGATGTTAATCTCTGAAATCTTCCAAAGGACCCAAAAACAGCGAGTTTTTACGGCTGGAAATATCGGCAGGCCTCTTACCGATATTGTAATGGAGGCCGGGACCGGGGATATAATCGTAGCAGAATTAAGCAGTTTTCAGCTCGATAGTATTATCAGTTTTCGTCCCCTGATCGCGGTCATATTAAATATTGCGGAAGACCACCTGGATTACCATATTAAAAGAGAAAAGTATGCCGGAGCGAAAGAGAAGATTCTGATTAACCAGACGAGTTCGGATGTGGCCATATTAAATGCTGATGATCCGCTTGTCTCCTCCCTTAAAAACAGGACAGCGGCCGGCCCTTTGTTTTTTAGCCGGAACAGAATTGTGGAGGGATTCTGTATCAGGGAGGGGATGGTGGGCCTGAACAGAGAGGGCCAGTTTGAGCCGCTCTGTCCCCGGGCAGAGATCGCCCTCCCCGGCAATCATAATCTGGAAAATGTACTGGCGGCGGCGGCCGCCGCCTGGGCCGGAGGTGTGGATTTCAACACGATCGGAACCGTCCTGCGTGCTTTTAAAGGGGTGGAACACCGGCTTGAGTGCGTAAAGGTGATAGATGGGGTTACCTTTATAAATGATTCCAAGGGAACCAACCCGGAGGCATCGATCAAGGCTCTGGAAGCTTTTCCCGGAAACGATAAGATTCTTATTGCAGGAGGAAAAGATGAAGATTTAAGTTTTGATAAATTGATCGAGGTTGCCGTTTATAATCACGTTAAATTAATAGTATTATTGGGAGAGACGGCCCATAAAATTAAAGAGGTTGCTCATAAAGCGGGTTTCAAGAATACGCAGACCGTAACCTCATTGGAGGAGGCGGTTGTAAAGGCATGGGAGAATGCCGTTGCCGGAGATATCATTCTTCTCTCCCCTGCCTGTGCCAGTGTGGATATGTTTGCCAATTTTGAGGAAAGGGGCCGGCGTTTCAAAGATCAAGTTAACGCCTTGGAGAGATGAGCAGGAGAGCATCGGTGGCAAGATCCATACGGGAAGAAAAAAAGAGAGATCCCGATTTTACAATCTTTCTGGTAACTCTTATTCTTCTGGGTATCGGGCTGGTGATGGTTTTTAGCGCCAGCTATGTAATTGCCGAGGAGAGCAGAGGAGATCCCTATTATTTTCTGAGACGCCAGATATTCTGGGCACTTCTGGGGATTACGGGGATGTTGTTTTTCTCGCGGTTTGATCATCGCTATCTAAAGCGTCTCTCTCCGGCCATGGTCATTATCAGTTTTGTGATGTTGGCGGCAATATATATACCGGGGGTGGGGGTGGAGATCAATGAGGCCAAACGTTGGATCGGTATCGGTGATTTTCTGACTTTTCAACCCTCCGAATTTACCAAGTTGGCCCTCATCATCTTCACGGCGGCATATCTGAGCAGCAAAAGTATCCGGATGGAGAATTTCTGGTCCAGCAGTTTTATCCCGCTGGCGGTAACAGGGCTCTCTTTTTTATTTATCCTCGGCCAGCCCGACCTGGGCACCGGGTTGATCATCCTCATGGGGATCATCATGATCATCTTTTTAGCCGGGATGCCTTTCAAACAGATTGCCATACTCGCCGGTCTATCGGTTCCGGCTGTTTTCTATCTCATATTCAGTGCTTCTTATCGCCTTAAACGATTGACATCTTTTCTTGATCCCTGGGCAGATCCGTTAAAATCCGGCTACCATATCATTCAATCTCTCTATGCTCTGGGACCGGGGGGTATCTTTGGGGTGGGGCTGGGGAGAAGCAGACAGAAGTTATACTATCTGCCGGAACCCCATAATGATTTTATATTTGCGATCATCGGGGAGGAACTGGGGTTCGTGGGGGCAATAGCGATTATTCTCCTATTTTTCATTCTCGTATGGAGAGGGATGAAGGTGGCGCTTACGGCCACGGATCTTTTTGGGAGCCTGTTAGCCGCGGGGATTACATTTATGATCGGGGCCCAGGCCCTGATAAATATAGGTGTGGTAACTGGTTCTCTGCCGGTTACAGGTTTGAACCTTCCCTTGATCAGTGCCGGAGGAAGTTCGTTGTTTTTCAACCTCTGCAGCATTGGGATTTTGTTGAATATATCCAGACATACCAATCAATAAGGGGAAAAGAAAGGATAAAAATGCGCATTTTGATTTGCGGCGGAGGAACAGGAGGGCATATTTACCCCGGCCTGGCTCTGGCTCGCTACATCCAACAAAACGAGAAGGACCCGGAGATCTTGTTTGTAGGAACAGCCCGGGGGTTGGAAAAGAAAGTTGTGCCGGAGGCCGGGTTTGCTCTGGAAGAAATACCGGTGCGGGCATTTAAAAAGTATCCTCCGGGGGAAACATGGGGAGCAACGGTTGATCTGTGCCGGAGTATCAAACAGTCCCTTGGGATTATCAGGCGCTTCCAACCCGATATCGTTATCGGAACGGGAGGATACGTGGCCGGGCCGGTTGTTCTGGCTTCAAAGATGGGGCGGCGGCCGATCGTCATTCATGAACAGAATGCCATCCCCGGCCGGACCAACAGGATACTGGCTTCCTGGGCAAACAGGGTCTGCATCTCTTTTGAGGATTCACGTAAGCACTTCAAAAACAGACGGGTGATCCTTACGGGGAATCCAAGGGCCGGCGAGGTGGTGGCCCTGTCACGGGAGGAGGGGTTTCAACGGCTCGGCCGCCTGAATCCACAGAAAAAGACGGTTCTGGTCATGGGCGGCAGTCAGGGTGCTTTAAGAATAAATGAGGTCATGGTTGACTTGATCATGAATGGCGGTGGTCTTCCTCCGGGGAGCCAGCTCCTGTATATCACGGGTAATTTATATTATGAACGGGTACGGAAACAATTAAAGGGAGGGTTACTTTCCGGAGTAGTCCTGATGCCCTATCTGAATGATATGCCGTCGGCACTTGCCGTAGCGGATCTGGTCATCAGCAGGGCCGGGGCCACGGCTCTGGCCGAGATAACTGCGCGGGGAGTGCCGGCTTTACTGATTCCATCTCCCAATGTGGCCTATAATCATCAGTATTTCAACGCCCGCCTTCTGGAAAAAGAGGGGGCCGCCCGCATTATCCCGGAGGAAGATTTTACCGCGACCCGGCTGGCGCAAGTGATGAAGGAGCTGTTTGGCACTCCGGGAAGACTGGAGGAGATGGCGCGGAAAAGCAGGGATATGGGGATACCGGATGCCGCCGGGAGGATGTATCGATGCATTCTCGAAGTGATTGGAACAAAGAAATCAGGAGAATAAATGACTACAGAGCAGTTATTGAAATCGATCAATGTAAAATACGAGAAAGATGTACCGATGTCCGGGTACACCTCTTTTCTGGTAGGCGGGAAAGCGGATTATCTGGTCAGCCCCGCCGATATAAATGAAGTAAAGTTGTTGTTGAAGACGGTAAAGTCCGCCGGGATACCTTTTCTGCTTATCGGGAGGGGTACCAATCTGCTCGTTAAAGATGGCGGCCTAAGGGGGGTAGCCATGCAGCTGGGCAGTGCTTTCAACTGTTTCCGGGTAGAGGGGGCCGAGGTGGTGGCCGGTGCCGCTACGCCTCTGCCGTATATAGCCCGGAAAACGGCGGAGGGCGGGCTCTCCGGCCTTGAGTTTGCATCAGGTATTCCCGGCACTGCAGGGGGCGGAATAATCATGAATGCGGGGGCGTTCGGCGGCATGGTTGGAGATCTTGTAAAGGAGCTAACTTTTATAAATATTGATGGCGAGGTCAGGCGGATCAAGCAGGAAGAGATTGTTTTCGGCTATCGTTGGAGCAGTCTCCGGGGAACCGGAGGGGTGATCACCGATTGTCGGTTAACACTCAAGGAAGATTACCCCGGGACGATCATGGAGCGCATGCATGAAATGGTTAAAATCCGGAGGCAGAGACAGCCCCATCTACCCAGTGCCGGCAGTGTATTTAAAAATCATCCGGATATTCCCGCCGGGAAGCTGATCGAGACAGCAGGAGGAAAAGGTCTGCAAGTGGGAGGCGCCCGGGTTTCGGAAAAACATGCAAATTTTATTGTAAATACAGGTGGGGCCACCGCTAAAGATATCCTGGATCTTATTTATCTGGTTCAGGAGAGGGTAATGAAGACTCATGGTATTGGTTTAAAACTTGAAATCCAGATAATTGGTGAAGATTGAGATCAAGGAATATTTTCGCCGTTAAAAGTGGACAAGCCTCATGCTTCATCAGGGACAAAAATAATGGTAAAAAAATAAAATATTAAAGGATAATTAATATTATTGTTGAATCTAATTTAATATATGGAAAAGCAGGTAGGAGGTATAGGCTTGAGACAGAAAGAAATTATTGTAGGAATGGATGTAGGAACATCGCATATACGCGTAATTGTCGGAGAGCATCGTTCCGATGGAACCATAAATATAATCGGCGTCGGCTTGAGCCCTTCCGAAGGAATAAGAAAGGGTTTTGTCGTTGATCAGGACAAGACCATTGATTCAATAAGTCGGGCAGTTGAGGAAGCGGAGAGAATGGCCGGGATCAAAATAGAGTCCGCCTTTATCAGTCTGGTAGGCTTGAATGTTCAGCTGCTCAAAAGCCGAGGTGTGGCGACGATAACTTCGGAGGATAGGGAGATACGTCCTCAGGATGTGGAGAGAGCATTGGAAAATACCAAGGTAGCCCTCCCTTCTGAACGGGAGATCGTCGAGGTAATCGCACATGAATATATCGTAGATGGGTATGACGGTATCAAAGATCCGGTGGGCATGTTGGGAGTACGGCTTGAAGTTGATGCCATGATCGTGACCACCTCAACGACATGTTTGCAAAACTTGATCAGGTGTATCAAGAGGGCGGGTATTGAAATAGAAGGGATCGTATTGCAGTCTTTTGCCAACGGAGAAATCACGCTTACCAAGGACGAGAAGGAATTGGGAGTATTTATTATTGATATCGGAGGGGGAACAACAGAGATTGCCTTCTTCAAGAACGGGATTCTGCAAGATCTCTCCGTGCTGCCTATCGGCGGTAATCATATTACCAATGATCTTTCCGTGGGCTTACATACCAGTTATTATGCCGCCGAAAATTTAAAAGTAGAATATGGTTGTGCTCTTCAGACAGCCGCAGATACACAGGAGAAGATAGAGATTATTACAGTCGGGGGCAAGGAGAAAGTTAAAGTATCCGCGAAAGATCTGGCCCTCTACATCGGTCCCCGGGTGCAGGAAATTCTCCAGTTTGCGCGGGAAGAGATGTTCAAGATGGCCGGAAGCGATGCCCTGTCATCGGGAGTGGTGCTAACCGGCGGAGTTTCATTGATGGAAGGTTTATCCGAGATAGCTGAAAGCATCATCGGTACGACCATTAGAATCGGAGAACCACAGCTGGTTGGTGTCCAGAGTCCCATTTATACCACCGCCGTGGGCATCATTTATTATGTAATCCATAATATCGGCGTGGGGGTAAGTTATTCTGAAAAGAAAGAATCGGCCAAATCATTCAATTTTTTTGCGAGACTCTGGAGACAGATTCAGAGTTGGTTCAACGAATTCTTTGAATAATTGAATTACATAAGGGGGTTAATTGAGTGATTGATTTTGATATCGAGATGGAACATTTCGCAACCATTAAGGTTATCGGTGTAGGCGGAGGCGGAAGCAACGCTGTAAACCGTATGATTGGGGCGGGGCTTAAAGGGGTGGATTTCCTCGCGGTTAACACCGATGCACAGGCTCTGTTTCTGACCAAGGCAAGTACAAAAATACAGATTGGAGAGGAACTTACTAAAGGGCTGGGTGCAGGTGCCAATCCTGAAATCGGGAGGCAGGCGGCCGAAGAGAGCCAGGACCAAATCCGTGAGGCGCTTCAAGGTGCCGATATGATTTTCATCACCGCCGGAATGGGGGGAGGAACCGGAACCGGTGGGGCCCCGGTTATTGCCGAAATTGCAAAAGAACTGGGTGCATTAACGGTCGGAGTGGTTACCAAACCTTTTCCCTTTGAGCTTCGCAAACGTCATGAACAGGCTGAAGAAGGAATCAAAAGGTTGAAGGAGAAGGTTGATTCGCTCATCGTCATCCCCAACGAGCGGTTATTACAAATTGTAGAGAAGAAAACCCCCATACTGGAAGCATTCCGTATGGTTGACGATGTATTGCGACAGGGGGTACAGGGTATCTCCGACCTGATCGCCGTTCCGGGGATCATTAATCTTGATTTTGCCGATGTTAAAACCATAATGTCGGAAACAGGCACGGCCCTGATGGGCGTGGGGGTCTCCAGCAGTGAAAATCGTGCCGTTGATGCAGCTCAAAATGCGATTACCAGCCCTTTGTTGGAAACTTCCATTGAGGGAGCAAGAGGGATCCTGATCAACATTACCGGAGGAAAGGATCTGGGATTGTACGAGATTACGGAGGCTTCAAATATTATTTCCAAACAGGCCGACCAGCATGCGAATATTATTTTTGGTGCGGTGATCGATGAGACGATGGAAGACAAGATCAGAGTCACCGTTATTGCCACAGGATTCGATCAGAAGAATGCGCACCAGAATGTGGTTGAAGCCGACTTCGGGAAGGCCAGATTTGCAGACGGAAGTGATATAGATACACCGGCATTTATACGCCATCAGAAAAAAGACGAGTAAGTCCTGTTATCCAAAAGTATGGAAAGAAAAAATCCTCAATAAAAGGCTAATTAAAGCCTTTTATTTTTTTTTAACAATTCCACAGTATGACAAATTATGTATCTGGCTTCATGTATAATCAAGCATACCCGATTATTCAATGTCATAAAAATAATTAATTACATTAATCTTTCAAGGGAGAACAAGGTGTACCTTGACTTACTGATCATCGTTAATCTAGGTATGGATTATTTTTTGTTGTATATGGTGGGCAGATTGACTCACCGTAAGCCGGCGCCTTTTAAACTGCTCCTGGGAGCACTGGGAGGCGTGCTGCCGGCAGTCTGCCTTTCAATGTTCCCCGTTTCGAACACTTTGTGGATATTAACCGTCCTGATCACGCCATATATTATGATCGGACTTGCCTATTTCCCCCTCAAGGGAAGGGAATATTTTCTCATGGGCGGCCTCATGTTTTTGTTTGCTTTTATCCTATGCGGCTGCATCTCTGTTCTGCTTAATCTGCAGGTAATCAATACGGCTGTGGACGAACCCCTGTTTCTGCTCTATTTGTTGATGATCGGCTTTATAATCAGCAGCATAATCTCTTTTTTCCAACCTTATCTGGAAGAGCGGAAATGGCAGGGCTTTATGCATACACGGGTACAAGTCTGTATGGATGATAAGAAGCAGACCATTGAAGCCTATTTGGATACCGGAAATCGGGTCAGAGAACCGTTTTCCAGAAAGCCGGTTATAATTGTAAATCATCAGAGTCTCCAAAAAATAATTCCCTGTGACATCTATAAATTGATGAACAACAATTTTGATTCGGTAAGAGTAATGGAGAGCATCTCCGATCCGGGCTTAAGCCTTCGTTTTTATCTCATACCATTTACGGGGCTGGACGGGGGAACAGAACTCCTGCTCGGGTTCCGGCCCGACCACATCAGAATAATGCGGGGCCGGCAGAGCTGGGAGATCGGCACACAGGTGGCTATCGGCATCTATAAGCATGATTTCAACAAGTCCGGGGAATTTGAAGCGTTAATTCCACCGGAAGTATTACAGCTTGTCAGTTAATTCATTAATCTGAAAGGGTGATTGTAATGTACAGATATTTAAATCGACTCCGCTCCAAAGTGAGATTATTTGTTTTTCGCTTTCTCCCCTGGGAAAAGCTCAAACATTACCGCTATCTTTTTTATGTAAGTAATAGTGAAACATTGCCTCCACCCTTGAGTCATGAGGAAGAAGATGATCTGTTGAAAAAACTAAAAAGTGGAGATTATACGGTCAGAACAACCCTGATTGAACGTAATCTGCGCTTGGTTGTTTATATTGCCCGCAAATTTGAAAATACGGGCGTGAACATCGACGACCTTGCTTCCATTGGTACAATCGGCCTCATCAAGGCCGTGAATACGTTTGACCCCCACAAGAACATTAAATTGGCCACTTATGCTTCCAAGTGCATCGAAAATGAAATACTCATGTTCCTCAGACGTAATCACAAGGTTCGCCTGGAAGTTTCATTCGATGAGCCGTTAAACGTTGATTGGGATGGAAACGAGCTTCTTCTCTCTGATATTTTAGGTACCGAGGGGGACCTGATCATCAAAAATATAGAGCAGGAGATCGAGAAGAAATTGCTTTATCTGGCCATCGAGAAACTAACTCACCGTGAAAAGAGGATCATGGAGCTGAGATTTGGGCTGGAGGGAGAGGCTGAAAAAACACAGAAAGAGGTTGCCGAAATGCTGGGCATCTCGCAATCCTATATATCTCGCCTGGAAAAAAGAATCATCAAAAGATTGCAGAAGGAGATAAAAAAAATGGAATAGAAAACTTTTGCACCGCTGCAGTATAAAAAAGGGAGGGCAGGAAATACTTTATTTAACCCCTTAATTGCATCACGGAGGTAATTGTTTTGAACAAGGTAGAGATATGCGGTGTCAATACTTCCAAACTTCCGGTCCTTCCCAATCACAAGATGACCGAGCTCTTCAAGCGTATGCTTGATAATGAACCCGACGCCAGGGAGGCGCTGATCAAAGGAAATTTGAGATTGGTATTATCGGTAATCCAGAGGTTCAACAACCGGGGAGAAAATGTAGACGATCTGTTTCAGGTGGGATGTATCGGACTGATCAAAGCCATCGATAATTTCGATTTAAGTAAGAACGTTAAATTTTCTACCTACGCGGTGCCGATGATTATCGGGGAGATCAGAAGGTATCTCCGGGACAACAATCCGATCCGGGTGAGCCGTTCGCTGCGTGATATCGCTTACCGGGTTTTGCAGATCAGGGACAAACTTGCAAATCGATTATCACGGGAACCTTCCATCGGAGAGATAGCCAGTGAACTTGATCTGCCCAGGGAAGATATTGTATTCGCCCTCGATGCAATTCAGGAGCCGATATCGCTGTTTGAGCCGATATATTATGACGGAGGAGATCCCATCTTTGTCATGGATCAGGTCAGCGATGAAAAATGTGTAGATGACAGGTGGCTCGTCAATCTGGCCATCAAAGAGGCGTTGACCAAACTCAATGAAAGAGAGAAATTGATTCTAACCATGCGGTTTTACAAGGGGAAGACGCAGATGGAGGTGGCCGATGAGATCGGTATCTCGCAGGCCCAGGTATCACGATTGGAAAAAGCGGCTCTGGTATATTTAAGAAAACAGATCCAGTAAATATCAAACCATGAACCAGCAAGGTAATTGACGGTCTGAATTGACAGAAAATTGTGGCCGGGCCAGGCTTTTGTCTTCCAACGCCTGCCGCCGCCGGAGAGGAGGAAGATGATGATAAAGATATCGGAGTTGAGAAACCGTGACGTGGTCAATGTAAATGACGGACGACGTCTGGGAATAATCATGGATCTTGATATCGATCTCCAAAAAGGAGTGGTAAATTCCATTATCGTTCCATCGCAGAAGGGGTTTTGGGGTAGACTATCAGGCTCCAAGGATCATATTATTTCCTGGAGCAAGATTGTCAGAATCGGCGTAGATACGATCCTGGTGGACTATCCACGGGAGATTTTATAGTTAAAAAAAAATAACAAAATACGAAAAATAATGGCTTTACATCCTATATGTTGTGTATTATAATCATGGTTACAACAACATGTAGGGAAGGAGGGTTATAAATAGATGAAATGTCCCTTTTGCGGAGAGTTGGAAAGCAGGGTGGCAGACTCCCGAATGATCGAGGAAGGGACAGCGATTAAACGACGCCGTGAATGCACCGCCTGTGAAAAAAGGTTTAATACGATGGAAAAAGTTGAAGAAAACCCGATCATGGTCATCAAAAGAGATGGGCGTCGTGAAGTATTTGATGGGAACAAGATTCTTACCGGCTTGCTAAGAGCCAGTGAAAAAAGAAATGTACCTCTAGGTGTACTGCAAGGTTTGGTTGAGGAACTTGAGCAGGAACTTCGTGTTACCTACACGCATGAGGTTGATGCCGATCAGATCGGTGATATACTACTCAATAAATTGCGAAAGATAGACGAGGTTACTTATGTACGTTTTGCTTCAGTATTTCATCAATTTCAGGATATTGATACATTCAAAAAAGAATTGGAAAAAATGATTAAAATGAGGGAAACCGATTAAACGGGAGGATATCCGTATGGCAAAGGCGTTTATATATTCAGTTAAAGAGGAATCAAGGGGAAAAAAGGAGCCTGTTTTTGCCGAGATCAGAAAAAGAGACGGCCGCATTGTATCCTTTGAACCGGAGAAGATAACCGAGGCCATCTTCAAGGCCGCCAGTGCGGTTGGCGGTCAAGATCGCAGTATCGCTGAAAACCTGACCTTGAATGTGATAAAATCATTGAAAGAAGAAGAAAGATTTAAAGGTATTATACCTGCTGTTGAGGATGTTCAGGATGCTGTGGAGAAAGTTTTAATTGAAAATGGGCATGCCCGTACAGCCAAGGCTTACATTCTGTATCGGGCCAAAAGAACCCGTATCCGTGATGCCAAATCGGAGTTGATGGATGCGGTTAAAGAAATTTTGGTGGAAACCAGCCGCGAGAACGCTAATATAAGTAACTCTCCATCGGCCAAGATGCTGCAGATCGGCAGTGCGGCCAGCAAGAAATACTATCTCAGCAACCTTCTGCCCGGAGAATTCTCACGGGCGCATATAGAGGGTAGTATCCATATTCACGACCTTGATTATTACAGCAAAACCTTGAATTGCCTGCAGATCGATTTAACGCATCTGCTCAAAAAGGGGTTTAATACCGGTTATGGTTATATACGTCCCCCCAAGAGGATTGCTTCGGCGGCGGCCCAAGCGGCAATTATCTTGCAGAGCAACCAGAATGATATGTTTGGCGGCCAGAGTTTTCCCCACTTTGACAAGAGTATGGGTGAGGTGATCCGAAATCTGGAAGGAGGGGTCGAATATGAGGAGATTTATCAGGCCATGGAGGGGCTGGTCTATAATCTGAACACCATGCATAGCCGTGCCGGTGCCCAGGTTCCGTTCTCTTCTTTAAATTTCGGTACGGACATTACTCCGGAAGGCAGAAGCATCACCAAGGCCGTACTCGAGGCTTTCTATGCAGGGTTGGGAAACGGAGAGAGTCCGATCTTCCCCAACCTGGTGTTCCGGCTTAAAAAAGGGATAAACCTTGACCCCGAAGATCCCAATTACGATCTTTTTCAGTTGGCCATCAAGGTGGCTTCCCGGCGCTTAAGTCCGACTTTCAGTTTTATGGATGCATCGTTTAACCACAAATACGGTGATGAGGTTTCATATATGGGGTGCCGTACCCGGGTGATCGCCAACCGGCATGGCCCCGAGGTATCTGCCGGCAGAGGCAATATCGCTCCGGTGACCATCAATCTCCCGAAGTTGGCTTTAAACAGCAGGGGAGAGTTCAAGCAGTTTGTGGATGAACTCAACCGTGTTATGCGCCTGGCGGCAAGTCAGCTGCTTCACAGGTTTGAAGTTCTTTCCCGGCTGCGGCTTAAAGATCTGCCGTTCTTGATGGGACAGCATCTGTACATCGGTGCTGAAAATCTCGGCCCCGAGGATTTTGTCGGCGCGGCCATCAAAAACGGAACGTTGGCCATCGGCTTCATCGGGCTTGCCGAGGCATTGATGGCCCTGATAGGGCGGCATCACGGGGAAGATAGTGAAGCCCGGGAGTTGGGGCTGGCGATTGTAGAGCAGATGCGCCGCAACGTGGATGCGTTTGCAGAAGAGTATGATCTTAACTTTGTCCTCTATGCCACTCCTGCGGAAGGGCTGGCGGGTCGTTTTGTTTCTATAGATCGGGAAAAATACGGCATTATTCCCGGGGTTACGGATAAAGGCTACTATACCAATTCGTTTCACATACCGGTCAATTATGCCACCTCCCTTTTTGATAAGATATCGATTGAGGCCGATTATCATCGCCTGTGTAATTCCGGGCACATTACCTATGTTGAGCTCGATTCGCCGCCGGAACACAATCACGCAGCCATGGAAAAAATTATCCGGCATATGGCCGATGCGGACGTGGGGTATGGAGGGGTTAATTATCCCGTAGATGAGTGCAGAGGGTGTTCTTACAGTGGTTTGATCCCCGAAGAATGTCCCTCGTGCGGCAGTTCCGATATCAGAAGGATCAGACGTATCACGGGGTATCTATCCACGGAAGACCGCTTTAATGAGGCCAAGATATCTGAATTAAAGGATAGAAAACCCCATATTTACTAGGGGAAAAGGATGAAATTACGTATTGCGGGAATTAAGAAAGAGAGTCTGGTTGACGGGCCGGGCATATGTTATGTGATCTTTGTACAGGGTTGCAAGCATAATTGCCCGGGTTGTCACAATCCGGAAGCGCAATCCTTCGATGGCGGAGTGGAGATATGCATCACCGATATTTTCAAGGAGATCGCCTCTTTGAAGGGAACAGATGCCGTGGTATTCAGCGGGGGAGAGCCTTTTCTGCAGGCCGAGGCTCTCTCCTGTTTAGGGGAGAAGATTCAGGGCCTTGGCTTGAAAGTAATCACTTATACCGGGTTTATTTTTGAGCAGTTGATTGAAGATTCACCGCAACGGGATATTTATCGAAAATTGTTGGAGGTTACAGATATTCTCATCGATGGTCCTTACATTGAAGAGCAGAGAGATCTCGGGCTGGTCTTTCGAGGGTCAGGAAATCAAAGAATCATCGATGTTAAACCCTCAATGAAGTTTAAAAAAGTGGTGATTAGATCGGATCGGTATCTATAAAGCGGTTATCCTTCCTTCATCCTTAGGGGCGTGATTTTATCAGCAACTATGTTTTAGATCATCGGGGGGAGCTCTATTTCCTTCAGCCACCGCTGGGGTCAAGAATAGATAAAATTGAAGCCGGTTATTCAACCCGTTGCGGAGGCGTCAGCAGCGGACCTTACTCTTCACTTAACCTGGCTTATCATACCGGTGATCGGATATCAGCCGTCCGGGAAAATCGGCGTCGTTTTCTTTCCATATGGGGTCTCTCCCCTCATCACCTTGTTGCCGGAAATCAGATTCACGGTACAGGTATACATCGGGTTGTGGAAAACGATCGCGGAAGGGGAAGCCGCAAAGGGACGGCCATACCCCGGTGCGATGCATTGATTACTGATGTAGCCGGTGTTATTCTAACCGCTTTCTCCGCCGACTGCCTGATCATCTATCTGGTCAGTCCTCGGAGGAGGGTCATTGCCCTGGCCCATGCCGGTTGGCGGGGAGTGTTGCAGGGCATGGTCAAAAAAGTGATTGCCGCCCTGATAAGCGGATATGGAGGGTGCCCTGATGAACTACTGGCCTGGGTCAGCCCGTGTATCTGCCGTAATTGCTTTGAGGTTTCGCCGGAGGTAGCCGCCCTGTTTCTGGATCAGGGGTGGGATGATCCTTTATTTTGTAACCGGAATACGACCACCGGAAAATATATTTTAGATCTAAGAGAGATCGTGAGGCGACAACTCATCATTGGCGGATTACATGATCGCCATATCGAGATAGCGAAGATATGCACATCGTGCCATCCCGATTTGTTTTATTCTTATCGGCGTGAAGGAGAAAAAACAGGCAGGATGATGGGATTTATCACCTTAAATGAGTAAAAGGATCAATAGAATGACTCGAAATCAGGACCGAAACTTGAGTGTGGTAACCGGTGGAGGGAAGAAAAATAAACCGGGTCGGGACAAGATAATTTATTTTGTTGTTCTCGGCATATTGCTACTTTTATTTATTCAGGTTGGTTACCAGTGGGCGAATTCGTGGCTTTATTTTCGGCGTGTTCAAATTGCGGTTGCCGAGGAAGGGACCATGGATTCTCTTGTCAACGTTAGCGGGGTTATCACGCGGGATGAAACAGTTGTAACTTCACCTGTAACGGGCTTTGTTCTGGGGAAGATTCCGGAAGGCGAACGTGTCCCCGTCGGCGGCGAGGTGGTAACAGTTTTACCCGATTATTACGAGCAGGATGATAATGATGAACCGGGTGATAATCAGAACGCTTTTCAGTTTTATTATCAGAAGTTTAAAACATGGTTCGAGAGCTTATTTGCGACCAATGATCGGACCAAAAATGGAAAGAACGATGAGATCGATGCCGCGCCCGATCCCAAAGGATATGAAAGTGTTTCCATTAGATCCCCCCGGGCCGGAGTTGTCTCTTACAGTATTGATGGATGGGAAGAAAAATATCTTCCCGATTACCCCTATGACCTTCTGGCGGAGGGACATGAGGTTCCGGAGCAGGATATTCCGGAAAAAAGGGAGTATGTGGCCGAGGGGGAGCCCCTTTTCAAGCTCGTCAACAACTGGGAGTGGTTTTTCAGTTTTGCTCTGGGGCGCAAGGAAGGGGAAATTATGGCCAATCGGAAGAATGTGGATATCACCTTTTCATTTTTCCCGCATGAGCCGATCAGAGCCCGGCTGGTGGATATACAAATGGAACCCGAGGCTGAAAAAGTCTTTCTTACCTATAAAATTTCCCGGCAGATTCCCGGGTTCACTCGTTACCGCTGGGCGGAGGCTGAAATCAGTTATCATACTTATGAGGGGATCAAGATCCCTCGCAGTGCAATAATTGATGAGGAAGGGGCGACCGGGGTTTTTCTTAATGATAAAGGGATTGTGGTTTATTATCCGGTAAATATTATCTATGAGGCTGATTATGACGTTATTGTAGACGGTATTCCTCCTAACAGTATCGTTATTATCCGCCCCGATCTGGTCAACGAAGGGCAGAGGTTGGAGTAAGAAAGATGTACGGAGGTTTTTGAATGCTAAACAGAAGGTTAAGTGAGATAAGATCCAGAATCAATGCGGCGGCTTTGAAAGGCGGCTACAATCCGGAAGAGGTACAGATTGTAGCCGTAACCAAAACCGTGCCTGCAGAAAAGATAGCAGAGGTTCTAGATCTGGGTATCAACAATTGTGGAGAAAATCGTCTTCAGGAGGCTGAGCCAAAGATAAAACGTCTCCCCCGTGAGATCAGGTGGCATTTTTTGGGGCATCTTCAGACCAACAAGGTGAAGCAGGTGATCAATCTGTTTTCCCTGATACATTCTCTTGACAGCCTGAGACTGGCTCGGGCCATGGAAAAGAGAGCCGCACAGTCAGGTGTTGATGTGCCGGTATTGATCCAGGTCAATGCCACTGGTGAAAAGGGCAAATACGGTTTCCATCCTCAGGAGGTCGAAGATTTTATCATGGAGATCAGGGGGGGCGGAATAAAGGTTATGGGTCTGATGACCATGGCTCCTTTTTTTGATAATGCCGAGGAGGCCAGACCGATTTTCCGCCAGGTACGGGAGCTAAAAGAGAAGATCGGAATTCCGGGAATTGAATTAAAATATCTGTCCATGGGGATGACCAATGATTTTCATATCGCCGTCGAGGAAGGCGCAAATATGGTGCGGATCGGCACGGCCCTATTTGGAGCCCGCTGAACATTATCCGGAGGAGGTATTTTGAAATTCCAGTAAAGAATACCCTTGTTCTGCTGATCAATATTTATTCTTACATTATTCTGGGGCGGATAATCCTTTCCTTTCTGGTGAGCGGTCAAGGTTTCGGCAGAAGTGAATTTATTGATAACCTGTATCGTTTTTTATGGAAAATTACCGAGCCTCTTTTTAAACCGCTAAGGGGGTTGCTCCCTTCTTTGCGGGCGGGCGGCGGGGTTCAACTTGATTTCTCTCCCGTAATCGCTTTGTTATTAATCTATCTGGTTCGCTTTATCATCGAAACCTGGATCCATTTTTAGGGTGATACTACCTCGACCTGCAGGCTGCACTTTTTCGGGAAAACGGAATTAATAGCCGTAAATAAGGTCCCGGTATAGAAGGAGCGATGGTCTTTTGTCACTAGATCAAATTTTATCCCGTTACAGTGAAGAGAATGACCGGAGATGGGTTAAATATCTGATGGAGGAGGTCAGAAAGCTGCATGAGGATAAGAAGGTATGGATATCCGGTTTTTTAACTCCCTATCGGCGGCAGATGACGGAAGAAGTATTTTGGCACCATCCGGGCATACGTTACAGTGCATACGGCGGATATCCCGAAGCCAGGAGGGTGCGGGTTAAGGCATGGCCGGCCGGGGGAAACGATGCCGAGCTACCTCCGGTGGTTCTGTTATCCCTCACCGGTGATTTTTCCCCGGATGACAAATTTGAATATGAGCTTTTGCAATCTCTTTATGCCGCCGGAGCAGAAGAAGATATGATCGGTGATTTTCTGCGGGATGAGGAGGAGCAAGGGGCCGGGGTATTTGTTACCGAAGAGATCTCATCAACGCTAATTACCCGTTTAAACAGGGTCGGTTCGGAAAAAGTGAAGGTGGAGAGACTTACGGAATTCCAACCCCTTCTTATAAATAGTTTTGACCGCCCAGGTTTCAAAATCATCAAAGGTACTGTTGCCTCCATGAGACTTGATGCGGTTATCAGTCTGGCTCTGGGGATCTCCAGAGCACGAGCGGTCAACACCATAAAAGAAGGCCTGGTTCAAGTAAACTGGAAGATCGAATCAAGCCCTTCTTCCCAACTGAAAGAGAAGGATATGATCATGATCGGCCGAAGAGGGACCTTCATCATTGAATCGTTGCCGGGTAAGAGCCGAAAGGGAAGATGTTATATTATTCTAAAAAAATTTTATAGTTAAATGGAAGGATTAGAATTCCTGTATGTCGAATAATTAATTAATTTAAGAAGGGATGAGGTATGATATGGCTTTAGAAGTACATGATATCCATAACCGAGAATTTGAACGGGCATTCAGAGGATATAACATGGATGATGTTGATGAATTCCTTGAGACCATAGCTCTGGAATACGATGGTATTTTGCAGGAGAATAATGTCCTGCGTGAGCAGTTAAATAAATTGAACGAAGAGCGCAAATATTATCAGCAGATCGAAGAAAATGCCAAGAAAGATACCCTCGAGGCAAAGGAGAACGCAGAAAAATTTAAATTGAATGTTCAGGAGGAGATCCACCAGATTCGTGAAGAAGGGGAAAGGGAGATCGAGCGCCTCAATCAGGAAAATCTGTTGTTGCAACGTGAAAATGAAGACTTGCGTGCCCAGGTTCATAATCTTACCAAAGAAAGTAAAGGGCTTGATAAGATCGAGGAGACAATCCAGATTGCAGTAGCCCGGTCACAGGAAGCGGCGGAAGAAATTCTGGCCGATGCAAGGCAGGAAGCGGAAGTAATCAGACAGGATGCAGAAAGAATTAAGCGAGAAGCGGAAGAGATTAAACGGGAATCAGAGATGGAAGCGCAACGTGTCAACAATGAATATGAAGCGTTGCTACAGGAGAACAATCAGTTGCAGGATGAAATCGCTCATCTTTCCGATAAGATAAAAAATTACGAGAAACTGGAAGAAACAGTACATAATGCGATTCTGGTGGCGCAGGAAGCGGCGGATGATGTCAAGCAGAACGCCAAGAGGGAATCGGAATTGATCCGCAAGGAGGCGGAGAGGGAAGCACAGCGAATTATCGAGGATTCCCGTTATCAGGCCAGCCGTATATTGGCCGAGCATGAGGATCTGCACAAACAGGTCCAGGTCTTTAAAATGCGCTTTCGCTCTTTTATAGAAGCGCAGTTATCTACGCTGGAGATGGAAGATTGGTCCGATTCTTTATCCATCCCGCAGAGCGAAGAATAAATGGTTCGGGATATCGTCAATAATAATAGTATATGATTTAATAACGATGAACAGGGCAGTAGAAGACACTGATTTGTACAGAGAAGCGGGACGGGTGAGAACCGTTGAAATCTTGTCTTTTGAAAATCTCCTGGGAGTTTCGGGTGCGAAAATCTTCTTGTTGTTACAGGGGAGAAGAGTAGTGCCGGACGGTTAACCTCGTTAAAGGTTATTTAAAGGGGTCGTTTGTTAACGGCTACAAGGGTGGTACCGCGGGAAATAATCTCGTCCCTGACTGGAGAGGGATGGGATTTTTTATATGGTATAAATGGTATAAATTTATAATCATTAAAAAAAGGAGAATAAATAATGAACTACAATAAAACCCTGAACTTACCACGGACGGATTTTGCCATGCGCGCAGATCTTCCGCGTAAAGAGCCCGGCATTCTGAAGTTTTGGGAAGACATAGATATCTACCGGCTGGTGCGTGAACATAGAAAAGGGGCGCCGTTGTTTATTCTGCATGATGGTCCCCCATATGCCAACGAGAAGATACACATGGGGACTGCTCTCAATAAAGTTTTAAAGGACATCATCATAAAATATTCCACGATGAAAGGGATGGATTCTCCTTATGTTCCCGGCTGGGATACCCACGGGCTGCCGATCGAACTTCAGGTCATCAGACAGAAAAAAATAAGGAGAGATGAACTCCCTCCCCTTGAGTTTAGAAAGCTCTGCAGGGATTATGCCCTGGAATACCTGGATGTCCAGCGGGAGCAGTTCTATCGTTTGGGGGTCAGGGGAGACTGGGGAAACCCCTATATCACGCTTGACCCTTACTTTGAGGCTAAACAGATCGAAGTATTCGGCACAATGGCCAAAAAAGGTTTTATATATAAAGGGCTGAAACCTGTTTACTGGTGCCCTGATTGTGAGACAGCGCTGGCTGAAGCGGAGATAGAGTATGAAGATGACAGATCCCATTCCATATATGTAAAATTTCCGGTATCCGCCGCCTCCCAAAATAGAATAACCGCTGATCCCCGGCCGATATTCTGTCTGATCTGGACTACAACCCCCTGGACCATCCCGGCCAATCTGGCTATTGCGCTTAATCCCGGGTTGGATTATGTGGTGGCTGATGCAGGCGATGAGCTCTATATTTTGGCCGAAGGTCTGTGGATGGATGTATTGCAGGCCTTGGAACAGGAGTGGACTGTTTTGAAAAGGTTCAAGGGCTCGGAACTTGAAGGGATAAAGTGTATTCACCCACTTTTTCAACGGGAGTCTCCTCTGGTAATGTCCGCCGAATTTGTCACCCTTGAACAAGGTACCGGCCTGGTTCATATTGCTCCCGGGCACGGGCTGGAGGACTACGAGATAGGTGTTAACTACGGGTTGGAGATCTTGAGTCCTATCGATGACCGCGGTTACTATACCGACGAAGCCGGGAAATTCGCGGGGCTTCGTTATGATCAGGGAAACGCGGAAGTTTTAAATACTCTGGCTCGGGAAGGATCTTTGTTAAAATCGGTTACGATACAACATCAGTATCCCCACTGCTGGCGATGCAAGAAGCCGGTTATCTTCCGGGCTACCGAACAATGGTTTGCCTCCATCAAAGGTTTTCGGAAGGAAGCTCTTCAGGCCATTCAGAAGGTGAACTGGTATCCCCAATGGGGCGAGGAACGGATCTACAATATGGTCAATGACCGCCAGGACTGGTGTATCTCCCGACAGCGGATCTGGGGGGTGCCCATCCCCATTTTTTATTGCCAATCATGTGCCGAACCGATAATTAATGATCAGACCATCGGTGCGGTGCAATCTTTATTTGCAAAAGAGGGATCGGACGCCTGGTTTATATATGATGCCGAACAGATTCTGCCCCCGGGTACCGTATGCGGAAAATGCGGAAAGAAAGAATTCCGGAAAGAGAAAGATATCATGGATGTATGGTTTGACTCGGGTTCCAGCCATATAGCTGTCTGTGAGAACCACAAAGACCTGCGCTGGCCGGCCGATCTCTATCTGGAGGGAAGCGATCAGTACCGCGGCTGGTTTCAGTCCTCGCTGCTGACCTCGGTGGCCGTAAAAGGAGAGCCGCCGTACCGGGCTATTATCAGCCACGGATGGGTTGTTGACGGCGAAGGTAAAAAGATGTCCAAATCACTGGGCAATGTAATTTCTCCGGATGAAATTATTAAAGATTATGGCGCCGATATTCTAAGATTGTGGGTCTCTTCCGCCGATTTTACCAAAGATGTTCATCTATCGGGTGATATTCTCAAGCAGCTGGTCGAGGTTTACCGCAAGATTCGTAATACCTCCCGGTTTCTGCTGGGAAATCTTTTTGATTTTGAACTGACGGCAGCGGGCATCCCTTACGACCGGTTGGATGAGCTTGATCGCTGGGTACTGGCCAGAATGCAGATATTAATTCAAAAAGTGACCCGTGCTTACGAGGAATATGAGTATCACCAGGTATTTCACGCCATCCATAATTTCTGCGTAGTGGATATGAGTAACTTTTATCTGAATATAAATAAAGATAAATTATATTGTTCTCATCCTCATTCCATTTCCAGAAAGGCTACCCAGGAGGTGATGTTCTATATCCTGAAGCAGTTAAGTTTACTCATCTCTCCCATCCTGACATTTACGGCCGAGGAGCTATGGCAGTGTATGCCGGGACAGGTAGAGAAAAGTATTCAGCTGGCAAACTGGCCATCTGTGGAAGAACGATATTTAGATCAAGGGTTGCTGGAGAGGTGGGAGCATCTGCTTGAAGCAAGGAATGAGGTTTTACGTGCACTGGAGTTGGCTCGCAACCGGAAGGAGATCAGAGATACTCTTGAAGCGGAAATAATATTATGGGGAGAAGATGAGATATACACGGGGCTTCTGCCTTTCAAGGATGATCTGGCCAACCTCCTGATCGTATCGGATTTTGATCTGAGGAAGGGCATGGAGACAATACCGGAAGAAGCTTGGCGCAGCGACAGGCTGCCCCTGGCCGTAAAGGTGGTGAAAAGCAATAACAAGAAATGTTTGCGCTGTTGGGCTTTCCGCGATACTGTCGGGGAGAAGGGGATATGTTCCCGTTGTGAAGACGTGGTGATGAAACTGGCGGTAAAAGAGTAAGTATGTTTTTTGATGTTTTGTACAAAATATTAAGGAGATCGGCGGGATGGATGAAACACGGTTAGATCCGGAAGAAAGAGAAAATACAGAGTTGCCGGTGCAACAAACATTGATCAGCCGTATCCAAAAACTTTCTCAGGATATTGAAAGGTTAAACATGGCCGAATATATCAGTCTGATAAATGATCCCGGAAGGTTTATGAAGATCAATTTTGCAGCCGGCCTGGCCAGAGGGCTGGGGTTTGCCCTCGGGGCCACTTTCTTCGCTGCTCTGGTAATTTATATCCTGCAGCGTATGATGGTGTTGAACCTGCCTCTGATCGGAGATTTCATTGCCGATCTGGTCAAAATCGTTCAGGAACATTTATAATCATGAATTAGTTGAAGGCAATGACAAAAGACATGCTGGACAAAGAAGCCATAAAAGAGTATTTAATTAAAGAGAAGCAAAGATTGCAGGATCAACTATATGCAGAGGAGGGGATAGGCAGGAGTATCTCTCTGCGCGA
>MTKW01005545.1_pt1 | contig 29315 bp, 24 predicted proteins | sample 1042761 | NCBI WGS metagenome assembly MTKW01 (sample SAMN06205366, study PRJNA360243) | anaerobic digester metagenome | biome: Wastewater treatment plant; feature: Anaerobic digester sludge; material: sludge; isolation source: anaerobic digester fed with sludge from wastewater treatment plant ...
CTTGAAATCGTTTCTATTTTAATCTATAATATAGGTATAGTTGGAGCATATCTAACTACAATATAATAAATGGGGGCGTAGTATGAAAATTAATAAAAAATTAATGGTCTTATTAGCTCTATTGTTGGCCTTTTCAATGATATTTGTAGCTTGCGGACCTAAAACAGAAGACGCTAAACCGGACGAGAAGAAAGAAGATGCTGCCGGTGAAAAGAAAGATGAGAAGAAGGAAGAACCAAAAGATGATGCTAAAGCTGAACCTGCAGGCGATGCTTTAAAAATCGTTATTGTTACAAGTCCTTCAGGAGTAGATGATGGAAGTTTTAACCAAGACAACTATAATGGTATACAAGATTTCATCAAGTCTCATGCTGATTCCAAAGTACAAGCAGTTCAAGAATCATCAGGAGACGAAACAGCATCAGTACAAGCTGTTGCCGATGTAGTTGCAGATTACGATGTTGTAATTACTCCAGGATTCCAATTTGCAGGTATTTCTCAAATTGCAAAAGATAATCCGGAAAAGAAATTTGTACTTGTTGACTCATTCCCTAAAGCAATTGACGAAGTTGAAGAATTCGAAAATGTATATGCTATGATGTTTGCTGAGGAAGAAAGTGGATTCTTAGCAGGTGTTGCTGCTGCCCTTGAAACTGAATCAGGAAAAGTTGCAGTAGTTAACGGAATCGCATATCCATCAAATGTTAACTATCAATGGGGCTTTATGTCAGGTGTAAACTATGCTAATGCTCACCTTGATACAAAAGCTGAGATAGTTGAAATCGAATCTTATGCCGGAACTGATGTTAGAAATGAAAATGTTGGCGGAAACTATGTAGGTACATTTAACGATGAGTCTACAGGTAAGGTTGTCGGTCAAGCACTAATCGAAAAAGGCGTTGACGTTATGCTGGTTGCAGCTGGTGGATCAGGAAACGGAGTATTCACTGCAGCTAAAGAAGCAGGAAATGTTAAGATAATCGGTTGTGACGTAGATCAATTCGACGACGGTGCATATAGTGGTGGTAATGTTGTAATTACATCTGCTCTTAAAAACATGAGAATTAACGTGGACAGAGCTCTTACTGCTGTTTCAGAAGGATCATTCAAAGGACAAAACACCGTTCTTAGAGCTGACACTGATTCTACAGGAATAGTTACTGCAGAAGGCAGACATCAACTTAAGCCTGAAACAATCGAAAAATTGAATGAAGCTTATGCAAAACTTAAAGACGGTACAATAGTACCTGCAGCTAATTTCAATGGACATACACCTGATAAATTCCCAGGTCTATAAAAGAATAAAACCTAAAAGGGACGTAGAGATACGTCCTTTTTTGAAATAATAGTGTTTTATTCATCAAAATACATAGATGAGTACTAATACTATCGAGGTGATTTTATGAATAATGAATATATTGTTGAATTTAAAAACATAACCAAGACATTCCCCGGAATTGTCGCTAATGATGATATCTCATTCGGAGTAAAAGAAGGCGAAATATTTTCAGTACTGGGTGAGAACGGAGCAGGTAAATCGGTACTCATGAGTATGCTTTTCGGAATGTATGAGCCCGATTCCGGAGAGATATACGTAAAAGGCAAGAAGATGGAAATCTATTCTCCAAGGCATTCCAATAGCTTAAATATTGGAATGGTCCATCAGCACTTCAAATTGGTTGAAAATTACACCATTGCTCAAAACATAGTACTTGGAGAGGAACCCATCAAAAAGAGATTCGGTTTTATAGATGAAGTCGATATGAAATCTGCCGAAAAAGACATAGCTGAATTGTCTGCAAAATACGGCCTTGAAGTAAATCCAAAAGCAAAGATTGAAGATGTAAATATTGCAACCAGACAAAGAGTTGAAATCTTAAAGATGTTATACAGAGAAGCTGAAATCATGATTTTTGATGAACCGACGGCAATACTTACACCCCAGGAGATAGAATACCTGTTGAAGATTATTCTAGAGCTGCAAAAGAGTGGTAAAACGATAATTCTAATAACACATAAACTCGAAGAAATCAAACAGGTTTCTGACAGATTTGCGGTACTAAATAGAGGAAAACTCGTTGCCGTAAAAGATGTTGAAAGCACTTCGACTAAAGAAATGGCGAGACTTATGGTCGGTAGAGATATCGAGTTTACTCATGAACCCGAAACATGCGAAAGAGGAGATATGGTATTAGAGGTTAAGAACCTCAATGTATCCGATAGAGACGGCGTTCAAAGAGTAAAGAACGTTAGCTTTAATGTCAGTCAAGGTGAGGTATTCGCGGTAGCAGGAGTTTCAGGAAATGGTCAAAATGAGCTTGCAGATGCAATAGCAGGACTTATAGGGATTGATTCCGGAACTATAACTCTGGATGGAAAGGATATAACCAAAGAGGGCATAAGAGAAAAGAAGGAATCGGGAATAGCCTATATACCTGAAGATAGACAAGGGTACGGATTGGTTCTGGACTTCGATATTTCAGACAATATGATACTAAAATCCTACTACAAGGAACCATTCAGTAAATCCGGTTTCTTAAATAGAAAGAATATAGATGAATATGCAGAAAAACTCTCTGTTGATTATGATATCAGAAGTTCAAAGGGCATTACCTCTTCCATGAGATCACTCTCAGGAGGAAATCAGCAAAAAGCTATAATTGCCAGAGAAATTGATCAAGACGGAAAACTTCTCATGTTTGTTCAGCCGACAAGAGGACTGGATATAGGTGCAATTTCCAATACATGGGATCAAATAAACAGAGAGAAAAAAGAAGGGAAAGCCATACTTCTAATCTCGTATGAACTGGAAGAAGTTATGAGTCTAGCTGATACCATTGGCGTTATCTATAATGGTGAAATGCTGACAGTAGCCGATAGAAGAACACTTGATAGAAATGAAATCGGAGAATACATGATGGGGGTGAAGAGGGATGATTAAAAAGAAATCTGAAAATTATGGATTCTTACCCACCCTACTAGGTGATGAAAAAAGACAATCTTATACCATACCTTTATTTGCCATATTCCTAAGCGTTATCGCAGGTTCGATAGTAATACTATTGACCGGTAAAAATCCTCTCAAAGCATATATAAGTTTACTTCAAGGTTCTGGCTTAGTGCCAAAGCCTAGTTATGCAGGAGGTACCGGACAAATAACTGACTTTACAAGCTTTTTGGATATACTTGCACCTATGATTTTTGCAGCGCTTGCAGTTATAATAGCTTTGAAATCCGGACTTTTCAATATAGGAGTCTCCGGACAGATGCTAATCTCGGGATTTATCGCAACCATTTTGGTTGGATATTCTCCACTAAATGCAGTAATTGCTAAACCACTGGTATTAATCGTTGGAATCACAGTCGGAGCACTTACTGGCGGGTTTATAGGTTTCTTAAAATACAAATTCAATATAAATGAAGTTGTATCCTGTATAATGCTGAACAATATAATACAATTCGTAACCAGCTATTTTATAAATTCATACTATGTAAACCCCGTATCGAGACAATCCGAGTATATAAGCAAAGCATCATCTCTAACCATAAAGGGAATCAATATCGGAGGTGTAAAGGCAGATTTTCCAATATCTATAATCCTTGCAATACTGGCCAGTTTATTTATATATAAACTATTGGAAAGTACCACACTTGGATATGAAATCAAAGCCGTAGGTAGCAATAAAAATGCAGCGGCATATGCAGGTATTAAAGTTGGAAAAACACTGATAGTAACAATGATGATAAGTGGAGCATTGGCAGGACTTGCAGGTGTGAGTTACTATCTCGGATACTTTGCGTCCATGCAGCCAAGAGTAATCTCAAGCCTAGGATTTGATGCGATAGCAACTGCACTTCTTGCAAATAACAATGCAATCGGAGCAATCTTCTCCTCCATACTTATAACGATTCTATCAAAGGGTTCTGTATACATGAGTTCAAAAGTTGGAGTAGTTAAGGAAATCTCCGGAGTAATAACGAGTTTAATACTACTATTCAGTGCAACCGGTGCATATATAAGATATAGAGTTAACAGAAAAGTAGAGATGCAAAAAACTGAAAAAATGACGACTGTGGAAAAGAGGAGTGGTGAGGATGAATAAACTTTTAATAGACGGCTTAGCATTTGCAATACCACTTTTCATTATAGCCATAGGTGGTATTTACAGTGAAAGAAGCGGTATTATCAATTTAGCACTCGAAGGACTGCTTGGCTTTGGAGCCTTTACCGGAGCTCTTACCGTAATATTATTAGCTATCGCATTTCCCGACTTTATAGCAAAATACGGTATCTATGTAGCTATGCTATTTGCTATGATTGGTGGAATGTTATTTGCCATAATTCACGCGGCTCTATGTGTATTCTTTAAAGCCAATCAAGTAATTTCAGGGGTAGTTTTAAATATACTATCTGTATCGTTGACAGAATTCTTAACCAGACAGATAAATATGCAAGTATTTGGTGGACCATCTAATAAATTTCAATTAGGTGTTGCACCCAGATACTCTGTACCTGTTCTTTCGGAAATCCCGATACTTGGAGGATTTTTCAAAGACATATATCCGTTCTCAATAGTCATAGTTTTAGTGGCGTTAATTGCTTACTTCGTACTTGAGAGGACGAGATTCGGAATGAGATTAAAAGCTGCAGGAGACAATCCTCACGCAGTCGATGCAGCAGGAGTTGACGTCGGAAGAATGAGGTTTTATGCCGTGTTGATTTCAGGTGCCTTGGCAGGACTTGGAGGAATAAGCTTCGCTTACTCAATTTCGGCTAATTTCTCAGGATCAGTATATTCAGGATTCGGATATCTTGCCATTGCAGCCTTGATATTCGGAAACTGGAGTATCAAACCTACACTATTCGCTGCACTACTATTCGGATTTGCAAGATCCGGAGGATACTACTTGGCGCAAGTCTTAAAGATGAGCTCCACATTCTCAGACATAATCATGATACTACCTTATGTTTTGACCTTGGTACTTTTGGTATTCTTCTCTAAAAACAACAGACCGCCAAGAGCGCTGGGTGAAATATACGATAAAGGAAAGAGGTAAAAATGGAAAAGAAATTCGAGCATTTTGATACCGTCGATTTTAATTTCGACAAAAATGCACTTAGAATTATAGATCAAACACTATTACCAACTAAAATAAATATGCTTGAACTGGATGACGAAAAGTCAATATGGGATGCAATCCATCTACTCAAAGTAAGAGGGGCGCCTGCTATAGGAGTTGCAGCTGCCATAGGCATTGCAATACTATCGAAGAAGATTAAAACAGAAGACATCGATGAATATAAGAGTGAATTTAACCGCATCAAAAACTATCTCGAAACCTCCAGACCAACAGCTGTAAACCTTTTTTGGGCTCTGGATAGAATGAAAGTGGTAGTGGATGGGTACGGGGGAGATAATCCTCTGGAATTAAATGAACTTCTTATGGCAGAAGCAGCAGAAATAAGAGAAGAAGACATAAAAGTCTGTAAGAGTATAGGAGAAAACGGACTAAAATTATTAAAAGATGGAATGGGAATTTTGACTCACTGTAATGCCGGGAGCCTTGCTACTGTAAAATATGGTACGGCAACAGCTCCGATGTATCTTGCACATGAGGCTGGAATGAAGATTAAAGTATTTGCTGACGAGACCAGACCTCTACTTCAAGGTGCCAGGCTTACCGCTTATGAACTCAATGCGGCAGGAATTGATACCACGCTGATATGTGACAATATGTCTCAGACAGTTATGAGACAGGGAAAAGTGGATATTATATTTGTCGGCTGTGATAGAGTTGCTGTAAATGGAGATGCTTGCAATAAAATAGGTACTTCCATGGTGGCGCTAGCTGCAAAAAGACATAATATACCTTTCTATATATGTGCTCCAACATCCACCATTGATTTTTCAATAGAAAGTGGAGAAGAGATAGTAATAGAAGAGAGAAAGCCGGAAGAGATTACCGAGATGTGGTATGAACAGAGAATGGCACCTGAAGGTATAAATGTTTATAATCCTGCTTTTGATGTAACTGATGCCGACCTTATTACGGGAATCATTACAGAATACGGTATCATCTACCCTCCGTTTAAAGAAGGAATTCTAAAACTGAAAGAGGAAAATAATCTATAATGAAAAGAGATGCTAAGTTCTTTATAGAAAAATACGAGATGGTACCCCTTCCTGAAGGCGGCTACTTTGCTCCGGTTTCAAGGGGAGAGTTTATAATCCCGCATCATCTATTGGGAGATTATAGTGGAGAAAGGGAAGCAGTATCCCTGATTTACTATTTATTAGAAGCCGGAGATGAATCCAAGTGGCATATGCTAAGACCTGAAGAATACTGGCTTTGGCATGCAGGCGGAACACTTCAGATAGTGATTTCCGAGACTGACAGTTTTAAAAGACTGGAAAACTTCATACTAGACCCTGAAAGTGGAGACTTTATAGTAAAAATACCTGCAGGATATTGGCAAACGGCAAAGGTCTTAGACGGGGACTTCGTATTAGTATCATGCGTAGTATCTCCCGGATACCATGACGATGAACTGTTCTTTTTAGATGGAGGCATAGATGGATAAATTCAGATTGGATGGGAAAGTAGCCCTGGTTACCGGAACAAATAAAGGAATGGGAAAAGCCATTGCTTTGGAACTTGCACGTGTCGGTGCAAAAGTAGTTGGAATAGTAAGAACTGAAGGCAGTCAAACTAAAGCAGAGATGCTGGAAAAAGGATATGATTACACCGAACTTGAATTCGACTTATCGAATACTCGAGGCATCGAAGAGATTACTAAAAGAGCAATAGCTGTTTACGGAAGCATAGAAATACTAGTCAATAATGCAGGAGTAATTAAAATTGACCCTGCTGAAGTCCACAGCATTAAAGACTATGACTATGTTATGGATGTCAATACAAAAGCTGTCTTTCTATTATGCCAAAGCGTTGGAAAACATATGCTTGACAGAGGATATGGGAAAATAATAAATACCTCATCGATACATGGGATTGGTGGAGGATTTGATTGTATCTCTTATACTGCAAGCAAGCATGCGGTTATCGGAATAACAAAGGCACTTTCTAATGAATGGGCAGCAAGAGGAATCAATGTTAATGCAATTGCGCCGGGATACACAATCACCGACAATACAAAAGGATTGAGAGAAAAAACGGACCTGGTTGAAAATATAACCAATTCAATTGCTAAAAAGAGATGGGCCGTACCTGAGGACATTGCACCTGTAGTAGTCTTCCTTGCCTCACCGGCATCTGACTATATAACAGGACAGGTTATAAGAATTGACGGCGGAATTGAATAAAAAACTTAAGCCATCTACCTTCAAACTTTTAAGGTGGATGGTTTTTTATTATAGAGATCGTTATTATATCTACATAGCATAATATCGCAAATAATGGGTATAATCAAACATAGACCATGTATAACAACTACGGTCTAGATAAGGGGGTATGATTATGAGGAATTTAGAAGAACAAAGAAACAGACTTATAGATTATTTCAGATCAGGAGAAAAATCCCAGGATAATCTTAAAATAGGAATAGAATTAGAACATTTTATAATAGATAAAAACTCACTTAGAACTGTTTCATACTACGGCAAAAACGGAGTTGAAGAAAGCCTAAAAGACATTGAAAAACAAGGTTGGGAAGGCTATTATAACGATGAATACCTATTAGGGCTTGAACGAGGTCCTTATACAATAAGCACTGAACCGGCTGCACAATTTGAAATTAGCATGGAAGCGCAACATAGTATATCGGAACTGGATAAGCTTTACTTAGAATTTATGAGACAAATACTTCCTGTTTTCAAATCAAAAAATCAAGAACTTATTGCCATGGGCTACCATCCCGTAACTAAAATCGATGAGATTAAAATCTCTCCGAAAAAGAGATACACATATATGTACGAGTATTTCAAGAAAAGAGGAACTCATGCACATAATATGATGAAGGGAACTTGTGCCGTACAGGTCACAATAGACTTTACTTCGGAAGAAGACTGTATAAGAAAGTACAGAATTGGTTCAGCATTGTCACCGATTCTCTATACCATGTACGACAATTCCTATATTTTTGAAAGTGAAGTTTATGAAAATTACAGCGTTAGACAACATATTTGGGAAAACACCGACTTGGATAGATCCGGAGTATTAAAAACGGCATTTGACAAGGACTTCTCATATGGAAAATACGCTGACTATATACTAAATAATAATATAATTTTTACCGATGACGATGGAGTTCTGGCATCCACGGGTGATTCACTATTTAAGGATATATTTGATCCTGAAGTTCATGGTGATGAGGAAATATACCACGCAATCTCAATAGTATTTCCTGACCTTAGATTAAAGAGATATTTGGAATTCAGAATGATGGATGCGGTGCCATATCCACTAAACTTGTCAGCTGCAGCACTTATAAAGGGTTTGATGTATTCAGATGAAAACCTAGATAGACTGGATGAATTATTTAAAGACATAAGCTATGCTGATGTTCAAGCCGGTAAAACAAGTGCTTCAAAATATGGAATGAATGGGAAATATCTAGGTAGAAGTTTTGTAGATTGGGCAAATCAGCTAATCTATATGGCAAAAGATAGTTTGGATGAAGATGAAGCAAAGTATTTGGAAACAATAGAGGAACTCTCAGGAGTAGGAAAGAATCCTAGAGACGATTTTAGAGATATATATAATGTAGATGGATTAAAAGCAGCAGTTGAAATGGAGAAGATTGAGGTGGAAAATGTTTAATAGAGAATTGGTAAGTGACTATTTGGATATAATAAAGAGCGATCCCGGATACTATAAAGATTATTTAGAGATGCAGGAGAAGGTAAATAACTCCAGTGCCATCTATAAGAATAAACCAATTCCGGTAACCTATCAGGGGATGTTCATTGGTGAGGATGATTTAAACGAATTCAGGAAAATATCCGGAATACTAATGGAAATCACCAGAAAAGTAACCGAAGAGTATGTGAATAATCCGGAGTATAGAGCGCTATTCAAGTTTCCTGAGGACTGGGAAAGACTTATACTGCACAATCCGGGTTACGATATTCCCGTTCCTATTTGCAGATATGATGTTTTCTACAATGGCATAGATGACTATAAATTCTGTGAATTCAACACCGATGGTTCTTCTGCCATGAACGAAGACTGGGTGCTGGGCGGAATAATGCTTGAGAGCAGTGGATTTAAAAAGTATCAAGAAAAATACGAATTAAAGCAATTCGAGCTTTTCGATTCTTGGGTAAAAAAATCAATTGAAATATTCCATATGGCTAGACCGGATATTCAAAAACCAAATGTAGCCATAGTGGATTTTATCGACAAGGGTACCACCAACGAGTTTATCAAATTCAAAGAGTGCTATGAAAACGCAGGATATCCATGCGAAATTGTAGATCCAAGAGATATAGAATATAAAGACGGAGCAATCTACAGCGGTGACTATAAAATTGACCTAGTCTATAGAAGAGCAGTTACCATGGATGTAATGGAAAAAAAGGATGAAATAAAACCATTTTTAGATGCATACTTGGATGATGCATATGTCATGATAGGTTCATTCAGATCACAGATTATGCACTCCAAACTCATCTTTAAAATCTTGAGATTGAGTGAGACAAGAGCCTTTTTAACTGATGAAGAAAATGAATTTCTGCAATTACATGTCCCCTTTACCGAAGAATTCATAACAGAAGACGATTATGAAAGGGTACGAACCTATAAAGATAACTATATACTAAAGCCGTATGACGGCTACGCGTCTTACTCGGTATATGCAGGAAAAGAACATACTAGAGAAGAATGGGAAGGAATCTTAAGAAAACTCCTCGGTCAAAACTATATCTATCAAGAGTACTTTGAAATGAATAAAATTGATTTCGTAGAGTATGACGAAAACGGAGACTTACAGATTGTACCTTTTGCATTTGTACTGGGTATGTTTATCTACGGAGAGCAGTTCCAAGGCCTCTATACGAGAATCGGAAACGAGGCGCTGATAAGTGGCGCTAGGAAGTACTATACCACGCCCAATTTCCTTGTAACTAAAAAGTAGATTAAGACTAAAAAAAGTAAATCATAAAACCCTAAGAAAGAGTGGATGAAAATCCGCTCTTTTTTAGCATCAGTAAAAATACTATTATTAAAATATCGATAACCATTATCATAAAGATATCTTATTAATAGCGATTAATCATAAAAATTTTTAATAAGCAATTCCTTGAATAGCATGTTGTAATATGATAGTATCAAATCGTACAAATTATAAATAATTGTTAATAAGGAGTTAATCATGCTTATAGATATGCATATGCACGAGAAGACCCATTCTCCCGACAGCCATATGAGCCTAACGGAAATAATAGCTGAAGCTAGGGTTAAAGGGCTGGATGCAGTATGTATCACCGATCACGACAATCAAAATATAATGGAATATGCACATAGAGTTTCAAAAGAAGTGGACTTTCCCATATTTGTAGGAGCCGAAATACTCACTAAACAAGGAGATATCGTAGTATTTGGACTGGATAATCTCCCTAAAGAGATGGTAAATGCATGGGAACTCTTAGAGATGGTCCAAAAAGCGGGTGGTATTGCTTTTAGTGCTCATCCTTATCGTAAAAACAATAGAGGATTGGAAGACCTGATCAAAACAGTACCCGGACTTGGAGCAGTTGAAGGTTTCAATGGAAGCACTCCAAGAAAGCTTAACCTACTTGCATGTGAAGGTGCAAAACAGAGAGGTATTCCAATAGTCGCTTCAAGTGATGCCCATTTATCAAAAAGAGTAGGACTCTTTGCTACAGAGTTTTTCGGAAGAGTCAGAGACGAAAAAGACCTCATTGAAGCTATTAAAACTCATCAAGTGAGACCTATGCAATATTTCGAAGGAGAATATATCGACGCTTTTATAGATATTGAAGAAAAAAGCAAAGTTTATATCCCAGGCAGACTTGTTGGAGAATCAGTTTAAAAGAAAGAACCCCTTAAATTTAAGGGGTTTTTATTTGCCTAAGTATATTATTGAAGTTAAGAAAAGTATTGACTTAATCTTCTTTGATTTATTTAATCCTTTCATAGTACAAACATAAATCAATAACGTGATAATATATTAATTTAGTCCTATGCCCAGGGATCGAGTTCAGCAGGCTTTCTGATATCGCTTAGCAGCATCTCTTCCCAAAGAAACCACTGATTTGTAGAAGGTTTATACCTAAACTTAATAGGTCTAGGACTATCTGCTCCTGATGATTGTAGATAAAGTGTAATATGTCCTTCGGATTCAAAATCATAGCTGTAATTATTAGCCTTGACATTAATTGTATATGGTTTACTTGGCGTATAATTGTTTTGAGGAGAGGATCCTTCAAAATAAGACATTGGAAGGTAGTTTTTACCGGATAGTCTATCTTTTAAGAATTGTTTTTCGTAATTGCTTAGAGGTCTTGGACCCCTAAGAAAATCAAGCATCTCTATCGCAGTATCCGGATCGGTATCGTAGACACAAAGTGCCAGAACAGTGAGAGCGCCGGTTTCCTGTGCTGTAGTAAGACCTGCTTCTTTTAAATTTTTAAGTTGTTCTAGGTTTTCGGGTAGTTTGTTAAATTCAAAAGTATAAGTATTATCCATTAAACACACCTCCTGTTATTCTTGTATTAAGTGTAACATAAACTGGATAACTTTACCATGGTGAAGAGAATGAGTAAGAGGTGTAGAAATAAGTAATAATAGACTTTAAATATTTGCATTTCCTGCAGGTGTTAAATAATTAAACTACAAGGGTAAATATGAAGATTAATGGGTAAAAGTAATTTAAGGAATAAATAGCAGGTGGATAAACTTCACCTGCTATAAATATCTAAAATTTAGTAGGTCACAATCCCTAAAAAAAGTTTTAAAGGAGGTGCAGATGATAATGGTTATAAACACTCCGATAGGGAAGTTTTACGCTAATGTGAAAGAAGAACTGAAAGAAGTCTATGAAATATTAAGCATACCCTATGCCAGAGCAAATCGTTTTGAAAAACCAAGGAAAATAGAAAATTATACTGATGACGAAATTATAAATAGGAGAGAAAGCATCTGCTTTCCACAAAGGAGAATTCCTAAGTTTGTTACTAAATTCTTTAAAAATCCCCTGGTACGTCCTGAGTTTATGGTAAATGACGATATTCAAACAGAGGATGCATTTGTAGTTAATATATGGACTTCGGAATTTAAGGGGAAAAAGCCGGTACTCGTATTTATTCATGGAGGTAGCGACAACGGATCAGGAACAGTGCCGATTTATAATGGATCTCGTATTGCTTCAAAAGGCATAGTTGTGGTTACTTTAAACTATAGGTTCGGAATACTGGGAGGTTTACCCGTATATGACGAAAACGGACTCAACGCTAATAGAGGAGCATTGGATCAGCAGACAGCATTGGCTTGGATAAAAGAAAATATTGAATATTTTGGAGGGGATTCGAATAATATTACACTTATGGGACAATCCAGAGGAGCACTATCGGCTTTAAACCAGTTTCTAAACCCTATGAGCAGCAAACTTTTCGACAAGCTTATACTATGTGCAGCGCTGCCGGTTCCAATAATAGAAGCAGATGAAGCAGAGAGAGATTATAAAGAAATGCTGGAAAAAAATAAATTGCCTGATTATAATGCACTTAAAAACTTGCCACTTAGAAAACTCAGAAGACTAAAAATCAAAAATATTGTAAATGAAGTCATCGATGGTGATTTTTATAAAGAGAATCCAAGAGCCATCTTTGATAAAGGTGAATTTTCTCCAAAACCCATGTTAATTGGAGCAAACTCCGATGAATTTACAATGTTTTATATGCCAATCATTTTTAATAGACTGGGCATTGTAAAAAAAGAAGAGAACTTAGCTGCTGCATTACTTGAAAGATATGGAAACTATGGCGAAATTATGAAAAATGCACTCGAATCTGAATCCAAAAATTTGGTTGATTTACAGTTTAAGATAATGGAGATGGTTGCATTTCATACTATTAGCTACAAGCTTCTTGAAAAGTTCAGTAGAACATCTCCAGTTTATGGATATAGGATGTCTTATGTTCCGGATATTTTTGATGGTATAAGAGGAGCCTATCATGGAGCAGAACTCGCTATGTTTTTTGGAAACTACGAAAAGATGAAAATTTCGCTAACTGAAAAAAATAAATACGAGATGGAAAAACTGCAAACTGATTGGCTATCTTTTATTCGCAGTGGAACCATCCCAAACCGCAAATATTATAATACAGAAACTAAACAAATAATCCACTATAAAAATGAGCCTGAGATGATTTCCTTCCCTCATGCGGATATCGTAGAAAAGGTCTCTAAACTCGATAGTTATGAGATTTTATTTAAAAAATTTTTTGGAGTAAAGAGTTAGAGGATAAAATCGAGACTAAAAAGCAGGGAGTATAAAGTTCTCTCTTTAATAAAAAATGAAAAGAACGACCAGCTCTAATTACAAGTCGTTCTTTTTTATTTAAACTATTAAAAACTCTATTCAGCATATGCTTGCATTACAATTCATTCTTATTATTCAGGTATTGGATAGATGTCAACAGGTATACCTTGGTACATTCTATGATATTGGAAACCGAAACTCTCTCATCAATACTATGTATCATTTCGATTTCGCCAGGACCGTATTGCACTGAAGGGATACCGTGCTTTCTAAAAAATCTTGAGTCACTTGCAGCATACTGAATTATTCCTTTGGGCGATTCTCTTATGATTTCTTCGATGCTCTTATAAAGCTGTCTTACTATTTTACTGTCTTCTGATGTATAGTTTGCATCGGCTTTAAATACTTTTCTGGTCATTTCATAATTTATTCCGAGAGTGTTTAGCTTGGATTCTATCATGTCTAGGACTTCATCTCTTGTGATTCCGAGAGGAGTTCTAAGGTCAAAATCGACTTCACAGTATTCGGGTACTACATTGGAGGCTGTTCCGCCGATGATTTTACCTGCATTGAAGGAGACCAAAGTGATTATATCTGCTAGTTCAGGATATCCGGTTTCAACGAGATACTCTTTCGATTGAATTACTAATTTTTCCAAATCTTCCGGGTAAGGGATTTCTTTTGATACGAGTTCTTTTATTGAATTGATTGCAGTAAAAGCATCCAGGATTGCAGATCTTCCTGCCAGTGGTGATAATGCAGAATGTGCCGGAATACCCCTAATCTTTAGTTTAAAACCTGCAGAACCTTTTTGACCAATGCCCGGGTTATTTCTCCCCGTTGGTTCTGCGATAATGGCAGCATCACCACCGATGAGTTTATTTTCCAACAGGTATTGGGCTCCATGCTTGGATCCGGTTTCTTCGTCAGGAATCACCACAAGAGTTAGTTTACCTGACAGTTTTACACCCAGACTTTTAATGTGGACTAGGGTGTAAATCAAACCACCTAAGCCGGCCTTCATATCACTCGCCCCTCTCCCATATAGAAAATTATCTACTATATCTCCGGATAGGGCATCCAACTTCCAATTTGTAGGATCTCCGATTGGTACTGTATCGGCATGACCGGAGAGTATTAATTCAGGTCCTGTTTCTGAACCGATAGAAGCTATAAGCCCGGTTCTATACGGAGATGCTTCAAAAGTTGTGGATTTAATATTATGACTTGCGAGGTATTCACTTATAAAATTTATAATGCTCCTCGTATCCCCGGGTGGGTTTTGGCTGTCAATCTTTATTAAATCAGAACAGAGCTTTATCAATTTGCTTTCATCTATACCGTATTTAAATCTCTCCACTCAAATACCCCCTTAGACAAGTTGTCAAATATTGTATATACTAATAACTGAATGAAAACTTAATTTTATTATATCATATAAGAAATCTTTATATTTGGATCTTTGATAATTGGCTAATTATAAGCCGTCCATTTTATTTGATGTATATGATAATAAAATTAGTGGAAAAAGTAGTCGTAGATGTGTATAATATAAATGTTAACAATACTAAATCTGAAGAAGTGGTGAAGAGCATGTATAAAAAAACCGTTTATTAATAAAATAGACAAGTGTTTTTTTATGTATGCTCTTTTAATGTTTAACAAAAGAATAGGAGGCAATGATGAATTACAGGATTTTTGTCGCAAAAAAAGAAGGTTTTAGAATTGAGTCTGAGTCGCTTTTAAGTGAACTTAAGACAGTGCTTGGATTAGAAGGTCTTAAGGATTTGCTAATCTACAATACTTATGATGTATACGGCGCAGATGATGAAGACTTAGTGAAATTAAAGAACTATATTATAGCCGATGCAAAGACCGATAGTATAGTTGAAGAACCTATTGTAGATGGAGCTAGAGTAATTGCTTATGAGAGTCTTCCGGTTCAGTACGATCAGAGATCTGATGCTGTAGTGCAAAATCTTATGATCTTGGGCGGAAGCAGTGATGTTAAGGTTACAACAGGTAAATACATCGTGCTTAATGGAGATATTAATGATGAGCAATACAATAGTATTGCAAAATACTTAATAAATCCGGTTGAAAACAGAGTTAAAGACATGGAAACTCTTGAGTTTGAAGAGATGCCGGATGAAGATCCCGTAATTACCTTTGAAGGATTTATTGACAAAAATGAAGAAGAACTTGAAGCTTTCAGAGGCTCAATGGGTTTTGCCATGTCCAGAGAAGACCTCCTACATGTCCAAAAATATTTCAAGTCAGAGGACAGAAACCCAACCGATACTGAACTCTTAGTACTCGATACCTACTGGTCAGATCACTGTAGACATACTACTTTTGAAACAGAACTTACAAAAATTGATATAGAAGAAGGAATCTTCAAATCTCAAATTGAAGATGCATTTAACAGATATTTAAAACTTAGAGAAGATACAGGAAGAACTGAAAAAGAAATTACATTGATGGATATGGCAACCATCGTGGGAAGATACTTCAGAAAGACAGGAAGACTCGATGATCAAGAGGTCTCAGATGAGATAAATGCCTGCAGTATTGAAATTGAAGTAGACGAAGACGGTGTTAAAGTTCCTTGGCTATTAATGTTTAAGAATGAAACTCACAATCATCCGACAGAGATTGAGCCATTTGGTGGTGCTGCAACCTGTGTCGGAGGAGCAATCAGAGATCCACTTTCAGGTAGAGCCTATGTATATCAAGCGATGAGAGTTACAGGCGCTGCAGATATAACAGCTCCAATCAATGAAACCCTACCAAATAAACTACCTCAAGTCGTTATATCCAAAACCGCTTCTGACGGTTATTCAAACTATGCCGGACAAATCGGGCTTGCAGGAACTTATGTAAGAGAAGTTTACCATGACGGATTTGTAGCGAAGAGAATGGAACTTGGAGCAGTAGTTGGTGCGGCTCCTAAGGAAAATGTATTGAGAGAGAATCCTGAGCCTACTGATTTAATCCTTCTTATCGGAGGAGATACCGGAAGAGACGGAGTTGGTGGAGCGACAGGATCGAGTGTTGAGCATACTGATAGCTCACATAAAAAATCTTCAAGCGAAGTGCAAAAGGGGAATGCTCCTATTGAAAGGAGAATTCAAAGACTGTTTAGAAATCCAAAGGTTTCAAAACTTATAAAAAAATCAAACGACTTTGGAGCAGGTGGAGTTTCAGTTGCAATTGGAGAGCTTGCAGACGGCTTGGATATAAATCTAAATGCCGTACCTGTAAAATATAGAGGCTTATCGGGAACAGAACTTGCTATCTCTGAATCCCAAGAGAGAATGGCAATCGTAATTGCAAGCGAAAATCTCGAAAAAATGGTTGAATTTGCCAAAGAAGAGAACTTAAATGCTGTTCTTGTAGCTGAAGTTACTGATACCAACAGACTTGTTATGAAGTACAATGGCGAGAAAATAGTAGACCTTTGCAGAGACTTCTTAAACACAAATGGAGTTAGACAAACCCAAACAGTAGATATAAATACAAATGGCTATGGAGACAATCCTTTTGAAATAAGGGTTGAAGAAATAACTAAAGAAAATTTACTAAATAATTTAAAACAATTAAATACAGCAATACAAAAAGGTATGATTGAGAAATTTGACTCCACAATTGGTAGGGGAACAGTACTGATGCCTTTTGGTGGGAAGTATCAGCTTACCGAAAACGAAGTATCGATTCAAAAACTTCCAACCGAAGGATTTACCAATACTGCATCTGCAATGGCGGTGGGATATAATCCGAATATTGCTGCATATTTACCATACTTGGGCGCTATCTACTCAGTAGTTGAAGCCCTTGCAAAATTGGTAAGTATCGGCGTTGATTACAAGGGTGCAAGACTTACAAACCAAGAGTACTTTGAAAGACTTGGTGAAGCTGGAGAGAAATGGGGCAAACCGGCTCAAGCATTGCTTGGATTATTAAAAGCACAACTTGAGATGGAAACTCCTTCTATTGGTGGAAAGGACAGTATGAGTGGTACATTTAACGATATCGATGTACCTCCAACCTTAATCACTTTTGCTATAAATACAGTGGATGTAAATAGTGTAATATCACCTGAATTTAAATCAGCAGGTAATTATATCTATCTGTTAAAGGCTGAAATGGACGAAAAACACGAACCTGATTTTGCAAAACTGAGAACGGGATTCGATGCACTTGTAAATGAGATAAATAATGGCAATGTAGTCAGTGCTTCTGTTGTTAAGCATGGCGGTATAGCTGAAGGTATAGCTAAGATGGCCTTTGGTAACAGGATAGGCGCTGAGATTGAAACCGATGAGAATCTATTTGTGATAATGCCTGGTAGTATATTAGTAGAATCAAGTGTAGAGCTTGATGCAGGTATATTTAAAAACATAGGAAAGACTACTGAATTAGAAGAACTTGTATTCAATGGAGTTGGCGTCAAGATAGATGAAGCGATAAAGGCATCTGTTGAACTATTTGAAGACATTTATCCAATAGTGGTAGAACAAGAGCCTCAAGAGCTGGATACTCCGCTTTATACCCAAGAGAATCATATCAGTGCAAAATCAGCTATTGCAAAACCTAAAGTTCTAGTTCCTATCGTCCCCGGAACCAATTCAGAATATGATGTAATAAAAGCATTTGAAGCTGAAGGTGCTGACGTTGAAACATTTATACTAAATACTTTAAATGAGGCAGAATACGACAAGTCTATAAAAGAGATGGCTAAAGCCATAGCATCAAGTCAAATCCTGGCACTTGTAGGAGGATTTGCGAACGGAGATGAACCGGACGGATGTGCAGTTCTTCTTACAAATGTATTGAGAAATGAGCATATTAAATGGGGTATTGGCGAACTCCTTGCCAATGACGGATTAATCCTTGGTATATCAAATGGATTCCAAGCTCTAGTAAAATCAGGACTCCTTCCATATGGAAGAGTTACAGAGTCAGAAGACAACGGAGTCACTATCTTCAAGAACAATATCAATAGAAATGTTTCTAAGATAGTTAATACCAGAATAAGCTCCAATAAATCCCCTTGGATGAGCTCATTTGTACCTGGTGAAATCCATTCACTTCCATTCAGTCAGACTCAAGGCAAGGTAGTAATCGAGGAAGACTTAGCTCTTGAACTAATTAAGAATGGACAGATAGCCGCTCAATACGTAAATGAAGACGGAATACCAACACTTTGCGGTAGATATAATCCATCAGCTTCAATGTATGCGATAGAAGCCATGACAAATGAAGATGGTAGAATACTTGGAAAGATGGGCCATTCCGAAAGATATGAAGACGGACTACTCAAAAATATTTCCGGAAATAAGGAACAAAATATATTTAGAAATGCAGTTGAGTATTTCAAAAAATAATAACTAAGCTGAAGGAGCTGTTGCAAAACAGCTTCTTTAACTAAAAAGGACCTAAGATAGTGATAGGTCCTTTTTGTTTATGATATGTATGCATAAATGCAGGAGTGAATATCCCTAAAGAGCAAAAGGATTAGGATGTAGTAATGTACTTAATAAATTATTATCTAATACAGGATAAGTTGCTCATAGTAATATTTAAGTTCTAAGATAAAACTCTTGGATTTATAATTACAATAATTAATTATATGTTTTGACGATAGAGGTTTGATTATATTACAATTCTCATGATTTTTTTATTAACAAAGTTATATTATTAGCATCCCTGGATATGGGTATCTATTTAACTGAGGGAGAAATTTTCCCAAATATGGTCAGGAGGTTTATTATGAAGAAAAGTATAATTAAATATTTTGTAATAAACATGGCTATATTTGCAGTGATTACGCTATGGGGGATATTTGCTATGGGCGATAAACTTAACTATACGATTTTAAGTTTATATATCATCATTCCATTAACTACAATGATTTGCAGTTTTTTAGCTTATGACGGAAATATTTTTAACATAATTGCATATATCGTACTAATCACGATAGCGGGATATTTGATACCGGGGATAGTATTTAATAGTTGGGGTGTATCCTTACCAAGGTTCACATATACTCTATTTCCTGCAATATCCGGTATGCTCACAAGACATATAGTAATTAAAAGCACTCACTAAGAGCTTGCGATCAATTATAAATAATTAATAAAATTGAAAGAGACGGGCATGAAGTGTATTAAACTAGAGTTAATAGATATTGCTTGAAATGAATTCAATAAGGCAAATTAGATAGTAAATATGCATCGTGCTTCAGATTAATAGCACTGTCCGAAAGCCTAGTCTGATTTCGAGGAAGTTGGATAATTCGTCTATGAGATGACTGCTAAGCCATATTAGATAATTTCAAAAAGTATATTGTGAGTTAAAACCTCCAAAACTAATTGGAGTTATAAAGACTTAAGTGATTTAGGAGACTTATATGGGTTGTATTGGTAATTTTTTATGGTTTGTGTTTGGGGGATTCTGGCAAGGAATATCATGGTTAGTTGTTGGAGCGCTATGGTGTTTAACCATTGTTGGAATTCCAATTGGGAAACAGTGTTTTAAGCTTGCTTCAGTGGCCTTCTTTCCATTTGGTAAGGAGATAGTTTACGATATGGGAGCTGTATCTGCTTTAGCAAATTTCTTTTGGATTATATTTGGCGGAATACCCCTGGCTTTAGCTGCAATTGCCAATGGAGTGATTCTTTGTATTACTATAATTGGGATTCCTTTCGGTATGCAGTGTTTTAAGTTTGCGGGTTTAGCATTTATGCCATTTGGCGCAAGAATTGTAAATAAGAACAGGGGATAGATAATGGAAAGAGAAAAATTTACAGGTATAGAAAAGAAACAGTTGATTATATTTTTTGCCATTGCTTTTGGTTTTACCTATCTTATGGGATTTGCAATGGCCTATGCGGCTAAGCAAAACTTGCCGGTGGAGGTCTTTGTAAATGCTCAAATGATGTATCCGGCAGCCGGGGCCATCATAGCCATGTTAATTACTAAGCGGGATGATCCTAATCTTCCCAAGAAATTCTATTTAAGTGTGGTAATCTTTACGGCTTTAACTGTATTGTCGGTTCTCATTAGACTTTTCATAGAGTTCGATATCATAGTTGTGAGCAGTATTCTTATCTCAGCAGGTAGTTTTATTTCCATAATTTTGTATTTTGTAGAGAAAAGCCATCGCAGGTTTGCTTATTCATTAACCAGTATGAAGAAAAATAAAGGCTATATTTTTTTGTTTTTATTTTTACTGTTGTATTTTTCAAGAATTTTTTTACCGGTAATCCTTGGATTAGAGAGTATTGAAAACCTAATACCAAACGAAAGTGGAATTATTTTTACAGTCTTTATACCTATTAATTTCTTTTTCGTAATGCTGCCTTTCTTCGGTGAAGAATATGGATGGAGAGGATTTTTACAACCGCTTCTACAAAAGCGTTACGGAAACTATCTGGGGATTTTTCTACTGGGATTTTTATGGGGCATATGGCATTTGCCGGTCAATATACTGTTTTACAGTCCGCAGACCTGGGGATACTCTGTACTAAATCAAATAATAGTATGCGTAACATACAGTGTTTTCTTCGGTTATGTGTATATGAAGACGAATAATATTTGGCTTCCGGTATGGATGCATTATTTAAACAATAATTTGATACTCCTATTTGCAGATCCTTCAGTGATTAAAGATCAGATTTTAAGCTTACAGACTGTGTTTTTTTCATTTGTATTACTCGGCGTACTTTACCTGCCGTTCATATTTGCGCCGACATTTAGAAAAGTTAAATTGGAACCAATACCTATTCAAATACCGGGAGATGATCCGGAGTATGAAAAAACAAGTGAAGATGATTCGGAAGAGAATCTATTTTCGCCAGAAGACAATAGTTTAGAATAAATAGGAGGACATCATGTTATTTGACTTTACTAAACTGGATATCAAAAAACTTGAAAATTTATATGGTGGAGAAAAAGCTGTAGAAACCAAGGGATATATTGACGATGATATAAAAATCCTGATGGGAAGACTCGAACCCGGAGCATCTATCGGTAAACATGAGCACAATCCCGGATTTGAGGTGCTTTATATAGTGGAAGGTTGTGGCAAGATACTAATTGAAGGGGAAAGAGTCCCAATTCATGCTGGAATGTGTCATTATTGCAAAACCGGATCAGGTCACAGCTTAATAAATGATAGTGATGAGGACTTAATATACTTTGCTGTCATAACCTTGAAATAGCGAATAAAGAATACTGCATAATTAGAAAAAACTAATATCAAGCCGCAGGTAGCCTAATTGATTGGCATTCCGGGGGCTTTGTGTATAATAAACCGAAGAAAAATGAAAACTTAGATTAAAGGTATACTATTTTACTGAAAAATTAAAAACTAAGGGATGAAATAACTTAAACTCAAATCCCTTAGTTTTTCTATAATTATATTTAGCTATTTGATATTACGCTTATAAAAACTCTTCCATAGGTAATATATGTGGAGTTCGATAAGTTAATACTTCTGCTCCATTTTCCGTCACAAGTATCATATCTTCTATATTAAACCCATTATAATCTCTAATATAGAAAGGCACTTCTATACACAGTATCATCCCAGGTTCTATTTGTCTTGTTTCATTAAGGGCAATATATGGTTTGTCGGCTGTTTGAGGTCCTAAGGAAATACTATGTCCCAAATGTCCTCTTGAATAATTGGGTATTTTTTTCTTCACTTTCGAAAAACCCAGTTCGAATAGTTCATTGAATTGCAGTCCCGGTTTTATTTTTTCTATCATATGACTTTGTGCATCTAAAAGGATTTTTTTTATCTCAACAAGCTTTTTATCTGGCCTTCCAACTAACCAACTACGCGAAAAATCAGTTTTATAAAATTTGAAATCTGCCTCACAACCGCCATCAAAACGAAGTGATTCTCCGTCTTTAATCACATGATTGGAAGGCAATTTTAGCATGGAGGAATTTGGACCGGATCCAAGCATACTCCAACTACTGGGAGTAAATCCATTTTTCAAACAAGATGTTCTATATATTTTAATCAGATTCATTATCTCTGCGCCGACTTCCACATACTTTGACATTTCGTGGAGTGCTTTATCACAAGCTTCTGTCAATCGTCTATAAATCTCGATTTCATCGTTCATCTTGATTGAACGAGCAATCAGAAAATCATCAGAGACATCAATCCATCTAATATTTGGAAAGCGCTCAGTCAAGATATGCATATGAGATACTGGTAATGACTGCATCTCTAGACCTACTACTGAACTACTTAAATTGTACTCATTAATAAGGCCTTTTACTATGTCCATTGAAGTTCTAAATTTATTTATTTTGGGTTCGTCTTTTTTATTGACGAATTCATCATATGATTTAACTCCAACCCAAGTATCATAGGGCAAGACCTCCACATCGTCGGATTTGTTTTTAAATGTGGGGACTTCATAGTCCATAGTAATTAAGAAATCTCGATGATTTTCATCCGGAAACACAATTGCGTATGCAAATCCGGGCTGTCTTGAAACCGTCAATTGATGTGGAGTAAATCCTGTTATATAAAAAACATTTTCGGGTGAAGTTACCAGTATTGCATCTAAAGTTTTGGAAGATATAGATTCGATAAGGCGTTTCTTTCTAAGTTTATTAGATAACATATTTAATAAAGGCCCCCGGTCCTAGTGGTAAGCCTACCAGATACCATATTACCAGTAGAATTATCCAGCTGATTAAGAATACAAAAGAGTAAGGCAACATCGTTGATACTACTGAACCTATACCGGATTCTGAATCATACTTTTGGAAGTACGCAACAATCATAACGAAGAAAGGCATAAGCGGTGTAATGATATTTGTTGATGAGTCTCCAATTCTAAATGCCAACTGTGTCATTTCAGGTGTCAAACCGAGTTGCATAAACATAGGGACGAATATCGGTGCCATCATTGCCCATTTTGCGGTATCTACCGGTATGAATATATTGAGTACACAGGTTAACAGGACAAATATTACCAGTAGAGGCAATCCCAAAAGTCCTATATCTTTAAGCAGATTTGCTCCATTTACAGAAAGGATAGTTCCGAGATTTGATTTGTTGAAAAATGCGGTAAATTGAGCGGCAAAGAATATCAAGACCAGGAAACTCGAAATCCCTGCAATACCATTTGACATCAGTTTAGTAATATCCTTACTATTTTTTATTTTACCGGATCCAAAACCGTAGGCAATACCTGGAATCATAAAGAATAACATCATGAAGAACACAATACCCGACATGAATGGTGAGGATAGTATTTTTCCGGTTTCAGGATTACGAAGGAGACCTGACTTAGGTACTATTAATACTGCCATTATGACAATATAAATCAATGCGGCAATTCCTGCAAATTTCATCCCCTTTTTCTCGGTTTGTGTGATTTCTACAGAGTGCTCTTCTTCAGTAAATTTATATTCGGGCAATCTAGGTTCAATAACTTTGTCTGTTATTAGGGTACCGATTAAGGTAATCATAAAGGTTGAAACTATCATGAAAAACCAGTTTCCCGTTGGTTGAACGATATAATTTGGATTAAGCATCTGAGCTGCTTGGGTGGACATACCTGCATATAATGGATCATTAGACCCCAATAGTAGATTGGCCGTCCAACCACCGGATACCCCGGCATATGCCGCAGCAAGCCCTGCTATCGGATGCCTTCTTGAAGCCATAAAAATGACAGCTCCTAAGGGGACAAGCACAACATAACCTGTTGAACTTGCTATATTGGACATTATACCAAGAAATACTACCATGGCAGAGATAAGAGCAGGAGGAGTCTTTGAAACTGCCCTTCTAAGTAGAGCCGATAACATACCGGTTCCTTCGCAAATGCTGACTCCAAGTACTACTGTAAACACAGTACCAAGAGGGAAGAAACCTGAGAAGTTGCTTATTACTGAAGTAACCATATAATGAAAACCTTCAAGTGAAAGCAGATTATAAACATGTACTGTAATTGGTTCAATATTGCCGGTTTTATTATTGACACCATCATAGGTTACCGACATATTTGCCTTAGCTGCAAAATAAGATACTATCATAGTTATTAATGCTAGTATGATGAACAGTAATGCGGGATCTGGCAATGCATTCCCGGCTTTTTCAATTCCATTAAGAATCGAATTAGATCTACTTTTCTTTGGTTGTGATTTGTCATTTGACATTAAATAATTCCTCCTTTGAAAAGATAGTTACAATATTGTTTAACGATTAGACTTCGAACCGCTCCCCTTAAAATATATACCCTGTATATAGTAAGAATAACGATGAATAATACTATTCAAATGCGATAATATAGAGGTTTAATCGTGCTTTTATGATATAGCTTAGGTATTTAATACCTGTGAATTAAAATATCATGATTGAAGTTAGACACATACTCTTACAGTAACTCTTTAAAAACGACCCCGTGAATTGTGTAGAGAGTCTACATATTTAGCGGTTTTTGTTACAAACTTGTAGCGTAATAGATGGCTGTTTTATGGTATTATCTATCTATAAAATGTGAGAGGTGAGAGATGAAATTCAATACTTATGGACTTAATTCAGTACAGGTCGCATCCAGAATAAAAGATGGAAAATTTAATAAGATTATCAATACGAATACAAAATCCGTTTCAAATATAATCAAAGACAATCTATTTACATTTTTTAATTTATTAAATCTAGTATTGGCATTATTAATCGTAGCCGCTTCTATAAATAGACCACATTTGCTTGTAAATTTAACTTTTATTACAGTAATTTTCATAAATACCATAATTGGAATCATACAAGAGATTCAAGCAAAAAAGACGGTAGATCAGTTGACGATAATAACACAGCCGAAGGTCGAAGTTATAAGGGAAGGCATAAACGAGGTAATAGATTACGATAAAATTGTGTTAGATGATGTAATTGTACTGAAATCCGGGGATCAGGTTCCTGTAGATTGTAAGCTTATAGAATGCTTGGGTCTTGAAGTAGATGAATCAATGCTCACCGGAGAATCAGACAGCATAAGAAAAGAAGTAGGAGATGAGCTCTGGTCGGGAAGTATAATTATAGCAGGTAGCTGCTATGCGGTAGCCACAGCTGTGGGGACAGAGACTTTTAGCGGAAAATTATCCAGTGAAGCAAAGAAGATAAAAAGGGATAATTCCAAACTTAAAAAGTCCCTTAATATAATGCTGAAATTACTAAGCTTTATAATCGTTCCGGCGGGTATCTTACTATTTGCGGGCAACTTTTTTTATGGCGGAAATAAAGATATTGCCCTTAGCACTGTAAAAACAGTTTCTATTATCATTGGAATGATTCCGGAAGGTTTAATACTGCTTACATCAGTTTCAATGGCAGCCGGTGTCATAGTTATGGTTAAGCATAATTCACTGATTCAAAGACTTTCAAGCATTGAAACTCTTGCAAGGACAGATGTACTTTGCCTTGATAAAACCGGAACCATTACAACCGGTAAGATAAAGTTCCAAGATTTAATATTGTTGGATGAGAATCAGTCATTTAATTCTTATAAAGATAATGATAATAAGAAATCTAATGAAATGACTACTAAGGCTCTGAGCGCTTTGATAGCTGCACTACCCGCTGCTAATGAAACTCAAAAAGCTATTGCCGGTGAGTTTGTAGATAAGCCCGATTGGGAAATAAATGAAGTCATACCATTTTCTTCAGAAAGAAAACATTCAAAGGTAGATTTTAAGGAGCATGGAACTTGGATACTTGGTGCTCCGGAGTTTGTAAATTGTAAGATAAGTAGTTCTGTTAATGATAAAATTGAGTCTCTATTAGAAGAGGGTTACAGAATTTTGGTACTTGCAGAGTCTGATACTCTCGAAGATGAGGTATCTGAACTAAGAGGAATCATCGTACTGTCAGATGAAATCAGAGAAGATGTAAATGAGACTTTTGCATATTTTGAAAAACAAGATGTATCGATTAAGATAATCTCAGGCGATAATCCGAAATCTGTATATGCGATAGCTAAAAGAGCAGGCATAAAAGGCTTAAACGGCTATATAAATATGAAATATGTCAGAGATGAAGACATTGCTCATATTGTTAAGAATAATTCGGTATTTGGAAGAGTAAGTCCGTTCCAGAAGAAGGCGCTTATAAAAGCATTACAAGCTGAGGGACATATAGTAGCGATGACGGGAGATGGAGTCAATGATGTACCTGCACTGAAACAAGCTGATTGTAGCATAGCGATGGCAAGTGGAAGCGATGCATCTAAGAATGTAGCGGATATCATACTTATGAAAAACAATATCGCTTCATTAGTGCATGCTGTATATGAAGGTAGAAGAATCATAAATAATATACAGAAAGTTGCTTCACTTTTTTTAGTAAAGACTACGTATTCATCAATACTGGCTATATTCTTTGTGTTTTGGGCTAAGGGATATCCGGTGATGCCAATACAAATGACATTTATTAATGCGCTTACAATAGGCATACCTTCATTCTTTTTGGCACTAAGACCTAATAAGGATAGAGTTACAGGTTCATTTATGGATAATTCTGTAAGAACTTCAGTTCCGATAGGTATAATTACCGCAGCAGTTATGATAGCATTACAATTCACAGCAAGCGCACTCGGAATAAATGGTGCAGCACTATCTACTATGTCCACCATAGTACTGTCAGCAGCAGGGGTTCTGGCACTATTCCTAAACTGCAGACCTTTTACAAAAACAAAGATAGCTCTGTTTGTAGCCTGCACAATTGCCCTTATTGCTACGATGATATTATTTGGAGAAATTGTATTTATAGCTCCACTAAATCAATTACAATTAATCATCTCGACAATTACGGTTATCAGTATATTTGGGCTGTATAAGTTAACGCATTCAATGATTTCAAACTCGGTTAATAAATACTCCGGTACAATAAAGAAATTAATACCCATTAAAAACATTTAGCCTCGTCTTTGACGAGGCTTTTGAATGCACATAAACTCTGTTTGGGTAGAGATTATCTATTTTATGGGAAGTTGAATAATGCCATATTTGTTTTTAATACCAATTAAATCATATACATTTTCAAACGGAGGTAATGTAGCTAAATCAACTACAGTCTAGGTAATTCTCTCCCTCCGAGTCGCTTAGGCGACCCACCTCCCTCGTCAGATGGAGGCTCTCAAAAAAATAAAACTAAACCTTATCTACTATACAACTTACTGGGTTAGAGATTAATTTACACTTAAATCTTTTCTGGCTCCATCTGACGAGGGAGCTGTCAACTTGGTTGACTGAGGGAGAGACATAATACAAAGGAATTCGAAGAATTCTACTGATATATTTCAGACTTATCTCTAATCTCTCACGACTATCCAACTCCTCGGCAAGAGGCTTGATAATAATTCTTAAAAACCAATATAAAAGCCCAATCCTTTATTTGGATAATGGACTTTTATTCGAACATTATTAATTTTAAACTCTAATAATCCTTTAGCACTCCAGATTTCGAAACTTCGGGAACTGTACAGCTGGATGCATTGAAACAGCATGGTCTTTTGTCTCCAGCTTTCATTTTTGAACTGGCGACCTCTATACGTTTTGCGCGAGTATCGGGATTGCTTGTAGAGCGTATCCATCTAAGCCATTCCCATTTTGCCTTTGTCGTTATGCTATTCCAAAACTCTATTAATCCTTCAGATTCAAGACCAGTTAAAATATCTTCGGGCATGTCAGGTTCAGGCCATTCTTTAATGGGTTCCAAATCTATTTCTAAATTTTCTAGGCTCTCTAAATCCAAGTCTTTTATAAAATTCTCATCCAGTTCAAACCAATGGCTTCCTTTTCCATCAGGCTCGATAGGCAGTATGGCAGAGATGTCAGCGATTGTTACTTTAGCCATCACCAATCCTCTAGATGGAAGTGACTGACTATACTCAACGGGAATATGAATGATTTTTTTGGAAGCAATTTCAATTAAATCTGTTTTAAATTTCATATTAATACCTACTACTTTCTTTTGTATTAACCTTTCTTTATTAATATACCCGAAATGAATTCGGATTATCAGTAAACGTTAGATTATGATAGCTATTTAATGAGCTTAAATGAAACAATAACAAAAAAATGGGTATCTATAACTATATGGTTTTATTCAATAGGAATATGTCTAAATGTCTGAAACAAAACTTTTTATGAAAAAATAATGAAATCGGAGTTGTATAAAATGAAAAATGAAAAGGTATATAAAATGGCATTTGCCAAGGTCTATCCATTATTGGTAAACAAAGTCGAGAAAAAGAGTCGTACTAAAGATGAATTGAATCAAGTGATATATTGGCTAACAGGTTACGATGAGGAAGGACTTAAAGCTCAATTAGAAAGAGAAGTTGACTATCGTACTTTTTTTGAAGAAGCTCCAAAGCTTAATCCCAATGCAGATATGATTAAAGGGGTAGTTTGTGGGGTTAGAGTTGAAGAAATAGAAGAACCACTGATGCAAAAAATACGATGGTTGGATAAACTTGTGGATGAATTGGCAAAAGGTAAGAGTATGGAGAAGATATTAAGGGAATAAGAATTTAAAAAATTAAAGTAAAAGGTAGTAGTGATTAATACAAATGTATAACTGCCTGAACTATAGAAGTGATTATCATTTCTCATCTTGATTAGGTGATAATAAACTTAAGTCATTCAAAATTTGGCAAAATGATTAAAAATCAAAATGGAGAGAATTATGAGAGAAAATTGGAATTATTACAAGAAAAGACTAAGTTATATAATGTTTTTGGTGGCACTTGCCCTTGGGAGTCTGCTGAAAAACCCCTAGCGAAAACCCCTGATTAAAACCCATTAAAGCGTTGAA
>MTKW01001042.1_pt1 | contig 29309 bp, 21 predicted proteins | sample 1042761 | NCBI WGS metagenome assembly MTKW01 (sample SAMN06205366, study PRJNA360243) | anaerobic digester metagenome | biome: Wastewater treatment plant; feature: Anaerobic digester sludge; material: sludge; isolation source: anaerobic digester fed with sludge from wastewater treatment plant ...
CCATGTCAATAACCCTTGTCAGCGACTGATAAGTGTCTTGATGGTGGTTGGATAAATTGAGGTGCCAGTGGTTTGCAGGCGGATTATTGCGTAAAAACTGCCTGAGCTTGCCGGAGACAAAAGCTCCGCCGAAGCTGATAACCAAATCGGGCTGAAAATCGTTTTTGATTTTGTCATTTATGGAAGCAATCAATGCATCAACATTACTACAAAAAAGTGAATCATTCAGGTTTGCAAGATGCTCATGCAAAACAACAGCACCGGTTTTTTCTGCAAATAATCTCAGCACCCTTTCCAATTGAAAATCCGGTCTGTTCTGCCCTGCAAGAATGAGAACTCTCTCCGATTGATTGAAAATTTCCAGCAGTTTTCCCGTTTCACTTTCGGGCATAACTCTTTTTGTTTCTGTGAGCCGGATAATTTTCACTTCCGGCAGCTCCACTTCCTGCAATTCATGAAGCGGTTCTTCCAGCGGAATGTTGATATGCACCGGACCCGGCACTTTATCCATTGCAATGCCAAGCGCTTCATTGATTAAACGCCCNNGCTGAACACCCTGTTTTGCCTGATGGTTTGATTTTCACCCTGATCAACCCAGTAGCCCGGCCTGTCGGCGGTCAATGCTATCAAAGAAATATGCAGATAAAATGCTTCTGCCATTGCAGGCGCCAGATTGAGTGCGGCTGTCCCTGAAGTGCTGACCAGCGCAACCGGTTTTTGGAGTGCCTGAGCCAGCCCCAAGGCAAAATAGCCTGCACTTCGTTCGTCAATAATACTCCGGCAGCAAAATTTTCCGCTGTTGACAAAGGTGTGTATCAGCGGTCCGTTGCGGGAGCCGGGTGAGATAACAATATCTTCGATGCCCCGGGCATGAAAAATTGCTGCAAGCTGACGAATATGCTTTTTGTCTGAAATCATCGGTTTTGTACTGTTTCAATTGCCGAAAGCAGTGTAGCTGCTTTCCGGTTTGTCTCCTCCCACTCCTTTTCGGGAACGGAGCGGGATGTAATTCCGGCGCCTGAATATAATATATACTGTTCCGGCAGGATTTCCATACAACGCAAATTTACAAATAATTCCAATTTGCCGTTCAGCCTCCATGGGCCAAGATAGCCGGTATAATACCGGCGGCTGTGTTTTTCAATTTTTGAAATGAGTGTGGCAGCTCTCGGCTTTGGGTAACCACAAACCGCAGGGGTGGGATGCAGGGCGGCTACAAGTTCGCCCAGTTCCGACTCCAGTTTTTTTGCTGTAAACCGGAAAGTTGTGACTAAATGCGCCACTTTCCCGCTTTCTAAGGTTTCAGGTCCGTGCGTGGTGTAAGAAAAAATTTTGAAGTTGTAAAAAGCATCGAGCAGATAGCGTGACACAAATGCCTGTTCCTCAATCTCCTTGGTGTGCCATGAATAGTCATTTTCAGTGCGCCGGAGCTGTGTCCCTGCCAGCGACATGATTTCCACGGCTTTCCCTTCGTTGCGCAGCAAAACTTCGGGCGTTGCGCCCATCCAGAGCCCGGCACCCGGAAAACTCCGGATATTAAAGGGGATATTCACCAGATAGACAAAAGCATTGGGTGTTTGCTTAAGCAGCTGTGAATAGACGTTGCCTATTGACTCATTTTTCTTAGGAAACGAAATTAAGCGCGAAATAATAACTTTTGCCAGTTTTGTACGCTTTATTTCATGGATGGCGCTTTCAACGTCCTCAATGTATTGATCCCTTGAAATAAAAAGGGGAGAATAGTAGTCAATATCTTCAAGCGGTTGTTCGGGAAGAGCATCCAGGTTGATTTTAAGAATCTCCCGAATGCCTTTTTTGTAAATACCCGGTTTTAAAAGCATTGCAGGGGTTTCTTTTCCGTTTTCATAGGGTGCAAACACAAATCCTTCAACAGTGTTCAGGTTGTTGGACTGCGTGGAACAGACAATTTTCTCCTTATCGGAAATAAGAATTTCGGGGGATTTGCTCCCGGGCAGTGTCCACAATGCAAAAGGGCAATTTTTCAAAAGCAGATTATCGATAAAATCAGCTAAATTTTTAATTTCACACATTTCTCTTCACAATCATGTTCGTAACCCGTATGCTCGACAAAAATCTGCCTTCCTCGTTTTTGATATCCACATTCCAGATATGGGTCATGTTTCCGCGGTGAATAATTTTCGCTTCGCCCAAAGCTTTTCCCTCTGACAAAATGCCAATGTGATTTCCGGAAACCTGAATACCAAACGAGTTGTATTCATTCATATCAATAATGAGCATACTCCCTAAACCTGCAAGGGTTTCAGCCATGGCAAGATTTGTTCCTCCATGCAAAATCCCGTCCGGGCGGCAGTTTTTTTCGGAAAGGATTAAAAATCCTTCAACGACTCCATCGCCAACAGCAGTTACTGTGATTCCAATATTTCCAATCAGGCTTTGTTTCATCGCTTGGTTAATCACATCTACGGGAGTATCAAAATTCAGTAAACTTAAATCCATAACGGTTTATCAAAAATATGCCTAAAAATAAACATTAACTCTTTACTGTGCCAAAGTAAACCGGAAACTTACCCCAAGATTTGAATTTGAAGTGGGAAATGACAATGAAGTGAACGGATTATTAAGAATTTTATCAAAGAAAATACGCAATTGGAAGCGGTCGCTGAGCATATAGTCGGCAGTGGTTTTCAGGGTAAAAGCACTCTGCCCGGCAGTAATCTGGTCGTTGTCTTCAACGATTTTCCGTAACACGGTTTTATTCTTGCGGTATGAAATGTCTGCCCTGATGTTCAAATCGTTGGAATAAGCTTTCTGCGAACTTTTTGTTTTGATAATCAAGTCCATCTGAGTGAAGCGATAGCCTACACCAACTGCATATTCGTCGCTCAATACTTCGGTAATCTGATTGTTTGCAAAAGAGAGGGTGAGGTTTCTCGACTTCTTGATTTCCCCGCGTGTGGTCAGATCGCCATGCCACATGATATCCATGTTAATGAGCGGGCTGAACGTTTCCATGATACTCACCGAATTGAAATCGAACGGAGTTATGAAGTTGTTGGCGATGTCGCGTACATAGCTGAATCCGTCTTCCTGCGCCTGATATTTCAGGTTGGTGATGAAAGAGCCCACATTATAGCTGGAACGGTAGGCGTGGGTAAAGTTCAGCGACTGCATGATGCGGTTGAGTCCCGGAATTTTTGAGATCATTCCTTCATATTGGATTCGCCAGTTGGGGCGAATATGTTTTACCGAAGGGAAAAGCCCGAGCGAAATGGTTTTGGGATCTTTATTCTGATAAGCTGCCAAAAAAGCCGGTACCAACACCTCCACGGAGTTGGGACCAAACCCGTCGGGGAAGCCTGTTTCCGGATTTACTGCAGACGGGTCGTATCCAAATCCGTTATTGGGGTTTCTGGTTCCGGCAAGCCGCCAGGCAATGATTTCGCGATACTCTTTCAGCTTTTCAAAAGCTTTTGACTGGTGTACTTCGCCTTTGCCCATAGCGAAAAATGCTGTTCCCCATGTGAGGGTTGACATACTGAAGTTTCCGGTTTCGCTGAAACTGTTGGCAACAAAGTTGCCCGATGCCGGATTATAGTTGTAAAACTCGCTGCTGTTTTTTGAAAATGAGCGGTCGGCAGTGATATCAATTCTCAGGTCGGGCAGCGGCTCAAAAACGGTGCGCACGCTAATTCTCTCATTTCTGTTGAAAAGATAGGGTAAATTCAGTGTGGAGTCGGTGGTTACCCATCCGTTTCTTGCTGCTCTTCGTGCAAAGTTGTAGTCCTGCCATCCGGCAAGGAACGGAAGACCGGGGGCAAATCCGGAACCCAGGTCGCGTCCGAACATATTTACTTCGGGATGATAAGTTCCGGCACCAAACAGTGCAGGCTGGGGCAGGTATCCCGGCAGAACGGTACCTCCGTTCAGGCTGTAGCTCACAGAAATTGTCCGTACGCCTATCAACATCCTGGTTGTCAGGTCAAGCACATCTTTCAGGAACGACTGNNCCGCGAACGGCTTCGCCATTGGCATCGGTTACCGTCACTTTAATCTTTCGTGTTTTCAGCTTGTGATTAATGGTCTGTGGCTTATTTGCCGCAAGAGCTATATTCCCTGAAAAGGTCTGCTCGGTTTTTTGTGGCTGCTGCTGTTGCTGTTGTTGCTGTGCCCGTGAGCCACTGGTTTGGCGGTTCAGGCTGTAGCGGCTGCCTCCTGTCCTTCTGAATTTGTTGTTCAGTTCCTGAAAGTAGGGCACTTTATTATACAGGGTTTGCAGGTTAACATTTCCGGTGAGCTGAATATTTCGCGAGTTCTGCACACGGTTTCCCAACCGGATGGTGTCTGCGGTAACAGGTCCTGCCTGCCAGTCGTAAGTTCCCTGGTATCTTGCGGTTGAAGTGATGAAGTTGAGGGATTTCAGCCGGCTGAACGGCAGGGTGTAGGTGATGTTTACATTGTGATTATAGAGAGTAGGCCTGCCAAGATTCCATAAATTGGTGAGGATGGAGTCGCGCTTCAGCTCATAGTCATCCATGTGGCGGTTTATGCGTCCTTCAGGTTCATCAATGCGTGAAGTTCCACGTGAAGAGAAATCAAATTTTAATGACCGCGTAAGATCATAGCGCAAATCGAAGAAGCGGTTCCACAAAAAATCTTTTTCATAGGTGGCAGGCAATACAAACTGCGGATTGGTAATATTCCGGTTTTGGGTTTCGTGGTAACGGCGCGAAAGGTCGGTGCGGTATGAAATCTGAGTCGGCAACGGATAGAAATTAAAATCGCCAATCAGCTTCAAGGGGCCTTTTTTCAATATGCCAACATTTTTCAGGGGCTCAACCAATGAGGGGCGGCTGCTGTAGTTATAGGAAAACATTCCGCGATAAGTCTTGTCCACATTAAATTCGGTGTTTACATTTCTTCTGAATATTTCGTTGTAGGAATAGGAGAGTGAGAAATTTTCCGGATCCCATATATGTGCTTTGGTTTGCTGTCGCTGTGGTTCCACCCTTACGTTGGTGAAGTTTAAGCTTTTTCGCGTTACAATATCCTGGGCGATAAATTTTAACGAGTCTCTTTCATGTTTTGATTCGGCTCTCTCCAGCGATTTATTCATTTTTATATCCGGTTCCAACGGGTTATACTCCGGATTTCTTGCACTTCGCGAGTAGCCCCAATACATTGGCAGCCTGACTCCGGCTTTTTCCGGGAGGAAGCGCCCCAGGTCGATGGAAGTGGCTACATCAATTTCATGGATATCCTCCAGTCCGCGACTATTAATATTCTGGCTGATGCTTCCAAAGCCGGCAGAGCGTGTACGCCCGGCAACGGTAATGCTTCCAAGGTCGGCAAGCCGGGTTGTGGCGCGCGCATTGGCTGCCCATCCGCCGGTTTCATCAAAATCGGACAGGCGCATTTCGTTCACCCAAACTTCCACACCTTTTGGCCCGGTGTTTAATTGCCCTCTTTTGTTGCGAATACCCATCATCACCACCTGAATATTCCCTAAATTGGGATTTCCCTTAATTTTCACCCGGTTTTTATTTTTATTCCATCCCTGATGAGGCCTGTCATAGATATCCTGAATTCCAGTGGTTGAGCCGGCCATGCGCATCTCGGCATTTCTTTCGAGTTTCAAATTGGAGAAGAGTTCAAGCGGAATATCCAGCCGGTTTGCATCGGGCCACACAATATAGCGGTCGCTTTCAATTTCGCCGTTATAACGGCCGGGGGGCGTGAGCGCCAAGGGAATTTCATATTCGTAATAGTTGTAATTGTAGTCGGAGCCAATGCGAACAAAAAAGTGCAATTCATCATCTTTCAGCGGAAATTCGGAAATCTGTTCGGCGTGCACTTCCAGTTTCAGCTTTTTATATCTCCTGAAATCCATATAGAGGGATTTGTAGGCAGCACGCGCATCTCCCGGCTCAAGCTCGGTCACCTTCAGCATCATGGATTGCTCGTTGAGTTGTCTGAGCTGTGGATTTGACGGGTCAATAACCCGGCTTATCCCGGGGGGTAAAATATAATTCACCGGCGAGCGGCTGGAGTTTTCCTCAACATTCACCGATGAAACATCAAAAGTAGCATTTGCAGAAACCGCATCCGGTTCGCCAATGTCGCGGGTATAGCGGCGCCAGTTAGAGCGGACAAGGTCGAAGGTGGCAAATCGCAGAATTACCGGATCTTCAAATCCGTGCAAATACATTCTCAAAAACCGGATGGACCTGAAATCACGAATATTTCCATATACCTCGTCAGGATCGCGCACCGGAATTTTAAACTGATACCATTTCACGGTTCCAATCTGGTTGTTTTTCAGCTGAACGTTGCTCACTTTAACATCAGTAATGTAGTTGCTCCCCAGTTGCATATCCTCTTTCCGGATTTTCACCCGGTACTGGTAGTAGCGTTCGTTTTCATTCAGCGTGTTGTCATTATTAATGTCTTCCATGTCGGGGATTGACGAAGCGGCAATCGGATAGCTTTCCGGTGACATTTCGGGTGTGGGAGAGTTTCCTTCCGGGCCGTTAAAGCTTTTGTAACGCTCCAGAATACCCACCTGATTCCGGTCATGGTCAGACCCTCTGTAATATTTAAAATTATCGGACGAGGGGTCGTTATAATATTTTTCGAAAACATCATCATAAACCAAATCCTTGAGTTTATCCAGATAGTCCTGGAAGAAAAGCCGCTCATCTGAATCGCTCAGCCCGTCCAAACCGATATCCTGAAATTTTCTGGACTGGGGATTATTATCAAAGGCATTCACCAGAGACTGAAGAGTGGATACTCTGCCCCAAACTGTTGTGTCAACGTTAGTTACAACTTCCGAAGTGGGCAGTCCCTGCTCAAAGGATTTTCGTCCGTCTCTTAAAATATCTTCTGAAATATCCCCTAAATTGAAATAGAGCTCGCCGCCGCTGTGTAATCCCAAGGTATCATAAACAAAGGGGTCCATCATCCAGAATTCGATAAACTCAATGTTAGCCGTTTCAAAATCGCTGGTTTCTATTCTCCGCATAATCCCGCCCCAACGTGATTCAGGATCGGCTAATGTTCCGTCCGGATTAACTCCGGCAGAATAGGGTGATGGATAGGTGTCGTAATTATATGGTCCGCGCTCTTCGGGATAATAGGCAACATCGAAAACAGGAATATTGGTAGGCTGCCCTACCGGCGACTCCTTTGCGGGGAAAATTTCTTTTTCAAAAACTTCGCGAACAAAATGGTTCGACTGTAAATCAGGATTATTCCGAATGTGGTCGGGAGTGATCGGAGTATTTCTGAGGAAAAGCGGATCGATGATGTAAAAAGCGAGTTTTGCCCTGTTAAAACCGTATTCCAGCTGATTGATCAGATTTCCTTCAGGGAAAAAGGTGTTCTGATGTTGCGGCGTACTGGCAAGTGTCCATGCCTGCCTGGCTTTCAAGTCAATTGTTGTTTTTGTTCCTTCAAAATCATCAATATAAGCATTTCCACTTTTATCAATAACCTTTGAATGTCCGGGAATCAGACGAGCAATTTCTGCTTCCACATCAATGGTTGAAGGGGTGGTTGTGCTGAAAAAAGGAAGCGCATCCAGTGCTTTGGTCAGAAATTTACTTTGGGTTGAAAAGCGGGTGTCCATTCCCACCATGAGGTTGGCAATGGGGTCATCTCCGTAATCAATTTTCTGGGTTAAAGGCTTTTCCTGCATGTAGAGAGCTGTTGCGCCAATATTGAAATTGTCGGAAAATGCATAATTGGCATGTGTGCCAAGCAGCGTTTTCCGCTGCATGGTGAACAGGTCTTCGCTTTCGGTTGAAACCTGAATAGGTGTTCCGGCTTCCAGAAGCGCCTGATTGATAATTTTCACACTCCCAAGCGTATAGTCAACGGTGTAGTCCACATTTTCCATAAGTTCGCGGCCGCCTGTACTGACTTTCACCGAGCCCCGGGCAAGATTCAGCGTTCCTAAGGATATGTCGGAGCCGGAAGCTCCTTTATAACTTCCAATCAGCCGGAATTTATTGTGCTCTGCATCCTGTTCCGCAAAAATCTGAGTTGAGTCATACAGCGACTGGAAAGTGTATTTTTCAATGAGCGCCGGATCCTGAATGGAGTCTGCCAAATGCTTTCCGAAGGGCTCCAGTACGGGAAAAATTATCCTTCCCCGGTTAGAATTTACCGTAATTCCTTCGATGTAGTCAAATTTTCCGTCTTTGTAGGGGTCAAGCTGCTTGTTGAGTTTATCCAGATTCATCACTTCCAAGAGGATACGCCCATTGAGCCGTCCTTCGGGCAGATAGTTGATGAAAGTGCCGGTGGAATCGTTCTGATAAACAACATTCAGCACAAATTCATCGGANNACTTCATCGGAATTGAGGGAAGTGTTCAGTGAAATATATCCAAGCCTTTCGTTAACGGTATATTCTGATGGATTAAGCTTTCTTGCCTGCTCAATTTTTTCAAAATCCTGTCCGCCCAAAAATCCGGGTCTGAGCTGCCCCAATACCGGCGTAATATTCTGTGTCATACGAATATCGCCATAGGTGGTTGTCATCTCATAATAGAGCCCGTTTGCTTCGTTGTGGGGGAATATATTTTCGGGATATGGCAATCCCATAGTTTCCTGAAAAGATGCAATGTCGTTGAAAATGTGCGGGTTATGCTCACCCAAATCCTGAAAGGCAATAATATCGCGCGATTCGTTAAAATTGTTCGACTTGTTGGTTACCCAGATTTCAATTTTATTGATGGATATGGGAGAAAGGGGAACAGCGGTGTTTCGCAGCCATGTGTCGTAATTGTCTCTGAAATATTGCGAAAGGAAAAAGTGGCGGTTTGCATCGTAATCGGCAGCAGAAATTTCATAATTGGTAATTTGTGCACCCCCCTCTGTTTCAACCGTTTTGCTTTCGCCTTTATGCTGTGAAAATAGAGTAGTTAAGGTGAGTTTCCCAAACTGCATTTCCGTTTTCACCCCAAACAGGTTGGATGCACCTGTGATAAGTGAACCGCTCAGCGGAAGGGAGACATTACCTGCTTCAACCCGTTTGATGATTTCATCTTCTTCGCCGGTATATTCGAGGTTCATTTTATTTTCATAATCAAAAGTGGCTTCGGTGTTGTAGTTCACCCGCATGTTCATTTTTGTACCGATCTGCCCCATAACATTCATCTGGATTTTCTCGTCGAAATCAAATGTGGGAACCCTGCGTAAACGTTCGGGAATTGCCGGATTTTCCGTTTTGTTGACCTGATAACCGAAGCTCACTTCAACATATCCCTGNNCGCCTGTCCATCTCATGGATTTTGCTGCGCTGCCGCCAGTACTCCTTTATTGATTTGTCGAAGTCATATTTGATAAAATCTTCACGCGACATGGACTGCGGAAGCCGGTAGTTCAGCTTTCCTATTTTTTCATAGAAAATATACTGTCCCGTTTCATGGTCATATTCAATTTCAAAATCGATATTGCCGGGTTTGCTGAGGAACAGCTTCGTTGAATCCTGCGACGGAGTTCCAAAAGCGGGCTGGTCTTTAAAAGGAAACGGCAGCGTTCCTGCCGGCTTTGAAGTTGTTGTATCCTGTTGTTGCACAGACAACGGGAAAAACAGGTGATTTGCTGCTGCATTGCTGNNGAGCAGGCAGGCTATATATAGTTTTTGAAAAAAACGACCCAATCTCATTCCAGTTTTATAACCTTTTTAATGCTGTTTTAATGACACGCTCAACAGTCGCTCCAGGATTTTCCCTGATAATTTTTACGATTACTTTCTCGGCATCCTTTTTTGCGAATCCCAGCATGGCTAATGCAGATAACGCTTCATTTTGCAGAGTATTGTCTGCTGAAAGTAAAAATTGAGAGCTTTCAGAAACTTTTCCGAGTTTGTCTTTCAGGTCAATAATAATTCGTTGCGCTGTTTTTATTCCAATTCCTTTCACTGTTTTCAGCACACCGGTATTTCCGGTGGTTATTGCAGCCACAACCTCATCGGGGGTTAGCGATGAGAGCATCATAATTGCCGTGGCAGCCCCCACTCCGCTCACTGTAATAAGGTTGCGGAACAACTCCCTCTCATTTTTTTCGGCAAAGCCGTAAAAGATGTGAGCGTCATCGCGCACTACCTGATGCAAAAGCAGGAGCGCTTCGTTTTTTCCGTTTATTTTGCTGTAAGTATTAAGTGAAATATTGACAAAAAAACCGATACTTCCGGTGTCAATCACCACGCTTGCCGGATTAAGGCTGGTTACTTTTCCCCTGAGAAATTCATACATAAGCAATAGGTTTAATAGTCGTGTCCTTCATCCGATTCAATGTCAACGCTTTCATCTTCCTGATTTATCGCCATGTCGTATTTTTTCAGTGGGTCTTTGGAGATTTCCTCATAAATTTTCCGGTTTTTGTAAATATCAATTGCCAGATAAAGAGCCTGCCTGAATGAATCGGGAGATGCTTTATTCTCTCCGGCAATGTCATAGCCCGTGCCGTGTGCAGGCGATGTGCGTATCACCGGAAGCCCGGCAGTGTAGTTGACGCCGCGTTCAAAAGATGCCAGTTTGAAGGGAATCATCCCCTGATCGTGATACATGGCCAAAATGGCATCAAATTTCCGGTAGTTTTCAGAAACGAAAAAGCCATCGGCAGGATATGGACCCAGGACAATCAATCCCTCCTTTTTAGCCTGATTAATAGCAGGAGTGATAATTTCCTTCTCTTCACTGCCTAACAGACCGTTGTCTCCGGCATGCGGATTCAGTCCAAAAACGGCAATTCGCGGACGGGTGATGGCAAAATCCTCCTTTAAAGCCCTGGACATGGTGTGCAATTTCGACAAGATTACCTCTTTGGTAATATGCTCAGGTACTTTTGAAAGGGGCATGTGGGTGGTTACCACACCAATCCTCATGGTTTCACTAACCATGAGCATCAGAAAGCTACCTGAATGAAAACGTTGTGCCAGAAACTCTGTGTGTCCCGGAAAATTAAATTTTTCACTTTGGATATTATCCTTATTGATGGGGGCAGTAACCAGCACATCAATCAACCCTTCCTGAAGATCGGTAACTGCCTTGTCCAGCGCCATGAATGATGCTTCGCCCGCTTCCGGTGTTAATTTACCCAGCTCCACACGAATATTGTCATCAATACAGTTCATCACATGAGCACGCCCGGGTCCTGCGTCCCTTGCCGAACGGATATGATTGATACTCAGGCTGCCTATGTCCAGCACTTTACGGTAATATGCAGCCACTTTGGGTGAACCATAAATAATTGGAGTACACATCTCCATGATACGGGAATCCATGAGGGTTTTCAGAATAATCTCATAGCTGATGCCGTTTATGTCGCCATGTGAAATTCCAACTTTAATTGTATTTGACATTTCTTATTTTCGGGATTAATTGTTGTTCTAAAAGTGTGTAAAGTTACGTTTTAATTAAATGCTTTCAAAAAGTGATACAGCAACCTTGTGCCGTAGCCGGTTCCTCCTGCCGGACGGTAATGGCTTTTTTCCTGCAGAAAGGCTACTCCTGCAATATCCAGATGAAGCCAGGGATAATCGGTAAAATGCTCAAGAAATTTACCGGCAATGGATGTCTGCGCTTCCCGTGTTCCCAGGTTATTTAAATCGGCAATGGAAGATTTCAGCGGTTTGGCATATTCATCCCAAAGGGGTATTTCTATTATTCGTTCATAAACCTGTTGTCCGGTCTGTTTTATCTGTTTCAGATATGCGGAGTTGTTTCCCATGGCAACTATTGCCTGCGAACCGGCAATTATTTCAGCTGAGCCTGTGAGTGTTGCCACGTCAATCACCAGCATCGGATTGTGTTTTTTTGCATAAGCCAGGGCATCTGCCAGCAAAAGACGCCCTTCGGCGTCTGTATTTTTGATTTCCACGGTGGTTCCGTCGAACATTGTGATTACATCGCCGGGAACATAGGCGTTTCCATCAGGGCGGTTGTCGGTTGCAGGAACCAGACCAACCAGATGGAGAGGGAGATTGTTTTTTGCCACGGCATAAAGTGTTGCCGCAACCACAGCTCCGCCGCCCATGTCGCATTTCATGTATTCCATCGATTTTGCTGTGGGTTTGAGGCTGAGCCCTCCGGTGTCAAAAACCACACCTTTACCCACCAACACAACCGGTTGTAAATTGACGTGGTTTTCCGGTTTCCACTCCATTATGGTGAATGTCGGCGGATCGATGCTGCCCTTGTTCACAGCAAGTAAACCACCCATTGCCAAAGCTTCAATCCTCTTTCTGTTGAGTACCTCCACGGAAAATCCGGCTTTTTTCCCCATTTCCTCCATCTCCTTTGAAAATTGAACAGCAGTAAGGTAAGAGAGCGGCTCGTTCACCAGATTACGTGCAAGAAAAACGGCTTCAACAACATTTTTTAGTTCATCGAGCTCTGTCTCGGTTATTTGCTTATCGAGCAAAAAAATTTTGGATAGGGCAAAATCTTCCTTAACCTTTTTGTATTTTGAAAAGGAGTAGGCAGAAAGCAGCAATCCTTCCAGAAATGAAAGGGTTACACTTTTTTCTAATTTTCCTATAATCTGAAGTGAGGTTATTTTTTCGGATTTCAGAATTTCAAAAAGCTTTGCTCCGGCTTCCCTTGCCGACTCCATTTGTTGCCAATCCTCCTTTTTTTCATCAACCTTGTGGAAAAAGTAAATTTCAGGCTGTTTGTAAAAAGTCCATTCTTGTTTGTCTTTTAACTTTTCAGCCAAATAATCCGAATTGACTTCCGGAAAAGATTTAACCACACTAAAATCACTGAAAATTATGGCTGCTGAAGTATTCGGCTTCAGGTGCGATATGAATTCAATTTTGGGTATCATAATCAAAAATTTCTGTAAAAATACATAAAACTTATTTTTTGGAGCAAATTAAGCTCCCGGAGGTATTTCAACGGGAAAATAGCTACTTTTGTTTTTCGGCGGAAAAGAAATTCGGAAAAAGTGTGTGAAAATTTAATTTCAGCAAGTTATGGACAATCATTTCAATATCAATCGCAGAAAGTTTATCTCAACAGGAGCCGCATTTACGCTGGGTATTCCTTTAATAGGAAAAGCTAAAACATTACATTCACCAACCCGGAACCTGCAACCGGATGTTAAACCGGAATGGCGCAACAGGCAGTCAGGAATGGCCTATCGCCAACTGGGAAATACCGGACTGATGATTTCCGAAGTGGTCAATGGAGGCGACCCGGTCAGGTTAAATAACCTGCGTACCACTGAAATTGCCATGTAGCGCGGATTGAACTACCTTGACATGGCGCCTGCTTATGGTCGTGGCGAATGTGAAGAAAGTTATGGTAAAATCATTGACAACAGCGCTAAACGCGAAAAGGTGTTTATGACCACCAAGGTAAGCGGATACACCAACGTGAGAAATAACCTGTACCGTGAAATTTTTGACAGGCTGCCTGCCGGCAAACAGGAACAATATCAAAAGAAAGCCGAAGAAATGCGTGCAGCCCGAAATGTGGACAAGCCCGGCTATTTTATTACTTACTGGCCCGGACAGTCGCGCTCCTTTGAGGGAACCTACCTGAGCAATGCCATGGCTGCCGATTATGCTCATAAAGTCGAAGGAAGCCCGAAATTTAAGGAATTTATTCTGAAATCGGTTGAAGAGAGCCTGAAGCGTGTTGGAACCGGTTATTTTGATATTTTGATGTGCCCTCACGGAGCTACATCTTTTGAAGAAGTGCAGATAGAAGAAACATTTACAACCTTTGAAAAGCTCAAAAAAGAGGGGAAAGTTCGTTTCCTTGGAGTTTCCACCCACAATGACCCTGCCGGTGTTCTACGGGCAGCCCGTGAAACCGGACAGTACGATGTGGCCATGGTTGCTTACAACATCATCAACGGCGGATACATGGAAAGGGAGATTGAACTGGCAAGAGAGGGCGGCATGGGTATTATTGCCATGAAAGCTGCCATGGCGGTGGCTACTCACCACGAAGCGCTGAAACCGATACTCGAGTGGCGGATTCAAAAAGTTGAACGAATTGTGCCCGGAAATATGAAACCGCCTGTAAAAGTCTATTTATGGGCGCTGCAAAACCAAAATATATCAGCTGTAATTTCCAATCTTTGGGATGAACAACATGTGAATGAAAACCTTTCGGTTGTTGGTAAAAAAGTGGAATTGCAGCCGGGTTGAATTTATAAGTTTAGCAACCATTTCCATAGAGGGACGACTTCAGTCCCCTGTTTTATACTCAAAACAAAAATCATGTATCTTTATTTTACATACAAAACAATAAATGTCTTGCAGACGCTTTTTCACAATTTGGAATCGTTTGACGTTTAATTTTGTAACAGAAAGAAGATTTTTAACCAAAAAAAAATCATCTGAAAACCCTTTTCCCTTTTTGTACTTTCTGTACCAGTAGCTGAAGGTTTTTACCGATAGTTTTTCACGGGAACAAAACTTAACCTGGGATAGACCGCTTTCCTGCCATAACTCTATGGCCAGGTACATTTCCTCTTTGCTATACTTCTGATTTTTTCGTACGGCGCGAAGATAGAATCCGACATGGTATCTAACAATACGGAGTTGGTAGAAGGGATACCAAAAAACCAGGCGTGGGTTCACATAAAATCATGCATGGCTTGGCCTAAAACCTAACGTAGTTTCAATCAAAACTACGTGTAACTCGGACCAAAACTACGTATGGTTTTCACCGGAAGCACATACAACTCATATAATTCCCCGGTTGTCCTTGTCCCATTCCACCGTTCTTTTTTCGAGGTATGATTTATGGGCCATGATACATGTAATTCCTTCCTGGAAAGCCATTTCGATGTTGGCACTTGGTGTACCGCCATTGCGGATGCAGTTCAGCCACTCGCGCAGGTGCAGGTGTGTGACGTCCACTCTGCGCCCGTTGATGGTTGTGGTAGTCAGGCCCCGCGATGCATAGTATTTCTCAGAGGCCGAAGTCACTGCGTCTATCTGTCCGGCATCGGGATTAAACGAAATCATCGGCGAACCGGGGTCGATAAGTCCCGATTTTATGGCATCGGCATACCGGGTTGAGTTCCGGTCGGCGGTGATGATGGCATTGTTGCCCAGTTCCATCGACGCGTCGTGTCCCATAAAAACCCTTCCCCTTCCCCGGCCCGATGCCAGGTTTCCGCTGTAAAGCAGTGTCAGTTCATGTTGCGGGTATTCGAACACGCAGTGCAGCGAGTCGGGCATGTCGCGGTTGTCTTTCCAGTAATAAATTCCACCCGATGAGCTTACAGATTTCGGAATACCGATATGCAGCAACTGGTTCACGGCATCGTACTCGTGGGTAAACAACTGGCCAATCATTCCATGGTCGTAATCGAACCACTTGGTCCAGCTGTAAAACCGGTCGATACTGAACGGAACGTGCGGCGCTGTCCCCAGCCACTGTTCCCAGTCGATGGTTTCTTCGCTCCCCGGTTTCGGATTGCCGTTGGCATCGAGGTGTCTTATCCAGGCGCCGTTGGCCGTGTTGCGGTTCGTAGTGGTTTCCACCAGGGTGATTTTGCCCAGTAAATTTCTTTTGATGACTTCTTTTGCCTGCTGGAAAACAATACTCTGGGTTATCTGGTGCCCCAGCTGGTAAACAATATTGCTTTTTTTAATCGTGGTATAAAGTTCATTCAGCTCATCTTCATGCAAGGCCGGACTTTTTTCACAGTAAACATGCTTGCCTGCCCTTGCTGCTTCGATGGCCATGCGGGCATGGTGGTGGTCGGGGGTGGCAATGATTACTGCATCGATGTCTTTATCGGCCAGCATTTCCTGATAGGTCCGGTAGCGTTTTACCGGCAGTTTCGGGGCATCCTGCCCGCCGGGGCGGATTTCGTTTGCAGCCGTGGACAGCCCTTTTTCGGCATGGAGATCGAACACATCGCAGATGCCGGTTACAGCTACATTCAGGTATTCCTGCTGCAGCCACTCTGCCAGCGTGTTGTTTTGCTGCCTGCTTTTTACTTCTTCAGGGTGCATAAAACCAAGGGCATTCGACAACTGATTTGCGCGGGTTCCAAAACCAATTATACCAATGCGGATTAAGTCTCCTGAATGTTTTTGGGAACCGTAATCAGAAACCGCAAATTCGATGGAATCGAGCCCCAGTTCTTTAATAACCGAGCTTCTTTTATTTACGTCATATTTGTGTTTTCTGAGTATTTCAAATCCAAGGATTCCAGCCACCGGCAGTCCTGCCAATGCCTTTAAAACCGTGCGGCGCGGCATCCCTTCGCCTTGCCCGCTTGCTTTTCCTTCTTCGGAAAGGTTATTTTTTTTACCTGCATTCATTTCTTCCATCATATTATTTCTCCTCCTTGCTTTTTTTTATTTCTGCCTGACCAAAAAGCATCGAAACCGAATATTTTGCTGGTGGGGAAAAGCGCCAGCACACAAAGTGCTCCTGCCTCGATAAGTGTTTTATTCACAATCAGGTTATTCCCCTCCACCGGCAACGTATATTCAATGCCAATCAATGGCGGACTGTTCAGGTAGTAAATAAAAATCAGCCCTGCGCCGGCAATTGCGGCTGTCCGTGCAAAAATTCCAAGCAACAGACTCACTCCGATGGCAATTAACCCCCAGGTGTTCAGAAAATCTACTGTAGCCAGTACTCCGCTGTTGGAAGTAACCCAGTCGGCAAACCCGGAAAGTATCCACTGGGATTCACTTAAAAAACCGGCAGAGGTCCACTGCGGATTGAGAACCTTGGCAATCCCTTCGTATAAAATGTGCCAGCCGACTAAAAATCGCAACAACACAAGAAAAATAAGTTGCAGCTTTGAGTAATTGTTGTATGGATTCATTATTTAATATTTGTTTTTTAACTGAAGTTGGTTGTCTGGTGCATCAGCGTCAGGTTCAGAATTTTTGTATGTTCATGTTCCTTGCACCATTAATAGGGAAATAATCTGCACCAGTGGGAAAACCGCAATGCCATCTCAGGTATCCGTTCAATCGGTCTCCGGGGTCATATACACCGTATTTCATTACAGACACTTCCGGCTTTGTACCGTTACCTGGTTCAAAATCGACCCCTTCAATGCCAACATAAACATTATCTTTTTTTGTACCGAAAAGTTCCTCCCGGGTAGTAGTCAATATTTTTTGATTATGCTGGGCAACAATATGTTGGATATGGCTCAAATGAGTGCTGTCGTGAAATACAACGGCTTCTTCACAATTATGTACATACAAGTAATCAGCTATCATATGCTCACCAAATAGAAAACCATAACGATATCCCTGCACCGCCACGTTACGTAATACCTGGTTATCATTCTGATCTCCGGAGGTCATCAGCCCGACTACATGATTGGGGTTAGGAAGCAGCTCCTTTCCAAAATCGACGTCACCCACATTCTTATCCAGGCAAACCTGCGAATCCTGGATATTTACCCTGGAAGCATTTTTGAGAAACAAGCCACTGGAGGTCGGATACATTTTATCGGTGTTCATAAAAGTCCGGAATTCCAGATTTCTGACCGAAACCTGAGAAACACCAAACTTTCCTCTTAGTGAATCGCCTTCAACGACTGACAACAACGACCAAGGCCGAACTGTTGCGTCAGTCTCTTCAGGAGCTTCCCAGGTCGAAAATAAAAAGGTATTGTTTTTCCGCATTTCAAAACAGGTATTCTCTCTTATCTGGTAGGGATAAAGCAACGAACATGGATGTTCACCTTCCAGGGCAATGTTATACCAACCTCTGGGAAAATACAATTGGCTTCTGCAAGGTTTTCCTCCGACAGTTTCCATGGCAGGTCGGGCAATTTTATAACCGTCAGGCATAAATGGAAAATAAATTTTCCCTCCCCCTTTTTTTGCAATGAAATTGATTGCTTCCTGAATAGCCCCGGTATCGTCGGTTCTACCATCACCCCTGGCTCCGGCGTCCAGAACATTCAGAAAGGAGCCAAGGTTAACGTTGGGCATCTTCGCACCACCGGCTTTTGCCCCCAAAGGCATAAAGGCGGCCCCCGATAAAATAAGTCCTGCTTTTGTAAAAAATGATCTTCTTGAAAAAGGATGTTTCATGATCTGCTTGCTACAATAAATAAAAGTTCTTTATTACACCATTGGCCAAAATATCCGGAATCAAACTGAAGGGAAACTTTTACCTGATTTTCTTTTACTAATACATACTCTGTAGAGTGTTCCTAAAAAAATTTTGTTTGATTTAAAAGGGTGCCCCCCACAGGCACCCTTTTTTAACAGTTTAAATTCCAACTAGTGTTTTACGATCTTCCCGGTAAGTACCCGGTCGCCGCTCACAAACTGATAGTAATAGACACCCGGGACAAGCGAAGCGCCGTCAAAGACGATCGAATATAGTTTGCCCTGTGTCAGGTATTTACTTAAAATATCAGCCACTTTGCTACCTTGCTGGTTATACAGGCTAAGTGAGACTTGTCCGCCTTCTGCCGAAGTGATCTCAAACCGGACATGATCTCCAAAAGGATTCGGGTATGCCTTTAGTTCAACCCGTTTCTCTGTTTGAATGCTTTCGTCAACCAAGACTGATTTTAGCCCTGGCGGTTCATCGCATTCAAATTCATCATCCACATAACCAACAAAGGCGCGGCACCCTTCAAAAGCCCCATTGATAGTTGCTATAGTTTCGGCAATTTTCTCTGAATCCACTGCGCAGTTCGATGCGCTTGCCGGATCTGCAGTTCCGCCCAACACTTCATTGGCCAGTTTGTATAATCCACTAACGGTCAGCTCGTAGCCGTTTTCAGCCATATAGCAAAGTACGTCCTCTTCCAGTTCATAATACTGGTAGGGATCATATTCGGGTTCACAACTGATTGGCACAACACCCGAGCCGTATTCACAACTAACTTTTTCCTGGGTAACCAGTTTCTTTCCGGCTTCAAGCGGCAGAAACTGCAATCCACCATAAACCCGCAGGTTCAGTCCAAGGGTGAGTGTTTGAGCGAACAACTGGCTGGTAATCCGCCCCTGGTTGCTCAGATATGAGTTCAGGCAGGAAACATTTTCAGATGGAATACAAACGCTACTCAATACAAGATTTTTATTTTTATTACTTCCCGGTAGAATACTGGCAATCAACCCTGTATCACCTTCATTAAAAATGATTTGGTTGTTTCCTGAACCGATAACCAGCAGACCTTCTGCCAGCATGGAAGCTACCAGTTCAGAACCTCCCACAGAATATTCCAGATTGCAGGCTGCGCCGTTTTGCGAACCGTAGAAACCTTGTCCATAAGTACACAGCTCATCAATAGGACAAGGCACCACTGTAAAAACAGAAGTACAACTATCTTCCGTGCAATTGTCCCAGGCAACATAGGTAAAAGAAACAGTTCCTCCGGTTACCGAGTCAATATCCAAAGCGGGCAACTCAGCCAGATTATCGGTTGCAGTGTTACATCCACCGGTAAATCCGAATCCGGTGGTCCAGGTATTGTACGCATCCTGAATCTCTTCAACGGAAGCACATTCCGGCAGTGTAACATTGGCAGGGCAGTTAACCGCAACAGGAGTACCGGCAGTGATGGTAAGCGAAGCATCGAAAGTAATGGTATCGCACGGGCTGTTGACTGTCCAGGTAACTGTGGTGGTTCCCCCTTCACAAAGTTGAGGAGTTATGGTAACGTCGTTTGACACGTGTGGATGGCCACAGCCTCCTTCGACATTGGCTTCACCAACCACTTCGTCCAACCAGTTGTTAAAAGCAAGGTCGAGGGCTGCCTGATCGGCAAAGTCACAAGCCTGTACACTCATATCCGAAGGTTCGGTAAAGGTGAGTGCAGGAGGAGTTGATTGATAATTGTCGGTCCAATTGATATCATCCAGCCACGTTTCCAGGTATCCCTCACCTTTAAATCTCACGGTAACATTGCCGGTTTTATTGATTCCCGTGATTGTAATATTCCTGGGGACACCTACGGTTGTAGGTTGAAACATACCATAACTTTCTCCGTCAATAATAACTGAAAGTCTTGAGTGGGCACTAAGAGTAGATGTGGGCCCGGTCTGAATGGTAAATGTCAATTCATTTAACCCATCAGGCAAGACCGTTTCAATGTATCCAGAGTACCTGCGTAATTCTGCTGTTACACCGTTAATTCCATCGGTCCTTTTCAACACACTATTATATTTCCAATCTTGCTGGTTATCGCCAACGTAAGTTCCACCGTTATACGAACTTGTGGATGCAGTAAGATTGGTAAATGTTTCATGGGCTACTCCTGTTCCCCCGGTTACAGTAACTTCGCAGGTTGCAGTATGGCCTCCATCAACGGTTGTCACCGTAATCGTTGCAACACCGGGCCCCATTCCGGTTACATAACCAGATGCGTCAACAACAGCGACAGATTCATTATCTGAACTCCAGGTTACGGCCTTGTTTTCAGCATCTTCAGGCGTAATCGTTTCTGTGAGTTGTTCTGATTCCCATTTGGCAAGCGTCAGGGTTGTTGTGTCCAAAACGACCTCAGCAACGGCGACTGGTGTTACGGTAACCAAACAATCAGCAGTAAATCCGCCATCATTGGTCGTTGCAGTAATGGTAGTCGTGCCTAACTGCAATCCACTGACCAAACCGCTGGCATCAACAGTGGCAATTGTTTCATCATCTGAACTCCAGGTAACCGATTTATCTGTGGCTCCACCAGGAGAAACAACATATTCCAGTTGCGTTGTATAACCAACCGAAACCTCAGTTGCAGCCGGGATAACCGTTACACCGGTTACATACGTTGGCAGGGTGATGTATAATGTATCGATATCCCTGCTTCCATTTTGCATACCTTGCCCATCATCGGCAATAACGGTAACGATGTAAGTTCCTTCAATAGTAAATGTATGTTGTGCTGTAACTCCGTTCACATTGGGAGAACCATCTCCAAAGTTCCAGGTATAGCTTAGCGTATCTCCATCTTCATCAGTGCTGCCCGAAGCATCAAAGTTTACCGTGAAAGGTGCATCACCATACGTTTCGTCTGCAGCAGCAAGGGCAACCGGAGTATGGTTGTTTGTCGCAAACCGGGTTTGTAGCCTCAGAAGAGGAAATGCCCATCCGGTTTCGCGGTAACGGAATTCCTGCCACGAATTACCATGTTCGTACAGCAATAATGACATCACGTTATCGGCTTCATTTTTCACTTTATCGGTGATGTCGAATTTCCCGTTCGTGCTTGAAGCCAACTCCTCAGACGCTACGGGTTGATTGTTCCAGGTAACCGAGAGTTCACCCCAACTATCATCTTCCACGTATTTGACTGCACATTCATACGACCCAAATTTGATGGGGATGTTAAACTCAGCACTGATAATCTCGTTGGCATTGGCAGAATAATCGACCCGGTAAATACCATACCTCGCATTTTGATCAATATTCGAATACAGTACAGTTCCGTAATTTGCATCCGGGTTGCCGGAATATAAATAAGCGTCGGCCTCTACCGGATAATCCGTAAATTCAGTGGTTGGGTCGCTAACGCTGATCCCGCTCACTGTTTTGCTATCCAAAGAGCCGTTTCCATCATCCACAGTTACCGTGGCGGTATAATTTCCGGCAGGGTACACATGCGATACCGTCGGGTCTTTGGTGGTAATTACTGAACCATCTCCAAATTCGAAGGTATAGGTCAATTCATCTTCATTTCCATCCTGGGAACCCGAAGCATCAAAATTGACTGTTAACGGAGCTTCGCCTGTTTTTACATCTGCTGTCAGTGCCGCTTGCGGTGGATAATTTCCCGTAACTGTTACGCTATCCACATAAGTTGCCGAACCTCCGTTGCCATCATAAACGGTTAGTGTTACTGTATAGGTTCCCGGATAGGTATAAGTGTAGGCGCCAGTTGAGTCAGTGCTGAAACCTTTGTCCAACTCTCGGCTTGAACCGTCAGGATAAAAAAACGTGTCTTCAAACTTCCAGATGTAGCTTAAAGCATCGCCATCCGGGTCATTTACTGTAGGAGTAAAATTAACCGTGACCGGAACCTCACCGGTGATACCGCCATTAACAAACGACACAGTCGGAGCCTGATTTCCTGCAACCGAGAATCCTTCGCGAATATAATCGTTTACAGTTCCGGCTTCGTATTCGGGATACCAGGCTCCCAACGGCCTTTCCCTTACTTCATCCAAAAATGCTTCGTGGGTCGCTGTTTTACCAAGGGATCCATTGTATGTTGCGATAGAACGCTCCGGATCAATCCAGTTCGGATTGGACATGTCTTTAGCTGTCTCCCATTGATAAATGGTATTATTCACATAGTCGGTAATGGCTCCCAAATCGTTGGGAAAAGCAGTGTTGGATGTAGATGAAATGCGGTTTGCAACAATGTTGTTTTCTACCAGGAAGCGTTCGCGACTGGTCCATATTCCCCAAACAGCGCTGGTACTTAGATTTCCGGTACTCCCATCGGGATCCATCTTTCTTCCTTCCAGAATCACGTTGTTCTTCGCGATGGCAATGGTATCCTTGTCCGATTCATGAGCATGATAGCCCATGTTCAGGGAAACGGCATTTTGAACAAACAGGTTTTCTTCGGCAATTCCACAGCCACGCAATTGTACACCGTGTGCCGCACCTCTCGTGATTAGATTATTACGCACAACAACACCTGAAGTGGTGTACTGAATGTAAATATTGTGACTGTATTGGTTAGCATCTGCGGTAGGAATCTCCTCGTTCCAGCCGTTGTGGTCAAAAGTACATTCCTCAATGAGCAATCCGTACACATCGCTGGCAAAAATACCCGAAGACCGGGCACTGCTGCTAAGTCCGCTGTTGGGATGGTAAGCATCGAGAACAATATTTCTCCTGAATTTAAAATTTTTGTATGCTCCGGCGTAGTTTTGTACAGCAATTTCAACAAACCGGAATTTACAGTCTTCGATCAGAATATTTTCACCACCGCCTATCAAACGTAACGGAATGTTGAGCGAACCGGGAACATAATCAGGTGAAGCCGGGTCTTGTTTGTAGTTGTAAATAAACAATCCGTTTAACACCACATGGTTTCTAACCTGACCGTTATGATCGATAAACATAGCGCCGAGCTTGATCATTGGTCTGTCGCCTGAGGTACCATAGTATCCGATCATAATCGGCTCTGTAGGGCTTCGTCCGCTTTTAAAACGGGCTGCATTAATGGTTGGCCAGGTTTCATCTTTCCAAACGCCTCCACGTTTTAGCAATACCCAGTCGGGGTAGCCGTCACGTGCGGCCATTGCCGCTGCAACAAAAGTTTTGTAAGCGTTAACCGGGCCAGGATTTTTAGGGTCCGCCACTGATGATGCCTCCACGTACTGGGCAGTAGAATCATTTCCATTCACATCATCAACATAATAAATCCGGGTATCCGGAGAGGGCGTAAATACCGTCCAGCCGTTTTCATCGACCGGAAGTTGTGCTTTTGTAATTTTAGGAAGAAGTAACACCTGCGTGCTAAAAATTAGCACAAAAAAGAAGTCTTTAAGTTTCATAATAATTAATTTTTTGGTTAAAACTTGTGATTAATTTAAAATATGCGGAATGCATATATTCTGAAGTAAATCTGATGTACCGGTTATAAAATAACCTGTAATTTCGAAACCTTTCCGAGGAGCCGCACAGCCGGAAAATCCGGATTCCAGCATCAATGCTCCATGTTTCGGCTACATATCAATTATTTAGGATAGAATATTTTCATTTCATGCATTCAGAACTTTATATTTTTCGATCAAAATATTAAGTTCAAACAACACACTTAACGCGTTGATTTCCAATTCACTCGGTCTCTGTTTATCGCATAGGGGTGGTGATACACCTGCTTAATTTGTGCTTCGGTGTTTTCTTCTGTCAGGTGAGTCCACCAACATAAAAACCAGACAATTTCAGGACGTTTGGATTCCAGCCAGTCCATATCGGGCAGCCATCCTACTTCCGACAAAGCAATGACACCATTTTTGCTTAAGGCTTTTATTTCGTTCAATTCATTCTGCAACACTTTTTCCTGATCCCAATTCCGCACTCCGTTCGGATATCCGTCCATTCCAACGATATCAACATAATCGTCACCCGGATAAAATTCCGCTATTGGATTATAAATATTTGGCGTCCACACCCAGATCAGATTATTTAACCTATGATAAGTAGTAAATCTGTCATACATCAGTTTCCAAAGCGTTTTAAACTCCGGTTTGGCTCCCCACCAAAACCAGCCGCCGTTCATTTCGTGATATGGCCTCCACAATACCACCACACCTGAATCTTTTAACATTTTTAAGTAGGTTGCAACAGTATCGATATGGGCCAAATATTTTTTGTGAATGGCCGTGGTGTCCTGCAAAAGCTGATGAAACCGTTCACGTGACATCGCCTTCTGGGTATCTTTAAACTCACCTTCATCCGACGATCCATCCCATGTGTCTGGATTAACCTGGTGCCACGAGATGGTAACCAATCCTCCCTGTTTCCATTGTTCAACAGAAGCGCTTACAACATTCAGCCTTTTTTTGAAGGCTTCACTGCCATAACTAAAATCTTCGCCCAGTAACGCCGGAAACTCACCGGTAAGTTCGAATACCTCGTTTGTCCATTTGGTTACATCGTCAGCCAGATTTTCCTGGCCGGTTAAAACACCTTTCCCCTTAAGACCAACAAGGTAATTCAAAACCTTTTTTACATCTTCATTTGAAGAAGGATTCACAGGTTCAGCAGAAAAAACAACTGACCAGGAAATCAATAATATAAACAGGTAAAATAACTTTTTCACAAAAGATTGTTTAATAAAGTTTATAAGATTTATCCATTTTTATCCCTGCTTCATACAAAGTGTAAATGGTTTGTATTTTTTCAATATGGTGAAACCGGAAGATAAAAATAAGACCAGTAAAATCTGTTTCAGCGCCGCCAGATTTCAAACGACGCTGAAACATATGATTTCTTTAATTCTAATACCCGGGGTTTTGACTCAAATTTTCATTGAGGTCAATATCCCGCTGCCTGATTGGCAATAAATATTTGGTATCATTAAAATTTTCATGAGGTTCCAGAGCGTTTGGCCCTTTGAAAACTTCATTACCCATTTGGCGACGTTTGATGTCCCACCAGCGTTTAAACTCAAAACTGAGTTCGAGTCTTCTTTCCTCCAAAACAAGGGTTCTGAAATCATCTTTTGATATTCCGGCATCCACATCTGCAGGGAAATCGGTTGCTGTTCCTGCCCAATTCCGGGCCCTGGCGCGAACCTGGTTCACATACCCCCGTGCTTCTGCTGTGGGGCCGCTTACCTCATTCAATGCTTCTGCTGCTGTCAGTAAAACCTCTGCAAACCGGTATATCGCATAGTTATTTTCAGTGTCGGTAACCAGATCGCGCGGAACACCCATAAACCGCCAGTATTTGGCAATATGTGGGCGTTTGGTACCCTGAAACTCGGTATAGGGTAACAAATTTCCACCGTAATGAGCGCTGTCGGCCAGGGCTACTTTTTTGCGGTAGTCTCTGTTGTCCCAAGTTGTATAAACCGCCAATGAGGGAACTGCTACATCGAATCCGGCAACTTCGTCCGCTCCACTCAATCCCGTAAATGCAGCATGACTGTCGTAGTCGTAAGGCCATGCTGATCCTCTTTTGTATTCAATAGCAAAAATATGTTCCGGCATACCGTCTTGTTTGCCCGAATCAAAAAGATCTTGATAATCTGGTTCTAATGAATAGTTTAGACTTCCTGCATTGTCAATTACCCATTTTGCATGATTGTAAGCTTCTTGCCAGTTCCCTATAGTCAGATATACATCAGCCAACATGGTATATGCAGTACCTCTTGATGGCCTGCTACGGATATCATCCAATGGATGTCCCATGGGGAGGTTTTCTTTGGCGTAGTTTAGGTCACCAATAATATTTTGATAGACAGTTGACTCCGACGTTCTGGAAATAGTCGCTACAGCTTCCGGATCTCTTACGGGTTCATCTATATAAGGGATGTCTCCAAAAAGGCGTACAAGATTAAAATAGGTAAAAGCCCGTACAAATTTTGCTTCCCCAATAAGGGCTTTTATGCCGTCTGTAGGTTCGAGCGCCTCCGCACCATCGATCGCTGTATTAACTGCATCTATAGATTGGTATGCCATTGGCCAGAATGTTCCTATCATATCATTTGTAGAGTTTGCATTGAAGTCGTTGATTTGAATTCTTGCCGCTACTGTTGAACGATTCCCGATATCAACCATGTCACTGCGCAGCATAATTGCTGCTGCCATTTCTCTTCCCCAATAATTATCCGAGGCAATTTTTCCGTATGCTCCGTAGATTGCCGTCTGCACATCTTTCTCAGATTTGATAAACCCATCAGGAATCAGTCTCCCAACGGGATTTTCCACTAGATCGGTACATCCAAACACGAAAAGTGTTAATAGTGGTAATATATATAATTTTGATAATTTCATCTTTTATTGTTTTAAATTGAATTAATCAGACTACATTAAAATTTTACCTGTACTCCAACAGTAACCGATTTCGCACTTGGATAACTTCCATAATCATAACCTACGTTAACATTACTTGTGGTTCCCATGCCGGTAGATCCCAAATAATTTACCTCCGGATCAAAACCTGGATAATCGGTGATGGTCATCAGATTCTGGCCACTCAGATAAATTCTTGCATAGCTGATGCCAGAACCACGAAGTAACGACTGCGGCAACCGGTAGCCTATAGACACATTTTTCAACCGGATATAGCTGCCATCATAAACAAAACGGCTTGATGAAATTCTTGAACGGGAAGCTGTTGCTTTTGGAACATTCGTATTGGTATTTGTTGGAGTCCAGCGGTCAAGAGCCCTAGTGGTCGAATTGTTGAATCCCTGCATTAGTTCCAGTTCAAACAGGGTAAAACTATAAATATCATTTCCGTGGGAAGCCTGAACAAAAACATTCAGATCGATTCCTTTATATTCGAAAGTATTGTTCAAACCCCAAATGAAATCAGGATTAGGGTCGCCTATAATCGTCCTGTCATCACTGTTCAACTGACCGTCGGGCTGACCTGTAAGTTCGCCATCCTGCTTTCCATTTATGTCACGAAATTTTTCACCACCGGCAACCTGTTCAAAACCACCACCGGGAATAAAAGTATCGCCTTCCTGGTAAACTCCATCATAAATATAGCCAAAGAATGATCCCATCGGATAACCTTCCCTTAATACATTGGTAGTACCGATCCCCACCATATGCCCGGGAAATACACTTCTTAAAACATCGGCACCATCAGGTAACTCCAGTACTTTATTCCTGTTTCTTGAAAAATTAAAATCGGTATTCCATTTAAAATCTCCGTTAAAATTAACGGTCGAAAGGGTTAATTCCAATCCTTTATTTTCAACTGAACCAAAATTACTCCACATGTTATTATAGCCGGAGTAAGAAACCAGGGGAACCTGGAACAATTGATCCGTGGTTTTCATATAATAGTAATCGGCAGTTAATAAAATTCGCTGGTCAAACAAGCCCAAATCTACACCGATGTCCCTTTGAGCAGTTTTTTCCCAGGTAAGATTATTATTTGCCACCGTATTGGGTGTGACGGCATTCACAACTTCGTTACCAATTGTAACACTGGGTATTGTTCTCATCAGCGCTAAAGATCCGTAGGCTGCAATCGATTGGTTTCCTGTAATCCCGTAACTTCCGCGCAATTTTAACTGGCTGATTTGAGGAATACCATCCATAAAGGTTTCCTCTGCAATATTCCACGCAATAGCGCCTGATGGGAAAAAGCCCCATTTATTGTTTTTAGCAAATTTTGATGATCCGTCATAGCGGCCTGTGAAAGTAAGCAGGTAACGGTCAAATAATTTATAATGAAGCCTTCCGTAGAAAGACGATAACTCTGATTCTGTTAAAGAGGAAACAGGAGCTCTGTAGTTGGATCCTGCAGATAAGTTCCAAAAATCAAAAGCGTCTGAAAGAAAATTTTCGCTCTGGGCGCGCCAAAATTCAGATTTAGATGACTCGTAAGTATAACCGGCCATTAAAGATATATCATGAATTTCGCTGAACTTTTCACTGAAGGTGAAATAGTTTTCATTGGATAAGTTTGTAACCCTGTTCCCGTCAATGGTACCACGACCATTGATACTTCTGCCGCCATACATGGTTGTGGGTAAGTAGTTTCCGTAGCGGTTAGACCAGGTCTGCGCTCCAAAAGTTGACCGGAATTTTAAATTCTTTGTTATTTGATANNGCAATGGCAACGGGGTTGTCTCTTTCAAGACCAGTCATGAAAGAGCTGTGGTATGACCCGTCTGAATTATAAACAGGAATGGTAGGTTCGGTCAAAACTGTTGCCGACAGGACACCGGTCTGCCCGGCGCCACCGCTCCCTTCCATGTTCACTGTCCCATTTCTTTGCTCTCTTAATGCAAAAAGTTTAACGCCTACCTTGAGGTTCTTAAGCGCTTGTAAATCAAGGTTACTGGTGATCGAATAACGTTTGAATTTGGAATCAATCACAATCCCTTTCTGATCGTAAATAACGCCTGAAACATAATAGTGGCTATCGTCGTTACCTCCGGAGATAGAAAGTTGATAATTTTGTATACCTCCCTGCTGGAATACTTCGTCCTGCCAGTCGGTATCTTCATAGTCTGTACCTGTCAGTTTCCCAGGCTCAATTTCATTTACATAATCGATATAATCAGCCGTTTTAAGTAAATCCAGTTTATTAAGCACGTTCTGTACAGAATAGGAGGAGTTAAATTCGATTTTGGCTTTTCCCACTCTACCACTTTTGGTTGTTACCAAAATAACACCGTTTGCTCCCCGGGAACCGTAAATAGCAGTAGCTGAGGCATCTTTCAAAACTTCAACAGATTGAATGTCTTCACTCACCGGCATTGCCACACCGGGAAAGCCATCTACAACAATTAAAGGGTCGCTTGATGAACTGATAGATTTAGCCCCCCGGATACGTACCCTAAAGTCAGACCCCGGCTCGCCGTTAGTGGCCTGTACATGCACACCGGACGCTCTCCCTTGCAAAGCCTGCATTGCCTGAATTGTTGGAAATGCAGTTAAATCTTCTGCTTTTATACTGGCAACCGAACCGGTTAAATCCGATTTTCTCATGGTTCCGTACCCGATTGCGACTACTTCTTCAATACCAACTATTTCTTCGGTAAGTGAAACATTAAACATTGTTTTTCCTTCAACTGCGATTTCAACTGTTTTCATCCGTAAATAATTTATAAGTTTCTGATTTAAAGCAGTTTGAAAAACAGATAAGAAATTAAAATTTCATCCTCGTGCTCGTAGCAACAATTGTTTGTGCTTACCTGTTTTGA
>MTKW01013615.1_pt1 | contig 29299 bp, 29 predicted proteins | sample 1042761 | NCBI WGS metagenome assembly MTKW01 (sample SAMN06205366, study PRJNA360243) | anaerobic digester metagenome | biome: Wastewater treatment plant; feature: Anaerobic digester sludge; material: sludge; isolation source: anaerobic digester fed with sludge from wastewater treatment plant ...
TATTCTTCTCTTATACAATCTGGCCGAGTGGAAATAGACAGCTCCACCACACCATCCTGGCAAGCTTCTTTCATATACTCTTTAAATAAATCTAATGGCAAATAGGTATTGGTAAAGTTTTGAAAATAGGAAATAAACTTCTTGGCATTATATTTTTCTCCTATATATTTAATATTAGTTTTTAGTTGCTCCTGCACGCTTAAAATATTAGGAAGAGTTTCAAAGCCAGCACCTTTTTCCCCACAAAAAGTACAGCCTCCTTTTGCTATTTTCCCATTTCTATTTGGACAGGTAACAGGTATATTAATTGGAATCTTATAAACTCTTTCTCCATATTTTTCTTTTAAATATTTAGAATAAATATTATATAATTGCTTGTCTTTATTCATGGTTCACCTTCTAAATAAAAAATAAGATATTTTTTATTATATCATATGAAAATTATTTTATTAAAAAACCAATAGGTATTTTAAAAATAACACCTATTGGTTTGTAATTGTCACTATTACACTATACAAAAATTATATAATAATCATTCACAAAGGAAGGCAACTCCTCCCCATCATAGTTTATGCTGAAGATAAAATTAACCTGAAACTTTTCTCCAATCTTTTTAAGACTTTTTGAAAAGAGCTCCAGGTCTTCTAAATTTAAATTTACTATATTTAATAAATTATCAACATAAATTTCATCTATATCATAATTTCCCCCAATTAACCCTTGTAAAAAACCAAAAAATTTATCTAGGTTATTAACGGAAAATTCTTTGATGTTTATAAATCTTATATCTCTACTTAATTCAAAAATGGATTTTTCCTTNNTTCAAGCAATTTTCTAGTCTTTCCACTTCCCTTTTTACCGAAGACAAAACTTATCATGGTAACCACCTCTTTCTAAATATTATAAAGCAAAAGTCTTATTACAATAATAATTCTATATTTAACTAAAAGTTCCTTCTTTAATTATACAATTAGTTATTCTTTTTAAAAAAATATGCACCGAGAATATTTCCCAGTGCATATTTATAATTGTTTTTATTTTTCTGATGATGATACTTCCACTTCTCCACTATATACAGGTTTACCTACCAAGTATACAAATAAGGCAGTTACTACCATTGATAGAGGAAGTACAATCCAAATTGATAATCCAGCTGCTACTGGAATATAACCTACTACAACTGATAATACAGCAACAGCTATAGAATAAGGCAATTGAGTTTTAACATGGTCTAAGTGGTCAGATGCTGCACCCATTGAGGACAATATAGTGGTATCGGATATTGGTGAACAATGATCTCCAAAGATGGCTCCAGTTAAAACTGCACCCACTGACATAATTATAAATCCAGGATTAGGAGACATTGCAGCTGCAAGAGGAACAGCTAAGGGCATTAAAATACCCATAGTTCCATAGGAAGTACCTGTTGCAAAAGATATAATAGAACCTAATATAAATATTACTGATGGTAACAAATAAGGAGGCATAGTATCTGATAGTAAGGATACTAAGAAGTTTGCAGTTCCCAAATCCCCTATTACACCACTTATGGACCATGCCAATAGTAATATTACTCCTGTAATTACCAAGGATTTCATACCTTGTATCCACACCTCAATAGCTTCTGTCCATTTAAATATTTTTTGAGATACTCCCATAACCATAGCTACTATACTTGATATTAAAGCAGACTGAAATAAGACAACACTGGCATCAGATGCACCGAAAGTTTCCCTTATTGCCAATAAAGATAATGGGCTATTTTGAATAAGTTCAATTAATGTTCCATCATCTCCCGCCATAATTTCGTTGTATCCATTATAATAGAAGCCAAGAAATGAGAAAAGAATTAGTGCGCCAATAGGAATAATAGCATTCCAAGGATTTAACTTCTTCATACCCTCTATTGGTTCTAATTGTTCAATATCATCTGCTACCAAAGGTGAAGATCCATCAGCCAACACTTTATTGTACCTTCTAGCCCTATTTTCTGCCTTCAACATAGGTCCAAATTCTCTTAGGAAAAAAGCTGTACATAGAACAAATAATAGCATCAATATATTATAAAAACGATAGGGAATAGTATCAATAAATACGCCATAAGCATTTACGCTTTGCCCTATAGAATCGTATGCATCCTTTATCAGTCCTATTTCATAACCTACCCATGTTGAAATTAATGCAATACCAGCAATTGGTGCTGCAGTAGCATCTACGATAAAGGAAAGTTTTTCTCTAGAAATTCTCATCTTATCTGTAACAGGTCTCATAATAGGTCCAACTATTAATGAGTTTGCGTAGTCGTCAAAGAATACTAATATACCTAAAATCCAAGTAATAACTTGAGCACTGATAGGACCTTTTGCCTTCTTAGATAAGCTCTCGGCTACAGCCTTAGCTCCTCCCATTTTAGTCACTAGTCCAATAAGTCCACCTATAGTAATAACCTGTAAGACAATACCCGCATTCCAAGGATCTGAAAGGGATTCTAGTACATAATCCACTATATCTAAGAAAGATTGAACTAATGCCATAAAAATATTATTTCCAGGAACATTCATAATAAGGGTTCCTGAAAGTATTCCTAGAAATAGTGATACTACCACATCCTTTGTAATAAAGGCTAATGTTATAGCCAAAAGGGGAGGGATAATAGATATCCATCCAAAGGATGAAGCTTCTTCTGCCTCAGTAGCAAAGGCAGTATTAGTAAAAATAAATACAGATAAAATAACTAATAATAAAATTAAGCCTGTTTTTTTCATTCTTTTCCTCCTTTATATATAAATAATAAAAACACCCTAAGTCTATCTGACCTAAGGTGTTAGCACTCTTTACCTTTTGCCGATAGCCCTCCACAAATATTCAACAAAATATCTGTGACAGTTTTGGACATATTATGTCCAACCCCAGCATATAGCCTTTGGAGGACTATACACTTCGGCAATTTTACCTTTCAACCACTTCATAGTTCCACCTCCATGGTTTACTCTTTAAAATTGCACCTCTATCTTTTATTTATAATTATGAACAATATACTATAAAACTATCAACTTGTCAAATTCCTACAAATATAAATTTTCTAGAGCAATAATTTTTATTCTCTACCCTAAGAATCCTTGTAAAATAGTTTCTTCTGCTTCTTCACCAGAAAGACCTAAGGTCATCAGTTTTGTAATCTGGTCAGAAGCAATTTTCCCAATGGCTGCTTCATGAATTAATTGTGCACCAGAATGGTGGGCTACAATCTCAGGGATAGCAGATACTTTCGCCCTATCCATAATTATGGAATCACATTGTATATGGCCTCTACATTTAGAATGCCCCTTCAAACTTAGGTAAAAAACCTGTTTAGAGTCATCTTTTGCCACTGAACGAGAAATTATTTGGGCACTAGCATCTTCCCCTAATAATTCTACTACAATTTTTGATTCCGCACTTTGGTCTAAATAGGTTAAAAGCTTCTCATTAACAATCAAACGAGCATTTCTATACAGCTTAATATAGGTATCCCTTATTGTATAATCTACACCCTTAATTTGATCCATTTCTAACTCGACTACCCCATCTTCCTCAACATGAATTATGGTTTTGGGATTTAATACCCTTTCTCCATCGCCTTTACCTTCTCCATAATGTTTTTCAATATATCTCATGTGGGCACCTTTTCCTACAAAGAATTCATGAACACCGTCATGTTGAGTCTTTTCACTGCCCCCATTGTGGATTCCACATCCAGCTACAATTAAAACATCAGAGTTTGTCCCTATCTTAAAGGTATTATATACTATATCGTTCAAACCTTCTTCAGAGATTATTACTGGGATATGAACACTTTCATTTTTAGTCCCCGGTTTTATAAGAATATCAATCCCCGGCTTATCTTTCTTTGAAATAATTTCAATATTAGCAGAATTATTTCTGATGATCCCTTCTCCATTTTTTCTTATATTATAAGCCCCTTGAGGTATATCATGTATATCTGCCACTTCAACTAATAGTTTCTTATCTAATGCAGTCAGCATATTCCATTACCCCCTTTCCACAATTATCCCTATGTTCACAACCGGTATCTAATTGGGATATTTCTTCTAGGATTTTATCCTTATTTGTGATCTCACTAATTCTTCCATTCTCCACCATAATAACCACATCGGCTAATCTTAATATTCTTTCTTGATGGGAAATAATAACTAAAGTAGTATCTGATTTTTGATGCAAATTAATAAAGGTTTCAGTCAATCTTTGGAAGCTCCAAAGATCTATCCCCGCCTCTGGTTCATCAAAAAGGGCTACCTTAATCTGCCGTGCCAATAGACTGGCAATTTCAATTCTTTTTAATTCTCCCCCAGAAAAGGTAGAATTTATTTCCCTATCTAGATAATCTTGGGCACATAATCCTACATTATAAAGAATTTCACAGTGATCAATTTCCCTTTCTCCTGCTGCCAAATTAAGCAAGTCCTTAACCTTCAGCCCTTTAAATCTGGCAGGTGTTTGAAAAGCATAGCCTATACCTCTCCTTGCCCTTTCGCTGATACTCATATCTGTTATATCTATTCCATCTATTAAAATTTTCCCTCTGGAAGGTTTGTGTATCCCCATAATAGTCTTAGCAATGGAAGATTTACCACCCCCATTAGGGCCAGTCATTACATATATCTTATTTCTTTCCAAGGATAGATTTATATCATTTAAAACCTTATCCCATCCATTATCCCCTTCTAGTTCCACATCAATATTTATAAGTTCTAACACTTTTTATCCTCCTTGTACAATTCAAACTATTGTCTAGTTATAGTGTAATACAACTTCAATAAAATTACTATAATCATTTTTTACAATAAAAAAGATGCCTTGGACAGTTGTTATGTAACCTGAGCACCTTTCTAAAATTAACAGGAAAGATTCCTTTACAATCTCTATTTTTTAGTATTAAAGTAATTCTTCCTTAAAAATAATAAAACTAAATCCGTCTTTAGATTTAGTATAATGGTTGCGGGGACAGGATTCGAACCTGTGACCTCCGGGTTATGAGCCCGACGAGCTACCAGCTGCTCCACCCCGCGATGATTTTTACTATTAAAGTATAACACTTTGAGATTCTCTTGTCAAATAGAGAAAATCCTAATTCTACTTCCCATTATTGGATAATTGTTATACACTTGGTTATAAATAGTATAATATAAATAGGAATTTATAGAGGTGATATTTTTGTTAACAAGATTTCTTATAGACAAATTTATACCTAATAAAAATGATATAATTAATATTGATGTCCGTTCAAAATATGGTTATTTAGGTGGATATGTGGGAATTTTTGCAAATATATTTTTATTTATCACCAAAACTATTCTAGGCCTAATAATAAACAGTATCTCCCTAGTGGCAGATGGTATTAATAACTTATCAGATGTGGGCTCTAGTGGTATTACTTTACTTGGCTTTAAGTTATCAAAGAAACCAGCGGATAAAGAACACCCTTTTGGTCACGGAAGAACAGAGTATATTGCCGCCCTTATAGTTTCTCTTATTATTATAATGGTAGGCTTTGAATTATTACACAATTCTATTAAACGTATTATAAATCCTGAAAAAGTAACCTATAGTCTATTGAGTATATATATACTAGTTACAACTATACTTATCAAATTATGGATGGGATTTTTTAATAGAAAATTAGCCAAAATTATAGACTCTAAATCTCTAGCAGCCAGTGCTGTGGATAGTTTTAGTGATGTTTTTGCGACCAGTTGTGTAGCATTATCCATAATATTTTCCCCCTACCTTTCCTTCCCTATTGATGCCTATATGGGGGTAATTGTAGCTATAGTTATTATGTACTCTGGACTTTCAATAGCTAAAAACACCTTGGATCCATTGCTAGGTAAAGCCCCTAACCCAGAACTAGTGGAAAACATAAAGAAAACTGTGCTACATTTTGATGGAATTGAAGGGATTCATGACCTTATTATTCATGATTATGGACCCAATAGAAAAATGGCCACCCTTCACGCAGAAGTTTCAGATCAACTTAGTTCTATAGTAGCCCATGATATAATAGATGCTGCTGAAAAAAAAGTGGAAAAGAAATTTAATGTAATCCTAGTAATTCACATTGATCCTCTGCAATTTGAATGTGAAGATACTAGTGAAATATATCAAAAGGTAAAAAATATTTTATCCTCCTTCCCTAGTTTTATTTCTTTCCATGATTTCCGAATTATTCAGGCAAAAAATAAGGATAATATAATCTTTGAAGTGGTGGTAGAAGAAAAATTGAGAGATGACGAAGTAATTTCTCTAAAGGATAATATGAAAAGCCGTCTTAAAACAGAATTCCCTAATTATGATTTTTTTATAACAATGGAAAGGGAACATGCTTATTTCCATTAATAAGCTTTACTATTTAGCTTGTTATAACCATCTATAATAGCAAAACCATTGCTGGTACCTATACGTTTAGCACCTCCATCAATAAATCTTTTTGCATCCTCATAGCTACGAATACCACCAGAGGCCTTTATTTGGGGAGAATCTCCAAGAATCTCTTTCATTAAAATTACATCTTCTATCTGGGCACCTGCTGTTCCAAATCCAGTGGATGTTTTCACATAATCTACTCCTATGTCCTTACATATCCTACATATTTCTATAATTCCACTTTTATCAAGATAACAAGTTTCAATAATTACCTTTAATAATATACTTTCATCCAAATCCTTAGTAGTATTATATATTTTTTTTATTTCATCATTAATAAGATTATATTCTTTATCTTGGGCCCAAGATATATTGATAACCATATCTATTTCATGGACACCATTCTTTATTGCATCCTTGGTTTCAAATACCTTTGTTTCTATAGTATTTAATCCTAATGGAAAACCAACTACAGTGGCAACTTTTATATCGCTGCCTTTTAATATATCCCTAATATATTCAATATGTCCAGGTAATACACAAAGGGTAGCAAAATCATAACTTAGGGAATCCTTTGCAAATTTTTGGATTTCAAGCTTTGTCCCATTAGGTTTTAATATTGTATTATCAATATATTTTTCTAGTTTCATAATTTCACTCCCTAGGATAATTAGTCTTTAGAAAAATTCTTTTAATTCTATTAAATCAGATATTTTTATTATATTATTATCTTCTATATTGTTTTTAGGATCTAATAAAATTCCTGTAATACCTTCTCTATTAGCTGCCAATGTATCCACTACATAATCATCTCCAACAAAAGCAATTTCCTCAGGGTTATAACCACTTTTTTCTATTGCATCCCTATAAATTTTCGGATTAGGCTTGCTAGCTCCTGCTCCATCTGAGGTGATTATTACAGAAAAATAATCGAATATTCCTGAACTATTCATTTTTTTATACTGTTCTTCTTTATGCCCATTAGTTAAAATGCCTAATTCATAGTCAGGTCTTAAGTAGTCTAATATTAATTTAGCATTGTTCATAAGATTTTTAAGGCTTACTAAAGTATCTATATATAATTTATTAAGGTCCTCTGCCTCTACCCTATCTCCAATACTTAAATCTTGGATTGTTTTATCAAACCTGGATACCCTCAGTTCTTGAACAGTTGTTTCTCCCCTTTCAAAGGCTCTCCAATGTTCTTCATTACGATCTGTATAAACCTCTTTAAAATAATTAAAATCAATTTTGATATTATTTTTAATTATTTTCTCATTATATACTTTTTTAAGGGCAATTATTGTATTTTTCTTAAAATCCCAAAGGGTATTATCTAAATCAAAATAAATAAACCTTATTCTTTTTCTTAAATCCATAGTCAAATTTACCTAAAGTCCTTCCTTCTTTTTTATTATTTGGTCAATTATTCCTCCCCCTAAGCAAACCTCCCCTTGATAAAACACTACTGCTTGACCGGGAGTAACAGCTTTTTGAGGTTTATCAAAGACTACTTTACAAGTATTATCCTTTAAAATCTCTACCTTTACCTTCTGGTCTGGCTGTCTATATCTAAATTTTGCAGTACAATTAAAAAAACTCTCCTTAGTTTTATCACTTATCCAATTTATATCATTGGCAAATAAACCATAAGAATAAAGTGCTGGATGGTTAGCACCTTGTGCCACATATAGGATATTATTTTTTAAATCCTTATCCACCACAAACCAGGGTTCACCTGTGCCTGATCCTCCGATGCCTAAACCTTTCCTTTGTCCAAGGGTGTAATTCATAAGGCCCCAATGTTTGCCTTTAACTTCACCTTCTATGGTACGTATTTCTCCAGCCTTTGCAGGTAAGTAATTATTAATAAACTTACTAAAATTCCTTTCTCCGATAAAACATATTCCAGTACTATCTTTTTTCCCAGCAGTCTTCAATTTATTCTCCTCAGCTATTTTTCTTACCTGGCTCTTGTCCATATTTCCTATGGGGAAAATAGCCTTTGATAATTGGTATTGGTTTAGGGCACATAAAAAATATGTTTGGTCCTTATTAGCATCTACACCCCTTAACAATCTATATTCTCCGTCTTTATAATCCACCTGGGCATAGTGACCTGTTGCAATATAATCCGCCCCAATTTTTAAAGCATGTTCTAAAAATGCCTTAAACTTTATTTCTTTATTACACATCACATCTGGATTAGGTGTTCGACCTTTTTTATATTCATCTAAAAAATATGAAAATACCTTATCCCAATATTCCTTTTCAAAATTCACAGTGTAATAGGGTATTCCTATCTGATTACAAACAGCTTGTACATCTTCATAGTCCTCAGTAGCAGTACAAATACCATCCTCATCTGGCTCATCCCAATTCTTCATAAAGACACCTACTACTTTATATCCCTGTTCCTTTAACAACAAGGCGGCCACTGAAGAATCCACTCCACCAGACATGCCTATGACTATTGTTGTGTCTTGATTATTCTTGACCATTTATTTCAACCTTTCTTTATCTATAACAATTATAAACTAGTGCTTTTAAAATTTTTTCACCCTGCTAAAAGGGTAATATCTAAATACAGCCTTACCAATTAATTTTTCCTTTTCTATAAAAGGATAAGGCCAAAGATGGGAGTCATAACTACTATTTCTATTATCTCCTAGAAAAAAATAATTATCTTCTGGCACTAATACCGGCCCAAATTCATAGTCTATGGATTTTACTAAATAGGGTTCATGAATCCTTTCTCCATTTCTATATAGATATCCATTTTTTATCTCTATAGTATCTCCCCCTATTCCTATTAATCTTTTTATATATCTTTCACCTTTTGTCACAGGGGAATAAAAGACCACTATATCTCCATATTCCAAATCTTCAGGTTTAATCAATTTATTAATAATTAATTTGTCATTTATATTTAAAGTAGGAATCATTGATTCACTAGGAATTGTTACAGCCTGGGCTATATAGTTCTGTAATATAAAACTTAATATTAAAGCTATAAATAAACTGGGAAGCCAATCTTTTAACCATTTTTTCATAATTAAAGCACCTCTTAACCATAATTTTAATACTTTTTATAGTTTTTCCTCTTATCTCTTATATATATTGCCTTTGCAGGTGAATTATCTGAAGATCTTTCATTTATCTCAAATAGTTGGGTTGCCTTTATTAATTCACCTAATTTCTTATATCCAAAATTCCTAGGGTCAAATTCAGGAGATTTATTGGCAATATTTTGCCCTACATTACCAAGATGGGACCAACCATTTTCATCAGCGGAATCTTCCACAGCACTTCTAAGCAAGTTAACTAATTTGGTATCCTTTTTTAGTTCCATAGTATTTTTAGGGGAGGTAGCAAAATCTAAATCGCTTTTACGGAGAATTTCCGTATAAATAAATTTATCGCAGGCCACCACAAATGGTCTAGGTGTCTTTTTTTCTCCAAATCCATATACTATTAATCCTGACTCTCTGATTCTAGAAGCTAGGCGGGTAAAGTCGCTATCACTGGACACAATACAAAATCCATCCAAGCTTTCTGTGTATAATAAATCCATGGCATCAATTATCATAGTGCTATCTGTTGAATTTTTCCCAGTGGTATAACCAAATTGTTGAATAGGTAATATAGCATATTCTAATAAAATGTCCTTCCATCCCAGCAGATTTGGACTTGTCCAGTCCCCATAAATCCTTTTTACACTTGCAACCCCATAATTTGCAATTTCTGCTATCAGACCGCTAATAATTGCCGGTGATGTATTATCCGCATCTATTAGTACTGCTAATTTTTTTTGGTTACCCTTCTGTTCCATTAATAGCTCGCCCCTTTATTAACTATTATATATAAGATATTATAAGTATACTATAATTTCAGGTCATTATATAAATTTTATAATAATATTTTTGGCTAATGCAAATTCTTTTAATAATCTTGCCATATTTTTTATATGCTTATCCAAACCAGCCCTTCCATTAAAAGACACTATAATCATTAATATATCCTTGGTAGATTTATCTATCATTCCTCGTTCAGAATCCGAGGTGGTACTGCCAAAGTATCCCAATTCATCGCAAAATACAGGAAGATATTCTATATTTAATTGTCCCCTACCAATGGCATTATATTTTGCGCCTTTTTCTGCCCTTTTTAAAGTAATATCCCCCTGAATCTTTGATAGATCATAGGCACATACTGGATATAATGATTGTAAAGATATAAGATTATTAATTTCTACAATATTATTTATACTATATAATTCTTGACCCTTTATTATTCTTCTAGCAAGTGCTTCAGCTGAAGAACGATATCTAGTTGGATCCTTGCCTAAGCTTCTATAGGCCTTTCTTGTATCTTTAATGTTTCTTTGTTTTGCAATATCTGCTACCACCATTTTTTCTCTCATAGTGTTACAATAATCAGTAATTTCAGAATATAATTTTTCATCTGTATCTTTAACCACAATTTCTGATTGAATACAGCCTAAAGCTATATAGGGACAAGTTTCCTTAATTTCTTCAGAAATATAAATATTTTTCATTATATTCACCTTTTAAAAAATAAAGTTATTTTATATGTACTATATTACAAGAGCCAGCTCCTGTAAAGAAGCTAGCTCTATTTAGCCCATTTATTTATTAATCTTAAAACTTTTAAATCCCCTAGTATTCTGCAGCAAAAAGCTTTCAATCTTCAATAGTCGTTTTTCTATATTAGAAAAGTCCCTTTCTTCTACAAATTTTTCTGTATTTTGGTTCTGAGTAAGGGATTTAATCTCTTCTTCTAAAAATCTAACTTTTTCTGATGGTATCATAATTTGATTCCTTAATAAAATAATATCCCTTTCTAATTTATTTAATCTATCCCATAATTTAATATTTTCTTCCTTATCAATGGATAGTTCTCTATCAATATCCACCTTATTATCCAACCCCTTTCTTTTTATAGGTATTATTTTTGTATTTTTTAGGTTACCAAAACCGATAAAACTAAGATTATAGGCATTCCCAAAGGAATAATTCAAAATATTATTATTTATATTACTTATATATTTATGTCTAACAATATCCTCAGTCTTTGATTCATTCCACAAATATGCATCACTCCATGTATTGCCATTATCTTCAGAATATCTACTGGCTACATAATTATATTCAACCCAACAGATCCAAAGCACTTTCCCATGATATATTAATGTAGGAAATTGACAATTCCCTGGATTAGATATATCCTTCTCCTTTATTTTCTTATAGTTATTTCCATCAATTTTATATTCTTGGTATTTTACTATTAGATTACCTTCAATATATTCACAATAAGCAAGTTGGATTTTACCGTTTTCTCTAATTAGTCCATCCAAATATAGCTTCCTATTTCCGCCGATTGTTAATTGGATGGAATCACTCCATACTTTTGATTTTAAATTATATGCTTTTATAAAAATCTGTTCTAGTCCTAAAATTACATCATAATATAGTAAATATATTTCATCACCTATTACCGTAGAATGGATGGGATTTAATAAATCTATTTTATTAATAGTATCTAATTCTTGGTTTATCCAACCATCACCAAGATCATAGCAATGATTAATTCTATATTTTTTATGCTCTCTATCTAAAGGTGTTAAATAAAAAATATGAATATCATCTCCTACTACACAAGCAGATAGATTTTCAGCATTCTTCTCCCCTTCTACAATTAACCTTGAGTGGGTATAATCTCTATGACTAGATAGTAGAATTATTCTATTATCTATATTTCTACATATTAAATAAATCTCCCCATAGGAATTAATCCCCCCGTCAAAGTCCTTTGTAGCTTTATGATTAATTATCTTTTCCTTTATCTTCCTCCTTTCTTTTTGAAAATGATTATAGGTTATTTGATTATTTCTATAAGCAAAGTTATACAGGTGTCCTGACTCTTCATGAATTATTAAACTTGGCTGATTAAAAAATGCCATTATCTCACCTCCTAGTTTTTTATATCGCTACTATGGTATATTTATTAGTATTTTTTTGAAATAATGATATTTAAAAAAGTATAAATTATTAACCAAAAAACTAGTATGGCTAACTTATTATCTAATGTATATATTGTAACAAGTTATTCAAAAAAGAATATATTATAAATGAGAATATAATTTGTAAATGAGGAAATATCATATTTATTAATACTTATGATTTTCTTCTAAATAAAAGGAGGTTAATATATGGACATTTGTAAGGGAGGTCCCAGTAAAGAAAGCCCTATAGATACAGGGCCAGAACAATGCTGTACAGCAGAAACTGGTTGTCATTTTGATGGTTCCTTAAGAAATGTTGTTGCTGAACCAATATATGTACAAAAAGTATATGATGCTACTTTATTTAATTTGCAAGGATTAAAAACTATACAAAATCAACCCTTCAGCCCTAGACTAGATGATGGAGATTCAGTAGTGAGAGTTGTCAAAATGAAATGCAGAAAGTTTTTTAATCCAGATGATATTGAAGATTCTAGAAACTTAAAAATAAAGAGCGAAACTCAAATTGCTGGTGCTCAATTTGTACAAAAAAATGGAAAAGATGTGGAAGTTGTCGGGCCTGATGGAACTCGCAGTGAAAAACTAATATATACAGATACGTCTGAGTGCGATAAGGAAGATAAGGGAACACCAGTATTTGGCACTCAAACACTATTTATAACAGGTAATGTGGTCCTAGAAATAGATGCAATCGTAGAAAATAATTGTCAAGAAAGATGTAGAAAGACATTTTTTGCAAATATTGAAATTGCACCAAAAGAATATCCACTAGTTTTAACTAATTTCTTTGAACTCTGTGTACCTTCTGTATTTGACAGTGCATTTTTACCAAGATTTACTGAGTTTTGTAATATTTCCTGTGAACCTAGATTAGCTACAAACAATGTTGCCAGAGACATTAGAGTTAATCCTTCCAATGGAAAATTAACAGCAAATTTATTAATTACTATTAGTGTTACTTGTGAGAAAAAAATAATATTACCTGTTCAGCTTTGTGTGTTATCTACAGGTTTTCCAAAGCTTACACCAGATACATCACCTATTACAACTACTTTCCCACCCCTATTCCCTAAACAAATAGATGAAAGTAGTGGAAAAAATCGACCAAGATCTACTGAAGCAAATGTAGATTTAGGAGATGATATAAATATAGAATAGAATAAAGCAGGGGAAACCCTGCTTTATTCCAATTCCTCTATAAATCTGCTTTTATAATTAGTAATTATTGTATATGTTTCACTGTCAATTACTTCATCTTCCAGCCACTTATCAGAAAAGCTTAGAAATGTAAGAATAATATCTTTTAATGTATTGACATATTCTTCATTCAATCAAATTCTCTCCTTATTAGTAGCATCTACATGGTGTTTATCCTATATTTATTATAAAAACCTCTACTTCGCTCCGCTTAAAAGGACGCTTAACTTCCCCTTTTAAACATATTATACATTTAATCTATTTACTCTGCAATTAATATTGTATAGAATTTCCATATAGTAGGATTTTTAATTTTTAAAACTATGAACAGGGGCAGGAATTCTTCCTAATCTATTTATAAAATCCTTGCAGGAAAACTTATTTACTCCCATAATAGGTGCATAACCTAATAGGCCACCAAAAATAGCCTTATCTCCTATGTCTTTACCTATTACAGGTATTATTCTCACAGCAGTTGTTTTATTATTTATTACACCTATTGCAGCTTCATCTGCTATTATTCCTGAAATTGTTGTTGCTGGTGTATCTCCAGGAATTGCAATCATATCTAAACCAACAGAGCAGACACTAGTCATTGCCTCTAATTTGTCAAAGGTAAGGGAGCCAATTTTTACAGCTTCAATCATTCCCTCATCTTCACTAACAGGAATAAAAGCACCACTAAGGCCTCCAACATGGGAAGATGCCATTATACCACCCTTTTTAACAGCATCATTAAGAAGAGCTAAAGCCGCTGTAGTTCCATGGGCACCACAGGATTCCAGTCCAATTTCTTCTAATATCCTAGCCACACTATCCCCAATATCAGGGGTGGGGGCTAATGATAAATCTAATATCCCAAAGGGGATGCCTAAACGTTTGCTGGCTTCATTGCCAATTAATTGCCCAGCCCTTGTTATTTTGAAAGCCGTTCTTTTTATTGTTTCTGCTACCATATCAATACTGTTGCCCTTTAGCTTTTCTATTGCAGATTTAACCACCCCTGGTCCGCTTACACCTACATTAATTACCGCCTCTGGTTCTCCCACACCATGGTATGCTCCCGCCATAAAAGGATTATCTTCAACTGAATTGGCAAAGACCACAAGTTTTGCACACCCTATACTATCCCTATTCTGGGTTAAAATAGCAGTCTTTTTAATGATTTCTCCCATTTCCTTTACTGCTTTCATATTTATTCCTGCCTTTGTACTTCCTACATTAACAGAAGCACAAACCCTTTCTGTTTCTTTAAGTACATGGGGTATTGATTTAATAAGTATTTCATCCCCCTTTGTATAACCTTTATGGACTAAAGCAGAAAACCCTCCTATAAAATTAACTCCTACTTCCTGGGCTGCCCTATCAAGGACTTTCCCATATTCTATATAGTCCTCATCCATTGAAGAGCCAGCTACTAATGATATAGGAGTAACAGCAATTCTTTTATTAATTATAGGTATTCCAAATTCTTGTTCTAATTCCTCCCCTACTTTTACTAAATTTTCCCCATATTTATTAATCTTCTCATATATCTTTTGCCTTGATTTATTGCCGTCTGTATCTTGACAATCTAATAAGGAAATTCCCATGGTTATTGTTCTAATATCTAACTTTTCCTTTTGTATCATTGTTATTGTTTCAGTTATTGAATTAATATTTAACATAAAAATTACTCCTTATCTATATTGTGCATTGCATCGAATATATCTTGATGTTGAATTCTAATGGAAACTCCTATCTCTGCCCCGAGATTGTCCAACTCCTCCGCTAACTCTGAAAAGGAGACTGTCATTTCACTCAAATCAGTAATCATAATCATTGTAAAATATTCTTTTAGAATGGTTTGACTAATGTCCATTATATTAATATTTCTTTTATATAGAATAGTTGACACCCTAGCTATAATTCCTTTCTTATCCTTTCCAATTACACTTACTATTGCCTCCATCTTTATACACTCCTGTTATTATATTTTAATAAAACAATCTTCCCACTTTATAAAAAGTAGTTTACTATTCAGCCTATTTATTGTCAACTGATATAGTCCTAGTTTAGAATAAATAACTATGTTAAAAAATTGACTTTATTGTATTATATGATATTCTAAATAAGGGAGAGTCCCAATAATTGAGGGGAGAGAAGGTTTATGATATTAGAGTATATTCTAAATGTTATAGTACCTATTATAATCCACTTCCTGGAAGTAATAGGCGTATTTATTATTGTCTTATCCGCATTAAGATCATTTTTTCAATATGCCCGTAAATATTTTGACTTTTCCAATGATCATATTAAGATTGAATTTGCTAAAGGCTTAGCTCTTGCTCTTGAATTTAAACTAGGGGCAGAAATTCTAAAAACTTTAACAATAAGAACCTTAGATGAGATGCTAATCTTAGCTTCTATAGTATTACTAAGGGTGATTCTTACATTTGTTATTCACTGGGAAATCGAATCAGATACAAAACGTCATCATGGTTTTTTAAAATTTAAAAATGGAGAAACATCCAGTGAGGAAAACCCTGGCAAAGTATCTTCATAAGTTATCTTCAATAATAAATCTTAGAAAAGGGTTATCACTTTATATAAGTGATAACCTTTTTAGTCAGATTGTCATCTATATGTAAAATTGTCCTCTAAATGCTTATAGGTTGTTTAAAGTATTTATGCTATTATATAAAAGGAATAATATAGATATATTATATAAGTACGGAGGTGAACTATAATGTATGATGGGATTTTTGTCATTGTGAATAAGGGGAAAGCAGAAGCAGTTATTGAAGCTGCTGAATATGCCGGTTCCCGAGGAGGAACTATTATTAGTGGTAGAGGTTCAGGTATTCATGAAAGAGCTACTCTATTCTCCATGACAATAGAACCAGAAAAGGAAATTGTGCTAATTATTTCCAAAAAAGAAAAGACGGAAGATATTGCCTCCTCTATAAATAAATCCCTTGAAATTGAAAACCCCGGAAATGGAATCATGTTTATTCTAGATCTTAAAAAAACATATGGCTTACTTTAAATTTATATAGCCCTTATTACTGAGTAATAAGGGCTATAATTAAAACAACTATATTTTAGTGTTTATGTTTAAGAAAGATTTTTAATCCCTTTCCTATCTTAAAAAGTTCCTTTCTTTCTATACTAGTATTTCTGCCCATATGCATAAGATCTTCATCTAATATAGACCATTCTTCACTAAACTCCATATCCTTTAGCATATCATAATAATCCCTTTTATCTTTTTCAAACATATAATTGACTTCCTTTCTAGACAATTAACGGGCTATTATTTTATTTTTTTCATCTCTAATAATAATATTCTTTAATATATTGCCTGCCCTCAGTGAATAGAAGTTTTGTGTTTAATTATTTTCCCCCTTAACTAATTTTTTATTCCAAAAGAAAAAACATCAGCCTATGAGATGTTTTAAAAAATAAATTTATCTATGACGCCTACAACCTCCACAACCACATATTTTTTCAAGCCCATCACAAAGTCTATAGTCTCCGCCCTCAATATTTAAGGTTTTCCCCTTTACCAAAGATTCTGCCAGCTTAACCCTTGCATCAGCATATATGCGCTGAACAGTTGTGCGGGCTACATTCATCTGCTTTGCACATTCCTCTTGGGTAAATCCTTCTAAATCAATTAATCTAATGGCTTCATATTCATCAATAGTCATAACTATAAAATGGTCCTTTTTATTAGGCTTGTTAAGGGGACCGAATCTATTGTTCTTAGGTAAACAACAAACTTTTCTCCGTATTCTCGGTCTAGACATATTACTTCACCTCATAATTCTATAAAATGCATTTTTATTATATAATATTATAATCATATGTCAATTAGCCTGAAAATGCTATTAAATTTAGAATAGATGAATTGTACCTAAATATGTACTATAATAAAATGAAGGGAGTAAAAAAATGAAAATAATTGATTTGCATTGTGATACTATTTATAAAATTTACCATGAAAAAAAGGGAAATTTATATCAAAATAGCTATTCCGTAGATATAAAAAAGCTGATAAAAGGAAATTATATAGGTCAATTTTTCGCCCTGTTTATTGATAAGGAATGGATTAAAAAAAATAATTTAGATATTTACCAACATCTTAAAGAGCTTTATAAGGTATTTATCCATCAAATTAAAACCAATGAAAAATATATTAAACTAGCTAAGAATTACAATGATTTAACAAACAATATCTTGGAAAATAAACTCTCTGCCTTTCTTACAGTAGAAGAGGGAGGGTTTTTACAAGGTAATTTGGAAAGATTAGACGAATTTTACAAGCTTGGTCTTCGATTAATTACCCTAACTTGGAATTATGAAAATTCTATTGGCTATCCTAATTCTAGAGATAAAAATATTATGTCAAAAGGTCTAAAACCCTTTGGTTTTGAAGTAATAGAAAGAATGAATGAGTTGGGTATAATTATTGATGTTTCCCACTTATCTGATGGTGGTTTTTATGATTGCATAAACCATTCCAAAAAACCCATTATCGCTTCCCATTCTAATGCTAGAGCCCTTAGAAATGTACCTAGAAACATGAGTGATGATATGCTAAGGCTTTTAGGTGAAAAGGGCGGAGTAATAGGAATCAATTTTGCCCCGGACTTCTTGGGAATAGATGGAGTAAGTAGAGTGGAATATATGGTAAAACACATAAAATATATTGTAAACATTAGTGGGATTGAAGCCCTATCTTTAGGTACTGATTTTGATGGTATTACCGGAAAATTAGAAATAAATAATTCAGGAGATATGGACAAATTAATTTATAGCCTTGCTAAATCAGGATTTAATTCAAGTGAAATAGAAAAGATATCCTTTGAAAATGCAGCTCGTATCATAAAGGAATGTTTATAATTAATAAAAAAGCGAAAGGTGATTTTTTGATAAAAAGATTTTCTCAATACTATAAACCCCATATGAAGTTGTTTATTTTGGACTTTGGTTGTGCCTTTTTAATGTCTATTCTGGATTTAATCTTCCCTATCTTAGTTGCCTTAATAATAGATAATGCCATACCAAATAAAAATCTGGATTTAATTATAAAAATTTCCACTTTTATGTTGGCCTTGTATATTTTAAGGGCGGTATTTGACTATATAGTAAGTTATTGGGGCCATGTACTTGGAGTAAGAATTGAATCTGATATGCGCAGCGATTTATTTAATCATATACAGAAATTATCTTTTAGTTATTTTGACAATACTAAAACTGGACATATTATGTCCCGATTAGTAAATGATCTATTAGATATTGCAGAGTTCGCCCACCATGGCCCAGAGGACTTATTTATAGCCAGTGTCACTTTATTAGGTTCCCTCACAATTATGTTTCTTGTTAATTGGCAGTTAGCGTTAATTATAACTATTATAATCCCGATAATGCTTTACTTTACTATTATTAAAAATAAAAAAATGCGCCGAGTTTTCAAAGAAATGAGAATAAAGGTAGCTGATATAAATGCTCAGATTGAGGATAGTATTTCTGGTATAAGGGTTGTCCAATCCTTTGGAAATGAAGGATATGAAGAAAACAAATTCCACTTAGGAAATGAAAGCTATAGGATGACTAAAGAAGAATCTTACAAGATTATGGGAGAATTTTATACAGGCATAAACTTCTTCTCCAATATGCTTAAATTAGCTGTGATATTTTTTGGAGGAATCTTTGTTTATTTTGGTCATATATCTATAGGTGTTTTAGTACAATTTCATCTATATATCTCTATATTTATTGAGCCTATAAAAAGAATTGCTAACTTTATTGAAATATTCCAAAAAGCCACCTCTGGTTTCAATAGATTTACAGAAATATTAGATGAGAATCCTGATATAGTAGATAGTCCTAAAGCTAAAAAGGTAGGTAAATTAAAGGGAGAAATTGTCTTTAAGAATGTAAGTTTTAATTACAATAATAATGAAGAAGTATTGAAAAATATAAATCTAGAAATAAGCGCTGGCGAAACAATAGCCTTTGTAGGACCTTCAGGAGCTGGTAAAACCACTATTTGTAGTTTAATACCTAGATTCTATGAGGTAAGTGAAGGAGAGATTTTAATAGATAATATTAATATTCAAGATATAAAATTGAGAAATTTAAGGGATAATATAGGAATTGTTCAACAAGATGTGTTTTTGTTTTCCGATACCATATCTGAAAATATAAAATATGGTAATATCAACGCCAGCCGTGAGGATGTTATAAGAGCTGCTAAATTAGCAAATGCCCATGAATTTATTATGAAACTACCAAAGGGCTATGAAACCTACACTGGTGACAGGGGTGTAAAGCTCTCAGGAGGACAAAAACAAAGGATTTCAATAGCAAGGATATTTTTAAAAAATCCCTCTATTTTAATCTTAGATGAGGCCACCTCAAGTTTGGATAATGAAAACGAAAAAATTATTCAAGATTCCTTTGAAAAACTATCAAAAAACCGAACTACCTTAATCATTGCCCATAGATTAGCAACTATTAAAGGAGCAGATAGAATCATAGTACTTACAGATGAAGGAATACAGGAACAGGGCAGTCATGAAGAGTTAATGTCTTTAAATGGCTTATATAAAAATCTCCATGATGCTCAAAAACTTATTGAGTAATTAATTAAAAAAATTATTCTTATAAGCTGAATAAGTGAACATTGTTCTCAAATATGTGTTTTTTATACGTCATTTAGTTGACCTTATATATTATTAGGATATAATAAGTATAGGTTCATGAAATAGGAATAGGAAGTGATTATTATGAATGAGTTAGACTTTGTTTTTAAAAAAGTTATAGAAATCGATAGAAAATCAAATGAAATCAAAGCGAAAACTAAGAAGGAAATTGCTGATAAAGAGATGGAATTAAAAAATAAGCTTAAAGCCCTTGATGATAAAGAACTACAGGGATTGAAAATAGAATTAGAGAAAAAATATACCCTGGCCATTAAAGATGCTAAAAACAGTGCTAGGAAAATGCTAGAGGAAACAGATAAACAGGCTTCACAAATTATAGAAAACTATAATTCTATAAAAGATCAATTAAAACAAAAATTATCTAAGGAAATTATTAAACCTAATTAGGTGATATTAAATGTTAATAAATAAACAATTTAGTTCGGTAAATACAAAGGTAAGTGCTATGAAGTCTAAAACACTTATGGATAAAGACTATATTAATATTATGCAATTAAGTAGCATGGAAGATGTATTAGACTATTTGATTGACAATACAGTGTATCAGGATGTCCTTTGGGATTTACGAGGCAAAGAAGTAAATAGAAATATAATAGAAAATAGACTTTTTAGATATAGGGAAACCTTGATAGAAAAACTAATGATCTATGTAGATGATAAATATAAGGACCTTTTTAAAAAATTCCTGCTTTTATACGAAATAGAAGATCTAAAATTAATATTTAAAGCTATTAGAGGTAGAATTAATCCCCAATATATAGATACATATTTGTTCTCAAATTCCAAATATGCAACCATAGATTTTCCCAGACTTTTAGAGCAAAATACTTTAACAGGGATTTTAAATAGTCTAAAGGATACCATCTATTATCGTCTTATTGAACCATACTATAAAGAATTAGATGATAAATTTAATTTTTATCTGGAAATGGCCTTAGATAAATTTTATTATCATGAATTAATGGAATCTATACACAAATTTCCCTATTCTATAATAAATAAATATGAGGAAATCTTTAGGAATAAAATCGATCTATATAATCTTGAATGGATATATAGAGCTACTAAATACTTTGAATTATCAAAGGATGAAATACTAAACTTTGCTTTAGACAACGGCTTTAAGTACGATATTAATAGGCTTCAGAAGATTTTAAGAACCTTTGACCCAAAAAATCCTCAAAAATCTATAAAGGGCTCCCAGTACGAATTTTTATTTAGCCCTGAGTATAATATGGATTTATTTATGGAAAGAAGGATTAATAGGTATATATATTATCAAACACAGAAATTATACAGATCATCTATTCTATCCTTTGGTAAAACCATCTCCTTTATAGAGCTAATAGAGTTTGAAATAAAAGATATTTTTACAATTATTGAAAGTAAAAGATATCAAATGCCAGCCAATGAAGTATCAAAATATTTGATTAGAACAATCGAGGTGAAGTAAATGGCAATTGAAAAACTAGTACTAATGAATATTGTAGGTAAGCATGATGATGTGGACGAAGTAATAAAGGAATTGCTTCTATTTGAAAATGTTCAAATAGAGGATGCTTATAAAGAAATAGAAAGCTTTAGATTTAGTATGCAGGTAACAGATAAAAACTTAGAAGAAATTATTGGAACTTCTGAGGCTAAATCTGGAATGAAAATCGAATATTCAGAAGAATTTTTAAAAAAACTTAATCTATTAAGGGAACTTTATGATGATGAATATACTATAAACAAAGATCTACTAAAAGAAAATATTAATACTCAATATATTGTGGATACCATTAATAACTTCTATCAAGAAATTCACAGCAAATATAAGATTTTAAATAACTATCGAGAAAAAATAAGAGATATAAATAAAAGTATTAAAGCCTATAACTTTTTAACCTCTACCAACCTAGATATGGAAAAAATAAACTCTCTAAATAGCTTTAATTATACATTAGGAAGTTTTAGTAAAAACAATCTAACAAGATTAAAGAACAATTACAGTCGAATTACAGCAATAGTTGTCCATGTAGGAAATTTAGAAAATGATGTGGTCTATGTGATTATTTGGCCAGATGATCTGGAAAAAGAAACTGCTAGAATATTAAAATCCCTAAATTTTAATAAGATAGATGGTCTAAAAAAGGAATATAAAGGTAGCCCAAAGGAGATTATAACTAGACTCCAAGGTGAAAAAAAGGTTTTAGAAGAAAAAATGGAAGTTTTAAAAAAAGCTATAAATGAGATTAAAGAAAAATTTAGAGCAGATAGTAACTATGCATATAGTGCCTTATATCTTCAGCATAGAATACAGGAAATAAAGCAAAAAATGGCCTTTAGTAGGGATTACTTTTATTTCTCTGGTTGGATCCCATCAAGATTACAAAATGAAATTCAAAATAGGCTGTCCAGGTTTAAAGATAATAGCATAATGTTTAATGACCCCCAAAGAAATATCCATTTAAAACCACCAACAAAGCTAAAAAATAATTGGTTCTTTAAACCCTTTGAAGTATTTATTAAAATGTATGGAATGCCTTCATATAAAGAAGTGGATCCTACCCCATTTTTAAGTATTTCCTACTTACTATTATTTGGTTATATGTTTGGTGACTTAGGTCAGGGGTTAGTACTTTTTATTGGAGGTTTCTTGCTCTCCCGCTTTAAAGGTATGGAATTAGGAGGAGTAATTTCCAGAGTGGGGATTAGTTCTATGTTCTTTGGGATACTCTATGGAAGTGTTTTTGGCTTTGAAAACATTATTCCTTCCCTATGGTTAAATCCCTTCCAAAATATCAATACAATATTAGTGGTGGCTATAGCTTTGGGTGTGATTCTTATTACTATCGGATATATATATGGAATTGTCAATCAATATAAATCCAGAAATTACCATGATATTATTTTAAGTAGAAATGGCATAGCTGGTATAATACTATTTTTTAGTCTGCTTTTAGTAGTCCTAGCTCTATTTACAGAAAAAACAATTATATCCATAAGCATCTTAGGTGGTATCATATTGACAATGATAGCTATAATATTTATGAAGGAACCTATTATTAATAAGCTTTCTAAGAAAAATGGTGAAAAATTAAAATCAAATTATTACGTAGAAAGTTTCTTTGACATCTTTGAAACACTGCTAAGTATTTTTAGTAACACCCTGTCATTTATCAGGGTAGGAGCCTTTGCATTAAACCATGTGGGATTATTTATTGCTTTTGAAACCTTAGCCCACTTAATAAATAGCGGTATTGGTAGCACATTAATGTATATTATAGGTAATATATTTATAATTGGATTAGAAGGCCTTATAGTCGGAATTCAAGGGCTACGACTTGAATACTATGAATTATTCAGTAAGTACTATGTTGGAGACGGAAAAGAATTTAAAGTGGCAAAATTATAAACTATTAGGAGGAGATAAAATGTTAAATATAATTATGGCGATATCAGTTATCATTGTTTTTTCAACTATATCAGCAGGGGTTTATCTATTAATGAAAGGCTATAAAAATAATAGTAAAATGAAATTCTTTCTAAAACTTAATCTAAAGATATTTATTCCACTGATGGTAGTAGGAGTCCTCTTATTGATACCTGATGTGGTACTAGCAGCAAATTCTGGCAATAATGCTAGTGGTTGGGCTTATATGGCGGCTGCCTTATCCACAGGTCTTGCCTGTTTAGGATGTGGCTTTGCAGTGTCAAATGTTGGTTCTGCTGCATTAGGCGCCCTATCTGAAAATGAGGACATGCTTGGTAAAACACTAATCTACGTTGGGCTGGCGGAAGGAATTGCTATTTATGGTCTGGTAATATCAATTATGATCCTAGGTACCCTATAATGAAGTCCTTTTTAATAAGTGACAATGTAGATACTTTCTTAGCATTGAAATTAGCTGGCATTGAAGGTATATACATCAAAAATGTAAATGAAGTGGAAAAAGAATACAAAAAAGCCTTGGCCCGAGACTATGGAATAATCTTTATTACTGAAAAAATATATCAGGCTATTAAAGAAGAGGTTATAGCAAGAAAAACCTCCTCTAAATTACCATTAATAACAATCATACCTGATAGATTTGGCTTTGCTGATAATAAGGGTAAAATAACTAATTATATTAAAGAATCCATTGGATTTTGATAGGAAGTGGTTTATGTGATAACAAAAGAAGATAAAATTAAAACCTTTGCCAACTATGTCTATAAAAAAGACTTATCTAATTCCTATCAGCTTATAAAAGATACGGAAAGAAAACATTTGGAATTATTAAATAATAAGCAAAAGGAAATAGAAGAAAAAAGCGTTCAATTAAAAAATAAAATGGATAAAAAAATTAAAAATGAAACCCAAAAAATTATTTCAGAGGCTAGTCTAACATCAAAGGAAAATATATTAAACCTAAAAAGAAAGTTATTAGAGAACTTAACCCAAGAAATTATTAATTCTCTAATAAACTTTACAGAAACTGAAGCTTATAAAGAGTATTTTTATATGCTTTTAGATAATTGTAAGGATTATTTAACTACTAATCAAGACATAAAGGTATATCTACTAAGTAAAGATAGAAAAAAGTTTCAAAGGGAAATAATGAATAGATGTAAAGGTGCAGAAATATTTGATATGGATGATGATTATATAGGTGGATTTATTATTGAACCCTTCAGCGGGCGAGAAAGACTGGATTTTTCTTTAAAGGGAAGGGTTTTAAGCTTTAGTAATGAAATTGGAATAGCATTATATGAAGCACTAGAAATGTAGGTGAAAACATGGAGAAAAAAGGCAAAATTAATATGATTAACGGTCCTGTAATTAGTGGTACAAATATGTCCAACTTTAAAATGAGGGAAATGGTTATGGTTGGAGATAATAAATTAATAGGAGAGGTAATCATTTTAGATGGTGAAAATGGTACTATTCAAGTCTATGAGGAAACAGAAGGTCTTAGGATAGGTGAAGAAATAGTATCCACTGAAAAGCCTCTATCGGTAAAATTAGGACCTGGAATGCTAGGTAACATGTTTGACGGTATCCAACGACCCCTTTTAGAAATTAATAAGATAAATAAAAACTATATACCTGAGGGTATTGGTTTAATATCCATTGATGAGGAAAGACTATGGTCTGTTGAAATGTTAGTTAGTGTAGGAGACCAGCTAAACCAGGGTGATATTTTTGGAGTTGTCCAAGAAACATCCCTTATTAAGCATAAACTATTAGTACCTCCTGGAGTATCTGGATTGGTAACATCTATTGTAAAAAATGGTTTTTACAATATTGAAGAAGTGCTATTGACCTTAGAAGACAATAATAATATTCATGAATTAAAAATGTACCACGAATGGCCTGTAAGAGAACCTAGACCAGTAAAATCAAGAAAAGAAATCCAAATACCACTTATTACAGGTCAGAGGGTATTAGATATGCTCTTTCCCCTTGCTAAAGGAGGTACCTGTGCTATACCTGGAGGATTTGGAACAGGAAAAACTATGACCCAACATCAACTGGCAAAATGGTCTGATGCTGATATCATTGTATATATAGGCTGCGGAGAACGGGGAAATGAGATGACAGAAGTTCTAGAAGATTTTCCAAAACTCATTGACCCAAAAACAAATAAACCCTTAATGGGAAGAACCGTTTTAATTGGTAATACCTCCAATATGCCTGTTGCTGCTAGAGAAGCCAGTATCTATACAGGGATTACCATTGCAGAATATTTTAGAGATATGGGTTACGATGTGGCAATAATGGCTGATTCTACTTCTCGGTGGGCAGAAGCCCTTAGAGAAATATCCGGTAGGTTAGAGGAAATGCCTGCAGAAGAAGGTTATCCTGCATATCTTTCCTCAAGGATTGCAGAGTTTTATGAGAGGGCAGGCTATGTAGAAACCTATAGTGGAAATACTGGCTCAGTTAGTATAATCGGTGCTGTATCACCACCAGGGGGAGATTTCTCAGAGCCAGTAACTGAAAATACCAAAAGGTTTATTAATGTGTTTCTAGCTCTTGATAAAGAGTTGGCATATGAAAGGCATTACCCTTCTATCAATTGGTTAAATAGCTATAGTGGATATATAAATGTTTTACAAAAGTGGTATGAGGAGAACTTAGCAGATGATGCCATAACCCTTAGAAATAATATATTAGAGCTATTATACGAAGAAAATAAATTACAGGAAATTGTTATGTTGGTAGGAGAAGATGTCCTACCTGATGACCAAAGATTAATCTTAGAAGTATCTAAACTTATAAAAGTTGGTTTTTTACAACAGAATGCCTTCCATGATTTAGATACCTATGTTCCTTTAGAAAAGCAATATCGTATGTTAAAGGTAATATATTATCTATATGAAAAGGCAAAAGAAGTGCTAAAACTTAATATCCCCATTTCGCAAGTTAAGAATCAGGAAATTTTTGATGAGATTGTTAAAATGAAATATACCGTCCTTAATGATGATCTATCTAAAATTGACCAAATATATGATTCCATCAATGACTATTATAATAAATTAGAAAAGAAATATCTAAAATAGTTGGAAGTGATAAAATGAGAAAAGAATATCTGAAAATTGATAAAGTAATAGGTCCCCTTATTGAAATATCAGGGGTAACAGATGTCTCCTATGGAGAATTAGTTGATATTAAGGAAAAGGATGGGACCATCAAAAAAGGAAAAGTAATTAAAATTATGGAAAATGATGTGGTAATCCAGGTATTTGAAAATACTTCCGGTTTATCTACAACTAATGCCTCCGTAACATTTAATAATGAACCCTTTAAATTACCCCTCACTAGGGATATCTTGGGTAGAACCTTTGATGGATTAGGTAGACCTATAGATGGGGGAGGAGAAATCTTTAGTAGACTTACCTTTAATATTAATGGAAGGCCCATAAACCCAGTGGCCAGAAAATACCCCAGAGATTTTATTCAGACTGGCATATCTAGTATTGATGGTTTAATGACCCTTATCCGAGGACAAAAATTACCTATATTTTCTGGTAGCGGTATGCCCCACAACGAATTGGCATCCCAAATAATTAGGCAAGCAAAATTAGGTGATGGTTCCACTGAGGACTTTGCAATTATTTTTGCAGCCATAGGTGTAAAACATGATGATGCGGATTTTTTTAGAAAAAGCCTTATAGATGCAAATGCAATGGATAGGGTTGTTATGTTTATTAACTACGCCAATGACCCCATAGCAGAAAGAGTTAATACTCCCCGTTGTGCCTTAACAGCTGCTGAATACTTAGCCTTCGAAGAAAACATGGAAATACTTGTAGTTATGACTGATATAACTAGTTATTGTGAAGCCCTAAGGGAGATCTCTTCGGCAAAAGAAGAAGTCCCAAGTAGAAAGGGTTATCCTGGTTATTTATACTCTGACCTGGCTTCCCTATATGAGAGAGCTGGAATGCTAAAAGATAGACCAGGCTCAATAACCCTAATTCCTATATTAACAATGCCTAATGATGATATAACCCATCCTATTCCAGATTTAACTGGTTTTATAACAGAAGGACAGATTGTGCTGAGCAGAGAATTATTCCAAAGTAACATTTATCCCCCCATCAATATCCTTCCATCATTATCTAGATTGATGAAAGACGGTATTGGTGAAGGCTATACAAGAGCGGATCATCCGGATGTTGCAAATCAATTATTTTCCTCCTATTCTAAAGTTCAGGAAGTTCGATCCCTTTCTCAAATTATAGGGGAAGAAGACCTTACAGAAATAGATAGAAAGTACATGGAGTTTGGCAGGGCTTTTGAAGGTCGCTTTATTGCCCAAGGCCCATATGAAAATCGAGATATAAATACTACCCTAGATTTAGCTTGGGAGATCTTAAGAATCCTTCCAAAAGATAGTTTAACCAGGCTAGATCCCAAATTAATAGAGGAGAAATACTAAATAGATTGATGGTGATTTTATGACTACTAAAATAACACCTACCAAAGCAAATTTATTAAAAAGCGAAAATTCTTTAATATTTTCTGAAAAAGGTTATGATTTATTAGATAGAAAAAGAACTGTCCTCATTCAAGAAATGATGACTCTTATAGATTCTGCAAAAACAATAGAAAAAGAAATAGAAGAAAAATTTGCCCAAGCCTATGAAGCGCTAAAACAGGCCAGTTTAACAATGGGTGTGTATAATTTAGAGGAAATTGCCCTTGCAGTAAGTAAGGAAAAGGACTATTACATTCGATTTACCAGTGTTATGGGAGTGGAAATTCCAGAGATAATTTATGAGGAGGATTTCAATATTACACCTTATTATGGATTTTATAGAAGTAATTCTTCCTTAGATAGGGCACTCCATATATTAAATGAAGTGAAATATCTAAGTTATCAATTAGCTCAAGTTGAAACATCCGCCTATAAGCTGTCCTTAGAAATAAGAAAAACTCAAAAAAGAGCTAATGCATTAAATAAAATTCAAATACCTAGGCTGGAAAAAAACATAAAATTTATAGAAGAAACCTTAGAAGAAAAAGAACGGGAAGATTTTTTCCGATTAAAGATGGTTAAGAAAAAAAATAGTTTGTAAAATACTAAGCTTGGTAAAAGTTATACTTTTTACCAAGCTTAGTATTAATATCTGTTTAAAGACATTAATGGTGATGGCATATAGAGCCTGTAGACTTAAGTTCTCCCTTAAGATAACTATCTATATTCTTCTCAGCACTACCTCTTGCTCCAATAATCACCTCAATATTATTATCATTAAAGATATCTACTGCAGCACCACCCATTCCCCCTGAAATAATAACATTAACCCCTTTTTCATGTAAAAACTTAGGTAAAAATCCTGGTCTATGTCCCGGATTAGGAATAATTTCACTATTAATAACCTTATTATCCCGAATTTCAAAAACCATAAAGCTTTCACAATGTCCAAAATGTTGTGTAACTTCACC
>MTKW01008078.1_pt1 | contig 29256 bp, 26 predicted proteins | sample 1042761 | NCBI WGS metagenome assembly MTKW01 (sample SAMN06205366, study PRJNA360243) | anaerobic digester metagenome | biome: Wastewater treatment plant; feature: Anaerobic digester sludge; material: sludge; isolation source: anaerobic digester fed with sludge from wastewater treatment plant ...
CTGTAAACCCTCCCTTTCTTTTGAGGCAAAATATATACAATTTAATTTGTTAATTTTTGAAAAATTATTGATAAATATTCTGTCGAAAGGTTTGGAAAAACTACTTTTTGTTTCTTTTTCAATAATTTTAATTATTTTACCAATTCATGACAAAAAAGAGTATATTATGACCCTTATTGTTGAATTAAACAACATATGCAGGTGGAAAATAAATAAAAGTAAACTTTTCTATTGGTTTCGGTTAAAATTTATTAAATTGAATAAAGGTGGTGGTTGAATGAAGCTCCAAAATTTCCAAATAAAGGACAACTTAGTTATTCAAAAATTTCTCGAAATACGGAAAAAAAGCAACTGGAAAAATCGTTTGAATTTATCCTGGAGTAATTGGGGATTTGGCATTGAATCTTTTGAAACCTCTTGTGCCCGATTGGCAAAGCATAATATCCACTATGTTGAATTACACGGAAACAAGTATGGACCTGATTTAGGCTATAAAGCCAAAGAAATACGTCCAATTTTAGATGATTACGGGATCAAAGTTGGAGGAATCTGTGGTATGGTTTCTCCTGATTCAGAGCTTTCCAGCAACAAACCTCATATTACTCAGAGATCAATCGACTACTTTCACCGGCATATAGAATTTTGCGCCGAAATGGGCGGAAAATATATTCTATTCGCGCCTGGAGCAGTTGGTCGACCTCAAAAGTACGATGATAGTGAATTTTACCGAGCGGGTGATGCCATCCGTATTCTAGCTGATGATTTTCAAAAGCATGGAATCCGAGCTGCAATAGAGCCAGTTCGAGCTGCGGAGGTGAGTTTTTGCCACACTTTCAAAGAAGCGAAAGCTCTCATCGATTACATTAACCATCCTGGTGTTCAACATATTGGAGGCGACCTTTATCACATGTTAGTTGGCGAGGATCATATCGGAATCACCATCATTGAATACGGTAACTATCTAACCAACCTCCACACCGCTGATACTCAAAGAGGAGCACTGGGAAAAGGTTTCCTTGATGTTGATATTTTTATTATGGCTCTCTACTGTATTGGATATAACAATGAATCCTGCTTTGTTACTCCTGAACCGTTAGGACCCGGTGGAGACCCCTATCCTGCTATGTGGGGAAAACCAGATCCGAAGAGTTTAGATGAGTTGGTTGGGCAAACTGCCGATTACTTCTATGAAAGAGAAGAAATTATCCTATCGGCAACCGATGAAGAGTTATTACGATAAAAATTTAAAAAAGAGACGGTAGAGATACTATTCCGTCTCTTTTTTAACCCAATTTTTTTAAGCGGTATGAATAGCCTGAAACATTGCTTCAATATTTTCTGGCGGGACATTGGCCATTATGTTGTGGATCTGTTGAAATACAAAACCGCCCCCGGGTGCAAGAATTCTCACTCTTTCTCGAACATCTTCAGCTATTTGTTGAGGAGTGCCAACTCCTAAAACATCTCGTGTATTACATCCCCCTCCCCAAAAAACCATATCCTTTCCAAATTCCCTTTTTAGTCGCTCGGCTTCCATGTCCTTACAAGTGGTTTGTACCGGATTAATAATGTCTAATCCTGCTTCAATAAAACTCGGCATAAGAGGATAAACTCCACCACAACAATGAAGCATAACCTTTACCTTGGCTAACTTTTTCGCCTGGTTCCAAAGAATACTATGACGAGGTTTAAGAAAGGTATCATACATCTTTTTAGAAATTTGGGGACCGGTTTGCATCCCTAAATCATCCCCAAATTGGATAACATCAATATATTCACCCACGGCTGAAAGGTACTTTTCTAAGTTGTTTAAATGGTATTCAACCAATTGATCTAAAAAGTGATGGGTTTTTTCTGGCTCCGATGCTAACATCATAAACCAATTGTCTGCACGGAAAAGAAACTGAGGGATTTCATGAAGGTTTCCACCAAAAAGACCAACGATTGCTCGATCAGTCGTTTCGCGAAGTTTCTTGGCTCCTTCTTTCAATTTCTGCAAACCTTCTGAATCATATCCCAAAGGAGCAGGTGGATTCGATAACTTATTCCACATTGATTTTTCAAATGCTGCGTCAAAATCGATTGATTTTAGGTCCTTTACCCCAAGCAAGGGGAAATATAATTGATCAAAATAAAGCGAACCTTTCGGTTGAGTAGCAATTCGAGTTCCATCATCAGAGCAGGCATACCAATCACCATTTTCCTTAACCAAATTGATATGGACTGGAATTTTGCAAGGGGTTCCATCGGGAAGTTCCCACTCTTTCCAGTACTCTTTTTCCAAACCAAAACCACGTCCTAATTCAATGACATCTATATGAAAGTGATCTAACACTTCTGGCTCGACAATAGCTAATTGCTGAGGAATGTCGTAAACATAGATATCCCCGCTGGTAATTCCTAAATACTTTTTTAAACGGGCATAGGCAATTGCCATAATACCGCTGGATCGATGACCACCAAAATCAACTGCGACCCGATCTGGTTCTTTATGATTGATTGCAGCCAGCACTCTTTCTCGTGAGGTCAATCCTGTCACCTCCCAATTGTAGATAATTTTTTAATTTATTTCATTGTTATCAAATATCTTAACATTATTTTATATTTATTCCTGTCTTTCTCTTGAATGCTACAAGAAGCTTATAATGAGCCAGAGGTAATTATTCCTGAAAAATTGGGGATATACAATATTCTCTCCCCTTGGCGGGAGAGGGTAAACAAAACATTTCGATTTTTTATTCAATTTCATACACCATACTGGGGCAATTTTACCTATTTATAGGATAATTCTTCTCGAGCGATTTCAATCCATTGCTTGATCTGTTTCAAGTCGTTTTCAAGAGTGCTGACAATTTGAAAAGCGTCAGCACGAACAGTGTAATGAAGACCCTGACAGCAATCTTTTATCCTTCTCAGTTTCTCCTTCATCTCTTGAGAGGTTGCTTTTTCCACATCATCAACCGGATTGAGCACAATTTCCAAAATGATATCATGATTGGCAACTGACACAGCTTTTTCTATATCGGTCCAGGGGCTAATGTGAACCATCTTTAAGGAAGGGATCTCCATAATATCTTTTAAAACTGGATCAATCCGACCGCAGCTATGCCAATAATCAATCCCTCCATGAAATAGGCTTATTTCTTTTTCATAAGGGAGTATAAATTCGCGGTAAGCCTTGGGAGAGATAATTGGAACATTGACATCATCATTGGCAATATATAAGGGTTGAGGGGCAACTCCTAAAAATTTCGCTCTTTCTAATGACCAAGACTTCTTCACCCGAAGTAAAAATTTCATTAATTTATGCACAAAAACCGGATCATCAATAAAATCTATGGAAAGATTTTCCATACCTCTTAGGTGAGTGGCAATACCAAAAGGTCCAAAATCCCATTCGGGAAAAATAACCTTAAAATCCTCGCCTACCTGTTCCATTATACGGGCATAAAAAATATGGACTAGTTTTGCTGAGGCAAAATTATAAAAATCTGGAATGGGAATTTTATCGAGGTCAGCCTTTTCCTTGATAATAGAAATCTTCCCAACCCAAGGCTCATGTCCAGATTGAGCAGGTTCCTGTGGAATGCCAAGGAGGCTTTCGCAATATCCTACACCAAACCACATAGTTATGGCATCGGTTAAAGGATTATCATCAAAAAAATTTTGGTAGGCATAAACCTTTTTCCTCAATTCAAATTCTAGGTAAGCATCGGGATCAGTATAAACCTCGTTTAAGTCCATCTGGAAAATCGATGCCCACATTTCACGATCAAGATCAGCAATAAAAGGGACATTGTCCAAGTCTTTTTTGGGAAGGTGCCGAACAAATATCCCCGGTAAACCTGCAAAAGAGACCCAATTATTTTGACGAAGCTGATTATCTTTGCTCCCATATTGATTTTTAACATAATCCATTAGAAATTGAATATTTTTACTACGGGATTCGTTTCGATTTATCATGAAAATCTCCTTAACATTATTTAATAGCTCCTAATGTTAATCCACGAACCAAATACTTTTGTACGATCATCGCTAATACTAAAATCGGCAGTGATGCCATGACCGCTGCAGCTGACATATTTTCCCATTCAATTCCCATAAATCCAATATATCCAGATATGGCAACTGGCAGAGTTTGAGCAACCTTTCTGGTTAGAATAAGAGCAAAAAAGAACTCATTCCAGGAAAACAAAAAAGAAAGAATTGTTGAAGCTACAATCCCTGGAGCAGCCAAAGGGAAAGCAATGCGAACAAAAGCACCTAAATCGGTTGTCCCGTCTACCAAGGCTGCTTCCTCTAACTCTTGAGGAACTTCATTAAAAAATCCTCTCATCAACCAAATTACAAAAGAAAGATTAAAGGTGAGATAAACAATGATTAAAGTGATGTGGGAATCGAGCATTTTTAAATCACGGAAAAGGAGAAAAAAAGGAATAATAACTGCAATGGGAGGAGCAAACCGAGTGCTGAGAATCCAAAACATAAGGTCTCCCTTCCGTCGAAAATTATAGCGAGACAAGGCATAAGCGGCTGGGGTTCCTAATATTACCGATAAAAAAACTGTGACAATACTGATTATAAAACTATTAAAAAAGTTCCGAGGAAAGGCGCTCTCAAAAAGCACTTTCCCATAATTACTCAGCAGTGGTTTAAAAAACCAGACCGGCGGGATGCTGATGGCTTGAATTCGAGTTTTGAGAGACATGGTAATAATCCAATAAACTGGAAATAGAAAAAAGACCAGGAGTACCCCGATGAGGATATAAATTATCCACTTGTTTTTCTTCATTTTTATGCCATCTCCTTTTCGGGAATAATCTTGGTATAAATTAGGCAAAAAATATTGACTAAAATGATCATGATTATCGAAAAAGCCGATCCTTTCCCAATGTTAAAGAAATTAAACGAGATAAGGTATGAATAGATACTGGCGGTTTCAGTTGCGATACCCGGCCCTCCATTAGTCATGATATATATGGTATCAAACCATTTAAAAGCATCGATGGTACGAAGTAAAACTGCAACTAAAATAACCGGCTTTAAAAGCGGCAGTGTGATCCTGGTTAAAACTTGCCAAGTATTGGCTCCATCGATTTTTCCTGCTTCATACGGTTCGGTAGGAAGGGCTCTCATGCCCGAATAAAGAACCAGAAAAATAAGTGGAGTCCATTCCCAAACATCGGTTAAGATTATCGAGAATAATGCTAACCTTCCGGTTCCCAACCAGGCAAGTGGCGTCAATCCTAAGAATCGAACAATATAATTAATGATCCCTAAGGTGTGGTCATACATTAAACGCCAGGTTAATCCCACCACTACCGGAGTCATGACCATAGGAATCAGAAAAAATGGAACAATCCTACTTCCTTTCTCGGTTCCATTAATTAGAGAGGCCATAGTATACCCCAAAATCAATTGTAAAATTCCTCCAAAAATTACAAAATAGACGGTTATTTTTAATGAGTGCCAAAAGCGTACATCTTCAAAAAGGAGTTTGTAGTTGGTTGCTCCAATATAGGGAGTCCCCTTGGCTGGATTGGTTAAATCGTAAAACCGGGTACTATTATTGATACATACTGCAAAAGGAAAGATGGCGACCATTATTAAAACTGCTAATGCAGGAAGAAATAAGATATAAAAACTGGTTTTTTTCAATTTCATTATTGCTTCGCCCTTTCTGATTGCGGGTGGTTTAGTAAATAATTACCACCCGCAATATTAATGGCCTGCTAAGCTAAATATTATTGGTAATATCCAGCTTGCTCCAATACCTTGTACATATCATCGTAAGCAATTTTCATTGCATCTTCAACACTTGCTTCACCAGTTACTGATCTGGAAATCTGGGTTCCAATTGCTTCACAGAGTTCAGGGTATTCAGCAATATGTGGCATATAGTCAGGGTTAGCGAGCTTTAAAGCTTCAAGGATCACCGGTACACCTGGATAGGTCTTGGAAAATTCTTCACTTGCCATAGCTGAAACGCTAGTTATACCGGTATTTCCGCCTTCAATCATCGTTCTCATCTGGACGTCTTTACTGGTCATCCATTGCAAGAATAACCAAGCGGCTTCAATATTCTTTGAATCAGCATTGATTCCCATTCCAGCAGTGAATAAGTGAGATGCATAGCGCTCAGAAACCGGTCCAAATGGTCCTGCCGGCGCTAAAGCATAACCAATCTTTCCTACAATTTGAGAGAGATTTGGATCTTCAATACGGCCGATAAAGTCAGAAGCATCGAAGATGACACCGGTTGTTCCGGTTACAAATGCATTCTGTACTTCGAGCCAGCTATAACGAGAAACATCGGGTGGTCCATAGTTCTTCAGAATATCACTGAACCATTTTGCGCCTTGGATAAATTCTGGGCTGGTCACTCCCGGTTTCATATCTTCATCGAGCCATTCCCCGCCATGGACCCAGGTCCAGGAAGTAGATATGATTGGGTTATCTTCTCCTTTGATGGCTCTCATGGCAATACCGAATTTATTATTAGCTTTATCGGTGAATTTCTCTGCAGCGGCCATCAATTCATCGGTATTCACTGGAACTGTAATTCCTTTTTCCTCAAACCAGTCTTTGCGATACATCATGATTCCAACATGGCCATAATAGGGAAGACCCCACAGTTTCCCATCATAACGCAAGGCATCGAGGTAAATGGGTGCGAAATCTTCACAGTAATATTCCGACTTTTTATTGGCTAACAAATCATCCAGTTCGGCGACATATCCAGCTCGAGCATAACGAGCAGTTTGCCATCCATCGAGCAAGAAAATATCATAAGCACCAGTCTTTGCTGCCAAGTCAGCAATAACTTTCTCTCGAAGAACCGGCTCAGCAAATACGTTCCAATCAATTTTCATTCCAGTTGCTTTTTCAAACTCTGGAATCAATTTTTCAATAGCACGAGCAGTCGCCGTATCCCAAGTAATAATGGTAATAGTGGTTCCAGCATAGGGTTGATCCTGAGCGAGAACCATGCCTGACAAACCAATAATGGTGAGTATAGCCACTACGAACCAAACAATTCCTTTATAACCTTTTCCCATGGTATTACCTCCTTAATTCATTAACATAAAATCATTCACACCCTCATAATCACACAGGGTCCTAATGAATAACCCATCACCCCCTTTTATCCTGAGATAAACCCGGCTAAAAAACCTCCGAGTATTTTTTAAGATTTTGTATTTTGCTTTCCAATCATTGGTATAAAAATACCAGCAATTAAAAGCTTATAACTGACTTTCAACTAAATTTCTATTTTGATATTTTTCCATTCTAAATATTGGTCAAGTCCATAATGACCGAGTTCTAAACCAATCCCACTTTCTTTCCATCCCGGATAAGGTGCATACAAACTGTCCGGACTAATATTATTTATGGCCACATTTCCCCATTCCAGATTTTCTGCGACCCATCCAGCCTTCTTGATATCGCTGGTATATACATAGGCAACTAAACCATACCGAGTGTTATTAGCTTTAATAACCGCTTCCTCAACACTGGAAAAAGAATCGATAGCAACGATCGGTCCAAAGGGTTCATCCATCATGATTTTCATTGACGGTGTAACATTAGTAATAACTGTTGGCTCAAAGTAACACCCTTTGCTGAATTTTGGATCCTCTGGTCTCTTTCCACCACATTCAATTCGACCGCCATGAGTTTTCGCATCTTGAATGAATTCTTCCATCCTTTTCACACCGGATTGATTGACCATTGGTCCACAGTCAGGAACTGGATCCTCAAAGGGATCACCGATACGTATTTTTTTGGTCCCTTCAACAAAATTCTTCACAAACTGGTCATATACACTTTTTTCAACAAAAATTCGATTGACTGAATTACAGATTTGACCAGTATTTCGGAAGGCTCTTTTAACACCATCTTTAACGGCTCGGTTCAAATCAGCATCAGCAAAAACGATAAAGGGAGAATGCCCACCCAATTCCAACATCAGTCTTTTAACGGTATGAGCAGAAGCTTTGATAAATTCTTTTCCGGTCTTGGTTGAACCAGTGAGGGCTACTAATTTCACTAATGGATTAGAAAATATTTCATTACTAATCAGGGCATTTTCACCGTTTACTACGTTTAAAACTCCGGCTGGTAATCCTGCTTCATTACAAACTCGCACAAACTCAATGGTGGAAAGTGGTGTTTCTCGAGATGGTTTGATGATGACTGTACAACCAGCAGCTAAAGCTGGAGCAACTTTCCAAGAAATAAGACTAACCGGATAATTCCAAGCAGCAACTGCAAACACAACTCCTATTGGTTGCCGAAGGGCAATACTTCGCAAATTCAAAGCATTTGGGGGTGGAACCTCGCCTAAAATGTTTACTCCTAAACAAGCATAATATTCTAAACAATCAGCTGCTCCGATAATCTCTTTCTCGGCATCCTTGATAGCCTTTCCCTGTTCTTTGGCTAAGATCGTACCGATCTCGGCAGCTTTTTCCCTCGTTTTTTCCGCTGCTTTAAAAAGCAACCGACTTCTTTCAACGGCGAGCTTTTTTGACCAAATTTTAAAAGCAACATGAGCACCATCAATGGTATTTTTCATCTGATTGAGCGTCACTTTAGAAACAGCTGCAATAACTTCACCATTGGACGGATTGGTAACCTCAAAAGAACCTTCTCCTTCTTCCCATTTTCCATTTATAAAAGAATGATAATATTGCACTTTTAGTTCTCCTTTCCAAAATGAAGATAAGCCTGTTGGAAAATATCGTGGAACAACCGAAAATTTTTATACTGCTTTTGATATTCATCAAACCGCGATTCATCGGGAACGTAAACCTGTTTTACTTTTAACCACTTTTCAGCTATCTCATCGACCGGCTCTCCATTTAGGGCAGAAAAAGCCAACAAAGCCGCTCCGATGATTCCACCTTCGGATTCAGCCAGAGTAAATACTTTTTTTTGATAGATATTGGCTTTGAGCTGACACCATAAAGAACTCCGGGCGCCCCCTCCTATCACTGACATTTCTTCAATAGTTCCTGAATACCGCTCTTCGATCTCATCCAAGCTCATTTTTAAATCAAAACAAACCCCTTCCATGACTGCTCGAGCAAAATGCTTTCGCTGATGATGAGGACGCAAACCAAAAAAACTACCCCGTGCCGAGGGAGAACCTAATAGTCTCTCCCCCATTAAATAAGGAAAAAATAATAAGCCATCAGCACCAGCTGGAACATCACTGGCTTCATCATCAATCTGAGCATAGGACATTTTTCTACCATCTTCCTGATGATAAAAAGCCTCTCGAAACCACTTTAAGCTACCACCACCGCTATCCAAAATTCCAAAACTAATCCAACCATCAATAGCGTGGTGGAGATTCATCAAATGTTCGGTCAAAAGTGGTTTTGGACTCAACACCGAAACATCAGCAGCAGTTCCGGTTACATCACAGGAACGCCCTTCTCGAACCATTCCCCCTCCTAAAAGGAGACACAACATATCACCAGCTCCACAAATCACCGGGATAGCAGGTTGGCAGCCAATTTGAGCAGCGATGTCTGGAAGTAATTTACCAATTATCGCATTTGAAGGTAAAATTTCGGGAAGTTTCAATTTATCAATCCCAAACATCTTAATCAGTTCATTATCCCATTGTTTCGTTTTCCAGGAAAAAAGAAAACTACCTGATGCTTCCGAAAAATCAGTATATTTTTCACCAGTAAAACGGAAGTTTAGGTAATCTTTCGCCGTTAGGAAAATTTCAGTTTGTTGATAGACCTGAGGAAGATTATCTTTAATCCATTTCATTTTGGGGCCAGTCCAACTCGGTATGATGAGATTGGCAGTTAACTGAATCTGTTCTTTGGGTAATAACTCTTTTTGGTATTGTTGGCATATATCGGTTGAACGTTTATCACACCAGATTGGGACCTTATCCATCAACAAAGTCCCACGAGAATCAATTGGAACCACTGCATGCATTTGGGCACTGACCCCGATCGCTACAACTTCAATGCCGGGATGCTCAACCATGAGTTGTTTGAGGCATTCTATGGTTAATTCCCACCACTCATCAGGTCTTTGTTCAGCCCAGCCAGGATGAGGTGAAAAAAAATCTGTAGACCGGGATTGAATACCAACAATAGCACCCAAACTATCAATCAGAGCGGCTCTCAAGCTCTCGGTACCGATATCTACAACCAGGAAAAAACATTCTGGCATGATGATATCAACCTTCCTTATTGATGGTTATCCATACGTAAGAAAGGGGAAGATGATAAGGATTCTCAGTTCGATGAAATTTAGCAAAAGGGATATATACCACGTCACCGGCTTCTGCTTCAAATTTTTCTCCGTCTATCTCCATTATTCCTTTTCCGGAGGTAATGAAATAAACCTCTTCTAACGGAGCATGTATATGACCACGAGTAAAGCATTGGGGATATATAGTCGTATATCCAACCTTAATTCGTCCTGATTCTGATTCGTTTTCTCTCAGTAGCATGAGAGTATCGCGAACCACATTACTACCAACTTTACTTAGAATATCGGAAAACGTGTTATTACCCGTTTCTGCTTCAGCTTCCAGTAAATTTCTTTTTTTCAATATCTCTTTCAAAAAAATAACCTCCCTGTTTAATTTTTTATTTACTCTTTAATCAATTTACATACAATTTTTCATTCTAAAAAAACCAATATTTAGTCTTTAAATGAATTCCAAGAAAAACACGGCTTTTTTAGATTATTACCTTAACGAATTGACCTTTTTACAAAAAAAACTAGAATGACTCTCTATTTATCCTATCAGAAAATTTTTAAAATGAAATATCCCATCTTTCAGGTTATTATCAATTTTAAAGGATTTTGCAAACAAAGATAGGACTAATTAAGGTTTTTTAGCAGTATTAAATAAAGCAGTGAATTAATTTCTATTTTATAAAGAACGAATGAAAGGACAATAGAATTTTAATTCAATTGAAAAATTCTGAATCTATTTATTAAAATTGAGGTGGTCTTCCTTTCAGAAAAACTCGGTATTGATATTTATCGGCTCGAATAACAGAAATAACCACTTCAAATGGTGTACCATTTTCTAAATAAGTAACCCTTAAAGCATGAAAGAGCGCTGTTTTTTCCGGAACTTGAAGAATAGTAGTTTCAAGAAGACCACTATTATAAGCTTCTATTGTTTCAACTGCCTGATGAAGTCTTAATTTATAATCCTTTTCAAATATTTGATAAAGGCCCTCCTCATAAAGCTGATCTTTTTTATCAGCAAGGTTGGGAACAAACCGAGGTATAATGTAATTGTTCATATAGGCTATGGGTATGCCATCAGCAATTCGGAGACGTTGGACATGGTATATTTTTTCACCTTTCTTAAGATTTAAAAGCGATGCGACTTTTTGAGGTGGATTGATTAGTTCAACATTTAAGCTCCCTGTTTCAATTTTTATGTTTTTCTCTTTGAGGGTTTCGGCAAAAGAAGTAATATAGTTCATATTTTCGATGGTTTTGGTTTCCATTACTACTGTTCCCTTGCCCTGTCTGCGAACTACTAATCCCTCTCTTTCTAACAATCCTAATGCATTTCGAATAGTAGTCCTACTGGTTACGTATTTCTTTTCTAATTCGTTTTCTGTTGGGAGAAGTTCACCAACTTGATAAACACCGTTTAGAATTTCTTCCTTTAGGATGTTACTAATTTTCAGATAAATAGGTATTTGATCGATTGACATAATACAAATAACTCCTTTAAAGTATAGATAAATTTAAAATTAAATATATGAAGATCAAGAGAAGTATTATTGTTTTAAAATTAACAATATCTAATTCATTATTCTACACGCTTTTTATTTGAGAATAATATCTATTTTATAACTGAATTTATTATAATTAACTTATTATTTCATTTACGATATTAATTAACTACCTTAATATTAATATTATAATTAATATTAAGCTTTTATCAAAAGGTAACTATGACTTGACCCGATTAAAGATTTCAACCAAGACTGATTCAGTCTCGGTTTTTTTTAAAGAAAAGAAATAACCAGCTGTTTTTAAAAAAAATCAATCATTTTTCAATGTTGTGTCTACTATTGATTATTTTTTATTTCTCCATGTCTACAAAACTCATAAGGAGTGCTTCGGGGATACTTAACACTTTGTCCTTATCCCAATATTTTTTAAGGGCAGCATAGGAAAGCGAGTCTGATGTTATAACATAATCAGGTTTTAATTCCATAATATCGACAATTCTATTGTTTGCTAATTTTTCTAGATAATCATCAGATAACCCAAGAGGATACACTGCTGGAGCTAAAGGTCTGGCTTCTTCTCTACTGGTTCTAAGTTCTTCATAACGAGTAAATAAAGGCTTTATTAACATCCTGGGAGTGTCGAAATTTTTTAAGTACCTTGCCATAAAAGACCCATCATGATAAACGACCAATCCCTCATTTTTAATAAAGTTTTGTATGTCAGATGGCCTCAATTTATATTCATTATGATGAACAATTAACAAGTTTCTAAAGAAATCGGTTTCTAAAATCACTTCTTTGTTTATCTTGATATTAATCTCTTTATACCACTCGGTTAAAGCATAAAATGCTTTAGGGGATGATACTATTAATTTAGATACAGATAGATTATTTAAATAATCTGCGGTATTCTTGGCTATAGAAACAGCTTCTTCAAAAAAACCAATAGCTTTGATATCGTAGCCAGTTTCAAGCATATCCGAAATAATCGGTTTGATATTCTTTTTATTCATTAATTGAATTGCAGCTTTTGGAGCTTCTGGACTTATTGCTAACATCTCAGCATCGACTAAATAAAGAATACCCCCATTCTTGCCGCTTTTATTCGTTGCTTTTACTTCTTCGAGAATATTAGATACATCACCGTACAAATTCCCAAATTCCTTAATTCGCAATTCGGCTTCTGTCACAAAATCAGTCTTTATTCCTTTTTTAATTATCTCATGTCTTATTTTCTGAATAAGAGGAACCGGATCTCTTGGTTTACCCTTTATTCCATACAAGCAAAACGTTTTGCAAAGTCCACAACTACAACATTGATAAAGTACATCTTGAACATTCTCATCAAGTTCAATTTCATTTTTTATTATACAACGAGCCAAATATACTTTCCTTCCAGGATAAACAGTAGTAGTCCTATTAATAGTAAACACTGGACAGCCATAGACACATTGATCATTACACATTGAACAATCTTCCATAAGATCTTTGTATTTATCCAACATTTGCTTCACCTCCTAATCCTAGAACTGGAGGATTCATTATATTATTGGGATCAATTGCTCTCTTAATTTTTTTCATAATCTCAAAACCATTATTATGTTCGTCAAACATCCATTTGCTTTTCAGTGTACCAACTCCATGATGATGGGAAATAGAACCACCAGCCTTTACACAGGCATCTAAAGATTTCTTAACACATTTAAGAAAATTCTTTTCTGCATCTTCTGAATCCTTACCCCTTATTGTGTGTATGATGCAATACAGATTACCCCCAGTATGATACATATGAGAAAAGTGAACATGTATTATTTGAGCATAAGGTGCTATAGCATTTCTCATAGCTAACCAAACATCTTCTAACTTATCCCACGAGGCAGAAATTTCTAACGATTCCGCAGCACCATTGGGAAGATGAGTTGTACCAAGTCCGTATGAGGTATCAAGTCTGTCCCTTTCCCACTGTTTGGCTGCCTGGTCACCTTTATAAATGCCGCCCTCGGCACGACAAATTTCGTCACTTATTTTCATTTCAAGATCGACTTGGTCTTTTCTCCCTTCAAAGCCAAGATAAAGTAAAGCATAGCCTTCTTCGAATTTATAGGCATCAATCGTAAAAACCGATTCATACTCATCATATAGTCTAACAACTGCAAGTGTTGCCTGACCTAACGACACCATTTTTCTAACTGCTTCAAATCCATCATGGGTTGTCTTAAAAGTATAAACGGAAAATTTCCTTGCTTCTGGTTGATGCCATATTTTGGCAGTTACCTCAGTACAGATACCATAGGAACCTTCTGAACCAAGAAACAAATAATTTAAATTAATGCCGGTTGAAGCCTTGGGGGCATCTTTGGTAAACAATATTTCACCAGTTGGCAATACTACTTCGAGGGCTATTAACATATCATCAAATTTACCGTATTTCGTAGAGAATGTTCCGATGGCACTGGTTGCTACTGAACCAGCAATTGTAGCTGAATTCATTGATTGGGGAAAATGGCCCATGGTGTATCCGAATCGGTTTAATTCATCCTCTAATTGACTAATATTCCAACCAGCACCAACCGTGACTGACATCCCCTTCGCATTGAGAATAAACTTGGTTAACTTTTTGGTATCGAGGCAGATGCCGCCATTAAAAAAGACCGAGCCCATTACCGAACCTGAACCACCACCATACGGTATCACCACAGTTTTATTTTTATTGGCAATTTTTAGAATTTCAGATACTTGTTCAGTGGTCTCTGGCCAAACCACTACGTCAGGAATATAGGGATATTTACCTGCTTGTATCCATTTATATTCAACATTAAATGCACCATGACATACCGCTAATCTATCCACTATTTTAGTAGAAACGGCATCTTGTGGGAGAATTTTTCTCATTTCCTCTATAACTAATTCATTATAATTATTTTCATATACTTTTGTTTTCATATTTTACTTTTTTATCTCCTTCAGTTTTATGGTCTTATTTCTTTGATTTCTTGATTTCTGATCATTCAAATATGGCAATTTTTTGATGTCATGATTTCTGATCTTTTTTCAATATATTTAAAATTTAACCCAGAACTCTCTTATTTATAAATAATTTTAATTTAATTTATAAATCTATAATTTAAACTAATATCAGAAATATTTTTCTTCCTTTATGTTATTCTATTTTTATACCTTCCTCTAAATCCCGTATATCACAATCGTTTTGTGATGTACCTTTCTTAAAAACAATTAATGTTTTGCATTCCGGTTCGGTAATTGGGAATGGTCCCCAATGCCACGTTCCTTTGTTTAAAACAACTGCTTGCCCACTATTAAAATAGAAGGCTTTAATATCTTTTATTGACTCCTTTTGGTCATTTTGTTTTGCAAAAAAAACCACCGAGTCATTTTCTAATTGAACAAGAATTTCGATTGTTTCCTTGTGTCTTTCTAAGTTTTTCAATACCATTTCTCTTTTTCGACCGATTAATATACCAACAGTCATCTCTCCATCGACTATTAATTTATAAACATCACTTATATATTTAAAATGATCGTTATTTAATATGGGATCCTTTTTGCTCTCGCTTAATAAATATCCATAACCTTTTATGCTCTCTTCGGTTATAATAATTGGCTTCACAGTTTCTCCTCCTTAATCAATTTTATAACTTTAACCATTTTCCATTTTAGCAATAGCGGTGAATTCACCATCATCATTCTGAGATGCATTTTGTTACCTATTTTCCTGCGAGTTCCATATATTTTTTAAATACTTCGTTATATTTTTGATGATTTTCTTCATTAAACCCCACTTTTATACTATTCTTTAAATTACTTTCAATCTTGTTGCGTGCATCCCAAATTCCAGCACCCTGCCCCGCCATGAGTGCAGCACCATAAGCTGCATCACAATATTGTGGGATAGTTGCTCCTTTTCCTAAAACATCAGTCAAAATTGCAACCCAAAATTTACTTTTAGTACCACCTCCGACAAAAAATACCTCTTTTACATTTTCAAACTCTTTAACTGAGTTAATAACATCTCGCAGGGAAAAAGAAACACCTTCATAAACAGCTCTTAAAAAATGCATTCTTCTATGCCCTGAATTAATGCCATTAAATTTTGCTCTTAATGAAGAATTAAAATAGGGAGCATTTTCACCGGATAAATATGGATGATAAAGAAGACCCTCTGAGCCCAATGGAACAGTTGAAGCTTCTTTATCCATAACAGTATAAGTATTACTATCAGCTGGTAATTCACTAAAAAATACGTCTCTCATCCATTTGATTGATGCAGCACAGGCAGTGGTATATCTCGAGATTATTAAATAATCTCGCATAACACCTCGAATTCCCGGCCATATATCCAGATGTTTAAATTGGTCAACATGAACAACTATACCTATATCTGCTGCCGATCCTAATCTTATAATCATTTTCGACATTCCTTCGATGCCAATAGAATATTTTTCTGAACCTCCATCTCCCCCACCAGCCACAACAGGAATGCCTTCTTGAAGTCCAGTCTCCAAAGCAGCTCTTTTGGTAACGGTTCCAATCATATCGAAACAACCAGTTAGCTCCGGTATTTTTGATTTTTCGACTTCACATAGGCGAATCAATTCATCCGACCAACAATTATTTTTAACATCATTCAATCCAGAAAAAGATAGGTTGTTTTCATCAGCAATGATACGATCGGTTAATTTATAGGTAATAAAATTTGGAGCGAATGTAAACTTATAAGTTTTATTCCAATTACTTTGTTCATGCTCTTTTAACCAAGTAATTTTACTAACAGTCAAAGCGGGAGTCACAAGAAAACCAATTGTTTTTCCCATAATTTCACCAAATTTTTTGTTCAACTCATTGGTTTCACGCTCGCTACGAATATCATTCCATAGAATCGAATTCCGAACTGGATTCCCATCTTTACCAATTAATGTAATTCCTTGCATTTGCCCGGTAACACATATAGCCACAATTTTTTTTAAATCAACTTTATCTAATTTATTGATTTGATTTAAGCAAAATATAGCTGCTTCGTACCATTCATTTGGATTTTGCTCTACTGTGCCATCTGCTTTGATTGTGGGAAAATATTCCTTCGACTTGGTTATTATTGGCTTACCTTCTTGGTCTAACAATACACATTTACATCCACTCGTTCCAATATCTATGCCTAATATGTATTCCATATTTGCCTCGCACTTAAATATTGAAATATATTTTTATAAGGATCAATGACTATCATTTTTGATTATCTTCTTTTTTGTTATAATCACGTATTATTTTTACCAATTCCCAATTATGTTGTGCTCCGGTGTGAGCTGTTAATCCCCCATCAATCACTAAATTGATGCCTGTAATAAAGGAGGCCTGTTCTGAAGCAAGAAATACAACTGCATTGGCAACTTCTTCAGGAAGTGTAACTCTTTTCAATGGATACTCCAAAGAATGTCCTAAGTCTAAAATTTCTTGTCCACCAACTGAATCAAAAAATTTACTATACATTGAAGTTCTTACCGATCCAGGAGCCACCGCATTAACACGAATATTATATTGAGCATAATCAAGAGCCATGTTTCTGGTTAGATTTGCCACAGCACCTTTTGAAGTGTTGTATGAACAAAAAGTATAGTCACCTTGTAATCCGGAAATGGATGAAGTATTTATAATCACTCCACCACCCTTTTTAATCATCTGAGGAAGAAAATATTTTGACATGTAATAAACTCCATTTACATTTACATCCATAGTTCGCAGCCATTCTTGGGTTGGAGTTTCATGGAGTATATGGGCGTCTATTATTCCTGCATTATTAAATAAAACATCACAACCATGATATTTTTCACTAATATATAAAGCAAAATTTTTAACTTCTTCTTCGTTGGTAACTTCTAACTGCTTATAATCATACTTGCCTTGATAATTTTGATACTTGGTAAAATCAAGACTCTCAGGTTTCTCTATTCCGGTAAAAATTACTGATCCTCCAGATTCAAGGAAATTTTTAACTGTAGCTTCTCCTATTCCGGTTGAACCACCACTAACAACAATAATTTTTCCGTCAAATCTTATATCCATTTTTTTTCTCCTTTGTTTAAAAAACTAAATAATCAGTTATAATTTTTTTAATTAATCAATTTCTACTTAACAAACATTACCTTTTCTTTCTCAAAGGATAACGATATGATAGTAATAAGAATTAAACCTTTAACCAATTGTTGATATAAGGTTGGAACATTTAATAGAACTAAACCATTATTTATTACTGAAATGGTAATTGATCCAAGAATAACCCCCAATAATTTGCTATTTGCTCCGCCGGTGAGAGGAGTTCCACCCAACAAAACAGCAACCAAAACATCCCATTCAAAAAAATGTCCGGTTACCAAAGCTAAGGTACCTGCTCTAAAAACACCAAATAAAGAACATACACCCCCAAGCATACCGGATAAAACAAAAGCTAAAATCTTCATTTTCTTTACTGGAACCCCTGAATACTCGGCAACCTTTTCATCAGAACCAATCGCTTTACTGTATTTTCCAACTTTTGTAAATTCAAAAATATAGTACATGGTTAGCACAATAAGAATAAGAATAGGAATTTTATATTGCGATTTATCCAACACAAAAAGGTTAAATGGAATGTAAACATACCCTCCAGGAATATAATCCCATAGAAAATAAGCGAAGTTTCTTAAAACAAAACTTAAACAGAGTGTTGCGACAAAAGAAGGCACCTTTAATAGCGAAAAAATTGATCCGGTCATTAATCCAATTAACATCCCAACCAAAATAACGACTGGGATGAATGAACCAGGAATAGCATTTTCGCTAAAAATTCCAATTAAAGGTGCTAAGACTAAAATAGATCCTTGGGTAAGGTCCAAACTCCCTTGAGACATAACAAATATTACACCCATACCACTAATTATCAATGCAACACTTTGATTTAATATGTGTTTTATATTGGTAAAATTAATGTTTCTGCCTTTTGTCAAAATAGAAATCACACTGACAAAAAGAACAAACACTATTATAGGTATGTATTTATCAATTTTTTTCGACACTTAATTTTCTACTTTCCTTTCTATTTTTTAAATTAATTAACTCATCAAATCATATAATTTATTATTTCTTCTTCTCGTGGCCTTTCGTCTCTAATAAATATTTTTTGACACAATTTTCCTTCTTTCATTATTAATATTCGATCTCCCATCCCGATTAATTCAGTAAGCTCCTCCGATATAAGAATAATCGATTTTTTTTGTAATTTTAATTGATGTAATTTTTGGTAAATATAAGCTTTTATTCCTACATCAACTCCTCGAGTTGGGCAATCCAATATTAAAATCTCACATTCTCGCATCAACCATTTCACTAAACTGACTTTTTGCCTATTTCCACCACTTAGACCAATACAAAACTGATTTATATTGGCGGTTTTTATGCTTAACTCATTAACTCCCTTTTCAGCAAACGTTACTTCGTCTTTTGGACTAATAAATGAACTTTTTCGCTTAATTCGATCTAAAGATACCAGAGTAATATTATCTTTCACGCTTGCCAGCAACATAACTCCTTCAGAGTCCCGGTCTCGAGGTAGGTAGGCTATTCCCTGATTTATCGATTCGACTGGTGAGTGATTTTTTAAATACTTATTTTTTTCTGGTAAATAGATTGTCCCGGTATCAGTTTTTAATAATCCAAAAATAGCTTTCCCTAACTGGGACATACCGCATCCGCTTAATCCACCCAAACATAATATTTCACCTTCATGTAATGAAAACGAAATATCATGAAATGCATCTTTAGAACTTAAATTTTCGACCTTCAACACTACTTTTTCTTTATTAAAGGTCGCTTGATTATCCTCACGATAATAATTAGATTTCAGTTCCCGACCCACCATCATTTTCTTTAAATCATCTTCGGTACAGTTGTTAGAATCGATATTATCTATTATTTCTCCATCTCTCATGATGGTAATTTTATCGGTAACTTCTGAAACTTCTGAAATGGTATGAGAGATATATATAACTGAAACACCTTCGTTTTTAACTTTTCTAATAACATCCCATAATAAATTTTTGTTATCCCGAGAAAAAGCATCTGCTGTTTCATCTAATATTAATATTTCAGGATTTTGATATAAGGCCTTTATTATTTCTATTAATTTTTTGTCTTCAAATGAATAATTTAAAATTTTTTCTTCTACGTTGAATTTCTTATTTTTTAGTATTCTATAAATCATTAGATTGGCAGCTTCATTTATTGCTTTCGCCTTTATAAATCCATTCACAGTAAAATCTTTTTCTCTTCCGAGCAATAAATTATTTGCGATCGATAAATCTTCAATCAATCCACTTTCTTGAGTGACGATGGCAATTTTATTTTTAAAAGCATCTTGAATTTGTTTTGGATTATACTCTTTCCCTTCCTTGAGCATCTTCCCGCTATCTTTTAAAACAATCCCTGCTATTATCATTGCCAAGGTAGATTTACCCGATCCATTTTCTCCAATTAATCCTCTTATTTCTCCCTTTTGCAAACTAAAATCAACATTATTTAACGCCCTTACCGGGCCAAAACTTTTACTCACATTAATTGTTTGAAATAATATATTTTCATCCATAGAATCAATTACTACCTCTTTTATTTATTTAACGATTAAAGTATTTTTACTGCTTCCACGCGGTCCAAATGCCACCACACATATTAATAAAGCACCCATAACCATTTGCTGGATTGTTGTTGGCAACTTAATAATAATTAATCCATTCATTAATAAATTTATGGTTAATTGCCCAACCACAACTGCAATGATTATATTTACCCTTTTGCTTATTGCTAAAGCATAAAAAAAGCCTGTCAGTGCAGGAAATACCAATAATAAACTGGTTAGACCAATTTGAGGCTGTACAAAGCGCCCATAACTTTGATAAAATACCCCCCCAATTCCTCCAAAAATCGCACAGATTAAAAAGCCTATTAATTTCGTTTTGCCTATGTTAACTCCGGCATTTTTGGCGATTTTTTCTGAACTTCCGAGGGTTTGAATATGCAAACCAATAGTGGTTCGGTTATATAAAAAATAAGCAATGACCCCGCCAATGATCCATATAATTAAATTATAGGGCGCGTGAGACAAAAGACCTAATCCATCAGGAAGGTATAAGCCTCTACCTTTTGATAAAACACTTGATAAAATTTCATATATCATTACTAATCCTATGGTTAGAATAACTGAGGGTACTTTAAACAATAAAAAACTAAATCCGTTTATTGCTCCAATGATGAGTCCAGTTAAAATTCCTCCTAATAAAAGTCCAATATATCCAAGTTTTATTGCCAAAAGAGTACTAATCATAGAGGATAATATTATGGTTACTCCAGGTGTCATATCATAACTTCCCATTATCATTACAAAACATATTCCCCACACAACAAAAGAAGGAGCAACTGATTGTTGAATAATATTAAAAAAATTAATAAAAGAAAAAAATCTATTTCCACCAAATATGGTAAAAAATACAACTAACAAAGCTGGCAGGCCAATGATTGAAATAAAAAAATTAGAATCAATTTTTTTGTTTAGCATATTATTTCCTTCAGTTAATCAGTGAGATATTAATTTTATAAATTGATCTTTTCTTATAATTTAGGTGGAAGAATATTAATCCTTCCACCTAAATTTCAACTTTTTAAATTATTGAAAATCAATTCCCATGTCTATGTATTTTGGTGGGAAGTCTATGCCTTCTTCTTTTTCTTTCATTCTTTGTTGATAAATGGATTCAATACTTATGCTTTTTGCAATTTCTTTAAATTTATCCATATTCATTTCCGGATTGAATTTTACTACCAAGCTTTTTATTTCATCCTCGGTAAGAATTGGCCTTTCAATAAACCAATCTCTATATTTTTGTGCAGCATCTGCTGAATCGATTTGGAACATTTTAACTTCAACATCATCAGTGTTAGAACCTAAAGGATTACCAGTTAAAACGTTATAAGCCCTTATTAGAGAGAGACCACAGCTAATCCAATGACCACCAGAAACTGCAGCTGCACTTCCCTCTTTTATGTTATCAAGAACACTTAGTGAAATATCTGTACCAGTAACGAATATTTTACCAACTTTATTTAATCTCTTAACTGCTTCAATAGCTCCCATAGTATATGGTCCACCAGTTCCGTAAACACAATCAACTTCTGGATGGGCTGCTATTAATGATTCCAAAGCTTTTGCCGATTCTTCAGCTGTATACAAATCCCATTGAGTTGCCAGTACTTTTCCTCCACCTTTTTCAAAGGCTTCTTTAAATGCTTCTGCCCTTACTTGGTGGACGGTACCATGTTCTGCACTTAGAACGACTGCATTTTTACAACCTTTTTTTAATAATACTTCGGCATTTTGATATCCTGGAACGTTATTATCTGCAGCAATATTTCCTATATAAAATGGATTTTTATAGAGTTCATTTTTTATCTGCTGAGGTATATCTTGATCGTAGGTTCCATAGTAGATTTTTGCATTTCCTAAAATTTCTGCACATTTTGGAGTTATAGTACCAGAGGGAGCCCAGGAAATAACCGCATCAGCCTTACTCGATACATAATTTTCCATATTGTTTATTTCATCTTCCGGGCGTACGTTATGATAGGTTACAACTATCTTACAATTCAGTATGTTTGCTATATAATTTGCAAAATTACAAGCTTGGATAGACCATGGATGGCTACCACCCCAAATTGTAATCCCAATGGTATAATCTGGTTCTGCTGCCATACCTACAGAAGAAATACCGAGAGTTAAAGCAATAACCAATATTAATCCCAATTTTTTAATATTTTTCATAAAATGAAATCCTCCTTAAAGTTAGTTAGATAATTAAAATTTCAAACTGCAACTAATAACTACATTTCACCACCTTTCAATCACCAAAATGTGGAAAGCAAAATAAGTTCTTACTAAAAAATACAAGACTTTCTGGATAAAACCTATACTATAACTTAAAATTAATTTTATTTAATGATTAATAAAATTTTTGAAGCAGTATCTTTTCTTTTTAATAAAATATACCTAAATCTCTAATACTATGAGAACATATTATTAATATTTTAAGAAAATTTAAGCTTGGCTAATCGATAAACTACAGTTTGTTTTATTTCTTTTTTTATATTGTCACCATGAAAAACTAGTGTTATAACACAACAAATAAAAACTAATTATCTTGTTGGTTAATAACCAGACATCATAACAATGGCATTAACAATTATCTTGAGTTATCAAAAAAAAATTTTAAAAATAGCTTCGTGGCTTATAATTACTTTTATATTAAAAACATCACTTTTTTAATATAATGGGAAACAACCAACAAATATATATTAGATTTTTTAATTAATAGATTAATATTTTAAGAAAAATTTATTAGAAAAGGTAATTTAATTATTAATAAATGTTAACATCTTTATAAACTGGTAATGATGACTTTTGGAAAGTTGTTATTATATTCTCTAAAAATTATTGGTTTGTCAAGAACCTTTTTAAAGAAATTCATTAATATATTTTACTATAAATGTTCAATAATATAATATTAACAGCCATTTCCATTAATATTCAAATTTCTCAATTTTTTTTAGATTGATTTTTGCCGATATTCTTTTTTTAAAATTTGTTATTACCTTTTAGTTAAGAGGGAGGTATTATTATGCATTTTAAAGATCGGTTTGAAACCATTCATTTTATTGAAAGTAAAAAAATCGTGGCTATCATTCGAGCTAAAGAAGGTGGTTCTTTTTTGGATGCAGTTAAAGCCTTGAAAAAAGGGGGAATTGAATGTATCGAAGTTACGATGACTACCCCTGGAGCTCTTAAAACCCTAGAGGAAGTACGATCAAAAATCGATGACGTTCTCTTTGGAGCTGGTACTGTCCTCGATCCCGAAACTGCACGTCAAGCCATCTTATCCGGTGCCCAGTTTATCGTTACTCCATCTTTGAATCTTGAGGTTATTCGTCTCTCTCACCGTTATGATATCCCTATCATACCTGGAGCTTTCACACCAACTGAAATTCTTAGTGCCTGGGAAAACGGTGCTGAGTGTGTGAAAGTGTTCCCAGCTTCCAACGTAGGTCCCGATTATATTAAAGCAATAAAAGGTCCTTTCCCTCAAATTAAAATCTGTCCTACTGGAGGGATTAGCTTAGAAAATATGAAAGCCTTTTTAAAAGCTGGTGCATCATGCTTGGGGGTGGGTGGAAAGTTAGTCGATGCAAGTTTAATTAAAAATCAAAAATGGGATGAACTGACATCAATTGCTAAGGAATACGTCGCCCAATTAAACGACTAATTACCCATCACAATTAAACTAATATCTTCAGTGAGGTTCAAATAAAAATTGTCATTCGTTACTGAATTTGCAAGTTAGATTGAAAAAGTGAGTAGGTTTTAGTTACGAAACCTACTCACTCCAGAGACCGATTTTTTGTTTTTGAGCTTCTTTTTCCAGATGTTTAAATCGATCAACATACCGAACGTTGGGAGGAAAAACCACGGTTTTTGCATACCCATTGGCAACCAACCATTCATTAACCATGATTCCATCTTCGGTATAAACATATGCTAATAAACGACCGTACTGATCTCTTTGCTCGACATCGAATTCCAATTTTACTTTTCGATTCTCAACCATTTTTCGGTTGGCTTGAAAAGCTTCCTCAGCAAATTGTTCGGCATTTTTTTTAGAGCTTTGAAATTCTGGAGCGTCAACACCAATGTATCTCAGTTTTTCTCCATTATTGAGTTCTATGGTATCTCCATCAATCACTGTTTTTACAATATACTGACCGGATTCCTGCTGGAAGTAGTTGTACATGATAAAGATTATTAAAACCGCCAGTAAAGTGGTTAAAGAATTTTTTTGGACCTTTTTCATTACACCACCCGATAAAGAGGCTCTTTCCCATTAAAAACCCGGATAAGGTTCTCTGCTGCAATATTCCCCATTTTTAGGTTTGCTTCTCGAGTATGAGAGGAAATATGGGGAGTGGTTATAACGTTTGGCAGCGATAAGAGTGGGCTATCAAAGGGAGGCTCATGAGTAAAAACATCCAGAGCTGCTCCGGCAATACGATTTTCCTTTAAGTAAAGATAGAGAGCTTCCTCATTGATAAGCTCGCCACGAGCAGTGTTGATCAGAAAAGCTTCTTTTTTCATAAATGAAAGTAATTTGTCATTTACCATCTCACGAGTATCATCAGTAAGAGGTGCATGGAGAGAGATAAAATCAGCGTCTTTAAATAATTTTTCAAGCTCGACTTTTTTATAAGGGAGTATTTCGTTGTTGATAAAAGGATCATAATAGAGTACTTTCATCGCAAACGCTTGTGCATACTGAGCAACATTTTTCCCAATTCTTCCAAAACCGACAATACCTATGGTTTTTCCTTCGAGCTCTAATCCAAAACTGGTTGCCCCCCATTCCTTATTCTTTATTTGCTCGATGAAATGAGGTATTTTTCGAGCTAAAACAAGCATTAAGGTAAATGTCATTTCAGCAACCGATACCGAATTGGTTCCCGGAGCATTGGCTACCACGACACCATGTTTTTGGGCAGACTGAATATCAATGTTATCAACACCAACCCCGTGCTTTGAAACCACTTTAAGATTTGGGCAATTGGTGAAAACAACTTCACCCACCCGATCCATCCCAACTAAGACTCCTTCGGCATCATTAATTAATTCCGACACAGTATCTTCATTCTCCGGGTTAGGGTTCTTTTTAATCTCCACTTGGATTCCAGCTGCTTCCAACCGTCGCAATGGATCCTTTGCAGAACGAGCAAAGGATCTGGCAAGGATAATCGCTTTTTTCAAAGACCATCACCTCAAGTTGAATTTTCTACTTTCTCACCATCTCCTGATAAAGTGCAAAAGCGACAAATAAATATCCAAACACCCTCAATACCACTAAAAAGTTAACTAATCGATCAGGAGAAACAAATAACGTAATCAAATGAGAAAATCCAAAAATAGCAAAAGCAATTCCTATCAAAAGACTAATAATACTCTTCTTTTCCTTATATCCCCAATAGCCTAAAAATAAAACAAAAATACTCAGCGCACCGTTCACTAAACCTACAGTCATTTAAACGTCCCTCCAAAATCAACTTAAATCTTTTTTTTTAGGCTTTTCTCTGAAACTAAATGGTACCAAAAATTAACAAAACAAATTAAAACTGTACTTTAACTGGTTCTCGTTCTTCACCCTGAGTTTCAAAATATTCTCTCTTTTTATATCCAAACATTCCGGCAAAAATATTGGCTGGAAATTTTTCAATTGACGAATTATACATGAACACGGTATCGTTATAGAACTGGCGAGAATAGGCGATTTTATTTTCTGTTTCACTTAATTCATTTTGCAAATGCATAAAGTTTTCATTGGCTTTCAATTCCGGATATGCCTCTGCAACAGCAAATAATTGACGAAGCGCTTGGGTAAGCTGGTTTTCCGCTTGGCTTTTCTCAGCGGGGCTTTGTGCAGAAATAGCGACTTGTCGAGCTTTGGCAATATTTTCAAAGACCTCTTTTTCGTGAGTAGCATACCCTTTAACTGTTTCTACTAAATTGGGGATAAGGTCATACCGCCGTTTCAGCTGAACATCAACTTGAGCCCAGCTATTATCGACCTTATTTTTAAGTACCACTAAGCGGTTATAGAGCGATATTATGTAAACAACCACGATCAATATAATTATTCCTATAATCCAACCCAATACTGACACCTCCTTTTACCCTCTTTTTTTAGCTTTTAGTTCGTTTTTTATCTTCATCTATGAAATGCCGATCAACCGGCACTTGAACCTCCGCCACCTCCTCCCCCTCCACCTCCACTGGAAAATCCACCCCCAACCGAAGTAGAAGATTGGAGAGCTCGGGTAAGATTAGCCATATTCGCCATATTTCTAGAGATTGACTCTAAACGGCTAAGGGTATCAAGCGTAGTTACGGTAAAAACAGCACCATAGGAAACCTGATACCAACCAGGATGGGATAGTTCTGAACCGGTCTCCTGGATATAAATTTTTAAATTCTTTAATAGCTTTTCGGCAACTCCTAACGCCACAGCATAGATTAAATATCGATCCCAGATTTGCAATAAAACCGGAGGAGCCTCTTTCATGAGAGAATAATCGGTAATAAAACGTTTAAAAGCTGTCCATCGTCGATATTCAAGTAAGCCCTCTTTACTCCAACGCCCCAAAGATTTTCGAGCTATGAGGGCAAAAATAATAATTAAGGGAAAAAATAGAATACTCAATGCAACCAGCCATGAGCTCCCTTCAAAGTCCAAATTTATGGCAGCAAAAATGACCAGAAAAACTCCTCCAATAAAATACGCAACACTAAAAATGAGATAGTGTTCTTTTTTGGCTTCAGCCCTTTCGTCATAAGTATAGAAGAAGTGGTTTTCCCACCAATTTTTTATTAACTTCCCCCAGTCTTCAATAAACACTAAAAAATTACTTTTTTCTCGAGGGATCTCTTTGCCCCACTTTTCAATCTCCAGGGTCGATACCGTTCGACCATCGTTAGAAATTCGTTGCAATAAACTTAATACATCTTTTTCAAAGGGAAGTAATTCAGAATCAGAATTTATATTCATATTTTTTTCTGTGAAAGTAAACACCAAATACTCTTTTTTTATAAAAAGAATCTTCATTTTTTCTTCTTCAACAGTCATATAACCTCGACGTGCCAAGTCAAGCAGCGTAGCAGTAAAAGCTCTTCCTATATCATTTCGATTTAGGGCTTTTTGGTTCATAATGACTCCCAAAAAGGCGGGAGGAATATCTCGGGGAGGCTCTTGTTCATACTGACGTTCATAATCGATTTTTGGTTCACGCCCATATTTTATATAGAATACAAAAAATAAGATGATATAAAGAATTCCAATAGAGATATACAATAAAAACAAACCGATTCCTATCCAGCGATTGGCTTGCCAGGAGGGCTTATCACCCTCTAATTCTTTGGTGGCAGCTTCTTTTTCTTCATCGAGGATTGATTCATATCGTGGAATATTTTGTAAATGCACTCCCGAAAAAACCTGAGGACTAACTAAAAGACGGGCTTCAACAAAGGTGTTGGCAGGTACATCTTCAATTATAAAATCAACTCTCCGATGGTCGGGAGAAAAATTCATCTCCCCTGGTTGAGCTTGAGTGTGAACAAAAAGTTTAAAAAGGTCTGGACTGGATTGAGGAATTTGAAGAATAACATCGAGTATTTCAATCGAGGCATGATCATCTTCAATAATTTTCCAATAAAATTCAGCTACATCTTGATATCGATGGATTGGATTTTTGAGAAGATATTGGATTCTAAATCCCAGGGTTTGGTTATCAGCTTGATAATACCATTTAATCGTTTTTGAATTCGATTGCTTATTGACCTCATAACGGAGTGGACTTCCGGTATCTACGTCCCAAACTCCTTGAAACTGGATATCATCAACCCCGCGAAGAAGCAAATCCAATTGAGCCCAACTAAATGAGCCAGAAAAAGTAAAATATCGAATATCAGTAACTTCAACATCGCCATTTTCAAGAAAGTTAAAGGTTTGAGAAATTGAGGGATGATAATAAGATTTTGCGATGGTTGGTAGCGATAAAAATAAAACCAACCAAAAAACTATTATCATCTCAACTCTCAACCTTCTCATTGGAATCCTTCCTAAAATTTGCTATAGTTAGCATATCACAGGAAGCAAACTGGTAAAAGAGACATGGGATTTTTTCTCCAAAAAGTATTGACTTCTTTTATTGAACCTCCAGGAGTATTTATAGCCATTGCTTTGTTTTTTGGTTTATTGGCAAGAAAAAAGGAGAAAGAATCTTTGAAATGGATTACCTTGGCAGTCATAATTTATTTTTTTTCCACTGGTATTGGCGTACGCTTTCTCTTGCCCTCGTCTAACGTAACACCTCAATATACATCAACAGACCAACCACAGGTTATTATTGTTCTTGGTGGGGGTACTTATTTGGATACCTATCAGAATCGATTTCTACCCGGTCCTTATTCTTTTCTGAGATTACATCAAGGGTATACTCTCTGGCAAAAAGAAAAAATTCCTCTTCTGGTGAGCGGCGGTCAAGTATGGGTCAAATCAGGGCCTTCAGAAGCTGATATCATGGCTGACATCCTTAAACAGTGGGGAGTTCCTCAAGATAATATCATCACCGAATCAAAATCAAGAAATACCAAGGAAAACGCTGAGTATTGTTCTCAGATTTTGCTGAATAATCATTGGAATTCTTTTTATTTAGTTACTTCAGAAATTCATTTGAAACGAGCAATGATAAGCTTTCAATCTTTCCTTCCTGATGCCAGCATTATCCCGGTAAGTGCTCATCCTCCTTACGATCGAACCCCAATTGTTCTTTCTGATTTCCTCCCATCTCTGCAAGCATTTTCGGCTTTTGCACAAATTATTCACGA
>MTKW01000445.1_pt1 | contig 29238 bp, 15 predicted proteins | sample 1042761 | NCBI WGS metagenome assembly MTKW01 (sample SAMN06205366, study PRJNA360243) | anaerobic digester metagenome | biome: Wastewater treatment plant; feature: Anaerobic digester sludge; material: sludge; isolation source: anaerobic digester fed with sludge from wastewater treatment plant ...
TTCAAGAAATGTTTTGATAAATTCCTGATACCGCACGGGATCGATGATGGTGAAAAGCGGCATGTGAGCGCGAAATGTATCCCACAACGAAAAAACCGTATAATTGTCAAACCCTTCGGCCACATGAACTTTATGATCCACTCCACGGTATCTTTTGTCCACATCTTCAAAAACGTTTGGGGCAATGGCCGTGTGGTAAAGCCCGGTGTAAAAAATACGGCGTTGTCTCTCTGTTCCGCCTTCCACCTCAATTTTCGACAAAAAAGTATTCCACTTTTTCTTTGCATCTTCGGCTACTTTTTCAAAATCCCATGCTGCATTTTCCGCATCAAGGTTTTTCCTGGCACCCTCAACATCTACTGCCGAAATACCAATTTTTACCATAACCTGTTCGTTTTCTTTCGTTTTGAATTGAAAAAATGCCCTGATATTTTGGCCTTCAGCTTTATTTACCTCTCCTGTTAATGTGTCATTCAATGCAATTTCGTGCGAATGAAAAGGTTTTGAAAATTTTGCATAGAAATACACATACTGATCCTTTGCCCACCTTTTGGAACGACGTAGTCCGGAAACTTCGGTATCACTAATAATTTCGAGGTTCGATTCAATTACATGATCGCGGTTTTTGATATCCAGAATGATGTTTGATTTGTCGGATGCCGGGAATGTGTAGCGGTGAAAACCCGTTCGTGTGGTGGCAGTCAGCTCGGCTTTAATCTGATGGTCGTCCAGGAGGACACTGTAATATCCGGGCGAAGCATGTTCATTGCTGTGACTGAAAGCCGAACGGTAACCACTTTTAGGATTGTTTTCATCGCCCGGCAAAATCTGAACTTCGCCAACCGTTGGCATCAGCAATACATCGCAATATTCGGGGGCGCCAGTTCCGCTCAAATGCGTTTGACTAAAACCCATGATAGTTTTATCGGAATAGTGGTATCCGGATGAGCCGTCCCAGTCTTCCCAACGCGTATCGGGGCTGATTTGCACCATGCCAAACGGAACGGTAGCGCCGGGAAAAGTATGTCCGTGGCCGCCGGTACCGATCATGGGGTCCACCCAGATGGTGTAATCAGTTTTATTATTTCTCACTGAACATGCTGAAACGACCATTATCAGCGTTAAAAGTATTGTTTTTGATATTTTCATTATTTTGAATTTGTGATTGATAATTTTTTCCCAGAAGAATATTCTATTATTTAAATACTCTTGAATTTCATGAAAATCTGCTGCATTTCTTCGTCATTAATCTTTTTCCTTTTTATAAACCTTCACGTAATCCACTATATAAACATCGGGCAGGGTGGCATCTTTTAATCCTTCCATTGTTGCAGGTAATTCCATACTTAGAATCATATATTCTTCGGTATGCGAAACTGCGGTGGGTACTTCGTAATATTTGTATCCATCAATATAAAAGGCATATTTTTCCATAGTCCACTCCACAGCAAGAGTATGGAATCCTTCACCAATTCCCTCAACCTGACTCAGTAATGCGCCAATTGATTTCTGATTAGGGCCGTAAGCCCAGTGCAAATTATGTGAAATCATATCATCGCCAAACTCTTTAACATACTCGAAAATGTCTATCTCTGTACCGAATTTACCAGGGTCTTCTCCATCTGCAATACCCGGCGATTGAATCCAAAAAGCCGACCAGTTCCCCTCTGATTTTTGAAGCTGTGCACGACATTCAAAATATCCATATTTAGTCATGAAGGTATTTTGCGTGCCTAACGCACCAACTTTTACAGAATCGTTTTCAACAAAAGCAGATAAATGAAGGAATCCATCTTTTACTTTTATTGCATCGGTTGAAACATACCCGGCGGCACGTGGCCCAACCCCTCTGGGCTCCCATTTTTCCAAATTTAATTTGTCGCCCTCAAATTCATCTTCCCAAAATAATTTATACCCCAAACGCTCAGGTGAATAACAGGTGTCTGTCATTGGCTTAAAAAAATTACTGACTTCCTTTTCATTTGTTGTCAAAACTGCCGGTAATCGCCAAAGGCCTCCACTTCCTCCCCAATCATTAACTTTAAGCGTTATTTGATTATTTTTTCCGTAAAATAGCTTTTTAGATATCTCTGTAAAGGTTGGACGGGTTGCAAAGCTGATATTAGCTTCGCCAAAAAAACTCACTTTTTCACCATTAACAAATAGTGTATATGAATCATTTACAGCACCAAATTTTAACCAAATCGGATTACCTTTCCAAGTTTTAGGAATTTCAACACTTTTTCGGTACCAACCCAAACCATCCAAATCACGAAATCCCTGTTCTTCCCATTTTATTCCTGCATCAAGCTTTTTCCATTGCGAATCATCAAAATCAACAGCAAACCATTTTTGACTTGTGCCCATATCCTTTTCATCGGGAGCAAAATGCCAATCTTTTGATAAGTCTATATTTTCGCGAATTGCTTTTTGTTGACATGCAGACGCACAAAAAAGAGCGAATAAAACAATGTGAATTTTAACAAAGAAAACCAAAATAAATAATTGTTTAATTTTCATAATTTTCAAAAATAAGCTTTAAAGAACTTAGTTAATACATAAAAGGCGGGCCTTTATGATACTATTTTACCCCACCGAAACAAGCATAACATCCAGCCCGTTAATTGATACTGAATGAAGAGTTTTGCCATTGCGAACAATGTTATAGTCCTGCTTTACTTCATTTATATTCCACAACAACGCTTTGCCAACGGTTGGATACCATAAAAATATTGCCGGAGCATCTCCTTCAACGTAAGGAATATTTTTAAGAGTAGGAATAATCTGTTTTTTGAATGCAAAAATATCCTCCAGCGTTTCATCCAATACAATAAAATTATCATCGCTTATTTCGGCTTCTTTTCGTACAACAAGATTATTATTCTTTGCAGCTAATCTTCCTTCCACAATAGACTTTCCATCTTCGTTCGAGAGAAATATCCAACCATCTTCTGTAAGGTCGTCAACAACTTCAAACGGAATTCCGGAAGCAAGAAACAGGCTGAATGGTTTATCTTTTCCAACCAGCCGGCTATCCCATCCCCAAAAATGTTTAAAGGGTCCACTTGGTTTTAAGCCTGCAATTTCTTTGTGAATTTGAGCAGACTTCTTCATTGCAGGAGCAATCGTTTTCCAATGCTCAACAGGAAAAGGATTTAATCCGCTCATAAACATAGTGTTGCGAACATCTGTGAATAATGAAACGGTTAACTTTGCAGCCATGTTTTTTGCAGAAAGTTGATCTTCGGGATATGCGGTGGTTTCGCTATAAGCCAGTTCAGGCTTAATAAAACGCATGTGAAATAAGGCGCTAAACAATTCGTCCGTTTTACCTTTTACCGTTCCAAAATCTTTATCACTAAACATCATTTCCCCCACTCTAAAAGGGACATCCTGATATTTATCGAGCGCGATGCCTGATTTCTCAGCACCAAAATACATGACCATAATTCCCACTTCCATTTGTGGAGTAGCTTTTTGAAGGGCAACAAACATGTCATATTCTATAGTACAGATATAATCAATCCATGAACGAAGTACTTTTGTGGGATTTCGTTTTTCGACAGATTCGATTAATACGTTCCAATCAGCCGAATCGTAATCATATTTTTGCAGGAATATATTTTTACATTCGTCGCAAAAACAGCCGCCAATTTTTCCGGGAGTTCTTCCAAGACGGAAATCATCATCCAGGAATAAAACATCAAATCCTTGTTCAGCAAGTAGCTTATGTGCTTCAATGTTATCTTCAATTACTTGTGAATGAATGGACGTCCCTGAATATAAACTCCCATCGTAATCACAGGCATTTTTCCAGGTTTGTTTTTTTTCAGACCAAGACTCATCTGATGGATCGATGGCATTTCCCGGGTGCCCAAGGGGAACTGTCAGCACGTGAGTTTTAAATCCTTTGGATTCCAAAAAATTGGCTGATTCCCGTAACTCTTCGGGTGTTTGATACCATTTACCTTGTAAGTATGACCCCATCCACACATCCGAAATGCCAGCCTCTTTCATAATGCCAATAAGTTCCGGATTCTTTTTCCAGGCTGCAGCCTGCAAACTTATGTGAAAGCGCCGAACTGGATTCTTGCTGCCAGAAGCAAATAGTTGCTTTCTAAAAAGATACACTCCACCTGCAGCTGCACCTGTAACCATAAGGTAATTGATAAATTTTCGTCTTGATATTGGGTTTAGATTTTTCATAAATTTTATTATTTTATTTCCCATATTCTCTGTAAATGGAAATGTGTCACATCAGTCCTTAAGCCGCAAAATTTCGCTGGCAATCTTGCGACGTCGTTCAAGCAAACGATCGGTGTCCTGATCCCAAGAGCCCCATGTGGGAACTGCATTTTTTACAATTTCCTCTATAATAGCTTCACCACCACATTTTTCCAGCAAAATAAAATATTCGTAATCCTCCATACCATCTCTGAGATTTTTTAGCCGAACTGACGCTATAGGACCATTAATGCCAGCATCTGTTCCAGGGTAGAAGAGCATTCCTTCTCCGTTCCAGTGATCTCCATGTGTAGGATTGTCCCATGGGTTGCGAGGTGGCGAACTCCCCCAATAACACGTTGACCAATACAAAAGTCCGGTAGTTCCGTAACGGTAATTAAGCCATGGTGCTATGCGATAACTGAGAAGAGGAAAGTCGATCTCCCAATATGGAGGTCTTTCAACGCCCACTGCTTCGTTATATGGAGGTTTGTCAACTTTAAAAGTTTTGTAATTCGGATGAAATTTCGGTATTGACTGAACGAGTGCAGTGTATAGCCAAACTTCATCCCCATTTTTCTGAACGCGCTTAATACTAGCTTCATCAATGTATCCAAATAGTGAGCACCAGATATCCAACGAACCGTCCAGCGTACCTGAATTGGGGTGACGCGGGTAAGGTGATTCAATAACAAGCCTTCGAAGATTCGGTTCTACCTCTCCTACGAATGCTCCCAGTTGCCTGACTTTTTCATAATCCTCGGGTTTCAAAGTTTCATCGAACATATAAAGATATGCATTTTCTTCCCACCCTTTCTTCTTGAGATAGGCATACCACGAACGATAAAATGTAGCCGCCTTAGAACGATTAACACCAAGCATATCAGGGAACGGAGCTTTTGGTACTTCGATATTTGTTAAGTGATATTTCTCAACGAATGCGCTGATACGCTTATCGATATCTTCATCAAAACTTACACGACCATCTTCACCAACCGTTGGATTCAACCGTTCTGGTATTTGAGGATCTATTCTATGAGCTGCCATCATCTCAATGAATCGGTCTTCGATTTGAAGAAACTCATCAGAATCGGCTTCCAAACCAAAAAAACTTGCTGTCCGTCTGAATCCTCCAAAGTGATTAGCAAGGGTCGGTCCGTCAGGCAAAACAAAATCCCACACTTCAATTTTTACAGGAATATTAACACTATCGGCATTCTCTGCCCAAACTGTAAACCTGCCAGTATAAACACCGGGCGCTGCATCCTTTGGTACTCTTACATCAACCCAAAGAGGCTGTTGTTGACTTTCCCATACGTCAAAATACCGACCTCTAAATCGTTCGCCTTTAAAACCTTGCTTACTCCATTTAGGTCCTTGAACCGGTTCTCCAGTGTAAGGGTTCTTTAATGGAACAAGAGCGTCGGACCACATTCCAGGCTTCATATCTGACCGTGGATCAGGAATGCGTACTGGTATGAATGCGCCACTAAAAAGTTCAACACACCCGGGTTGCAATATTTCTCCATCCTTGGTTTTTAGCGAAGAAATAGAAGCATCTACTTTATGTAGTCTTCCGTGTTGTGCTTTAACTACAACCTGAAAAGATTCTACTTCATTTTTTGCACAAGATATCGAAACTGCCTCTGATCCAGTCACAGATCCTGTGAGATTAACATGCACACTACTGTGGAGTGCTTCAAGGTGAATAGAAATGGGTTTTTGCTGTTCATTTTCACTGGAAGAATCTTTTATTTTTACACAAGAAATAAAAGATGCTATTAATAGAGATAATCCTGTAATCAAAATAGTATTTTTCATTTTCTCTCCTATTATTAATTTCCACATTATAATTATAACTTATTTTTGAGAGCCAACCAGATATAACCAACGATTAGAATTCTCCTCAGTAATTTTAATTTTTAAAGACCCGTTATCGAAATTAAATGGAATTTCTTCCCCCATTGAACCGAGTATTTTCTCTTGTATAAATAATTTTATTGCCACTAATGGAATTGAGATTTCGTCTGTACCTTTAAGAAATATTTGGGAAAAGTCTTTAGTTTAGTTCAATTCATCCAATAATTGAGCTATTTTTCTTCTTACTTCTTTTATCTTTTTCCATCGGGCATCCTCAATTTGACGTAACTCTGCCATTCCGCCTAACCCAGGTTCCATTCCGAGTTCATCCAAACCACAATAACGGGCAATTTCAAAAACATCGTCTTTTAATAATTTCTTCGCTTCTTTTAAATGTTCCAAATTCGAATTATCCTTCGATAGATTAACAGCCTTACTTAACTCGTTCAATATGCTATAGTCCTCAACACCGTCACGAATGGCCTCCCAGCGTTTACTGCTTACGACTCCTTTTCCCTGATAAACAAGCAGATAATCAAAAGTTCCCTCAGGAACAAACCATGGATCGGCGCTGGAGGTGCAATAGCTCCAGAAACCCATTCCGGTTAATCCATGATGCCATACCAGCCACGCCTGAGATCGGTAATAGCCTATTGGCGATAAATGCTTTGCATTACCCATACATTCATAAGTCCATAGAGTTTTCCCGGTTGATTGCAAATATTCCAATTTATCCTGCCCTTCATTTAACAGATATCCAACTCTGTTTGGACACCATATGTCCACATAAGGATTCATGTTTTTTAAATCTTCCATTGTGGCTCTGCCCACAGGATCGGTATAGATTTGAGCTTTTGGATCGGCTTCACGAATAATTTTTCCGTTGGCAATAAAATGAATAACAAGCTCTTTGCTAAGTCCAGGTTCGTCCACAGGATAAAAGGCATATTGATCATACGTGACCCCCATGTTTTTCAAATGCGCTATCCATTCTCTAAGCCATTCTATATATGCTTTTTGCCAAACAGGAGTATATTGTTCTGCCGGTCCTTTTAATCTTCCCTGATAATTGAAAAAAAGAATTATGCCATCTTTTATATGTTTTTTCACGTATTCATCATGTTCCCGGTAATCAATCTCATTCACAATATTACCTTCTTTATCAAAAAGAGCCTCAGGAGCAAAAGTATTGGTTGCGACAAATACGTTTGTTCCATGATTCACCTGATCTGTAAATGCTTCCTTAGGGTAATCTTTTAACCTTGATGTATGGACGTAGCCCCAATGGCATAAGCTGACAGGCTGCTTTTCGGGCAATACGCTTTCCCATACTCTTATATTAACAGGGATATCAACTTGTTTAGATTCAACTTCCAAAGAGCGAAGCTGGATAATCCCTTTCCATGTTCCGGATGCAAGTGATTTCGTATTTACATTAATCCACAATTGACGTACATCCCTGTTAGGAATTAGCATTGTTTGCGCCTGATTTAATAAAGGAAGCGCATCCGCAGAATAATCTAATTTCTGGGTAGGAATATTTAATACTTCATGAAGTTCAAAAACATCTTTTGCCAATACTTCAGAAGAATCTTTTTCTGAAATTAATGTAAGAGCTTCGATTCGAAATGTCACTGGTTTATTTCCAAAATTTACAATATTAAGCGCTGCTGACTCTGTCTCTCCCATAAATGCCTCAATTGAAACATTGGCCTTTTGGAAACGATTTTCCATTATTTCATCAGCGCCACCAAAAGGCGCCCAGGGATTTGCGGAATAAACTGCAAAATCATTTTTGGCATTTTGCCCGGCTTTAGTCATTATATAAAAAACCTCTATTTCTTTTCTTAACAAGGAAACAGAATTTTTTAATTCACTCAATTCCAACATAGGCAAAGTTCCTGCTACATTAATTCTTTCCTCCATATCATTCATTTTATGAGTAAAAACAATAAGCTGGTCAGCCGTATATTCTTTTGAGTCAGAATGATCTGAATTTATTGCTTTTACTTCAGCAAGTTTCTTCTTAAGATCTGCCATATCTTTGGCGAAAGGTATAAGGTACAGAGAATGCTTTTTTTGCATTATCGTCTTCCCATTATCCAATAGCTTTACTGAAAAATCAAGATTCACAGAGTTGTTTCCATAAATATTGTAATAGATCACTTCTGAAAAAAGTGTATCGGAAGAACTAATTTCTTTGTTGTTTCCAATATGGTTTTTAGTCAGGTTTAATTTTAGTTTTAACCGCTTTTTATTAGGATTATGTACAATCACTTTAAAAGTATTATCGCCGACATAGAAGCTGCCAAAATCAACTTCTAAATTGACATTTTCTTTTTCATTATATTTTGTAATTCTCATTCCTGTACGTAAAGAGTTAGCTCTGTATTCTGCAAAAGGAATAAGAGGAGATGGATTCTGATTTTGATTTGGCCACTTAAAAGCTACAATTTCTGAACTGGCACCGCAAACAACACTTAAATCCCCGTTACCCTTGAAATCCACTATAGTTGGCGATCCATTCATCGCCCCCTTCAATGGAATTTGATCTTTTACAGAACCATCGTTGTTGTAAACAAATAGCACAGAGCTGTAACCTGCAATCAGAATTTCAGGTTTTGAATCGCCATCAATGTCGGCAATTGTTGCAGATCTGCGAACCCGTTTATTAATACTCGATTTCCAGAGCGTTTGTCCCATATTGTTCAATGCAACAACGTCTCCCAGCAAATCTGCAACAATAATTTCCTGCGTATTATCACCATTTAAATCGCCAAAACTTATAGCATCGTGAACATCTCCCCGCATTTTACAGGACCATAATTTCTTTCCCTGATTATTAAAAAGACTAAGCTGTTTTCCTGTTCCAACAAGAATTTCCGGAATATTATCTTCATCTAAATCGCAAATTAAAGGACCAGAGCCTGATGATTTTTCATCCTGTATTCTCCACAGTTCTTTTCCCTTTGGAGAGAAGCAGATTAATGGAGAGAGGTCGCTTCCGATCAGAATATTTATTTCGCCTTTTTCTGTTAATTTCCCTATGGCCGGGGCAGAATTAAATTTATCCTCAAACTTTTTATTCCATAGAACACTTCCATTGTTGTTCAGACAGAATAAATTTCCTTCACTATCGGCGGCAATGATTTTCTTTTCCCCATTATTTTGCAGATCTAATACTGCCAATGAAGTGGTTCCCCAGCCTACAGGCGAGGGCAATCTATAGTTCCAAAGTAATTTCCCTGAACGTCCGTTTAAACAAATTACGCTCCCATTATTTGAGAGGACCAAAACTTCTAAAGTTCCGTCATTTTTAAGGTCTGAAATAATTGGTGGGGATGTAATTACATCATCCACATCAAAATGCCACATTTTTAATCCGAGTGAATTTAGCGCAATTACCCGTCCGGTTGAAGTGCAAAATATCATGTCGTTTACTCCTTCATTATCCAGGTCTCCGATTGCCGGAGATGTATCCACAAAACCTGCTAAGGAATGATAGCTCCATATTTTTTTTGCAGAAGCTTTAAGATCTGAATTGGCTGAAAAAAGGCCCATGGTAAATACCATGAATAAAAATTTTCTTAGAAGCGAAAAAGTAGAATAATTCATATTTTCTCTAAATTTATTTGTTATTCTTAATATTAAAAGTGTTGAAAAATTGAATTTTTCCGGAAGGATTAATTTTATACGTGCCATGTAATTTCTTATTAAATCATTTAATTTTCTGTTTTACTAATCTCCAAAATACAAAGTGTCTTTGCAGGCAATTGAAAAGTTATGGGTGTATTTTTATCCGAAACGACAATCCGTTTAACAGAGTATTCTTTTTCCTTTGTTCCTTTGGAAAAAAGTTTGAAAATATATTCTCCCGGATCAAGTAAATAAAAAAGAGCAGACATATCACGCGGTTTTCCACCAAAATGAAAAAGCTCCGCCTGAAAGCGATCTCTCCCTGTCTCCGTCACTAGCGCAGCAATATCACGCGGCGGGGTCATCCAACGCACAGCATTAATGGGAAAATAACCCGCATTTCCAGGATCGCCGGTCAACGTGGCGTAAAGCACGTTCGTATTGGGTAGTAGAATGTCAGGATTTGCATCCGGATAGATGCCGTTAGCGACAAAAATCCCTGGAAAGCGCAATACTCTGTCAGTGTAACGAACCTCACTGGTGTAGCCCGGGAAATTTATGCGCAGAGCTTCAACATTGTCATGCAGCGCTGCTACAAGAGATTCTTGATCCCCATTAAAACGAAAGGTAGCATATGGGGTAGCATCGGTCTTTATCAGTTGATTGTATTTCGTCGTTCCACCAAGCATTATATACTTGGCTATAATGGGTGATATCATGCCCAGCTTTGAACCACACCAGGTTTTACTTCCCGGGGCCGGCGGCTGATTTGGCGGATTTTGGAGATACTCTAATCTTATTTTTGCCATTGACCAGATTGGTTGCAGATACTTTGGATCCTGTGTGATATGATTTGTCAACAGTAAAGTATTCAACATCATAGGCATTGCGCTGGGCCACCGGTAAAGATGATTATCAAATTCAAGTTGGTGATTTTTGGGGTCCCACCAATTTTCTCCCAAGCCGCCAATTTGGCCGTCAGGCCAGTGAACAGCACTGGGAATGATGCCCGCCGGTTTACCCTTTTCTGCACGAACAGTTGCATCGACCCAGGTATCCATCCAGGCGACAAAAAGATTTTCCAGTTGTTTATTTCCGGTACGCTGCCAGTAAAGGAGCGTCGGTTGGACAGTCCGGGGATGATATACCGTGCCACAAGCTGTTTTTGGTTCAGGTGAAATACTGTCCGCGCTAAAATATGTGCTTTTAAACTGCAAGAAACCACGTTCATTTATTCCGGTCCAGAACGTTTCCATCAACTCGCCTAGGCGAAGCGCCTTTTGGCCCCATTCTATATTTTCAGGATCAATGTGCATCATTGGCGTTAAAGCATCGGCGGATGGTTCGGCACTATGTTCTACATCGGAAATATAACCGGTATAACCGGACCGCATTTTATCCAGGCCCAACAGACCTCGTGAAAAAGTTGCTTGCGCTTTGCTAATTTTCGGATCGTCAAAAGCGATAAGCACTGGCGCCCACCAACGCCACATTTCGCAATCGTCGTCCCAGTCGCCGCCGTACTCGCCATTTTTCTGCTGTTTATGGTCGATCCACCATTCAATAATATCTGTCAATCGCTCGATGCCTTCCCGTTGATACACGGCCCATTCCGGGGCGCCCGCAGGTGATTCATAATGTTTGCTTGGTGGAATAATTTCTCCAAGGTACATGCGAATAATTCGGTTTTCCGGGAAATTTTCTTTTGATTGTTCAAAAAGGCCGCGAATCAAATCAAACCGTTCCCTGCGCATTTTGGGAGTGTTCCAGTATCCGTCATATCCCAACATTGCCCAAAAAAGCATCCGCGCCTGGTATATTTGTATTATCGGATAAAGCGGCGAAGATTTTCTTATGCCGAAATGATATTCGTCATTCATCCGGACCTGAGCCTCGAAATAAATCAGCGACTTATCATAAAGCCATTTTTTGATTTCAGCAATCAAACGTTCCGTATCAACTTTTAACTGTTCTTCTATATTCGGCAGTTGACTCAGCTCTCTTAAAATCTCTAATCGCACGTTATCGTCATCCGCATTTCCGGCTTTATTGATCAGATCCTGGACTCGGCCCTCGACAGGAATTGATCCGGAAGTTTTATGAAATAAAACAGTCGCCGGAATTTCCTGTTTGCTGCACCCTGCTCCTTCCCAGCTTAACATGAGATTGTGTTCGCCGCCATTTTGAAAATATTTTACTTTGATAGGATATTGACCCACCGGCAACGAAATTTTACCGGATTTTTCTCTAACGCCATGCAGCCCATCGTTGTCGACAAGTTCTTTGTTATTCACATATAATTTACTTCCGTCATTTGACAACAGGTAAAAAGTATACAGACCTTCTTTTTGAATATCAATATAACCATTAAAAATGATGCCAAACGCTTCTACATTTTGAGTACAAGGTACTATTTTCACTTGACTAATTTCACTAAAACGAGTCGCTTTATGTTTTGAAAGTTCAGAAACAGATTGGACTGGAATTTGATAATAATCGTATTCAAGACCGTTGCTGAAAGTTTGTGTTGCAATGTAGCTCGGCGGTCGGCCTGCTACAAATGCCCTGGCCCTAATGGTTGCGATCTCCTTCACCTGAAACGGCTCAATGTAAAGATTAGACTTTCGGGTTGGTTCACTGCCGTCGAGCGAATAATAAATTTTAGCGTTGGGAAAATTAGAATTAATTTTTATGGATAGAGATTTTGCATCAAAGAAACTGCCGGATGAATCGATATGAACTACCGGCGCAGCTTTTTTGCCGCTCATAATATCCTCGTCCCAATTCCTGCCGTTTAACCAGATTCCATCCCATGCAGGACGATCTACTGCATCTGCATCGGGATCAATATAATCTTTTAGTTTTTGCAGATTGGTTGTCAGCTTTGTTATATATGATTCATAATCAGGTATCTCTTTGGGTACGTTCCATCCAAAATCCGCCGCCATGAGAAAATTTGGGAACCATTCATCGATAATATTTGCGCCCCATTGAACTGCCAGCACTCCGATAAAATTTTGATATTTTTCCCCCAGCATGGCCCATGTCGCCAAATTCTCAAAAGCGCCCCGATAATTCCCTTTTGAGTTTGGTGTGTGAAGGGTTCCCGACCCACCGGCCATGAACACCTTTTGCCGGCAATTAGCCTGGGTTAAATAGTTAAAGCCTTGCTCTTGCACATTTTTATTATCAGGTGAAATGGCCCTATCATACTGCCATAAACAACGAATTACACGATCGTGATATTCAGGTGGCGTTGGAGGCCCATCGCTCCAGACTATCATTTCCATCTCACGTCCATTTTTTTTACCCACTTTATCTACAATGGGAAGTAAACGGGCAAAGTGCTCGGCTTGATCTTTTATCGGCAGCCGTACTTCATCCAATCCCAGATGCACCATAGGATGTTTAAAAACGGGAAAAAGCTCAGTATAAATAGATTCCAAAAGATTGTATGTTTTGGGATTTCCAACTTTTAGATTTGCTTTTCTCATGTGTGAAAATCCGGGCCAATACTCTGTAAACATATCTCCCTCTATCAAGTCGGGATAATGTAGCTTTTTTGCCGCAGCATGGCCCAACGATTCAATCTCAGGGAAAACCACAATGCCACGTTTTTCTCCATAATCGACTATATCAGCAAGCTCAGTTAGGTTTAAGGCATGTGGGTTTTTCTGACCCAAAGGAAGATGATTGTACTTAAAGGCGTTCAACTCATCATCCCCTTCACGCAACATGAGAAAGTTTAATTTAAATACTGAACATATTCTAATGGTTCGTTTAATTTGGGCTACAGAATAAGGGGCGCGGCCTGTGTCGAGCATATAGCCGCGCCAAGGGTAATGAGGCCAATCTAAGATTTTAGCCGCCGGAATGATTAAGTCATTATTCTTCTTTTCCATCATTTGAAACAGGGTCATTAATCCCCATCGTAATCCTTTTTCTGAATTACCAATAATCTGAATCCCCTTTTGATGAATGATGAGTTCATAGGCTTCCTCACCCAGAGATTTAATTTTTGTGGATGGCTTGAGCATGCTTTTGGGAATTTGACTTTGATTGCAGAACCACACCTGATGTCTATTAATCTTATTATTCACCATGGCTTGCGTACGCATTTGAAACTCTTCATCAAGGATATCCTGAAAATTTTCAATTACAAATTTCACATCCTCATCATTTTCCTTGGTGTAATAGATCTTTGTTTTATATGAAATTGTGAAACTGCCGTTCATTAATTCCATCTCTCTGGGCTTGGGCAATAAGTTTTCCGATGCAAACGCCTGTTGGCCCCATCCGGTGAGTAAAAAGAAAGTAAAACAAAATACTGAGTAATATTTTAAGTGTTTTGATAAATCCATTTATTCTTTGTATTAATTAACCTGATTTTAATTATTTCTAATTTATTTAGCAATTCAAGGTATTTGAGGCTTAATTGACTCAAGTTCACTCACGAGTTCAGTATTTGTGAATGGACGATCTTTCTCCTCCAAAAATCTTTTAGCTACCATTTTTTACTTTTTTATACTTTGCAATTACAGCCTCTAATTTGCTTTCAAGTTCTATTCCATAAGCATAACCAGTTCTTCTGTGCAAACTTAGCTCTTCTAACGAGTTAACCCGAATACGACCATTATCATAATAAAGTGGTTTATTAGTACCAATTTTTCCAACCATCGCTTGTAAAATCAGGTTGCATTATATTGGCCATAACTTTATCAACCATGAATAACAAAGACACCAATAAAAAGGAACTCGCTTTTTTGTTTCGATTCATACTATTTCTCCTTATTTTTTATTCCAGAAATTGTTTTTTTTACTTCCTAATGACCATTTCATCGCCCCTGTATTTAACCTTTTTATCAACTTTTACCGTGGGCTCAACACCAATTCCATGTCCTTCGGTCACCCACACTAGTTCGAAATTACGCTCCTTTAGCATTCCCGGGAATTCTCCTTTGCGTTTTCCAATTGTTAGGGTCTGATCTTTTTCACTCCAGTTGAATTGAACAGTAGCATGAATTCCTTTTTCGTAGTTGTAATTATCATTTTCATCTTCATAAAGTACAAATTCAGCATCAGCACCACTGTATATTCTCAACTCAATAGGGTCGGCCGGCTTTTCATCAGCATATTGCAAATATGGCCCCATTGGAATAATTGAACCGATTTTTATTAAGAGTGGAATTTCGTCGATAGGAGCCGGAACCTGAATGGTTTGTCCTCCCTTGAAAGAAGTACCTCTCCAGAAATCAATCCAATGCGAATGAAACATCGGATTAAATACGCCAAACTGAAACCACCTCGAATTGAACTGTATTAACAGTAAAATAATGGTTGAAATTCCCAATTTAATTTTCATGTTTTAATTTATTATAACTATTATTTTAATAAATATACCTCGCATTTTTTCATCCTAAATTCCTCTTAAGAACAGATTCTGGTCAATGATATAAAGCACCACTTGGAATTACTTCAATTTCAGAAACAGTATTCTTCCAACTTACCTCCAGTTTTTTACCGCCGCCCATTTGAAAATAATTTACTTTGATAGGATGATAACCCTTTTTTAATGCTATTTCGGCATTCAAGGTTTGCTGCATATGATCATCGTCATTATCAATTATCATCTCATTATCGATAAACAAAGTAGATCCGTCATTCGATTCAAGATAAAAAGTATAAAGTTCATCAGCCGGAACTTTAATATAGCCTTCATAATGGTACCCAAACGCCCTGTCGTCTGTAATAGAATCAATGTTAATTGTTAATATGATTCCTGAATTTGAAACAGGCGAATTTTTCATTTCAGAAGTTTTTGCAAATCCAGCTTCTTTATATTCATATTTTAATCCCGGCTTTAACCCTGAAACATTGCTTGCAGGTTGGAGCTTAGCCTTTTCAAAATTGAAAGCAACAGTATATCCAGCTAGGACACCGTCAATAAAACACTTTGCTCGTAACGTGCACGTTTTAGAAATTAGAATTGGGTTTTTATATGTATCTGAGTTTTCATCAGGCTCACTACCATCAAGTGTATATCGAATTATCGCGTTTTTATCTTTACTGGAAAGAGATGCTGTGGTGCTTTCTAAAAACTTTCTTCCGGTGGTTTTTACAATTGGAACCGGTGCACATTCATATTGTAAAGAACATGGCCGATCTTCTTTTTTAGCTCCCCAAACCTTATTGTGTTCGTTTCCCATTTCAAAAACAATTTTACCGCCATTCATTATATCCTGATGATTAAGATAGGCTTTGGTATAAGCTTTACCATTCAATTCGGCCGATTGAACAAAGGCATTATCTTCCCCATTATTGTTAGCGTGTATTTCGAACTTTTTTCCATTCTCTAAATTGATAGTTACTTTATCAAACAAAGGACTTCCGATGGCATAATAATCCAATCCGGGAGTAACAGGATAAAATCCCATGGCACTAAACACATACCATGCAGACATCTGTCCGGCATCATCGTTACCACTAATTCCATCCGGTGTATCAAAATAGAGTGTGGTGAGTATTTCCCTTATGCGCTTTTGTCCTTTCCATCCGGCGCCAACATAATTGTATAAATACCCAATATGATGGCTTGGTTCATTTCCATGGACGTAGTGACCGATTAAACCGGTCACATCCAGATCCATTGCTTCCATTGCATCAGAGTCACTTTCAGTAGTAAAAATATCATCTAAAAACGTTTCAAATTTTTCATCTCCTCCGAATATCTTTATCAAACCCTCAATATCCTGCGGTGCAAAAGGTGTATATTGATAAGCATTTGCTTCGGTATAATGAAGTTTTGTAACCAGTTTGGGATCAAAATCAGCGACCCACTCATAATCGCTATTCTTTGGGCTCATAAACCCTGTTTCCTTAGAAAAAACGTTTTTATAAAATTGCCCCCTTTGGTTGTAAAGATTAAAATCTTTGGCATTAAAATCTTTGGCAAGTCTGCTAATGCACCAATCATCATAGCTGTATTCGAGCGTTCTTGAAACCGATTCTATACTAAAATCATCAGGGACAAAACCATATTGCAGGTAATAATCTTTCCCGGGGCCATACGTATTTACCAATTGTTTAATGCCCGTATATGCCTTTTCTACGTCATAATCTCTAATTCCTTTAATGTACGCATCTGCTACAACAGAAACCGCATGAGAACCGATCATAGTGTTGGTTTCAGAACCGGAAAACTCCATAACCGGCATATTTGAAGTATGCTCATAACGTTCAATAAATGTTCTGACATATTGATTGGTCTTTTCCTGATCAATAATTGTTAACAAGGGATGTAAAGCTCTAAAGGTATCCCATAAGGAAAAAGTAGTGTAATTTTCAAAACCTTTTGTCGCTGTATATATTTCTTTGTTTGATGATCTATATTTTCCATCAACATCCATATAGAGGTTCGGATGAATAAAAGAGTGATATAAAGAGGTATAGAATATCTTTTGTTGCGCTATTGTACCCCCTTCAACCTGTATTGCATTTAGTTTTTTGCTCCAGGCCTCCTGTGCAGATTTTCGTACTTTGTCAAAATCCCAATGAGAAATTTCGGCTTCCATATTCTTTCTTGCACCTTCAATGCTAACTGTCGAAATGGCCACCTTTAACAGAAGAGGATCTTTTTCGTTTGCTGGAAACGTAAAAAAGGCCTTTACATTTCTCCCCTTGAGTGAACCGACGTTTTGCTGTACTGTACCGTTATCTGCCAGGCCGAAACTTTCAAAATCCTCCGAAAACTTTGCGACAAAAAAGATAACATTACTTTTATCCAAACCTCCTGATGCAGCTCTGTAACCAGATATTTCATTCTTGTCGATATTTAGATATAAACTATCCGGACTATCACTTATGCCATGAACAAGATCCAGAATTACATTTGCCTGTTTGTCATTTGGAAAATCATATTTATGGAATCCCACTCTTTTTGTTGCAGTTAATGCAACCTGAATGTTATAATCTTCAAGAAGTACAGCGTAATACCCCGGATGAGCGGACTCTTTTTCATGTGAGAATTTTGATCGATAGCCACTCTCTGTATTTTCTGCATCGCCAGGATCCATTTTGATGTCGCCGACAGTAGGCATAAATAAAATATCACCTCCTCCGGCCGCGCCAGTTCCACTGTAATGTGTATGACTGAATCCTAAAATACTCTCGTCGCTATAATGATATCCTGAGCAATTATTCCATGTTTCGGTTTTTGTATCCGGGCTTAACTGTACCAATGCATTAGGCAGCGTGGCTCCCGGAAAAGTGTGGCCGTTCCAGTCAGTACCAATCATTAAATCAACAAGATTGAAATTATTATTGTCTTCACTGCTATTTAAACGCGAATTTTTATCGCCACAGGAGAGCAATATTAATAAGCCAAAAACAGTGAAATAAAATATATTTTTATTCATCTTCTATTATTTTTTTATTCCCATTTTATTAATGAAAAAACACATTCTCAGGTATTTCTTGTTTTTCAAAACCCGGGCCACTCCACATCACCTCTAACAAGCTACCGCCACCCAGCTGGAAATAACTAACTGAAATTTTATGCATCCCTGCCATTAACGAAATGGAGGAAGTTTGCTCATAAATACCGTGTGCTCCATCATTATCTATTAATTTATTATCATCCAGATACAACACACTGCCATCGTTTGATTTAAGGTAGAATGAATACCGTCCATTTTGAGGAATCTTTATATATCCTTCAAAAACATATGCAAAATTTGTAATCTGACGACTATTTTCTATCGAAAACTGAGGTATGACTTTTGACTCAATGAAGGGAATTTTCTTAATTTTCGAAGTCTCATGAACTTCTCCTTCATAATAATAATAAATAAGGCCTTGACCAGATTCGTGGATGAGATGCTGTGGTTGTTGAAAAACATCACTGCCTATATAAGATAATACGATTTCACTGGATGGCATCCCAGGCTTAAAAGCAAGCATATTCAATGGCATTGTTTTGTCTACAAGAATCGGTTCCTCATATAGTATTCCGGTTGAATCGCTTGGAATTGTTCCATCCAGAGTATAATGAATCTGAGCATCTTTATCGGGGCAGCCTAATTTAATGATCCCGCCATTATCGGATAATACAACAGGATTAGGTGTTGCCTCCTGATAAATCCAATCCAGACTTAAGCGGGTAATCTGTGTCGTTGACAACCCATTGTTTGTTCTGGTATCGCCGGCACAATGCCCCAACAACACATGATTATCAATAAATTGAATGGCTGTGTAACAGTACCAACCTCGTGGATCGCTTTCCACAGGTTTTATTTTTTCCCATGTTTTTCCCTCATCCCTGGAAATGGCCAAATTAAATGGCGTTCGCTTTCCACCATCTCTAACCTGTTCGTAGTTATTATTCCATAACAGCAACAAATCACCGGTTGCCGGAATCCTTTTAATGGAAGCCGGAGACAGAGGTGATTTAATATTTCCCGGTTCAATGGGTGTCCAGGTTTCTCCCATATCCCGGGAATAAGAGAAATATTGAACGCCTGCATCGGTTCTGCAAAACAACATGAGTTGGCCATCCTTTAATTCAATAATACCGGGTTCTTGCAATACAACATCTTCAATGTTCGGTACCTGTGTTGACTGCGCCCATGTCATTCCATTATCATCTGAATAATAACTTGCTACCTTCCCGTTTGCCCAGTCAGGCGCACCATGTTGCGAAGCAGAAAAAATGATTCTTCCATTTTTTAATAACACTAATCTGTCGTTGTTTACCACAAAATATCCATCCCCTGCAATGCATCTTACCGGTTCGCTCCAGGTTTTTGCTTCGTCGGTTGAAGTACGCATATAAGGAATGCAGTCAGTCTCCGAATTTTTCCGTAAATAAAAAAGAGCCAGTTCACCACTGCGTAATCTCAACAACGACACCGACATGACATTCATTCCCCCTTCGTTGGGAAGAATGGTCACATCATTTTTCGACCATGTTTTTCCCTTGTCGTTTGAAAAACGACCGGCTAAATAGGCTCCCGCATTATCGCCAGAACCATCGGTAAAATGCGAATAAACAAATAAAATTCTGCCATCCTTAAGTGGTATAAAATCCCCCTCGCTGTTGCGTGGATTTCCTTCACCAGGTTCCAGTCGCAAGGCGATTTCCTTTCCTGGTTCAGATGATGTTGGCTTATTAAAATTGCAGGATGAACATCCAAAAAAAAGGAGTGCAATTACAAAAATAGTACTATATATTTCGTATTTTTTTAAATTCATCTTTTGTATTTTACAAAATTTTACTGTTCCTATTCTGCATTTAATATTTACTAACTATTGTCCGCAATGAAACATTATCAGAAGCTGTATCTCCTTTAATTACATCCTCTTCGGTGAATGACGCCATTAAAATTTCTCTGTCTTTTGTACGGGAATAATCGTAGATAATATGAATTTTTCCGTCTGCACTTTGCTGACCATCCGGATATGAAACACCTGTTCTTTCGTCAAGCAATAAACCGCCCAGCCAGGTAATGCCATCATCTTTTGAAATAAAAGCAGTTAAATGTGAGCGCCCGGTTTTTTCGTCAATTAATCCATGTTTAACGAGTACTAAATTACCGGAAATAAGACGTCTGATAAAAAACCGTGCCGACGGGTGTAAAATTGAAGAGGGTTTTAAATCACTCCATGTTTCACCTTTATCATTCGAAGTACTTTCTCCGATTCCGTATTTCGTTCGTACCAGCATCCACAATGAATTGTCTTTTCTTTCAACAATCATGTGTTCGTCGTATGCACGAACATCTTTTGGAACATTGCAGGCTCCCCGAAGCGTAAAGGTTTTTCCTTTATCATTTGAAACTATAATCCTTGCACTTTCATCGGTTTCGCGCCAGGTAGATACGGGTAGAAGCCATTCGCCGGATGAAAGCACAGTTGGTTTGCACATCATAATACCGTCTGTAATCCGCCTTGGCTCCGACCAATTCGAACCTTTTTTTCCCGGATTGTCATTTGTTTTAGCCCATAGCCCTGCAATTGTTCCGTCGTGGCCAATTGTTTCGGCCCAAAAAAGCCAGAGCACTCCATTTGGGTCAATCCAAAGTTCAGGGTCGAAAGCACGAACAGGGCCATTGCCATCCGGATCAATAATCAGTTTTTCTTTCCAGGATTTACCTCCCTTTTTACTTGTAGCAACAACAACATAGTTATTTTCATCTTCTTTCGGAGTAATTCCGGCATACCAAACTGCCCACATTCTTCCTTCTTTACTGATTGCCAAACTTGGGATCCCTTGAAAATTACGGCTTTTTAAATTGTGCTTTTCATTGGATTTTTTTGTTGTGAATGACAAAAGAATGATTCCAATCAACAACACAGTAGAAAGTCTCCGGCATCTGTAAGTATTCATATTTATCAATTGACAGGTTTAAATTACTACTTATTTTTTCTTGTAAAATAATACTGAAGCAGGAATTTCCTGTTTTCCAATTCCCGGGCCTTCCCACGAAACAGTTAAACCATTTCTTCCGCCTTCCTGAAAATATTTTACAGAAATCGGGTGCAACCCAGCTTTCAATGATACCGTTTTCCCAATTTCCACCACGGGGTGCAATCCGTCGTTATTCAATAAAAGATAATCATCGATATACAATCGTCCACCATCGTTACAAGCCAGATAAAAAGTGTAATCCCCATCCTTACTGATATTCACATAACCTTCGTAATCAAAAGAGAAGAACTGTTCTTTTTCTCTTGGTTCAATTGAAAAAGTTGGGATAACTCCTGTTTTCAAAGAAGGAACTTCAAGGAAATCATTCACAACCCGATAAATTCCATGGGTATATTTGTAGGAAAGACCAGGTTTTACCTCCTTCATTTCAACCTTTTGAATAGCTCCCCGTTTTTTAATTTCAAGCACAACAGGTAAACTTTCCTGATTGCCTTTGTAGGCTTTCATTTTTATTGTTGTTGAATTGGAGATGGTAAAAGGGTTGGTGTAAAGCAGCGCGTTTTTATCGGCGTTAGAACCATCTAAAGTATAATAAACCTCTGCTCCTTCTGTATCGCAGGTAAGCTGGACTTGTGTTTCGTCATTAAAAACTTTTTCTGTTTCGAAAATATACGGAGTGGCCACAATTGGCTCAATATCCATTACTTGTGGGTGTGGACTGTTTACTGCCCAGGTTTTATTTGGCTTGGCCCCCATTTCCAAAACTAATTTACCGCCCTTTGCCAATTCGGAATGCCTAAACCAAAATTGCTCCAATGGTTTGCCATTCAAGGTAGCCGATTGAATATAACGGTTTTTAGAAGAACTGTTTTTTGCCTCAATTACAAACTCTTTTCCTTTGTAATAATCCTGATCCAGTTGAATCGTTATCTTTTCAAAAATTGGCCCGGACAATTCATAAGCAGGCTCAACTGCCGCCCCTCCGTCCATTTGGAAAAGACCCATCGCGCTCATCACATAAAATGCGCCCATTTGTCCCTGGTCTTCATCGCCATGATACCCGTTTACAGGGTCTGTCCCAAAATAGTTATCCAGCACTTCGCGCACCCAGTACTGGGTTAACCATGGTTTTCCTGAATAGTTAAACAACCAGGGCGCTTCCATATTGGGTTGATTGCCAATATTCACAAAATCTGTCGCGAAATAAGGACGGGAGTTTTCAAATCCCTTTTCTAAACGTGAATTAAACTCATCAACACCCATAAGGCCGATTAATCCTTTCAGATCATGTGGTACGAACCAACTAAATTGCCACGCATTTGCTTCCACATAATCCTTCGACCCAAAACCAAAGCTATGGCCGGTATCACCTGCACCCTTTGTTTTGGCAAACTCCTCAAGCCATGGCCCTCCTGCATATTTTGGCCTAATATATCCCGTTGCCTTATCGAATACATTACGGTAATACTGTGAGCGCTTCATAAAGTATTTGTAATCATCGGTTTTCCCAAGCGACTTTGCCATTTGAGCAACGCCCCAATCGTCGTAAGCATATTCCAATGTGTTGGAAACCGGGCCTTCATTTGCCGGAACATAACCGTTTTTTAAATAGGTATTCAAGTTTCTATTCCCAACGTATCCACCACACTCATGAGCCCGGCCATTATTCATTTGAATCTCCTTTATTGCCCGGTAAGCTTTTTCAGCATCAAAGCCACGAATACCTTTTTGCCAGGCAGTTACAATAAACGGAACCTGGTGTGCAGCCACCATAATACTTGAATACTCAAGCCCTCCGGGGGCATCCGGAAGCCAACCGCCGCGGTCATATAATTCAAGCAACGAGTTAACCCACTCTTCATACATTTTCGGGGTGGCCAAACTCCAGAGTTGATTCAGGTTCCAGAACGAACCCCAAAATGCATCGCACCCGTACACCGGAAAATCACTTACTTGTTGTACATTCTCACACATATCAACGTATTTCCCGTTTACATCACTAAAAATAGTTCTCGAACTGTAGGTGCGATAAAGGTTTGTATAAAATTTTAGTTTATCTGTTTCGGTGCCTCCCTCCACTCTTATTTTTCCCAACAGGTTGTTCCAAACTTTGCGGGCGTTTTTATGTGCATCATCAAAGCTCCATCCAAACCCATCCATTTCAGTTTCCAGATTCAGCCTTGCCTGGTCGATACTTACATAAGAAATAGCTGTTTTTAATAATAATGTTTGATCTTCACTCAAATCAAATTTCAGGAAGGCTCCTAAATCTGATATTTCAGCAACCTTTATTTGATCAGTTTCATTCAGGATTTTTGTTCCTTCCCAGCCTCCCATTGAGGTAAACGGGCGATTAAACCGGGCTACAAAACAGAGCGTATATTCATTCCATTCGCCGGCTTCGCGCTGAATGTAACCCTCAACTTCCGTATCGCTGACCTTTGTAATTTCAGCAGAAATAATAGTCGATGGTTCCTCTTCTGTCCCCTGCAAATCAATCAGCACTTGTCCGCTCTTTGTTTTCGGGAATGTGTAGCGCTGAAATCCGGCGCGTGTAGTTGCAGTCAACTCAGCTTTTATTCCATAATCTTCCAAAATGGTTGAATAGTATCCTGCAGTAGCTATCGTATTTTCATTGTTTATCCTTGAGCGATAGCCTGAATCCGGATCTTCAGCGGTACCAGGAGCTATTTTTATGTCTCCGGTGGTTGGCATAGTTACAAAACTTCCCATCATCCATGAATGCACATGCCCAAATCCTGTAATACTATTGATTTTATACTCGTAACCGGCTCCAAGTTTATATTCTCCTTCATCCGTATTGTCCGGGCTTAACTTCACCATTCCAAAAGGCAAACAGGGCCCGGGAAAAAGCATCCAGCGAGAACTGGAAGTGCCAAGCAAAGGATCTACATAATCAGCATATTCTTTCTGGGTGCATGAAAACAAAACAATTGTAAGCAATACCACTAAAATATTTTTCTGACGTTTCATATAATTAAATTTATTTTTTCTGTATAATTCTCCTTATTTTAAATAGGATATTGTGCTGTGTGATTTTTCATTTTTTTTAATCTTGTGCCTCCTTATAAGAGATTGAAATTTGTTATAACCCGGAGAGCCTCACTAAAATCATGGTCTGTATTAAACTCATGCTTATACGCCACAAAATCGCAACCTGCTTTTTCCGCTGCGATAAAACCCGAAACTGAATCTTCAAAAATTAAAACTTCAGAACCAGGTAAATCTAATTCCGCCAAAGCCAGTAAATATGCTTCCGGATCAGGTTTGTGCCTGGTTACACTCTCTTTTGTGATTATAACGTCAAAAAACTTTTTTAAATTCAGCTGTGTAAGTACTTGTTCAACCATCCAGGAGAAGGCCGAACTGACAACGCCAATCTTTTTCCCTCTTTCTTTAATATCTAGTAATAATTCAACAACATTTGGATTTGGCTTTAATTCGTGAAAAAGCAATTCCTGATATACTTTTCTAAACACTGAATTAAACTTGTCAATATCAGGATTTATTTGAGCATTAGTGAAAAAGTAGTTGCATACCTGTTCCCATATTTCACCCATAACCATTTTATATAAATCAATACCTGCCACACCATCAAAATAACTGCAGGATCTTACCAGGGCCAGCGCTTTCAGTTTTTCTGAATCTACGAGGGTCCCATCCATATCGAACAAATATGCTGAATAACTTTTCATTACTGAAATAGGGATTTACTGTTTTCAAATTATTTATGAAATAATGCATCTTCCGAAACCTCCTGCTTTTCTAATCCGGGACCTTCCCAATGCAAAGAGAGGCTTTTGGCCAGTCCCTGCTGATCGTAATCGAGCTGAATCGGGTGCCAGCCCTTTTTAAGTCCGATTTTAGAATCCAAAGTCTGCGATCGGTGGCCGCCATCGTTGTCAATAATCAGTTTGTCGTTCAGGTATAAAACAGATCCGTCGTTTGACTCCAACCAAAATGTGTAAACACCCGTTTCAGGAACCTTTAGATAGCCTTCAAAATTATAACTGAACCGGCGATCATCTTTTACCGCATCAACGTTGAATGTTTTTAAAATACCGGTTTCAATAACAGGCGCAGCTTCTTGAAAACGTGCACTTTTCACACCCGGACCTTCGCGGTATTTATATTTCACACCCGGATTTAATTCCGAAACATTTACTGCATCCAGCATAGCTATCTTTTTGAAATGAACGGTTACCGTGTAGCTCGGATTTATTCCATCCACAAAGCTTCTGGTCTTTAATACTGTAGATTTAGTGATAATGATTGGATTGGTATAAGGTGTAGATTTTTGAGTTGGTTCAGACCCATCAAGCGTATAAAATATTTTAGTTTCAGGTTCAGCTCCGGAAAGCGTAACTGTGCGGCTATCCATAAACTGAAAATCAGAAAAATTAATTTTGGGTTGCGTAGCATATTTAAACTTTTTTTCCGATGAATATAAACGGTCCTCTCTCTTCGCTCCCCATTCTTTATAGGGAGCATCTGCCATATTTAGAATCAATTGACCCCCATTCAGGATGTCATCATTTTTTATATAGTTCTTTGAATAAGGCTGACCATTCAAGTTAGCTGACTGGATATAAATATTTTTTTCACTATTGTTTTTTGCAACAATCCCGAATTGTTTGCCGTTTTCCAGGTTAATCGTGATCTTGTCAAATACCGGGCTGCCAATTGCATAAACATCCATCCCGGGAGTCACAGCATAGATCCCCATGGCGCTCATGACGTACCATGCCGACATTTGTCCGCAATCTTCATTCCCGTCAATTCCATCGGGCGTATTCTGATAAAGTGTTGACATAATTTGTCGTACCATTTTTTGTGTTTTCCACGGGCTACCCACATAATTATATAAATAGGCAATATGGTGACTTGGTTCGTTGCCATGCGCATACTGGCCTATCAGCCCGGTAACATCACCCACATTTATTTTCGAAAAATCGGTTTCTATAGAAAAACAGGAATCTAACCAGTTTTCGAAAATCCTGTCTCCTCCCATCAGTTCCACTAAACCATCAATGTCCTGTGGAACAAATGTGCTATACTGGTAGGCATTGGCTTCAGTATAATGATTGATAGTTTCCATGGGATCGAAATTATCTACAAACTGAAAATTACTTTTTCGTCCGCGCATGAAATTGACCTCGGGGGAAAACACATTTTTATAAAAATCGCCACGTATGCTGTAATATAAGTTCTCGTCTTCGTTGAAATCTTTTGCCAGCCGTGTTACACACCAATCGTTATAACTAAATTCCAACGTTTTCGACACCGATTGTCCTTCGAGATCTGCGGGAATAAAACCATACTCCATATAGCGTTTCTTTTCCGGTCGGATGGAATCGTTTGACAGTTTTTTTATTGCTTCGTACGCTTTCAGAATATCATAATCGCGGATTCCTTTTACATAAGCATCAGCCAGTACCGACAGCGAGTGATGAGCAATCATCGGAGGCACTTCGCCTTCCTCACCATAAAATTCCATGATTAACATCCTGCCATTATGATCGTAACGTTCAAGAAAGGTGCGGATAAATTGACTTGTCATCTCCCGGTTAATGATGGTATATAAAGGATGCAAAGCCCTGAAAGTATCCCACAATGAAAAGTTGGTATAATTATCAAAATCGGTTGCTGTATAAACATTTCCGTTAGTGCTCCTGAATTTTCGGTCCACATCCATGTAAAGATTTGGATGAATCATTGAATGGTACAAAGCGGTATAAAACAGGATCTGTTCGGTTTCTGTTCCACCTTCTACCTGAATTTTACTTAGTTCTTTATTCCAGGCTTTCCTTCCATTTCTTTTGACATCCTCAAAATCCCAATCCGGCATTTCGGTTTCAAGATTATTTCTGGCGCCTTCAACACTCACTGTTGAAATGCCTGCTTTCAAAAGGATTACTTCATCTTTTTTTGTGTCGAAGCGAAATAAACCTGTCAAATCTTCACCTTTTAGCGTATCGGGTTGAGTAATAATCTGACCATCTTTAACCAGTTCAAAACCTTTAAAAGGTTTTGAGAATTCTGCGGCGAAAAAAACTCTGTTATTATTGCACCCTGAAATCTTATTGCCATTTACGATTACAAAACCATTTTCAAGTTTTAAATATACTCCTGAAACATCTGATGCGGGAAAGGTGTATTTATGCAACCCCACACGAATTGTTGCTGCCAGCTCAACCGTAATATCTGTTTCATCCAGTTTTACTCTGTAATAACCAGGCGAGGCAATTTCATTGATACGCTGAAATGTGGCTGAATAATCCTTTGAATTATTGGCTTTATCAAGATTCTTCTCTAAAGTTGGCATAAACAAAATATCACCGAGAGCTCCAACTCCTCCACCGGCCATGCCACTAAGATGGGTTTGGCTAAAACCAAAAATAGTCCCTGACTTTTGATCTTCAGCATATTTCATATATGGGCCCGGCTGAATCATTCCGTACGGAAGAACCGGTCCAAGAAAAGTATTACCACCTCCAATAGTGCCGACAAATGGATTGACCAAAGCAGCATAATCATTTTCGGATGAGCCTGAATTAGAGCAACTGTGAAGAGTGATAAGTAAAATTCCAAACTTTAAAAATTTCATTTTTATGTAATTATTTTAAATCTTTTTTATTTGTCGTTAGAATACACTAACCCCCAAGGTTTTCTTAACTGGTCCATAATTTCCATTATCTGAACTGATTCATCGAGCGGCATCCTTGGCGATTCCTTTAAACGAAGTTTGATGCAGCGCATTACTTCCTTTGCTTCGTAATTGAGAGCATTCCCGATGATTGGTTCTTCAATTACCTCAACTTCCTCCTTGTTGATAAAAAGGGAAGCTTTTGTGGGAACGGCGAATACTTCATGTACTTTTATATAACCCTCTGTACCAAAAACATAAGATTCATTAACGGCGGCAGTACTTAATGCAAACGATAAATCGGCAATTTCACCTTTATCGTATTTAAGAATGGCAACACCTTGTTCATCAGACCCCCAGTCGCCAATATGACTCAGGCCGACTACCTCAAGTGGCGGTTTTTGAAAAATCATCGAAGCGAAGGAAATGACATAAACACCCACATCGAGCAAGCTGCCTCCACCCAATTCAGGGTTTAGCTGGCGCGCTCCTGGTTGAAATACGCCGCGTGCACAACGAGAAGCCCTCACCATTCGCGGCTCACCAATCCGGCCTTCATTTATCCAATCCAAAGCTTTGTGAATTAACGGTACGTGCCGGGTAATCATCGCTTCCATCAGAAATACATTTTCTTCGCGTGCTACGCGCACCATTTCCCGTGCTTCTGCTGCATTTATAGCAAAAGCTTTCTCGCACAATACAGCTTTCCCTTTCCGCATACACATTAAACTATTTTCGAGGTGAAAGGAATGTGGAGTTCCAATATAAATCGCATCAATATCCGGATCGTCTGCAAGTTCCTGATAACTGGAATAAACTTTTGGAATTTGGTGTTTTGCTGCAAACTGATTGGCGGAATTCTGGTCTCTTGATGCTACTGCTGCAAGTTCAGCTTCCGGAAGAATGGCCAGTGCATTGGCAAACTTATTTGATATATGACCCGTGCTTAAAATTCCCCACCTTATTTTGTTTTCCATAGCTTTTTCGTGAAAATTGAGAACCCTTTAGCAATTCATTAAAAACATAAAACCTTTTTTATTTCAACTGTTAGTCGAAACAGCTTTTTGCTTCTCATTTCAAGTTATTTATTATATCTGCTGAGTTCCTTAATGTGAAAATTAGGATATAACACATCGTGAACCTTTTCCACTACAATATCATTTGGCAAATTAAACGAGGCTTTTAATCGAATATCTTTGGAAGAGGCGCCAACCCGTACTTCGTAGTCACCTTTATCTGCCACCCAGGCGCTAATTCCACTCCAAAATGAAGCCAGAGAACGCTCATCCAATTCGAAAGAAAGCTGTTGTGTTTCTCCCGGCTGAAGTAGTTTGGTTTTAGCAAATCCTTTCAATTCGTGAACTGGTTTTTCCAGAACAGTCTGCGGAGCGGAAAGATATAATTGCGCCACTTCTTTACCGGCTAC